>ERZ842401.1169-NODE-1169-length-38474-cov-12.237409_pt1 | contig 38474 bp, 36 predicted proteins | sample MGYA00521270_ERZ842401 | MGnify/ENA primary metagenome ERZ842401 (study PRJEB31892, sample SAMEA3878208) | bioreactor metagenome | biome: Moose rumen | place: Sweden | collected 2011-10 | study: EMG produced TPA metagenomics assembly of the PRJEB12797 data set...
ACTTCCGCAAGCAGACGATGGTGTTCACGGGCGCACAGGACCTGCTCACCAAGATTTTCGTGGGCAAGAAGTTCACGGTGATGTCCCCGTTGGAGGCCGAGCTGACCAAGTACATGCACAATGTGTTCGGGGCCTACAAGGTGACCTACTTCAACGCCTGCCGCGAGTACTGCGAGCAGATGGGAGCCGACTGGCGCAAGGTGCATACGGGCGTGCTGCTGTCGGGCTACATCAACGACACCCACACCTACGTCCCCGGCCCTGACGGCAAGTACGGCTATGGCGGCAAGTGCTTTCCCAAGGATGTGAATGCCTTCGCCAAGATGACCGAAGGCACACCTCTGGGAACGCTCTTGGAGCATCTGCATGAGCTGAATGTGCATTTTCGCGGGGTGGAGGAGCATATTTAGTGCGCGAAGCGCAGTTTCAGGTTTCAAGTTCAAAGTTTCAGGTTTCAAGTAACAAGGTAATGTGAGGCTGCTAAAAACGGAAATAGATGGACATAAACGTAAGACACCAGCTGGCGTTAGATATAGCTAAAACATTGCATGGCATTGCCTGGCCAAGCTCCTATCATGAGCCTGACTATGTTGCTAAATTGGTAGCTACATTGCCAGGAGTGATAAAGAAGTCTCTTCAAGCACAGCTTCCATTCCGTCAGTTTTCTGTTGGTGGCGCTTTTATTCATCAGAAGCCTTTAGCGAGGTTCCTTCGACCTCCTTATTTGGGTATGAAGAATCCTGAACTTGGTGATTTGCTGATAGTATGTCGTGAGCAGAGGGCATCAGGTAGTGTTTATAATGCACTGCTTTTACAGGCTAAATGTACGGACAATGTTCTTAGAACTACAGTCCCTAACGACCATCAATTTATCTTGTATTCCCAATGGCCAGCGTTTGAATATGTCAGAGCCGGGCACCTTAATGGAGTGCGCAGAAGCGTGTGTCCTAAGACAATAACGCAGGGAGCACAGTATCTCTTGATTAACAAGAAATGTCCGTCAGAGATGTTAACAGCGGCAGTAGATATTCCTTTAGAGGGAACGATTTTTTTGCCTTGTGCATTGGCATCCGTTTTGGCTTTTGACAGAGGAAGAACCATAAAAAAGAACACTTTTGATAACTGGTCAAATGTTATTTGGGATTTGTTGAGCATCTGCAGCGGTTCGGTTTTCAATCGTCGTCGGGCAGGTTACAGTAATCAGCCTCGTTTGTATGGGGATAGTGCCTTTAACTTTATTTTGAGCCAAGGTGACAATAATGATATTCCCATTATTGGTGGCAAAGATGAAGAAGGAAACTATACAGGATTTGGTGTGATTTGTGTTGATTTAGGGGTCTCTGAAGGACAGCGATGAATATAATTGAAACATTCTTCCTCTTCTGTGAGAATACAGAAACAAAGATTCTTGATTCTCAACCCGCTCAATATGGCGTTAAGTATAAAGTTTCTCATAATGGAGAAGAGGCTTATATGACCTTATATAATAATGGTAGTAGTTTGCCTCAAGGACCAAAGGAAAGTGGATTGATGAAACTGTTACAAGTATGGTCATGTACCGTACCAAGCCAAAGACAGTTTACAGAGGAAGAGGCTAAGAAGATATGTGGTGGTATGCCAGATTTCTATCTGAGCTGGCGTGAATGGAAGGAAGATGCCCGTCATCTTGAGGAATATATCAAGAAGAAAGGTATACCCAATGAAGAACAGGCTTCAGAAGGATATAAGATTAGCCGTGAGATAATGTTTCACGACTATATGTTCAAGAAAGCTACGGACCTCAACATTCCGATAGATGCAGTATCGCATATCATCACAAGTTGGGTTCATAGATTCTGCTATATGAACATAAATGCAGAGCGTTTAGCCGCAGAATTAGTTGATAGGATTAGGCAAAGATGGCATGATGACATAACTGTTGATGGACTTATCTCCTTCTACGCAGTAACAGAAGAGATAGCATATCTCTTTACTCATTATTGTCAGGCAAAATGGTTGGTGTGTGGAAATCACACTGTTTGTCCTCAAGTCGGAGATTCGGTGGATTGTATTATTGAGTTAGTTGATAGTATGTATGTCTATTGTCAAAGTCAACGAGTTTTGGCTTATAACAAGACTAACTTCCTAAGACTCATAAAACGCGATCTTGACAATCTGTCTTGGATAGATATACAGGCTCAATCACCCATTGAGTCGATGCTGGGGGATGCACTTTATCAGTCTGGAATACTCACGATACCGCAGTTCCAGGCCTTGGCTCCAAATAAAAAATTTAGGGTTGATTTTATGGTCAAAGCTCCTCATGGAGGCGCAATTGCCATAGAATGTGACGGATTAGAATATCATGCAAATGCAACAGCATATCAGAAAGATCGCAGACGCGATAACTTGTTGACAAATCATGGATTCCAGGTCCTTCGCTTCTCTTCTGTCGATATAGTAAACGACCTTCAAGGCTGTATTAATCAGATAGAGCATTCTTTTAGCAACTTCCAGCATGGAAGAGTGATTTATCACAGGAATGGTGGTTTAGGATACTTTGGTGCAAATATTTGAAAGGGACATGAGCTATTATAAAGATTCTGAACTTGACAAAAGAAACCGCCAATGGTTTGCGAATAATTTGACATGCAATTCGTTAAAGAGAATCGCTGTTGAGCAATCGTCCATCCGTGGATTAGGGCAATTCTCCGTGGACTTCAATTACCCTATCACTGTAATTGCCGGTGAAAATGGATGTGGAAAGTCCACTATTCTATCTTTGGTCAGTTGCGCTTTTCATAATAACACACCATTTTGTCCGATGAGTCTTCTTTCCAACAAAAAGAAGCAGAGGACTTACTATACATATAGTGACTTCTTTGCTTTCACAGCAGAAGAGCGTGGGTTTATGCGGGATATCCAAATAGTTTCTACTTTTTTGACGAATAAACCAAAGAATACAGATACACGAAGTAAATCACCACGGAAAGGACAATGGAAAGATTATGACACCCGCTCCCGACGTGCAGTATCCTTTTTAGGAATCAACCGCATATTGCCACCATCTGAGAGCTTAACCTATAGGAACTATAGCGCCTACTTTGGTAATAACAGACTTTCTGATGCAGACAATAACACCCTAGCAGGTTTTATGACCCGAATTTTTGGGAAAACATATACAGGCGTGTCGCTCAGGAAACTCCACAAATATCGCCTATATGGGTGTAGCAGGGGTGGTAATACATATACTGGCTTCAATATGGGGGCAGGAGAAAATGCAGTATTGCAATTGCTTCACGAAATTATGAGTGCTGGGAAAGGTGCCTTGATAGTGGTTGATGAAATTGAATTGGGTTTGCATGTTCGGGCTCAGGAGCAATTAATGTCTGTGCTGAAAGAATTGTGCCAGATGTATTGTACTCAAGTTATTTGTTCTTCCCATTCTTCAACGGTTATAGGTTCCGTGCCTCCTGATGGGAGAATCTTGCTAAAACCTAAGCAGGATGGTGTTGATGTCTTATATGGCATAACCCCAGAGATGGCTTTGAGTGAAATGTCTGGTGTACTCCATGCAGAACTTTCTGTTTTTGTTGAAGATGATGTTGCAAAAGATTTTATTCAGACGATTCTTCCCAACAGTACTCGTCGCCGAGTTGATATAAAGATTCTGGGGTCAGCAGACGGGTCGTTACTTCATGCTATTGCAACTCATCTTCGCGAGGGGCAACAAGACTTCGTTGTTATTATGGATGGGGATAAGCGTACTGATAAGGTAAAAAAGATAAATGCAGTCATTGCTTCTTTGGGAGATTGTCATAACATCACGGCGGAAGAGATTTCTACTTTCTTGAACAATCGTATGGATTTTCTACCGGGAAGTGATTGGCCGGAGAAAGTGATTTTAACAAGTTTGCTAACAAGCCCAGACCTCAAAAGACTGATGGATGACTGCAATGTTGATACCGTTGATGAGATGAAGAACTATATCTACGCGGCTTTAGCTGCTGGAAAGCACAATGAGTTTTACAAACTTGCCTCTGACCTGCATTTGGATGAGTCGGATATACGCATTGCTGTAGTCCGGCAATATAGGACTTTATTTGCCGCAGAAATACAACCCATATTAGATGTAATCAATCAAACTCTCAATTGATATGCCAAGAACACTATTATACGTAGATGCTAAGAGTCGTGTGGAATATGAGCGCGACAAATATTATGTGAATGGTAAGGAAGAGGCTGCCGGTGACGAGGATAAAGCAAAGGAACTGGCTGCTGAATCTGCCTGGAATGTAATGCGCGACGTTATAGGACAATATATAACAACATTCAAACACATTGCAGTTCTTACAGCCGCAGGTACTTCTATGGATAATGGTGCAAATCACGGAAAAACCCGCGATGGTCTTTGGGAACACTGCAAGGATGAGATTAAGGAATTACAGGATGAGTTGTCAAAGAGGAGCGCAGTTCTCAAGGCTAACTTAGAAAAAGCAGCGGCAAATAAGGATATCGAAGAGTTCTTGTCTCTGGTAATGCTGGATGAGAAATTGAATGGCGAATACAGGAAGGCTGACGGAACGGTGCCAAGAACAGCATTGCAAAAGAAGATTGCAGATGCTTGTACACTCACTTTGGATCCTACCAACCAGCATCATGGCGAGTTTATCCGCAAATTGACTGCAAGGAAGCCCAGCGATCCACGTGTTCAACTATTCACGACCAATTACGATACTTTGTTTGAACAGGCTGCTAAGAATATAGGGTTTACAATCATTGATGGCTTTTCCTTCTCCCATCCTCGTGTGTTCAACGGGACAAATTTTGATTATGATATAGTATATCGCGAGCGTTCTCGTATCAAACCCGATGAAAGCTTTGTGCCCAATGTCTTCCAGTTGTACAAAATACATGGCAGTGTTGATTGGCAGCGTGGAAAGAATGGTGAAGTCATTCAGGTCGAGAAAACAGACACTCCTTGTGTTATCTACCCTGCAAGCAACAAATATGAAAGCTCATACGAGCAGCCTTATATTGAAATGATAGCTCGCTTCCAGCAAACACTCCGTAGGGAGGGCACACTGCTTATAGTGGTCGGTTTTGGGTTTAAGGACAAACATCTCCAGAACATCATCAAAGAGGCCGTCTTTCAGAATCCGCATTTTCATCTTCTTGTCGTTTGCTATAACGGGACGGGAATCACAAAGGATTTGGTGCCTGATTTCTTGGATGACGACCTGAAGACGATGCCCAACGTGACTGTAGTTCATGGTAAGTTTAAGGACTTTGTCCAACACCTGCCTTTAAATCAGTCTTACGATATTATCAATCCTACTATTAACCCTTATGCAGCCGTTTGATCAACATAAGTTTCTGGGCTACGTGTCAGAGGTCTCACCTGGTTTTGTCAAGATGCAGTTGCCATCAGCTCTGCATTTGGGCGGTTTCTATCATAGTGGTGAGATATACAATGGTGGTAGCGTAGGCGGTTTTGTTGTCATTGAAGGAGGACAATATGGATTTCTGGGCAGATTGTTTGAGTTGACTCTCTCACAAAATGAGCGGATGGCGATTACTGAACAGAACCTCCAACAACGCGAGGAGTCATTTCATCCTGTTGGCAAGATAGAAATATTGGCTTTGTTTTCAGTGTATGATCCTGATAAAATAGTCAAGACGGTTTCCCGCTATCCTGAGATTGGTGCAAAGGTGTTCTCTTGCTCAAATGAACAGATAGGTAAGTACATATCTATATTCGGTATAAAGAGTGAGAAGGTTGATGAAACCCCGTTCGTGCCTCTTGGAAGGTTGACTTCCAACGATGAAATATGCTCAGTCTCCTTGAATTCGCTCTTTGGCCGTCATTGTGCTGTTCTTGGAACTACAGGTGGTGGCAAGTCATGGACGGTGGCGAAACTTATAGAACTTTATACGCAGAACACTAAGAGTAAATGTATTTTGATTGATGCTACAGGCGAGTATGGATCTTTGAATACAGCCAACGTCGAGAATGTTGTTATGGGTACAGGTGATGTCATCTTCGATTATAAGAATTTGACTGTCGATGAAATGTTCTTTCTGCTTCATCCTTCTGCTAAAGTACAAGTGCCTAAGCTCATGGAGGCGATCCGTTCGTTGAAAATGATAGCATTGGATGTGAATAGTGAGTTGGCATTGTATTATCCGCAAGACCCTCAAACTCAACAGTACAACAAGAGGAACTTAGTAAAGTTTACCAAGTCCAAGAATGCGTATAGAAAGTTTTACTACCAGCATGTAGCAGAAATTGAGGACAAGCAATGTCGGTTTGATTTTGGGGCTTTAGCGCATCAAATTACAAATGAATGCTGCTGGGATAATGGCGATAGCTACGGAAACAAGAACGAAAATGATGTATCTAATTGTATCAGCCTTATATCCCGTGTAAACAATGTTGGGCTTACCGATGAATATAATAGGATATTTGGATTTAGGAAGAATAGTTTGCCCGCTGGGCATAAGGATTTGACAGGGATTATTGATGCATTCTTGAATGGAAATGATAAGAACTGTCTACGTTTGGATTTTTCTGAAGTGGGGTTTGACTATCAGGTTCGAGAGATTCTTGTAAATGCTCTTGGCAAGTATATGCTAAACCTTTCTCGTAATGGGAAGTTTAAGGATTCTCCAGTTGTTGTCTTCATAGATGAGGCACACCAGTTTTTGAATAAGTCAATTGCAGACGAATACTTTGCCGCAAAGCCTCTTGATGCTTTTGAACAAATATCCAAAGAGACAAGAAAATATGGCCTGTTTCTCTGTATTGCCACACAGATGCCAAGAGATATACCCTTGGGTACGCTGAGTCAGATGGGAACTTTTATTGTTCATCGCCTGATAAATGAGCAGGATAAAAAGGCAGTAGAGAGTGCGGCATCTTCTGTTAACCGTAACAGCCTGGCTTATTTGCCTATACTTGGTGAAGGCGAGGCGTTGATGATGGGGGTGGATTTCCCGATGCCTCTGACATTGAAGATTATTGAGCCCCGTCAAAAGCCCAATTCAAATACACCAAAATTGAAGAAGAAATAATAATGTAGCGGCCACCGCACTTACGCGCAGGCGGGGTCGCGGGGGGGGAAGTTCAAGGTTCCGCACACTCTGGACTCCCCAATCATAAAGGGCGGGAATCCCGTAGAACTCTCATAAATATTATAAATGTGACACGAACCTGTCCCCTGTCACCTCTGTGAAGCGAACTTGTCCCCTGTCACATAAAAAGTAGATGTCAGTGACCTGTCCCCTGCCATCATGTGATATGTATTACGATAGTATTGTGAAGCAAGAACCAGCAGTGATATTTACTGCTTTTAAGGCTCTGTTCAAAGATATAGGGGCTTCTCATTATGAATATATGATGGATGAGACATTTTAACGGCTTAAAAAATCATTTAGCATGGCACATTATAGAGTAAGTTTCAGAATCGATGGAAAGACATATTATGCAGAAGGGGAGTCATCATATCCATCAGACGAAGCGATTGCGAAGAAAGACATTGATATGGATATAGCGTTGGACAGTGCAGCGGTGATTGCATCTGTGCATAAACAGTCTATGCATTTAGAAGGAAAGATAGAACCTAATTCTATTAGTTTTGAAATCTATAAATATGAATAATTTGCGGTTTTAAGCCATCAGAACTCACTAAAAACGGATCAAGGAACCGTCCCCTGATCCTAAGGTGACAAAATAACGCGCAATCATAAAGAAGGGTCTATTCCTTTATAGAGATTATAACGAAAAATATATAATAATGAAAGCATTAATTCTGAACAGTGGATTAGGTTCACGCATGGGTGTCATCACCAATGAACATCCTAAATGCATGACCGAGATTTCTTACAAGAACACGATTCTCAGTCGCCAATTACGCCAGTTGGTGAGCTTCGGAATCGAAGAGGTGGTTATGACCACGGGTTATTACGACAAAATACTGGTAGATTATTGCGATGCTCTACATCTGCCGCTGAAGTTTACCTTCGTTAATAACCCGCTTTACGACAAGACCAACTACATCTATAGCATCTATTGTGCAAAGGAGCAGTTGAAAGATGAGGACATCATCCTGATGCATGGGGACTTAGTGTTCGAGAGCCAAGTGATGGAGGCGGTGATAGACAGCCCTGTAAGCTGCATGGCAGTGAGCAGCACCTTGCCTCTGCCGGAGAAGGACTTCAAGGCAGTCATAAAGGACAGTCGTATAGAGAAGGTTGGCATTGAGTTTTTCGACAATGCGATGGCCGCACAACCACTCTATAAGATTCTGAAAGAGGACTGGCTGGTGTGGCTCCAGAACATTGAGAAGTTCTGCGAGAGTGACAATCGCAAGGTGTATGCAGAGAATGCCTTCAACGAGGTTAGCGATGAGTGCAAGATTTATCCTTGCGATGTAAAGAATATGCTCTGTGCTGAGATTGACACGCCCGAAGACTTGGAGGTGGTCAGCAAGAAAGTGGCAGAAATCAATGAGCGCACGGTGTATATGTGCTTCAGTACGGAATATATCCATAGCGGCCACATGGCTATCATCAATAAGGCGCGTCGCCTTGGACGCTTGATTATTGGTGTGCTTAGCGATGAAGCCATTTCCAGTTTCAAGCGTTATCCGCTCATTCCATACGAGGAGCGCAAGGCTTTGTTTGAAAACTTGGCGGGCGTGGAGCGCGTCGTTGAGCAGAAAACACTTTCCTACAAAGAGAACCTTGAAACGATCCGTCCCAACTATGTGGTACACGGCAACGACTGGTGCGAAGGTTTCCAGAAGCCTATCCGTCAGGAAGTGTGCGAAACGCTTGCCGAGTACGGTGGCAAGCTGGTGGAATATCCGTATAGCAACAACCCCATGTACAAGGAACTGGACGCCAACCACCGTGCAGAGGCCAGTATGCCGGATGTACGTCGTGGCCGTCTGCGCAAACTTATCAACATGAAGGGATTGGTCACGGCAATGGAAGCACACAGCGGTATCACGGGTTTGATTGTGGAGAACACCAAGGTGCTGCAGGACGGCAAGACCTATCAGTTTGATGCTATGTGGGTTAGTTCGCTTTGCGACTCCACGGCTAAGGGCAAGCCTGACATCGAGTTGGTGGATATGACCAGCCGCTTCCGTACCATTGATGATATCATGGAAGTGACCACGAAACCAATTATCTTCGATGGAGACACGGGCGGTCTGACTGAGCACTTTGTCTATACCGTCCGCTCATTGGAGCGCATGGGCGTGTCGATGGTCATCATCGAGGACAAGACCGGATTGAAGAAAAACAGTCTCTTTGGAACCGAGGTGAAGCAGACGCAGGCGGCTATCCCAGATTTCTGTGAGAAGATTCGTGCAGGAAAGAAGGCACAGAAGACGAAGGAGTTTATGATCTGCGCCCGCATTGAGAGCCTGATACTGGAGCAGGGAATGGAGGATGCACTTGAACGTGCATTTGCTTTCAGCGAGGCGGGTGCCGATGCTATCATGATTCACAGTCGCAAGAAAGACCCCGCAGAGATTTTTGAGTTTGTGGAGAAGTTCCGTGAGAAGAACACCACCACTCCTATTGTGGTTGTACCTACGTCCTTCAACACTGTGACTGAACAGGAGTTCAAGGATAGGGGTGTGAATGTGGTAATCTATGCCAATCAACTCACGCGCACCGGTTTCCCCGCCATGCAGGATGCAGCAAGGACAATCTTGGAGAACCACCGTGCCAAGGAGTGTGATGACAAGTGTATGAGTATTAAAGAAATAATCACCTTAATCCCAGAAGAGTAATGATTCGTCCAGAATATTTTATAGAGAAACTGAGAGAGAACGGCATCGACTGCTTTGCAGGCGTGCCCGACTCTCTGCTGAAGAATATATGCGCCTACATCACAGACCACTGCGATGCAGAGCATAACATCATTGCTGCCAACGAGGGTGCAGCGGTGGGCATAGCCGCAGGACACTATCTGGCAACGGGCAAGCCCGCCTGTGTGTATATGCAGAACAGTGGCGAGGGTAATATCATCAATCCGTTAGCCTCTCTGACAGATCCCGAAGTGTATAACATCCCTGTGCTGCTGCTGATTGGCTGGCGAGGCCGTCCTGGTGTACATGACGAACCGCAGCATGTAAAACAGGGGAAAGTGACAACTGGGCTGCTGAATGTGATGGGCGTGAACTATGAGGTGCTTTCCAAGGAAGAAGATAAAGCTGAAAAGCAGACTGCAAAAGCAATCAAAGCACTCCATAACAAGGAGGTTTTTGCTCTGGTGATAGAAAAGGATACCTTTGAGGACTATAAGCTTCAGAATATTGAGGTGAATGACCTCACGATGAGCCGTGAAGAAGCCATTCAGACTGTTGCTGCCGCCCTTGGTGAGAAAGACTGCATTGTCAGCACTACGGGTATGATTAGTCGTGAACTGTTCGAGTACCGTGCTGCTAAGAACCAAGGTCACGAGCGCGACTTCCTCACTGTTGGCAGCATGGGACACGCCTCTCAGATTGCTTTGGGCATTGCGATGGCACAACCTGAACGCAAGGTGTGGTGCTTCGATGGTGACGGTGCTGCTATTATGCACATGGGCAGCATGGCGATTGTTGCCAGCAAAGAGCCTAAGAACTATGTGCATGTAGTGTTCAACAATGGTGCTCATGACAGCGTGGGCGGTCAACCTACGGTTGGTTTGAAGATTGACTTGCCTGCTGTGGCAAAGGCTGTTGGTTACAAGGCGACCTATAGCGTTGACAACAAAGAAGCCCTCAATGTCATTCTGAGCGAAGCGAAGAATCTGGAAGGACCTGTTTTGATAGAGGTGAAAGTCAAGAAGGGGAACCGAAAAGACCTCGGTCGCCCGACAACTACTCCTATTCAGAACAAAGAATCCTTAATAAATTTTTTGCGAAATGAATAGTCATATAATTACCCCCCCCTACAGCAGCAAAGTGATAGAATTCAGTGGGTTGATGCTGCCAAAGCTTTAGGACTCTTTCTTGTTTTCTGGGGGCATATTCTATACGGGGGGTCAAGTGTTGGTGGCGTAATCAACAAGGCAATATACTCGTTTCATATGCCAATGTATTTCATACTATCTGGCTATGTAATTAAACCTGATTCATTGTCATTAACAGACTATTTCAAAAGAAAGTTTAAGCGAATACTTTTACCTGCGATTATATTATATATCTCAACACTTCCAGTGTATTTCCATTCCATTGATTATTCTACTTCAACAGTAAGGTCGATACTTTATACAATATTCTACGTCACAGGAGGATGCGCATATAATGCCCCTATATGGTTTTTCTTCTGTATGTTTCAAGTTCTCCTTATTATAAAACTGTTAAGAATGTCAGATGCGAGAATGGTGAAGCTGGTAATTTTGATTATTATATTTTTGTCGTTATCATGGTTGGCTTACTATGCGAATTGGAAATTTTTTAATTTGTTCGGAATTAATAAGTGTTTTTTAGGTGTTTTCTTTGTAGGGATTGGAATGCTGCTCAGAAAGTTAAAATTCGAGAAGTATCTGAAGATACTAGGAGTAGTATTGTTGCCAATTTGGATAATTACTGGGACTTATTTGAATGGTAAAGTAAGTATGTATGGTATGAGTTTGGGTAATTTTTGGTTGTTTATTACTTCTGGGATTACTGGTTCTATAGTGTTCTACTCATTTTCGCATATATTTAATAATTGTACGGTTATTAAGCAATATGCGCGATGGACTATATTCATTGTATGTAGCCATTTAGTTCTTGTATCTTTATTTAATAGGGTGTCTGCTATATTATCAATAGGGGGTACTTATGTGTTTGATGTTACAAGTGTATTATTTGTAATTGTATCGCTAATAGCCTATAAATACATTTGTGTTTTAATTGAAAGATATATACCGTTTTTAATGGGTAAATAGATATGCAACAAATAATTGACGGAATAGCTAACCTTCCAGAAATATTGAAGGAGGTCGGTTGCAAGAAGCTATTCTTGGTAATAGATTCCTCCTATCCGTTCTTGAGCATCAAGGATGCGATAGAGGCATTGCCGGTGGAGAAGGTGAAGTTTTCGGATTTTACACCTAATCCGCTGTATAAACAGGTGTGTAACGGAATAGAACTGCTTAAGGAATCCCACTGTGATACTATCCTCGCAGTGGGTGGTGGTAGTGCCATTGATGTGGCGAAGTGCATTAAACTCGCTGTGCTGGCAAAGGAGGGCAATGCAGCTATCATCCCTCCGCTGGTATCTCAGCGGCTGCCGATTGATGGCAGTAAGATTCCTTTCATTGCCATCCCTACTACAGCCGGAACAGGTAGTGAAAGTACCCATAATGCTGTGATGTATTATGAAGGTTCTAAACAGACAGTTACCAATGATGGTGTATTGCCAGATTATGCTATTCTGGAACCCTCAGTATTGAAGACATTGCCGCTCTATCAAAAGAAATGTACCATGATGGATGCGCTTTGTCAGGGTATTGAGTCTTGGTGGAGTGTCAACTCTACTGAAGAGAGCTATGAGTATAGCCGGAAGACTATAGAACTCATTATGGCCAACTGGCGCAAGTACATTTTTGAGAATGATGATGAGGCTACCGCTCAGATTATGTTAGCGGCTAATTTTGGAGGACGAGCTATCAATATTACAGCTACTACTGCGGCTCATGCTTTCAGCTATAAGATTACGTCGATGTATGGGATACCCCATGGCCACGCCGTAGCGGTTGGACTTCCTGTTATATGGGAGTATATGTTAAGTAACATGGACAAGTGTATTGACGTACGCGGAAAAGTATACCTTGCAGATATTTTTAATCAAATTTCAGTGGCTATGGGATGTGAGAGTCCGAAACAAGCAATTGCGGCTTTCCATGAGATGATTATGGAAATGGAGCTAAAGAATCCGGTTGCGGAAAATAAGGAGGAAGAATTGTCAGCGTTGTCAACATCAGTTAATCCTGTGAGGTTGAAGAATAACCCTGTGACCCTGGATATTGAAACAATAAAAGAACTTTACAAAAAAATAATTGCATAAATATGATGAAGGAAAGAATTGTTTTGATAACAAAGGATGCTACATGTAAAAGCTATTTGTCAGTTTATGGTAATAAATATGTGAAGATGCCAAATCTTGAGGCATTGGCAGCCAAAGGAACGGTTTTTGACCGTTTCTATACAGCTGCGCCATCCACGGCTATGTCCTTTATCTCTTTCAGTACTCAGAAATATCCCTACCAAACCCGCCATAAGACTTATGTGAAGTTCTCAGAGCAGGAAAAGGATACCATATTTGACAAGCTTTATGATGATGGGTATGAGTGTCATATCATTTGGGAAGAGAAATGGGTGGCGATGGCTAAAGATTATTCTCAGTGTTATGGTGAACATTCACAATTCCATCTTATCCACATTAATCAGGTAGTCGGTGCCCACAATAAGGACGGGCACAAGATAGAGTGTAACGAAGAACTGTCCGCTAAGACTGTGCAGATAATCAAAGAGGAAATCGAAACGGTATGTGCGTCTACAGACGGAAAACTGTTTCTGTGGATACACCTTCCTCATGTGCTTCTGGGCAGAAACTGCTATGGTTCTGATGAAGACATGTTCGACCAGATAATAGGTATTCTCAGGGAAAAATTTGGTGATGACGCTATTTTTGTTAGTGCCGACCATGGTAATATGAATGGATATAAAGGGAAGGTGTGCTATGGCTTCGATGTTTACCAAACGGCAATTAACATCCCACTGATCACTCCTCGCATTGATGATATGATCCGTTGTGACACTCCCGTCTCAAACATACATATCTTTGACATCATGAAAGGAGTGGTACCAAAGGATAAATTTGTATATTCCGATACAGCTTATTATGCACAGCCTCATCGCAAATTAGCTATTCTTCATAACAATTATAAGTATATCTATAATAAGGCAAATGGCACTGAGGAACTATACGATGTAGATTTCGACCCCTTTGAGCACTGCAACATAATAAGTCGTGTCGTCATGGATGCTGACCGTCATATTCCTACACCTCTTGACCAAGTCTATTACTATCCACATTGGGATAAGGTGGATGAAGAATTGGAACTGTTAAGAAATGAGTTCAAGAGAATTTGGAGGACAGAAACAACACAGAGGACAATTCTGAATAAGGTAAAGACTTTTCTTAAAAAGAGTCCTGAATTGTATCATACCCTGGCTATATGGTGGAGAAAAATTTCATAATCCCAACAAACTATTCTATATGCAGAACAACAATTATTTCAATCGCCTGATACAGTTTCAACACAGGCTGTACAAAAAGAAAATGCTCTGGGGGAGACTGTCCGAGAACCTAACGTGATATAATTCCGATGTTATGCGGATTGTTTTCTATAACCGCCTGATTATCAGTAAGTTTTAATTGTTTTTAACCTTATAAATTCTTAAATGTCAGCTATTTTTAGTAACTTTGTACCTATAATAAAGGTATCAAACATGGCATATAAGAAAGGTGAAGATAGGAGACAACGGACTCTTTTTCCTGACTGCATAGATGACTATGTGGAGCCGGATTCGCCCGTTCGTCTGATGGATGCGTTCGTTGATCATCTGGATATGGAGAAACTTGGATTCCTACGTTTCGTTCCTGCTGATACAGGTGCTCCGGGATATGATCCTCGTGACCTGCTGAAGTTGTACACATACGGCTATTACTACGAGGTTCGTTCATCGCGCAAGCTTGCCCGCCAGTGCTTGATAAACATTGAGGTGATGTGGCTTTTGAGCAAGCTTACTCCGGACTTCCGTACGATATCCGACTTCCGCAAGGACAACAAGGAAGCCATAGAGAAGACATTCAAGGAATTCAACCGTTTCTGCCTTGTCGAGAACCTGTTCTCCAAGAACTTCGTCTCGATAGACGGCAGCAAGTTCAAGGCCGTCAACGCGAAGGACAGGAACTTCACTCTCAACAAGCTTGATGACCGTATAGACCGCCTTGACCAGCATATTGCCCGCTACATGGAAGAGCTTGATGCCTACGATGAAGTGGAAGGACGCAAGTTGCCGAAAGAGGAACTTGAGCATAAGCTGGAGGTCTGTAAAGAGCGTAAGGAACTCTATGAGGGCTATCGCAAACAATTGGAGCAGAGTGGTGAGAAGCAGATATCACTTACCGACCAGGATGCCCGTCTGATGAAGGCCAACGAGGGTTTCTGTGTGGGCTATAACACCCAGGTTGCCGTAGATGCCGAGAGTCATCTGATAGCAGGCTTCGCAGTGACCAACCATCCTACGGACCATGGTCAGATAACCAGCGTGGCAGGAGATGTGAAGAAGGACTATGACGTACCTATTCTCGAGACTACTGCCGACAAGGGCTACGCATGTCCCGAAGATCATGCCAACGCTCTTTCCAACGGAATTGTTCCTAACGTCATCCAGCGTGATGGTGGCAATACTGAGGAAGTGAAGTTTGACTATCATGAGGCGACGATTACCGATGAGCAGAAGGGCAGCACCAAGCCCGAGGACTTGAAAACATGCCTTGAGGCAGGAGTCGTTCCCGATGCATACAAGGACATCCTTACAGATGCCGAGGTTACGGAAGAGAAGTCATATGTGGCCGACATTCCAGATTCTGACGTGTTGAAAATGACAGTTGATGAAATGAGGGCAAAGGCTGCTGAGGGATACTTCGTCAGGGATGCTGAACGAAGTCTGGTTTATTGTCCCCAGGGGCATATCCTGAGACAGAAGTCGGTGAAGAACAACGGCATGATCAGGTACTGCAACAAGCTGGCCTGTAAGCAGTGCAAGAACAAGTGTACTACAGCCAAATTCAAGGAGGCTGACTTCAACAAGGACAAACTCATCATACAGGCCAAGGGCTACAAGCCGCAGGCATCCGATAACAGTGACAATGAGCGTCCCAAACCACCAAGGCAGAAAAGGACTGTGGAAGTGAAGAAGGTCGTCAAGTACGTGCTTCATCTAGACGAGAAAAAGATGGATCAGCGCAAGTGCCTCTCTGAACATCCCTTCGGAACACTGAAGCGGTCGCTCGGGCAATACTACTTCCTGTTGAAAGGCTTCGCCAAGGTCAAGGCAGAGATGGCACTGTTCTGTCTCTCGTATAACCTGCGGCGTATTATCAACATGAAAGGCGTCCCCGCACTCGTGGCAGCCCTCAGATAAAGGATAGGGGGCCTTACATGCCCTCAAAATCGATTCAGTGTGGCTTGTTTTTAGCCCTTTGGAGCCTCAGATAAAAGTAAAATCAGAAATCGAAGCTAAAACCAACACCTCGTCAGAAGCTGCCATATGGCTTCTAACCCAAGCCTTTTTGGGGGGTGAAAACTGCCAAAAACCTTAGTTCTCAGACGGCCTGGGGGGGGGTAAAAATCTGGTGCTCAGTGTAGTCTTCCACTTTGTCAGGTGGTATTATCATTGCGAGATTCCATGGCGTGTGCCTATAGAAGGCGTTTATTTCTGTCATTCCGGTTTTGGTGTCATTATCAATGGTAATGTGAAGATAGGACGGGGAACTGTCATCCAGCATCGTGTCACACTCGGGCAGACCGACAAAGGCTATCCCACAATTGGTGAAAACTGCTATATTGGGGCAGGAGCAATTGTTGTAGGCAATGTCAATGTGGGAAACAATGTGAAAATAGGCGCTGGTGCAGTGGTAATAACCGACATCCCTGATAACTCTACTGCTGTCGGGATTCCGGCAAAGGTGGTGAAAACTACTTGAATTAAGTTTTCTGTGTGACAAAATTGAAACCATATAATTTATGAAAGGAATAGTATTAGCAGGAGGCAGCGGAACGCGCCTCTATCCGATAACGAAGGGAGTCAGCAAGCAATTGCTGCCCATTTATGACAAACCGATGGTGTATTATCCCATCAGCGCGCTGATGCTGGCGGGAATTAGGGATATACTCATTATCTCTACACCTTACGACCTGCCGGGATTCCAACGACTGCTGGGTGATGGCTCTGACTATGGCGTACACTTCGAGTATGCGGAGCAGCCTTCACCTGATGGATTGGCACAAGCTTTCATTATTGGTGAGAAGTTTATCGGTAATGATTCAGCTTGCCTTGTGCTGGGTGACAACATCTTCTATGGCTCTGGCTTCACAGGTCTACTCCGTAAAGCTGTAAAGGATGCAGAGGAGAACAAAAAGGCAACCGTCTTTGGTTACTGGGTGTCAGACCCTGAACGCTATGGTGTCGCTGAGTTTGACCGTCAGGGCAACTGCCTGAGCATTGATGAGAAACCAAAGGAACCCAAGAGCAACTACGCCGTTGTGGGTCTTTACTTTTATCCGAATAAGGTGGTGGATGTGGCGAAACATATCAAACCCAGCGCAAGAGGCGAACTGGAGATTACTACCGTGAATCAGGAGTTCCTGAAGGATGGAGAGTTGAAGGTGCAGGTCTTTGGCCGTGGCTTCGCCTGGCTTGATACCGGTACCCACGACAGCCTTGCTGAGGCAAGCACCTTTGTTGAGGTGATTGAGAAACGCCAAGGATTGAAGGTGGCCTGTTTGGAAGGCATCGCTTACCGTAATGGCTGGATTAGTGAGGAGAAAATGCGGGAACTGGCGAAACCTATGCTGAAAAACCAGTACGGTCAATATCTTTTGAAGGTAATCGATGAGATGAAGGAGGAAGTGAACAGCGGGACGCTGGTTCACGATTAGCGTTGAGAGGTTAGCGGTTAGCGAGATGAATAAATTTACATTTTTCGATTTACGAGTTTATAAAGAGTCCAAATTATTGGTTAGGGAGGTGTATGCTCTTTTGGATAAATTTCCGAAGTATGAAACTTATGCACTTGGTGATCAACTTAGAAGAGCGGTTACTTCAGTACCTTCAAATATAGCAGAAGGTTCAGGAAGGTTTTCAGTTAAGGAAAAGATTCACTTCATTGAAATCGCATATGGCTCATTAACCGAAACTCTTTGTCAGCTTGATATAGCCCATGATTTGAACTATATTACCGACGAAGAGTTTGCTAACGAAAAAGAAAGAATTAATGTAATAGGAAAGCAGTTATCAGGTTTACGTGCTTCATTCCAAAATCAATTGGAAATCCGCTAACCGTTAACCTCTAACCGCTAAACAATTTAGATATGAACGTAGTACAAACAGAAATACCTGGGGTTGTCATTATTGAACCAAAGATATTTGGTGATAGTCGTGGCTACTTTTATGAGAGTTACTCCCAACGTGACTTTGAGGAGAATGTGGCGAAAGTAACCTTTGTGCAGGACAACCAGAGCTTCAGCCATTATGGAGTCCTACGAGGATTGCATTTCCAGAATCCACCTTATACCCAGAGCAAACTTGTGCGAGTGATTCAAGGTAAGGTGGTAGATGTTGCTGTGGACATTCGCAAAGGGTCGCCTACTTACGGCAAACACGTTGCTGTGGAACTAACGGGCGAGAATCACCGTCAGTTCTTCATCCCAAAGGGCTTTGCCCACGGATTCGTGGTGCTTAGTGAGACGGCCTTGTTCCAGTACAAGTGCGACGAGTTCTATCATCCAGAGGCAGAGGGCGCTATTATGTGGAATGACCCCGACTTGGCTATCGAATGGCCGGTAACGGCAGAGGATATAGAGTTGAGCGAGAAGGACAAGCACCACCCACAGATCAAAGATTTGGAATCCCCTTTTTCCTATAACCAATAACCAATATCCAATATCCGAATAAGGTTCGCTAACCGCTAACCTATAACCTCTAAACTTTATAGGAATGAACATATTAGTCACCGGAGCCAACGGTCAGCTGGGCAATGAGATGCGCATAGTGTCCAAAGGCTCGAAAGACAGGTTTATCTTCACTGATGTCTGTGAAGCGCATTCTGAATCCATAGAGATGCTGCATAAACTGGCAGGGGAGGATGTGGATACAACCACTACGAAACTCGACATCACCAACCTCGATGCTATCCGTGCGATGGTGACGGAGAATGAGGTGAAAGTAATCGTCAACTGCGCAGCATGGACGAATGTGGATGGAGCGGAAGACCCGGAGAAGCGAGAGTTGGTAGAACTTCTGAACGCGAAGGCTCCCCAAAATCTGGCTGTCGCTATGAAGGAGGTGAACGGTCTTTTAATTCATATCAGCACAGACTATGTCTTTGGAGGCGACCCTTACAACACTCCTTGCAGGGAAGACCAGAAAGGTACACCCACTGGTGTCTATGGCTTGACTAAACTCCACGGCGAGCAAAACATACAGGCGACAGGTGTGAACCATGTGATTATTCGTACAGCATGGCTGTATTCTGAGTTCGGAAAAAACTTCGTGAAGACCATGTTGAGCCTCACAGCCACTAAGCCACAGTTGAAGGTAGTCTTTGACCAAGTAGGGACACCCACTTATGCAAGAGATTTAGCAAATGCAATCCTTTTAGTAATTGAAGACTACGAAAAATCGCTACCCGCTAAACCCTTACCGCTGAACTATTCTAACACTGGTATTTACCATTTTAGTAACGAGGGAGTCTGCTCCTGGTATGACTTCACTAAGATGATTCAACTAATATCAATATCGCTCATTGCTAACCGCTCATCGATAAACTGTCAAATATCGCCTTGTCGCAGCGATGAGTTTCCCAGTCCCGTGAAACGTCCAGCGTACTCCGTGCTTGATAAGACCAAGATAAAGGAAACTTTTGGAGTGCCTATTCCGTACTGGATAGATTCGTTGAAATACTGCATAAGCAATTTGGATAATACAAAACCATTGTGTTGAGAGATTGATGATTATGGGGAGGTATAGGCTCTTTTATTCGTGGCAGAATGACAATAAGGACACGAAGAAAACGATACAGAGGGCTTTGAATGCTGTTGTAAAGCGTTTCGAAGCAGAGGAGATAGAGTTGTTCGTTGACCAGGACACCCGTGAGCGGGTGGGGAAGCGCAACATTGAGGCGGAAGTGCTGGAGAAGATACGAAATTGCGACATCTTTTTGGCAGACCTAACTCCAATAATTACCTACCTGCCTCCAAAGGAAAGTCATGACTTGCCTAAACACATGCCCAACAGTAATGTAATGTATGAGTATGGCTATGCACTTCATGCAAAGGGCGAGAACCGCATGATAGTCCTCGCCTCGTTGGATAAGCAGAAAGACGAGCACATAGAGTATATGCCGTTTGACATCAACCACGACACCATCACCCTTTTCAGCGATGAGAATAGCCTCAAAGGATTGTACTCTTGGATTAAAAAGATTATCAATGATGTGGATGCAGAGCGAGCGGCTTACGTACCACAGTATTCCGGTGACCTGTTCTTTACAACTGATGCCGGATTTACCAGTGAAGTGACCATACATCCCAGATACAAGCACATCAGATATGTTTCAGAAAAACGGCGCATGGTTGAGGACGAGGCCGTGTCGCGTGTAAGCATGGCAGAGGCCATTACCAATCCTATCAAGATGCAGCAAGCCATCATGGATAGATTGATGATGCCACAGGCTAAAATACTTAATGTGAAGGCTATCCACCAGACCACTAATCATAGTTTTGTGCCAGTGTATATGGTGTTTATGAACCGGGGCAGTGAAGCCCTGGATAACCTGCAACTCAGTATCAAGGCGAATGATGATCGTGTGAAGTTTGATGACAGCAACGTGAAACATAGCATCCCGATGCTCCATGCAAAGAGTGTACACGACACGCTGGTCTCTGACCAAATTGTTTCGCAAGATGTTGCAACCCTCAACCCCAGCAGTTCCATCTTTATGGATGCTGTCTATATCCGTGCGCCACACGATATAGGCTCGTTTTTGCTGGAGTGGAATCTTAGTTCTCGCACATATCAAACCAATGGTGAGATGCTGGTGAATGTGGAGGCGGAATATGAGTATGAGAGGATTGAAAATGACAGGTTGGCCGGGACTGAGACTGTGGTGGATTTCGAGGAGTCTGAGTGAGATGGCAGGAACGATAATAAAATCAACAAAACGACCATATGCATAATATAATCATTACAGGTGGCGCTGGATTTATAGGAAGCCACGTAGTACGTCTATTTGTGAGCAAATACCCTGACTACAAGATTATCAATTTGGATAAACTTACTTATGCGGGTAACTTGGCGAACCTCAAAGACGTTGAGGACAAGCCTAACTACAAGTTTGTCAAAATGGACATATGTGACTTCGATGGAGTATTGAAACTGATGCAAGAAGAAAATGTGGATGGCATCATTCATTTGGCAGCAGAGAGCCACGTTGACCGTTCCATTAAAGATCCATTCACCTTCGCACAGACAAACGTGATGGGTACATTGAGCCTGCTCCAGGCTGCAAAGATTTACTGGGAAAGCCTGCCAGAAAAGTACGTAGGTAAGAGGTTTTATCATATCAGCACCGATGAGGTATATGGTGCATTGGAGATGACTCATCCAGAAGGAATAGAGCCACCTTTCACCACCAAGGCCAGCAGTGGCATGCATCACTTGGCATACGGTGAAAAGTTCTTTACGGAGGACTTGAAGTACCAGCCACACAGCCCTTACAGTGCTGCCAAGGCCAGCAGCGACCATTTTGTCCGTGCTTTCCACGATACGTATGGATTGCCTACCATTGTGACAAACTGTTCTAATAACTATGGGCCTTATCAGTTCCCTGAAAAACTGATACCTCTTTTCATTAACAATATCCGTCACCGTAAACCGCTACCTCTTTATGGAAAGGGTGAGAATGTACGCGACTGGCTGTATGTAGAAGATCACGCAAGGGCTATTGACACAATCTTCCATAATGGAAAGATTGCGGAGACCTACAACATCGGTGGATTCAATGAATGGAAAAATATTGATATTATTAAGGTGCTTATCAATACCGTAGATAGACTGCTTGGACGTGCAGAAGGGGAGGATATGAACCTTATTACATACGTCACCGACCGTGCTGGTCACGACTTGCGGTATGCCATTGACTCCAGCAAACTCCAGAAAGAACTTGGCTGGGAGCCAAGCCTCCAGTTTGAGGAAGGTATTGAGAAAACTGTGCAGTGGTACCTTGACAATCAGGAGTGGATGGATAATGTAACAAGTGGAGATTATTTGAAGTATTATCAGGAAATGTATTCGAAATACTAAGAATATGACAATAAAAGACGTAAAGATAATAGAACTGCCCAAGTTCGCTGACCCACGTGGTAATCTCTCCTTTGTAGAGCAACTGAATCATATCCCGTTTGAAATCAGGCGGACGTATTGGATTTACGATGTGCCTGGTGGTGAGAGTCGTGGTGGACACGCTTTCCGACAGAACGAAGAGTTTATCGTGGCATTGTCGGGCGCGTTCGACGTAATTGTGGATGACGGCAAGGAGAAGAAGGTGTTCAATATGAACCGCTCCTATTATGGATTGTATATTCCTGCGGGTCTTTGGCGAGAGATGACCAATTTCTCTACCAACTCGCTGGCCTTGGAGTTTGGCTCCATACATTATGACAGGGCGGACTATGTGGAGGACTATGAACAATTCCTAAAGTTGAAGAGCAATGGCGAAATATAGTGTTTTTGACTGCACAATGGTGGAACTGGATAAGCATCATAGCGACCGTGAGGGAAACCTTACGGTGGTGGAAAACAGCATCACCTTGCCTTTTGATGTCAAGCGGGTTTATTATCTTTATGATATTCCTGGTGGCGAAGGTCGTGGATCACATGCCCACAGAGATTTGGAACAACTGATTATTGCTGCCAGTGGCTCATTTACTGTGACCCTTGATGACGGTAAATGCAAGAGAAGTTTCTTCTTGAACAGGCCTTATCAGGGGCTGTATGTAAAACCAGGAATGTGGCGTGATTTGGTGGACTTCTCATCTGGAGCTGTTGCAATGGTACTGGCATCAGAGGTATATCAAAAAGAAGACTATATCCGTGATTACGGAGAGTTCTTGAAGTTTAGAGAAGAAAAGTAATGGAACTTTCAGCATTAACGCGCGTTGTTGCACCTACACTGTCCCGCCAGTTGTTTATGATGGCGAAACAGTATGATGAAGTGGTGGATTTCACTCTTGGCGACCCGGATATGCCCACACCGCTACCTATCTGTGAAGCAGCCACTAAGGCTGCCGTAGAAGGAAAGACTCGCTATGCCCCTAATGCAGGTCTACCTGCACTGAGAGAAATAATAGCCAAACAGGTTAGCAAAGAAAGTGGAATAGATTACGATGCCAACAATGTGGCTGTAACAGTAGGGGCTACGGAGGCAGTCTATTTGGCATTTATGGCCTGTATCAACCCGGGAGATGAGGTCATTATATTGGCACCTTACTGGGTGCAGTATGAAAACATTGTGAAGTTACTGGGAGGCACACCAATCATTATTGACACCTTTAAAGAAGAGTTTGAACCAGACTTAAACGCCATACGTGGAGCCATCACAGATAAGACCAAGGCTATAGTTGTCAACTCACCCAATAACCCTTCCGGCTATATCTATAAAGATGCATTCTTGGTGGAACTGGCAGAGATGGCAAGTGCCAACCACATCACCATTTTTGATGATGAGGCCTACCGCTCGCTAAGATACGAAAAGGAATTCAACTCAATCACTCAATACTGCCGCAAAGAAGATGTAGTCATCATCAACAGCTTCAGCAAGCAATTTGCAATGACCGGCTGGCGGGTTGGTTATGTTGTAGGCGAGGAAAACTTTATCAAGGAAGTCATTAAGTTCCAGCAGAATATTGCCGTTTGTGTGGCAACACCAAACCAATATGCCGCGATAGAGGCAATGAGCCATGCAGAACAATACGCTAAGGGAATTAAAGATGTTTTTACCAAACGTCGTGATACACTTATACGTGAACTGAACAAGATTGATAAGATTAGCTATCAAGCCCCGCAGGGAACTTTCTATGCCTTTATTGACATCAGTAAGACGGGAAAAGATTCCAAGAGTTTTTGTTTTGAATTGTTGGAGAAAGAACATGTTGCTGTGATTCCAGGTGTGGCCTTCGGTGAAGCTTTTGACAATTATATCAGATTAGCATTTACCCTCAATGAAGACAAGATAATAGAGGGACTTAACAGGATAAATAGGTTTATAAACAACATATAAGCAATGGCTATAACAGATAAGAAGATTGTTGTCATCTTGGGTGGCAATATCTTGAACAGTGGAATTGTTGACTACTGCAAGCGTCAGGATTACAATGTGGTGGTAGTTGACTGGTCGCCCAAGGCGCATCTTAAAGGCGATTTGTTTCTTTGTATAGATGTAAAAGATAAAGATGCCATTATCAAGGCACTTGAAGAGAATGGTATTCACTCCATTTATGGAGCATATTCCTCTATTGATTTGGCAGTACCTTCAGTAAATGCCATCAATAAGCATTACGGTCTGGAGTCAATGGATGAAGAAGCACTGGCCAATGCTCTGCCCAAAGCAACCATGACCCGCATCTGGAATGAAGCTGGTTTGTTGAACCGCTATTCCAAAATCTTTGAGGAGTTGAGCAATGAGGTGAAAGAGTATGCTTCAAAAATGAAGATGATTTTCAAGCCCAATATCTCTTCCAGTTCACGCGGTATCACCATCATACCCAAAGGCGCTTCAGAAGAGACTATTGAAAAGGCTTTTGAAAAGGCAAAGACAGAATCCTTTGACAAGAAAGTGATTGTGGAGGAGTTTGTGGAAGGACGCGAATTCACTTGCGATATGCTGGGTGATAAATACGGAAATGTATCGGTATATGCTATTTCTGTCAAGTACCATACGGTGAATACCTGCAACAATAAGATAGCCATCAAACTTCATTATAATAGTGACTTCTATCCTGATTCAGTCTATGAGAAGATAGCTGAGACGGGCAAGAGGTGCTACAAGGCATTGCGATTCAAATCCTCACTGGGGCATCTGGAGATTCTGATGAAGGAAGACGGTACCTTATCGCCTGTTGAGATTGGAGCCCGTTCCAGTGGATACATCACCAATCCGTTGGTTTCCCTTGCAAGTGGTGAGAACTATTTTGCAGACTATCTGAAAGTAATCAATGGTGGTGCAATTGAGAATAAAGACCATATAAATGGCCCTCATTCCTCTATGTACTTCTTCTACGATATGCCTCATAATACCAGCGTCAAGCACCCTTGTACGCTTATGGACTTCCTGCCGGAGGGAATTATATCAGAATACAGTAACCGTGAAAAGATTCTTACACCTGGCTTTGAGTTCAACGACATCACCAATGACAATGAGCGCATTGGCTATGAGATTATTCACGGTGAGCGTCACCTTATGAATATCCATACCATTGAGGAAGCAGAGCAGAACTTCATTAAGCACAATACCGAAGAATGATTTTTTATGATGACCACGCCCACTGCATAAAAGAGCAGTTTGGGGGCATATTGATTGGCTTGGAGGGGAAACCCGCACCAGGTTCTATGAATAATGCAGATGTAGAGCAGGCTGTAATGGAGAATAGTAACTATCTTGGATGCTATTATATTACCAAGGAGCGGAACGAGGTTCCTGACGAAACTATGCTCAAGTACCATCCTCGCAGGGAGAAATATACGGCAGACGAAGTGATAGTGGACTTGAAGACTCGCCATTGCAAGCTTTGTATTATAGATACACTCAACCAGCCGCAATGGGGTTATTTGGATTATTGGAAGGTGGTCTCTGCTTTCCCTAATATCAAGTTTATCCTTCCCCACATGGGAGGCTATGATATAGTAGATTTTGTGAAGATATTGGATTTTAACAAGAATGTATACTGTGACTTCGCAATGACACAGGAGTATTTCGGGTGGTGTGGAAAAAGAGCAAGATACGCTGTTGTTGCGGACTCCATAGATTATTGTCTGAGCCATCATAAGTTGAGTAAGAAAGTGATGTTTGGTTCTGATGAACCAGATTTTAATCAAGCGATAGCATTGGAAAAGTATATAGCACTTCCCAATGCGGAAGACTTATTAGTAAACAATTATTTAACACTTATAAATTCTCTTTAGTAATGAGCATTAAGGAACAGGCCATCGAGATGATCGAGGCCAATAAGATTTCCTCTACGGAAATCGGTGATGTCCTGGGTAAAACAGGACAAATAGAAGGTGTACACGCTCTTAACGCACAGATGTTCAAGGCAGGTGAAGTGAAGGTTATTTATGCCATTAATAACAGCAACTATGAGGTTCACAAACAGCTTGCTGAAAGTGATGACATAAAAGACAAGATTCTCTTTGTATATAATGTTAATTGTGATAGAGCAGTATTTGGCGATTTGGTGTCTAAGTATATCATGCTTTATAAGCGTGCAAAGGCGATTGTTATTAATGGTAAATTGCGTGATGCACACACGCTAATTAAGGAGAAATATCCTATATGGCTTCAGGATGTTAGTCCTATTGGTTGTGTAAATCGACAGAACGGACCAGATATTGACCCCTCATTATTACAGGAATTGAAAGATAAATATGACGGGAGTATCATGGTATGTGATGATAGCGGTGTCGTGATGATTCCAAAGGATAAGATTAATGAAAAACTGATTACCAAACTGGAATTTATAGAATACCAGGAAGATATCTGGTTCTATTGCGTTGATACCCTTAAGATGAGTACATACGACACTGTTTGTTTGAAGAAGTATTTGGATGGAGGACTCATAGATGATAAGAGGCTGCAAACGCTGAATGAGTTCCAAAAAGCGATAGATAGCAAACCCGAAGAAACTAAGCGGGGGGGGGTATAAATTCCTGATAAATAGCGTGTTATGTAGCTATTTAACATATAGGAGGATAGCTGCATGATACATCCTCTTGCTGATTGTCAAAATACTAACATCCCAGAATCAACTCATATATGGCAGTTCTGCGTAATACTTCCGGAAGCGCAGATTGGAGAAAACTGTAATATTTGTTCACATTGCTTTATTGAAAACAATGTCAAAATTGGCAATAATGTGACCGTGAAATGTGGAGTTCAAATATGGGATGGAATTGAATTAGAGGACAATGTAATGATTGGTTCAAATGTGACATTCACTAATGACAGGTATCCTCGTTCAAAAAATTCACATTGGAATTTGTTAATCACGAAGGTATGTAGGGGCGCTACAATAGGTGCCGGGGCTGTGATTTTGCCTGGATTAACAATAGGCGAGAATGCGTTTATTGCAGCAGGAAGTGTGGTTACAAAGGATATACCTGCAGGAGAACTATGGATGGGGAATCCTGCAAAGTTTTATAAGAGAGTAGATTTTTAATTATGATACCATTTTTATCTTTAAAAGACGTGACTGCGCTGCACGGCGCGGAGATTAACGAGGCGGTGAGCCGCGTGGTGAATGGGGGCTGGTACCTCCAGGGAAAAGAGAACGAAAAGTTTGAGGATGACTATGCCCAGTTTATAGGAACGAAGTATTGCATCGGGTGCGCAAATGGACTGGATGCGCTTATCTGGATATTCCGTGCTTATATCGAGATGGGGGTGATGAAGCCCGGTGACGAGGTGATTGTGCCAGCGAACACGTATATCGCGACGATATTGGCGATTACGGAGAACGGGCTGGTTCCGGTGCTGTGCGAGCCCAAGGCGAATACGCTGGAGATTGATGATGACCTAATTGAAGGGTTGATTACGCCCAAAACCAAGGCCATTGCTATTGTACATCTGTATGGCCGCAATGCCTATACGGATAAGATTGGTGCTCTTTGCAAGAAGTACAACCTTAAGCTGGTAGAGGATAATGCTCAGGCTCATGGTTGTAAGCATACTGATGGTCGTGTAACAGGTAGTATTGGTGATGCTGCAGGTCATAGCTTCTATCCTGGCAAGAACCTTGGAGCACTTGGTGACGGTGGTGCTGTAACCACCAATGATCCTGAGCTGGCAGCTGCTGTTAGGGCCTTAGCTAACTATGGCTCCCAGAAAAAGTATGTATTTAAATACACAGGACGTAACAGCCGTTTGGATGAGATTCAGGCTGCTGTTCTGGATGTTAAATTGAGGTATTTGGTTGAGGATAATGCTCACCGCAAAGAAGTGGCACATCTGTACTATGAGGGCATCAAGAACCCGCTGGTGACGCTGCCGAACTTGCTGCCCGATGAGCAGAATGCATATCATCTGTTCCCGATTTTGATTGGAGAAGGTAAACGTGATGCCATGCATGACTACTTGGAGCAGAATGGTGTGGGGACGGTGATTCACTATCCTATTGCTCCTCATAAGCAAGAGTGCTATGCCAAGGAAGCGTGGAATAATCCGCAGTTGTCGCTGCCGATTACTGAGAGATTGGCGGATGAGGAACTGAGTCTGCCGATTGGGCCGGTGATAACCGAGCGTGAAGTGAAAGAAGTGATAAGACTTATCAACGAATTTAAGTAAGAATTATGGCCGTGTCTGAGGAAAGGAAAGACATCATACAGTCAGAGGAAAAGCCAGAGGAAAATTCTGCCCAAACCTCCAGTTACCGCAGTATCTTCAAAGCCACATCGCTCTTTGGAGGGGTAAAGGTGTATGAGATTTTGATTGAGATTATCAAATCAAAATTTATAGCGGTATTATTGGGTCCTTTGGGTGTGGGGATACAAGGACTTTATTCTTCTGGTATCCAAATGATACAGCAGTTATCTGCAATGGGGCTGTCTCAAAGCGCAGTAAGAAACGTTGCAGAGGCATACGCGACAGGAGATAACCATAAAGTAAACGTAGTAGTAACGACACTAAGAAAGCTCGTATGGTTTACCGGCATTCTTGGTATGCTCTGCGTCATTATCTTTTCACCTTTACTTAGTAAGTCTTCATTTGGCGATTATTCTCATATAATAGGTTTTGCAATCATTTCTGTTACCTTATTGATAAATCAGCTGACTGCCGGCCAAAAGGTTATATTGCAAGGGACGCGCAAGTATTCTTTATTAGCAAAATGCACGGCTGTCGGAGTGACAATAGGGCTTTTCATATCCATACCTTTATACTACTTTTGGGGTAACGATGCAATTGTACCAAATTTTGTAATCAGTTCAGTAACTTCATTCCTTATAGCCTGGTATTTATCAAAAAAAGTTCCCGTAGAAAAAGTACAAATGGGTTTTAAGGAAATCAAGAGCCAAGGAAAAACCATGATAACAATGGGTATAGCATTAAGCTTGACCCAACTGTTAGGTTCTACAAGTTCCTATGTCCTGCGTAGCTTTATTAGTAATATAGGCGGTGTCGAAGCAGTAGGCTTGTTTACCGCTGGTTTTATTTTGATGAGGCAATATACAGGTTTGGTATTTCAGGCGATGAGTACCGATTTTTATCCCAGATTAGCAGCAGTTAACAAAGATAATTCGAGATGTAGGGAAATAATGAACCAACAGGGAGAAGTGGGATTATTACTCCTGGGTCCTCTAATGGTTGTTTGTATTGTGTATATACCCATCGTCATACGGATTCTATATTCTGAACAATTCCTTGCTGTAAACAACTATGTTATATGGTGCGCTATTGGTGTGATTTTTCAAATGGCTGCATGGTCGATATCCCATATCTTTATAGCTAAGGCGGAGTCTAAGCTGTTTTTTATAAATGAATTAATAGCCAGTATATATTCATTGGCATTTAATATTATCGGGTATAAGCTTGGCGGATTAACGGGGATAGGAATATCCTACTTTGTGAACTATGTGTTCTACTTAATACAGGTATATGTCATTGCCCACCGCAGGTATTCCTTTACATTTACATCTTCATTTGTTGGCATATTCATAATAGAGATACTATTTGTTGCTGCAGGTTTGATAATGGTATTACTTTTACCCGTAGTAATGAAATACATTGCCGGAACACTGCTGCTTTGTGTGGCGAGTGTCTATTCGTTACGTGAACTAAATAAGAGAATGGATTTGGTTTCTTTGTTGAAACAGAAAAGAAAATAACGAACCACAATATAAGAATTAAGAAAAATAACTATGGAACAGGCGTTAGTATCTGTATGTGTCATTACATATAATTCAGCCAAGACAATCGTTGAAACATTAGACAGTATTTTTTCGCAGACATACGAAAACGTAGAGTTAATTATTTCAGACGATTATTCGACTGATGACACAATCAGGATTTGTGAGGAATGGAAGAAAGTAAAAGGTGGACGGTTCAGGCACTGCGAACTTATTACCACGGAAGCAAATACGGGAACATCCGCGAATTGTAACCGAGCGCTCAAAGCAGCTAAAGGTGATTGGATTAAGACCATTGCAGGAGATGACTTGCTGAACCCAAACGCAATAGAGGTGATGACCGGATACTGCGTTGCTAACCATAAAGAAGTATGTTTTTCCAGACTGGATTATTTTGGTGACGAAGAAAGAATTCTGGAAAAGCGCGCCACCTATGAGCCCTTTTATGAAAAATATAAGAACCTTGACAAGAAGGGGCAGTATAGATTGTTGCTAAAACAGTGCGTGCTACCTGGCGCGAGTATGTTCTATTCTAAAAAACTAATAGAAGAGATAAACTATATTGACGAGTCTTACCCGTTTTATGAAGAATGGCCCACATTCCTGAAGTTTTCCGAAAAGGGCTATGATGTGCCATATATACAAGATCAGTTGGTCAAATATAGATGTGAGCAATCAGGATTAAGTGCTCAGGCAAAATACGATGATTCTTTGAAAGGCCGCACATATAAGATAGCAAGAAGGAAGTTGACGGATGATGAAAGCAGGTTTTATTATGAGTACCGAAGACCTCGGCTCTTACGCAATTTTAGCTTTTATACCGTTTGGTGTTCAGATGTCAAATACAAATTATACAAGATTTGTACGAAGCCTACCATTTCCATGATAGACAGAATACATATAGGATTGTTGAAACTCATCCGTCCTCTGTCATATAAATATGCCTGGAACAAATTCATGCATAAGATAATGAAATCATAGTTCTACTAATCCGAATGAAAAGATGTGGACATTAATCTTTTGTATATTTCTCATTGCTAATATCTATGTGCCAATATCATTTCATTACACAATGATAATTAATTTTTTATTATTAGTGTTAGTGAAATTCGGGTACAACAGTAAAACGGTGGTGACTGACAAAAACAGTATAATAATATTGTTTCTGCTCTTATTATATTGTTTTATACTACTATTTATAAGGACTGGTTCTTTAGGATTAGAGTTGTCGGTAGGATATATTTATTTTCTGCTTTGTGCTATTTCGTACCCATATATATTGGATTTTTTCATCAACAAAAAAGTTGACTTACTGCCCGTTATATCGGTCGTATTAGTGATACATTGCATCATAATCATATTGGAGGTTATTTTCCCCGAATTACAGGTGTTGATTTCGTATTATGTTGATTACGGACGCGATGACATAGATAGATTTTTATTTATGGACTACCGGAAAATGGGTCTGGCGGCCAGTTTTGACACATCTGGATTTTGGGCTTCGCTATCTACTATTCTGTCTTTTCTTTTGTTTTTCTCAAGAGGGAAACTTTTTTATCTACTTATATTCCTTATATCAGCCGCATCCAGCCTTGCAACATCCAGAACCGGAATGGTCGTGTCATTCTTGAGTATTATACTGATAGTATTCTTTTTCAAGGATGACAGTAAAAATAAGACCCGTACAAAATTAATCAAAATAGTATCGATTGTTGCCATAGCATTTGTCGGAGCAAATGTGTTATTGCCAATTCTGAGTTCCGAGACAGGTGTACAGATGCAAAGTTCCGATTATATTTCAGACATTCAAGACAGCTATACAGAAGGAAGCGCAAGGGGAGTATTAGGAGGACGACATTGGGACGTGCTAAAAAATCTTTCAGCAGATGAATTGATATTTGGAACCGGACGTATCTTACGCAAGGTCCAAAGTCTAAGTGGCTCTTCAGATGTCGGATATGTTCGCCACATATTTCAGATTGGACTGATAGGTTTGATGACCATGCTATTAGCAATGTTCAACAACTGGAAAAGGGTACATAGAAAATATCGAATCCTCAAAAAGAAAGGAAATAGCAAGTCGGTTTCCATGATATACTTATTCTATATTTTAGTATTTATCTCCCTGCTTATAATGCACTTCAAAAATATGTTTTTATTTGCAAAAGGTCAGTTTGAGATGTATTACTTGGCATATTTTATATTACTGCATTATTTATATAGAGGGAGTGTAAATGATAATAATCATACAAAACAGATAAGCAGATGAAGGTCTATTGTATAATAGTTACATATAATGCAATGAAATGGGTGGACAGATGTCTTACTTCACTGAGAGAATCATCCATTCCTGTAAGCCCAATAATAATAGACAATTGTTCGAAAGACAATACTATTCCTTATATTAGAGAAAACTACCCGGAGGCCTACGTTATTGAGAATAGCGATAACAAGGGCTTCGGCCAGGCTAATAATCAGGGGATAGAATATGCCTATAAAAACGGGGCCACCCATTTTTTCTTGCTCAACCAAGATGCTTGGGTACAAAAGGATAGCATAAAGATGCTTGTTGAAGTACAGGATTGCAATGAACTCGCAGTGGTTTCCCCCATACAATTAAACGGAGCCGGAACCATGATTGATTCAAGCTTTTGCAGAGCAGCCGTGTTTAACACGAATAATGTAGAGCTGGTTACGGATTGGATGTACGGCACCGCAAAAGACTACTATCCTGTTATATCAGTACCAGCTGCTTCATGGATGATTTCGCGCAAAACAGTAGATACGATAGGAGGGTTTGACCCGCTGTTCTTTCATTATGGCGAGGATTCCAATTACTGTCAGAGATTGAAGTACAACAAACTTGCGATTGCCATCGTTCCCTCGGCTTATATACATCACGATCGTTTGGTAAAAGGAAATGTTGAGATGTTCAACAAGATTGATATTCTTAGAATGTTGTTTTTGGAATATGCAGATATCAACAAACGTCCTTTTATTATCAATCTGAACACTTTTAAATTGCACACCCATTTGTTCTTCAAATTCGTAAAAGCGATTTTCACTTTGAACGGGAAATTATTAAGTAACACTTGGTGGACAATTAAAAATTTCTATACCCACATACCAGACATTAGGAAGAGCAGAAAATATAACAAGGTCTTACAACCTAATTGGCTTAAAGTATGAAGAAGAAAAATATTATATTCAACGCTGATGATTACGGGCGTGAAATCCAAATAAATGCTGCAATCCAAGAGGCTATAAAAAAGGGATTTGTCACCGATGTTTCAATTATGACAACGTGTCATGAGGGCTATCAAAATCTAATAGAGCAGGGAGGGTTCGATATCATTGACTACAAAGGAGGAATACACCTTTGTCTTACCTTAGGCAAGCCATTATCAAAGAAGATACTGACTACGAAATTGGTCGATAATGAGGGAGGTTTTAGGGACAAATCCAATTGCGTTCTTCATGTCAAAAACAATAAAAAAGCCATCGAAGAGGAGTTTTGTGTCCAGATTGAAAAATTAAAAGAAGTAAGTGATTTTAAGGTAACCCATCTTGACTCACATCAGCACATTCATTTTGACATTAATATCTTGCCAATAGCTGTTTCTTTGTGCAAAAGATATGGAATACCTTGCATGCGAATCCCAAGCTATAGTAAAGATTTAAGTTTAAAAAGCAAGATGGGGACGCTTCTGAAAATAGCTTACATTAAAATTAGAGGTATCAAAGTGGTTGATTTCTTTGGCAGTCCTTCTCAGATTAAGGGCGTAAGTAACCGGAATTATTCTACATTTGAACTGATGTGTCACCCTTGGTACAATAGTGAAGGGAAAATTGTAAACAAGGTGGCGATTCACGAAGCAGATAATTGTAATTTATTGGAATCTGATCTTGCTCCTTTTTTACATGAAAATAAGATAAAGTACAACGATATTATTGAAAATAAACTACAATGATTTCAGTAATAATACCTACGTATAAGAATAGAGGTGGCCTGGCGCACAGTATCGACTCTGCGTTAGGGCAAGTGTGCGACGAGGACATCGAGGTCTTGGTCGTGGACGACAATGCGCCTGAATCGTCTGCCAGAGTGCAGACGGAGGAGGTGATGCATAAGTATGACAATGAGTCAAGGGTGGTATATATTAAGCATCCTGAGAATAAAAACGGTGCTGCGGCACGGAATACGGGCATACGTGCATCTAAAGGCGGGTATATCGCCTTTCTGGATGACGACGATCTGTTCCTTCCAGGGAAGCTTCAGAAACAAAAAACCTATCTCGATACACACTTGGAGTATGACGCGGTTTATTGCTTGGCTCAGAGAAGGGGTAAACCGTATGGCGATGACAGAAGCGAAGGCGATTGCACGAAGAAGATGCTGATGTTGGATACATGTATTTATACGCCGTGCCAGATGTTCCGACGAGAGGCACTTTTGGATATAAAAGGGTATGACGAAAGTTTCAGGAGGCATCAAGACTACGACCTGTTGTTACGTTTCTTTCATGCAGGATATAAGATTGGCTGCCTGCCGGAAATCCTTACAGAAATAGGGACAAATGAGGGGGAGAACATTCCGTCAGGTAAAAAATTAGAAGACATGAAACAATACTTCTTCGAGAAGTTTATGCCATATATTGATGAGATAGATAAAGGGGAAAAAGGTTTTAAAAACAAAGTTTTGGCAAGGCACTATGCGGGAGTTTTCTTAAATCACACCAAGCATCATCATTATGGAATGGCCATGAGTACCTTCTTCAAGTATTTCTTCAGGGCTCCATCTGTGTTTCTCAAGGTAATAAATCATAGTATGGTTGTTCATATTCGATGAAAGCACTATGAGAAAATTATTTGTATGCACTTTATTGTTCGGTTCATTATCATGCACTCTGTTTGCTGAAACTGTATCTCCCTTGGATTTCGGGTTAGGTAAGGCAAAGAATGGGCTGGAGAGGTATGAAGTCTTGTTGAAATGCCATCAACAGGCGGTTTTGAAAGGTAATGGGGTGAGTTATAAAGGAATTGATAGTATCTATATTGAAATACCGAAGAACGCCACGGGAATCCCCTTGCCTGATTATACTGACTTCGCGAATGCCGCTATAACTGTAAAGAACAATGTGAAGGACGTGTATCTTTTTACGATGATCCATCCTCTTCAGAAAATTCAACTTGGTGCAACCCTGGTTGACAAGGGGGATTTCAGTAGCGTAGATAGTCTTAAACGAGGTGATTATTTGGTTGTAATATCGGATGCAAACCCTTGGGTTGCTGAACGGCTCGGCTATGGGTATCCTTCCTATCGACGAGATATACTGCTTGTACACAATGGGAAGGCCGTAAATACGGTAATAATGCCTTATGACAATGAATGGAGCAGGATGGAATGTAGCTATCGTCCCGTGAAACGTAAAAAGAAATCATTTCAAAATCTTGTTTTTAAAAGAGATGAACTTTCCACGTATAAGACATGTTTGCTTCGTGCTGTAGCAGAAGACAATCTGTTGGTGAAGCATGTCAAAGTGATTACCCCACCAAACGAAGTGCTCTATGGTGATCACATCTTCTTGGTTGAGGACTGTACCAATTTTACGCTGGAGGATGTTGAAGTGAATGGCATTTATTCTCAAAAGAAGAAATACGGATATGCGTTTGGTTTGAACAATGTCTGGCGGCATAAGGCTATCCGCGTTCAGGCAGATGGCAATTGGGGGGTCTATGGAAACAATAATGTTAGTGATGCCTTATTAAAAGACTGCAGAATTAACCGGTTTGATATTCATAGCTACGGACGTGACGTGAAGTGCAAAAAGTGCGAGTTTTTCAAACTATATAACGCTTATGGTGGCACTTACGGGACTGTAGAGTATGATAGGTGTGTGTTCAATGAAACAATACCTTTTTTGGATGGAGGTTCATATAACACTTTTGCCCCATTAGATATAGTTTTCAAAAATTGTATTATAAACCTAAGAAAAAACGAACCTTGGCTAATAGAACTTATGGAAATACCAGAAGAGGTAAACCAAAGACCTGAACTCAAAGAAAGATTCTTGCCGAATGTGACGTTGAGAAACAGTACGATTCACTTGTTGGGTGGCGAACAGAAATGGTATATATATAGAACTCCAAAATCGACAGCAGGAACTCATTTTAAAGGAGGTGAAGTTTCCATAAAAAAAATTAATATTGACGAGTGGTCTCCAAAGATGGAGATGAATCTTGTGAAAAGAAGATAATAATTATGGGTAGTAATACAGAAAGATCATTATCAGTAAACGTTCTGATTTCATGTATGCATCAAAAGGATACAAGCATTATTGAAAGAACTGGTATTCAAACCGATGTGATTGTTGTAAATCAATGCGACAAGGACTGTGTTGAAGATTTTGAGTTTCAAAATAGGAAGGGGGAACTATGCCATTGTAAATTTATCAATACAACAGAGCGCGGGTTGTCAAGGAGTAGGAATATGGCCATCAAAAATGCTTGGGGTGATATTTGCTTGATTTGTGATGATGATGAACTTTTTGTTGATAATTATGAGGATATTATACAGAATGCATACCTCTCAAACGTAAAAGCAAGCGTCATTACTTTTGCTTTTAATAGAAAAGGGAAAAAATATCCTCCGAACGGGCAGAAACTGAACATAATGAGAATCATCAAGACATCATCGGTGGAAATCACATTCAAACGAGACGACATTATCAGCGCAGGAATATGTTTTGATGTCATGATGGGAAGCGGGTCTGGGAATGGTGCAGGTGAAGAAAATAAATTTTTGATGGACTGTCACCGAAAAGGGTTGGAAATGAGGTATGAACCAGCTATAATAGCTGCGCTGCTTTCAACTGACAGCCTATGGTTTAAAGGGAGGAATGAAAAATATTTCAGAAACTGGGGCTGGGCAACAAGAAGGTCGATGGGGCTATTTGTTGGTGGGCTGTTTGTTTTATATGCTTTAATATTTAATTATAAGAAATACTCAAAAGAGACATCTTTTTTTAAAGCAGCAAATAATATGATAGGAGGTTTTTTTGAAAAAAGATAAATTTAAGAAATATGCATATACTTTACATTCATCAGTATTTTAACACACCCCAGGAGCCTGGGGGAACACGTTCTTACTGGATTTCACAAGAACTGGTCAAGCGTGGTCACAAGGTGACGATGGTTACATCCACCAACAAGAAACTGCATCCGGAACCTTGCGAAATGGAAGTGGACGGGATTCACGTCATCTATGTGAAGAATGACTATAGCAACTATATGTCGGCACCAAGAAAGGTGCTGTCGTTTGCTAATTTCGTGAGAGAGGCCGTTAAGGCAGGCAGCAAGGTGAAGGATGTGGATTTGGTGTTTGCTACATCCACACCGCTTACTGTAGGCTATATCGCCATGCGCTTGAAGAAGAAGTGCGGATGGCCGTATGTGTTCGAGGTGCGCGACCTGTGGCCCGAATTCCCGATACAGATAGGGGCTATCAAGAACAAGTTGGTGATAAAATATCTTCGCGGACTGGAAAGGAAGATATACAAGAATTCGGAGTTTGTCGTGGCCCTGTCGCCCGGCATGCAGGACGGAGTGATTGCTGCCGGTATGCCTAAGGAGAAGACCGCGATGATACCGAACATGTCGAAGCCCGACAAGTTCTATCCCCATGAGCCGGACAAGGCAGTGGCAGAAAAGTTCGGGGTTGACTTGACGAAATTCAACGTGATTCATTTCGGTTCTATGGGCAGGGCCAACGGACTGGAGTATATTATCAATGCCGCGAAGTGTTTGAAAGAAAAGGGTGACGATACTGTGAACTTTGTGTTCATGGGCTTTGGTGCAACGGAACCCATCATCAAGAAGCTTGCTGAGGAATATGGCCTGAAAAATGTACAGTTCTTAGGCAATCATGGAATGGACACTGTTTCAGCAGTGGTGAACCTGTGCGATGCCAGCATTACGACTTTCCTGAACCTTCCGATACTGAAGACTAATTCTCCCAATAAGTTGTTTGACTCGCTCTCTGCGGGTAAGCCCATCATCGTGAACTCTGCGGGATGGACAAAGGACTTGGTGGAGAAGGAAGACTGCGGATTCTTCGTTGACCCTGAGAAGCCAGAGGAACTGGCGGAGCGACTCCTTGCTGTGAAAGAAGAAAAGGATACGCTTGCACGTTGGGGGAAGAATGCCCGGAGACTCTCTGAAGAGGTATTTGACAAGAATATACTTGCAGCGAAGGTGGCGGATGTGATTGAAAAGGTAAAATCTCAACTATAATGCTATACGAAATGACACATTTCATCCAGGCGAAGATGCCTTGGATGTGGAATATGGTGGAGAGGGGAAACTCTGAGGCGTTTGCCATGCAGCATCGCAAGGGGCTGAAAGAGATACCTGCTCTATTGGATAGGTATAAGGACAGGTTTTCGGTGACTGTGGCCACGGAAGCAGACGCTGCGGACTTGGCAAAGTTCTTCACCGTGCAGCCGGAGGAGGCTTTCAAGTTCTTCCATCCGCATGAGT
>ERZ842401.1170-NODE-1170-length-38432-cov-12.097298_pt1 | contig 38432 bp, 31 predicted proteins | sample MGYA00521270_ERZ842401 | MGnify/ENA primary metagenome ERZ842401 (study PRJEB31892, sample SAMEA3878208) | bioreactor metagenome | biome: Moose rumen | place: Sweden | collected 2011-10 | study: EMG produced TPA metagenomics assembly of the PRJEB12797 data set...
ATGCCGAGATGATAACGAACAGGTTGAATGAACTGGGACGTCCTGACAAAAAGATATGCGTCGAAGAAACAACCGGAGAAATCAGCGGTCATACCGTCTCCAAAATCCGCTTCGAGAAATCAGTCAAAGGGAATATTCACGTTTTTGCAACAATCGACGGAAAAGAAAGAAGGGCAGTTGTAACACCTCGGAAACCGCTCTACAAAGAAATTGAAAACAAAGGGTTCAACAACATGCCCCAAAAAGAAAAAACCAAAATAATAAGGCAAGCCTTTCCAGACTTGAACACTTTTCTGCCTCATCGCTGAAATAACAGCCACTGGCGCAGTATCCAGGCATATCGTTCGGGTGATTAATGACGCATTGATCACCCTCTCCTTTTTCTTTTCGGCGTCAACCGTCGCAGGTGAAGGCCCGGAACGTCGCAGCTCCGCAAAAATCGGCCGACCTGCAACGCTGCAAGGCGCTGGGTGGCCGTTTCCCGTCGCAGGTGAACGAAAAAACACAGACCTGCGACACTTTGAAAAAAAAGGGACTGACCAATTGGCCGGCCCCTTTTGTGAGGACACGCAGATTTGAACTGCGGACCTCTTGCCTGTCAAGCAAGCGCTCTAAACCAACTGAGCTATGCCCTCAAATGGATTGCAAAGATAGATTAAATTATCTGATTCTGCAAATCTTTTTACAGGTAATCCTGGAAGTATTGCGTCACTTTGTCCATCAGGTGGATGCGGTTGCGGCCGAAGACGTTGTGCTCTGCCACGGGGTAGGGGAAGTAGTCTACGGGGATTTCCAGGTCGATGCAGGCCTGGATGAAGCTCAGGCTGTGCTCCCACACCACGGTGTTGTCTACGGCGCCCTGGCAGATTAGCAGTTTCCCCTTGAGATTGTGCGCATTCTCTATCAGCGAGGTCTCCTTGAAACCCTCCGGATTGGTTTCCGGATTGTCCATGTAACGTTCTCCGTACATGATTTCGTACCATTTCCAGTCGATGACCGGGCCGCCGGCCACGCCCACCTTGAACACTTCCGGGTAGTTGGTGAGGAGGGAGATGGTCATAAAGCCGCCGTAGCTCCAGCCGTGCACTCCAATTCGCTCCGCATCTACATAGGGAAGGGAGCGGAGCCGGTCGATGCCCACCATCTGGTCCAGCATCTCTTCCTGTCCGCAGCGGCGGTTGATGGCCTTTTCGAAGGCCGCCCCGCGGTTGGAGGTGCCCCGGTTGTCCTGGATGTAAACTAGATAGCCCTTCTGGGCCATGAGCATCTCCCACATGCGGATTTGTCCCAGCCACGTATCCTGGACCAGCTGGCTGTGCGGTCCGCCATAGACATAGAGGATGACGGGATACTTTTGGGCCGGGTCGAAGTCCTTGGGATAGATGAGCCGATAATAATTCTCATACAGCCCGTCGGCACTGGGAACGGTGCCCAGCTCCACTTTGCAGGATGCATAGGCTGCCAGCGGATCCGGCAGGGAGATGAGCGGAACGCTCTTTTTGCCATCGGTGCTGCGTACGCTCACCTGGGCCGGCGTGTTCAGGTTGCTGTCCTGGTCCAGGAACCAGGTGAAGGACTCGTTCAGGTGCACCGTGTGCCAGCCCCGGCCCTGGGTGAGCTGAAGGGGCTTGCCGAATCTGGCTTTCTGTACGCCGCCCTTGGGAAGCTTCACGGAAAGCTTGAACAGGTGGTTCTCTACCGGGGAGATTTCGGCCGAGGTATAATAGACATCCTTTCCGTCGTTCCCCATGTATTCCACATCCGCATCCACGGCGGTAAGGCGCCGGACGGTGCCCAGGGTATCGGCCAGATAAAGGTTCTTGTAGCCGTCCCGGTTGTCGGTCCTGTAAATGAAGACGTCGGAGCGGCCTTCCAGGAACCAGATGGGATCCAGAGGCTCCACCCAGGCTTCATTGTCTTCCGAGAGGATGGTTCTAACAAAGGAGCCGTCGGCCACCCTGTACTGGTTCAGCCGGCTGTGGTGCTGGCTGCGGTCTATGACTTGGGCGTAGAGGTACTTGCCGTCCGGGGCCCAGCTGATGTTGGTAATATAGCGCTCCGGAGAGAAATCCGTCACCTGAAGCCACACGGTGCCGCCGCTGGCAAAGTCATAGATGCCCACACTCACCAGTTCCGAGTCCATGCCGTTCATGGGGTACTTGATAAGGCGGAGTTCGCCGGTGCGCGTGCCGATGTCCAGGAGCGGGAAATCCGTGACCTTGGATTCGTCCTTGCAGTAGAAGGCTATCTTCCCCTTGTCCGGAGACAGGAAGTAGCCGGCGTCGATGCCGAATTCGTTCCGGCTGACGGTTTGCCCGTAGACCATGTTGCGGTCTTCGGAAACGGCGATGGGAATCTCTTCACCGTCCCGGACCGCGTAGAGGGAGTTCCCCTTTTGTTCAATGGCAAGGCCTTCCTCCTTGTCGGGGCCCATCCTGGGCGGCTGGGCGGCAGGTTCTGGTTCGAACCCTGTTTGGGCACTGGCCTGGAACATGCCGTCCGGTGTCATGACAATGCAGGTTTCGTTATCCAGCCAGGAAGCGGCCACACGGGCATAACCCACGCCCCGGAAAATGGCTTCTTCCATGGTAAGGTCTTTTCCGTCATGGGCGGGACGGGTGTCGATGACGCGGTTTTGCGCAAACAGGGCGCTGCCCATGAGGGCGGCGCCGGCGAGAGTGAGCAGATATTTTTTCATTTTACAGGAAGAACTCATCTGAAGGGGTGGTGGGTTCTGCGGAATCCGGATCCACTGTGACGCTGTCTACGATGCTGCGTTCGTATCCGCGCCAGGGGAGCGCGCCCTTGTATTCTTTATAGTGCACAGTAACCCGCATGCCGGTCATCTGGGTGAGTTTTTCGGCCACGTCCTTGTTGGCGGAGAACTTGAAAGTCTTGGACTGGACGGTGCCGTAGTTGTTCTTGGTCCCGTAGCCGGAAAGAATCATTTCCCCTTCGTAGGTTTTGAAAATGTATCCGGTGTAGGTGAGCGAATTCAGTTCGCCGGTCTTGGTCCCGTCGGAGAACACCCAGAAAAACTTGAAGTAACCGAACCCGGCCAGAAGGACCAGCACGATGGCGGCAATGGCCCAGCCGATAACTTTACCTTTTTTAGCCATAGAAAAAATGTCTTAAATATCTGAAACAAAATTAGCGAAAATAAACGGAGAAAGCAATCATTTCCCTTCCAGGAGGAAAAGGGCCAGCTCCTGCGGCTGCATTTTGTCGAAATGGTCGGGGGCCGGCTGAAGGGCCTTAAGCAGGTCCGGAAGGCGGTAGGGAACACCCTGCAGCTGCTGCGCCAGGGTTTCGGCAGGAAGGTTCCCCAGGAAGTCTCCACCGAAAGAGATGCCGTCCAAGCAGCCATGCTTAAGGGAGAAACGGGCTTCCACGGTGCCACAGGGGAATTTTTTCTCCATCCGGAAGCTGGCGGCAGGGGAGTGGCCGAAGTTCCAGTCCCAGGTGCCGAACCTTTCATCGGCCATTTTCCGGACGGCCGAAAGCCAGTCCGCCGTGGGGGAAACTTCCTCGTCGTTCCTGGCCAGCTCCCTTTGCAGGGCGGTTTGGAATTCCCGGACCGAAGGGAATTGCGGGAGATAGTCTTTCAGGTTGGCCACCCGGCTTCTTACCGATGCGATGCCGGCTGCGGAAAGCTTGCTTCCCGGTACGGCCAGGGCCTCCGTCAGCCGGACCAGGTCTACGCTGAACATGAGTGTCCCGTGAACCAGGATCCGGTCTTTTTCCATCCGTTTTGCGTAACCGGAGCACTTGCGGCAGTTTATCAGGATGTCGTTCCGTCCGCTTCTCTCGGCCGGGGCGCCCAGGCTCCGGAGCGCCTCTACAACAGCTTGCAGGCAGGCGGCTTCGTCCAGCTCCCGGGCCCTCCCGGCAATGCTATAGTTGAGGTTTCCCAAGTCGTGGTAAACCGCACCGCCTCCCGTCACCCGGCGGGCCAGCACGATGCCCTCCCGTTCCAGATAGGGCAGGTTGACCTCGGCATAGGCGCTCTGGTTCAGGCCGATAATCACCGAAGGCCGGTTTTGCCACAGGCAGAAGAGCGGCTCTTCGCAGGGGGGAGCGGCCAGCAGGGCCTCGTCGAAGGCCATGTTGAAATGCGGGTCTGTGCTGGGATTCCTCAGGTATTTCATAAGGCTTCAAAAATACTAATTATCCAAAAGATTCACAAATGTTTGGGAATGTGTTTTTTTATGCCTAAATTAAGCACCTGTAAATTTGGATGTTATGAAAAAGATTCCGCTTCTGCTTCTGTTTTTGGCTCTCTTCCCACTGGCCTCCCGGGCCAGTCGCCTTGTTGAATTCCGTTCCCTGGACAAGGATTACCTGCTGGTGCATCTGAGGGACGGAGAAGTCCGTTACCGGGACGACGGCACCGGAAAAAGCGCTTTCCTGGGCCATACCTTCGTGGAAGGGGACGATACGCTTAAGGTGTTCCTGCCCCGCTTCAACCCGGCTTCCACGGCGGAAACCTGGCTCATTTGTTCGGCCGACGACCCGGCCTACGGCGCTGCGGGCAAGCCGGCCCTTTCCGTCTTTCGGAAGTCCAAGCCCATGAACACGGACCATACCCTCACGAGCGAGTTGGACCACTGGCTCTTCCTGCGCCTGCCCTCGGCCATGCGGGAGGGCTGCACCTATACGGTCCTTCTGCCGGAAGGAAGCGGGGCCGATGAGCGGCAGGCCAGCCTGGCCTTCGATCCCTGGAATACCCCTTCAGAGGCTGTCCACGTGAATATTCTGGGGTATACTCCCACGGAGCCCGTCAAGACGGCCGACCTTTATTATTGGATGGGCGACGGCGGTTACCGGGACTACTCGGGATTTGAAGGACGTAAGGTGTACTTGTACAACCTGGATTCCGGAGAGAAGCGTTTGGTGGGTTCCGTGAAGTTCTGGAGGCCGCAAGGGGCTTCTTCGGCCGAAGCGGGAGGCAAGGACCTCACCGGCTCTCCGGTCTGGGACCTTTCTTTCCGGGAGAATACACCGGGCCGCTACCGTCTGGTGGTGGACGGCGTGGGCTGCAGCATGGATTTCATGATAGACCCGGATCTTTACCGGGAACCTTTCCGATACAGTGTGCGGGGATATTATTATATGCGGCTTGGCGAGCCGATGGATCCGGAGCATGTATGGCCCGTTCCCCGTCAGCCCCGCTTCCAGGACAACGATCCGGAGGGCTTCAAGGTGTATCTGTCGGAGCTGCAGCCCTGGCATCCGGACTGGCGGAAAAACCGCGGCGACGTATGGGACGAGCCGCATTTCAAGAAGGCCGAGGCCTCTTCTTTCTACCAGCATCGGCCGGAGGGGAATCCGGTGAACGACAAGGTGAAGGGCGGCCACTCCGATGCCATGGACTGGGACCGTCACCTGGCCCATGTGAGCAATATCTACGACATGATTCTGCCTTTCCTGCTGTCCGGCGGCCGGCTTACGGATGACAATCTGGGCATCCGGGAAAGCGGGAACGGGATTCCGGACCTGTTGGACGAGGCCCGGAACGAAGTGGACTTCTTCTTGAGCATCCGGGATGCGGAAGGAGGTTATTCCCAGGGAGTTACAAATCCGGACCGGGACTGGACCATGATGTTCCAGGCCGGAAGCACCACCATGGCGGCCTGGGCCAATGCGGCCAACTGCGCCGTAATGGCCGAGGCGTTCCGAGTCAATGGAAACGAGCAGCTGTGCAGCTTTTATACCGGCGAGGCCATTACGGCTTTCCGTTACGCCGAAAAACAGGCGTGGGACCAGCTGGACGACCGGCAGGCCGTGGGCGAATGGACGCTGAGGGGCCGCGACTTCAAGCAGATGGCCGCTGCCTTCCTCTATAACCTCACCGGAGACCGCGCCTGGGAAGACCTGGCCGCGGCCGAAGCTTCCTTTCCCCTCATTCAGGCGGCTTGGACGGGCAGCCAGTGCCAGTTCTGGGCTGCTGCGGCCTATGTCACCTGCCCCCGGGAGCGGCATTATCCTTCCTGGTACGAGAAAATTCTTGCCGATGTGGAAGCCCAGGCCGGGCAGCAGCATCTGGCTCCATCACTTGACCGGCCTTCGCGCCGCAGTGCCTCAGACCCCCGCTGGATTACGAATGAGAATGTGCAGATGCTTTTGCTGGCCCACTATCTGTGCAAGGATCCGGCCCGCCGGGAGCAGCTGGAGCAGGCCCTGTACAACGAAGCCGGCTGGGGCCTGGGCCGAAACCCTGGCAACATCGTGGAGATGACGGGCCTTGGGCAGCGTCACATCACGGACGTGTATTCGCCCGGCCGGAACGACGGTGCCCCGGGCACTCTTCCCGGACAGACCCCCTTCAACGGGACGGAAACCTGGTCCCGGGGTGACGGGGGCGATGCGCGCATCCTCCTGGACCGCTGCTATCCTTCCTGGGACGACGGCGGCTGGCCCCGGCAGGAGAGTTACTTCAACCAGCGCTACATGTGGGTGAATTCGGAATTCACTCCGCGTGAGACCATGCGGGGAAAGATGGCCCTGCTGGCCTATCTGTACGGAATCCGTTAAATATCGGAGAGTTCCAGCCAACGCATTTCGGCGGCGTCCAGTTCCTCCTGGAGGCCGCCGTATCGGGTGCTGGCGGCTTGTAGTTCTTCGGCATTCAGGGCCCCGCCGGAGAGCTTGGCTTCCAGTTCGGCCTTTTCGGCCTCCAGACGGGGCAGCTGCTCTTCCAGGGCCTTCAGCTCCTGCTGCTCCTTGAAGCTCAGCTTGCGGCGGGCGGGCGTCTTCACCCTTTGCCGGGGCGACTGGGCTGCGGGTTTTTCGGCCTCCTTTTTCTGCTCTGCTTCGTAGTCTTTGAGGAAGGTCCGGTATTCCGTGTAGTTGCCCACGAAATCTTTTACCACGCCGTCGCCGCAGAATACGAACAGGTGATTTGCCAGGCGGTCCAGAAAATGGCGGTCGTGGGAGACGATCAGAAGGGAACCCTTGTAATCCAGGAGGTAATCTTCCAGAATGTCCAGCGTTACAATGTCCAGGTCGTTGGTGGGCTCGTCCAGGATGAGGAAGTTGGGCTGTTGCAGAAGGATGGTGAGCAGGTACAGGCGGCGCTTTTCCCCGCCGGAAAGCCGTTCCACGGGGTTGTTCAGCATGTCGTGCGTGAACAGGAAGCGGCCCAGCAGGTGGGTGTCGTTCACAGTTTCCAGCACGGTCTGGCCCGGTTTGAACTGCATGCCGGACTGGTGGTAATAGCCAATCTTGAGGGAGTCCCCCAGTTCCACCACTCCCTCCATGGTGCCGCCCATTTCCGGATGCCAGCCTCCTGTGATCAGGTTCAGGAAGGTGGTTTTCCCGGCGGCGTTCCGGCCTACGACGCCTATCCTTTCATAGCGCTGGAAATTGTAGCTGAAGTGGTTCAGGTAGCATTTGTCTTCCCACCAGAAACTCACATCCTTGCAGTTGATGACCTTGTTGCCCAGATAGGTGCTCTTGACCTGGGTCTCTGAGAGGTCCACCTGGCGGGTTACGTAGCTGTCTTCGGCCCGTTCCTTGATTTCCCAGAAGGCCTGCTTGCGGTATTTGGCCTTTCCGGTGCGGGCGCAGGGGGAGGCGTGCATCCATTCCAGTTCCCGTCGGAAGGCATTTCTCACTTTCTCCGTCTCGGCGTTGTAATTGTCTATACGCTCCTGCCGTTTTTGGAGGAAGTTCATGTAGTCTCCTTTGTAGATATAGATCTGCCCCCGGTCCAGCTCCATCACGGTATTGCACACGCGGTCCAGGAAATAGCGGTCGTGGGTAACCATGAACAGGGTGCGGCGGCTGTGCTTCAGGTGGCTTTCCAGGAATTCGATGGCGTCGATGTCCAGGTGGTTGGTGGGCTCGTCCATGATGTAGAAATCGGCCTCGGAGGCCAGCATTTCCGTAAGGGCCACCCGTTTTACCTCTCCGCCTGAGAGGTCTTTCATGGGCTTGTCCGGATTGGAGAGGCCGAACTGGGTAAGGAGCTGGATCACTCGGAGTTCGTACTGCCACAAGTGGTCCGGGTCCAGCTGTTCCGTCCATTGGGAAGAGCCGTCCATGATTTGCCGGAAGATGCTTTTTTCCGGGTCAAACTTGTATTCCTGCTCCAGGAAAGCAATGCGGATGTCTTTGAGGAACAGAACCTTTCCGCCGCTGTCCGAGGCGTCTTTCCCGGCCAGGATCTTCAGGAGCGAGGTCTTGCCCGTGCCGTTGGGGGCAATCAGGGCCACCTTATCGCCTTCGTTGATATTGAAGCCGATATGCTGGAACAGCACCTTGGGACCGTAGCTCTTGGAAAGGTTCTCTATTTGCAGAAAGCTGGGCATGGCGCTGCAAAGTTACACAATTTTTTGGCTGCGAAGACACGAGATGAAGACCCCGGACGGTATAAAAAGAGGCTGTATTCCTTGGAAAAGCCTTGGATACAGCCCTTTTTTAGATGGAGAGCTCTGAAGCTAATTGGCCATGATGGCGCCCACAAGGCCCAGAATGGCGTAGAATTCCGGAAGAGCGGCGTAAATTAGCGTATTGGTGAATACGTTGTGTCCCTGGGAGACACCCACGATACCGTTGGCGCAAACCTGACCCTGGCGGATGCCGGAAATGAGGCAGGCGATGCCTACGGAAACACCGATGCCGAAGCAGAGGGCTCCCGAGATGGTTCCGCTGGTGAATTTACCCAGCATGATAAAGAAGGCCACGAAGCCGTAGATACCCTGGGTGGCGGGCAGAGCCGACAGCACCATGTAGCTACCGGAGGCTTCCGGTTTGCGTTTGAGGGCGCCTTCGGCGGCGTTGCCGGCAGTTGTTGTGCCAATAGAGGATCCGACACCGGCCAAAGCGAGGACCAGTCCGAGTCCGAGATAACCGAGAATTTGTTCCATAATGTTTTGTAATTTATTTTGTTTGTTTCTTTAGCGGGTTATAGTTGCGGCCGGTGGCCTCGTATCCGGAATTCTTGAAGAACTCCAGGAAGTTAAGACGCAGCGGGTGCACGAAGGCGCCCAATGCGCACATGGCAATGTTCAGGGTGTGCCCGATCAGGACCAGCAGAATGAAAGGAATCCAGAGAATGGCGTTGGACCCGTCTCCCAGAATCATCTTTCCCATGTCGTTGAAGGCCATGCCCAGCATGCTGCCGGCCAGCCCCAGGGCATAAAGGCGGAGGTAACTGAGCACGTCTCCCAGCAGGCCCGTAGCCGTGTTGTAGGTGTCCCAGAGCCCTAGGCCCACATTGGCCATTTTGTTGCGGTCCAGGTTGTTGAGCGGGAAAATGCCGATGGCGGATACTACGCCGATGACAATCACAATCCACTTGGTGGCCGTGGCGTTGAGCACGCCCACAAGGGCGAGGGCACCCACAATGACACCGCCCACGATGAGGAGCGTCCAGCCCAGGGTTCCCAGCGAATGGGCGAAGCCTTTCACCTTTACCTCCTGGATGGCTTTGACCAGCATGGCCAGGCACAGGTGGATGATACCCACCACGATGGCCAGCACCATGCCGCCGGCGTAACCGGCAATCTCGTCCGGGAGGAAGATTCCCTTGATGGGCTCGAAAATCTTCCACTGGGAAATGTCTATGGAGAAGAACGTGTGCAGGAAGAATCCTACAATCACGGTTCCGACACCCAGGATTACCACCAGGGGCGCCATGTCCTTGAAGCTGTTAATCTTCTTGAGGGCCAGGCCGATGAGGATGAGGATGAGGCCGTAGCCCGCATCTCCCATACACAGGGCGAAGAACAGCAGGAAGAAGATGGAGATGAACGGGGTTGGGTCGAAGCCATTGTAGGCCGGCCTGCCGTACATGTCTGTAAGTACCTCGAACTGGCGGACGAACTTGTTGTTCTTGAATTGGATGGGCGGATTGTCCTCTACGGATGCTTTATCCTTCAAGTACAGGACTCCCGTCCGGTCCAGGGCTTCCACTACGGCGGATTCTTGATCCTCCGGAGCATAGCCGACCAGGGTGACGATGATGTTCTCGGCTGCGGGAGTTGCCGTTACTCCGGCCAGATAGCGGTCCAGGTTGGCATAATTCGTGGCGCGGATGCTTTCCAGTTCCGGGATGCGCTGCTTGAGACAGGCCACCTCTCCTTCCAGCAGATGCAGTTCCTGCTCTTTCTGGGCAAGAATGGCTTCCGTGTCTTGCGAAGACCCGTCCGGAATCGGAATCTCGCCCGGCAGGCTGTCTTCCCCGGCCACGACGAAGAATACGGCGTCCTTCTTCCGGGCAATCTCCTGCACGGCGAAACTGGCAGCCCATTCCTCCTTGTAAGCTTTGGGACTGAGGCGGTGGAAGTGAAGCGGAACGCCTGCATCGGAGAGCTCCTTGATGAGGGAGATGTCGAAATTTCCCCAGATTTTATGCTCTGCAATCTTGTCTTCCAGCTTCTTGACTTCCTCCTGGGACTCGGAGTACAGCATGAGGGTTCCGCCCACGAGACGGATCAGGTCTTCCTCCCCTTCATAATCAATGGGTGCAGTGCCTTCCGGGAGTTCTATCTTGTTCAGGGACTGGATGAATCCGTTCACCAACTCTATCTCGGCCGACATCTTGTGGGAAGTGTCGTCTACAGGCTTTTTGCTGCGGGTGATGTCCACCAGCCCGATTTCCTGCAGTTTCTCCAACAGGCCTTCCTGTTCTCCGTTCAGGAGCACGAAGGAGTATTTGGTCATGGGATTAATCATCGGCTGAGCCCTCCTCCTGCTCTGCGTGGCGGTTCTTGACGATTTTGGACGAAGCCTTGGAAAGATTGTCCTCATCCTCCATGTAGCGCTTGATCTTGCGGATGGCTTCCTGGTAACCGGGAATTTGAACCTTTTCGTACAGGTTCACTTTCTGGGTGGTTTTCTTGCGGTTGTAATCCAGGATACGGGCTTTCTCCTTGTACACCTCCGACTCTATGCCCAGGCGGCTGAGCTCCTTCAGGATACTCACACCGTCGGCGTACCAGGCGGGTTTCACAAAGGCGTTGAAGGGGAGAATCCGGTAGTGGATTTTCCCGAGGGCGGGAGTCTTCACGCCGGCCACCTTCTTTGTGTACAGGTCTACGTCCGTGATTTCTATGAGCCCCGGTTCGAATTCGTTCCAGAGGGCCGCCAGATAGTCGTAGCGCTTCAAGGCTTCCTCCAACTCTTCAATAAGACGATCGCTGTCTGTCTTGGCCTTGCGAACCTCCAGGCGCAGGGCGCTTTCCTTGTTTTGGAGCGTAGGAAGCGCGCGCTGCCGCACCTTGAGCTGCTTGCCCATTTCCGTCAGCGAGGTTTTATTGTATTGGAATTTGATAGCCATGTGTCTTATGCTTTCCAGTATTTGTCTATAAGGGCCTGCTTGATACCGGTCTCGGCGGGGGAGAAGTACTTGGCGAACAGCTTCCAGGCCGTATCCAGCATCTCCGTGATGGTAATGTTGACGTCGATGGCCAGCAGTTCCCGGGCATAGTCCTTCGCGTAGTCCAGGCAGCGGTGGTCGTAGTCCGAGAGGTCGAAACCGTTCTCCAGCTTGGTCTTGGCGTTCTGGGCGTCGGCATACAGACGCACGGAGGCGTTCATCACCTGGGAATGGTCTTCGCGTGTTTTCTTGTTCTGGACCAGCTGCTTCAGTCGGGACAGGGAACGGAACGGGTCTATGATGACCTTGCCCGTATCCGTATCGGCCCTCAGGAAGAGCTGCCCCTCGGTGATGTAACCGGTGTTGTCCGGAATGGCATGGGTGATGTCTCCGTCGTTGAGGGTGGTTACTGCGATGATGGTGATGGAGCCCTCGGTGGGGAGCTGCACGGCTTTCTCGTAAATCTTGGCCAGGTCTGAATACAGCGAGCCCGGCATCGAGTCCTTGGACGGAATCTGGTCCATACGGTTGCTCACGATGGAAAGGGCGTCGGCATAGAGGGTCATGTCCGTAAGGAGCACCAGCACTTTTTCGTTCTTGTCCACGGCGAAGTACTCGGCGGCGGTGAGGGCCATGTCCGGCACCAGCAGACGCTCTACGGGAGGATTCTCCGTGGTGTTGATGAAGCAGATGATCTTGTCCAGGGCGCCGGCGTTCTCGAAGCTGTGGCGGAAGAACAGGTAGTCGTCGTTGGAAAGGCCCATGCCGCCCAGGATGATCTTGTCTACGTCGGCGCGGAGGGCCACATCGGCCATTACCTGGTTATAGGGCTGGTCCGGGTCGGCAAAGAAGGGAATCTTCTGGCCGGAGACCAGGGTATTGTTGAGGTCGATGCCCGCGATGCCCGTGGGTATGAGCTGGGAGGGCTGACGGCGCTTGTACGGATTCACGGAGGGACCGCCGATTTGGCGGACCTCCCCGTCGATTTCCGGACCTCCGTCGATGGGGTGGCCGTAGGCGTCGAAGAAACGCCCTGCCAGCTGCTCCGAAACCTTGAGGGTAGGGGGGGCTCCCAGGAAGGTGACCTCCGCATTGGTGGGGATGCCTTCCGTGCCGGAGAAAATCTGGAGCGTCACCAGGTCTCCCTTGGTGCGTACCACCTGGGCCAGCTTTCCGCCCACCACGGCCAGTTCGTCGTTGGAGACGCCCTGGGCCCGAAGCGATACGGTGGCCTTGGTAATGCCTTCCAGCTTGGTGTAGATTCTTTGGTATGCTTTGTTTGCCATAATCTTATGCAGTGAGTTTCTTGACGGATTCATTGTATGCCCAGAACTGCTCGCTCTCGTATGCCGAGTAGTTCATCTGGCGGAGTTCATTGATGAGGTTCTTGAAGAATTCGCGGCATTTGTCGAAGTCTTCGAAGTCGTAGTCCTTCTCGCAGAGCTGGAGGACCAAATCCAGCATGAAGCGCTGCCGTTCCATGGGGCAGAGGGAGTCCACCGGGTCGAAACCGTCCTGCTGCAGGATGATGCAATCTACCAGTTCGCTCTTCCAGAAGTTCACGTGATAGCTCATGGGAACGCCGTCGTCTCCCAGGATGTTGATTTGTTCCGACGCCTCCTTGCCGCGGCGGATGATGTTTTTGGCGGTGAGCACTTTGTCTACCCAGCCTTCTTCCACCGTCTTGTTAAGGTAGTCGGCGATTTCCGGATAATCCAGGTATTTGGAATAGGACTCCAGAGGGCCGACGGCGGGGTAGCGCTTCTGGTCGGCCCGGTTCTGCTCCAGGGCGTAGAAGCAGCGGGCCGCCTTCTTGGTAGATTCCGTCACGGGCTCCTTGAGGTTGCCGCCGGCAGGGGACACCGTGCCGATGAAGGTGACGGCGCCGCGTTCCCCGTTGTTCAGGATGACCATGCCGGCGCGGGAATAGAAGTTGGAGATGATGGCGCTCAGGTCCACCGGGAAGGCGTCGGCGCCGGGAAGTTCCTCCATGCGGTTGCTCATTTCACGGAGCGCCTGCGCCCAGCGGGACGTCGAGTCGGCCAGGAGTAGGCACTTGAGCCCCATGGCCCTGTAATACTCGCAGATGGTCATGGCCGTGTACACGGAGGCTTCACGGGCGGCCACCGGCATGTTGGACGTGTTGCAGATGATGGTTGTACGCTCCATCAGGTGACGCCCGGTGTGCGGGTCTATGAGTTCCGGGAACTCCGTGAAAATTTCCACCACCTCGTTGGCACGCTCCCCGCAGGCTGCCATTACGATTACGTCGGCATCGCCCTGCTTGGCTATGGCGTGCTGGAGCACGGTTTTTCCGCAGCCGAAAGGTCCGGGGATGAAGCCCGTCCCCCCCTCTGCGATGGGGTTCATGGTATCGATGACGCGAACGCCCGTTTCCATGATGCGGTCTGGACGCGGTTTTTCCTTATAGCCCTTGATGGCCACTTTCACGGGCCACTTCTGGACCATCGTGACGGGGACATCGGCACCGGAGGCGTCCGTAAGGACCGCGATTACTGTGTCTACGTTGTAGGAACCGGCCTCCTTGACGGATTTTACCGTATAAGTGCCGTTGAACGAGAAGGGAACCATGATCTTGTGGGGAAGCCAGCCCTCCTTCACTTCTCCCAGCCAGTCGGCCGCTTCTACGCTGTCTCCGGGTTTGGCCAGTGGCGTGAATTCCCATTCCTTCTTCCGGTCCAGCGGGTCTGTGTATTCCCCGCGCTGGAGGAACACGTTCTCCATGGTGGTGAGGTCGTTCTGGAGACCGTCATAGACGCTGGACAGCAGGCCGGGGCCCAGGGTGGCTTCCAGCATCTTGCCTTCGAACTCCACGGAATTGCCGTTGCGCAGCCCGCGCGTGCTCTCGAACACCTGGACGGACGCGTTCTTTCCGTTTACCTTGATGACCTCCGCCATCATCCTTACCCCTTCCGAGGTGATGTAGCAGATTTCATTTTCGGAAACCGGCCCGTCCACTTCCACGGTGACCAGGTTGGAAACAATGCCGGTTACTATACCTTTGGTTTTCATATGTCTGTGTTTTATTTTTCTTTGTATTCCACGCCTTTGAAGGTGCCGCGCACCTCCTTCACCAGTTTGCGGAAAAGTTCCCGCCCCGTTTCTTCGTCCAGGGCCAGCCAGCGGTCTACGATGTGCAGTTTGGCCACATACGCCAGCACGGAGGTAAGGTCGAAATAATGGAAGAGCCCCAGGCTGTCCACCTTTTCCCAGACTATGTCGTCCAGTCCTTTCTCCCGGCTCAGGAGGTCTGTTCCGGAAAGGACCGTATTCACCTTGAGGGCTTCTTCAAAATCTCCTCCGCGGAAACGGTACAGGTCTATGTCCAGGTTCTGGTCTTCCAGGGTGTCTCCCATCCCGCTGAGCACGTCCATTTCCGAATCCCTGCCCAGTTGGCGGTTCAGGTAGCGGACCTTGGCGTTGCGGAGGTTCAGGTCGAAGCGGAAGTACTCCCGGAGGAATCTCTCCGGCCGGGCCAGGGCGGCGGCATAGAAATCCGCGTCCAGCTTTTCGGGCCGGAAACCGTCCAGCAGGAAATCCAGGGCCTCGTTGTCCTTTTCCGAGAGATCCCTGCGGATTTCGGAAATTACATAGCGGAAGTCCTTTCCTTCGTCGTACCGGTAGTCTGTGGTGAGGAAGGGGAGGCTGGAGATGATGTACTCGTAATTGCCCATACCTAGCCGAACAGGATCTTCTTGGTGGCAGGGCGCAGATACTCACCCACGAGCTCCTTGAAACTTTCGTCCGTGAAGCTGATGAAATAGCTGCCGTCCTTGGGGCCTATCTTGAACCCGCCGTTCAGTTTCTTGGAGAAGCTTACCTCGGAGCCATTGCCAAGGGTCTTGGCCAGTTCTCCCTTAAGGAAGGGCTCAATTTCTTTCTGGAGTTTTTCCGGAAGCACCAGAGCCAGGTCCTTGGGACCTTCGGCCGAGAAATTCCGGGCCACGGCGCTGATGAGGCCTTTTACATAGTCGGCCGATGAAAGGGCTTCTGTCACAGGTTTGTCCACGGCCTGGGCCAGGATGAGTTTTTCGATGGCGGAACGGGTTGCCTGGAGTGTCTGGGTAGAGGCCAGTTTTACGTCCCCTTCCATTTTAACCCGGTAGTCCTCTGCGTCCTTGCGGGCTTTCACCATGATGGCATCCGCTTCTTCCTGTGCTTTTTTCACAAGTTCCGCTGCGTCGGCCTTGGCCTTGGCGAGAATGGCCTCGCCTTCTTCCTTTCCTTTGGAGAGGCCCTCGTTATACAGTTTCTGGGTAAGTTCCTGGAGTTTGTCCATATGCAGATTGGTTATTGATTATATGTCAGTATGTCCACAAATATAAAGAAAATAATTAATGATTGAAAGAGAAAAAAAGAAAAACTGCTAACTTTGTCGCGCCGATACATCCTTTTTACCAAATGAAACGCGTACTGACCATCCTTTTGGCAACTTTTGCAGCAACACATCTCTTTGCCCAGCAGGAAAAAGGCTCCGAGACGGGATGGTCTTTTTCGCCCATGCCCATTGGTTCTTACAATTCAGACCTTGGGTTAAGTATAGGGGCGTACAGCAGTATCTTTTACTATGGTGACGGAACGGATTACCCTAATTTTATCCACCAATTTTTTGTTACCGGCGCCTGGGCCACCAAAGGCTCCTGGTTCCTGCACGGGATGTTCGACTCTTCCGCCCTTATACCGGGCGTCCGCGTGACCGCTTCGCTTACCTTTAGGGATGTAAGCGCCAATAATTTTTACGGATTCAACGGAATAGCTTCTCCCTTCGATCCCATGCTGGAACTGAACCGGGATACCCGTACCGCCTATTATACCAACAGCCGGAACGTCCTCAAGGCGGCTGCTGTTTTTCAGAGCAAGGGCAAAGGCAAGGTAAACTGGATGGGAGGCCTGGTCTTCCGCAGGATCCGCCTCAAGGACTTCACCCTCTCCAATTACGACTCAGGGAACAGCCTGTACCTGGCCTATCAGGAGGCCGGTCTCATCCGAAGCGACGAGGCAGGGGGAGGGAACTCGCTGGAGCTGAAGGCCGGAGCCACGTACGACAGCCGGGACGTGGAAATTTTTCCCGGAAAAGGCCTTTACGGAGAACTGTATTTGAACGGAAATTTCGACCTTTCTTACGGAAAGTACCATTATCTGCAGCTGGCGGGTCAGTTCTGTCATTTCGTGCCGATAGTTTTCAATCGGCTTACCCTGGCTTATCACCTGGGCTTCCAGCATCAGCTCCTGGGGGAGATGCCCTTTTATAATCTTTCGGAGCTCTCCACGCTGCGGTACCAGATTGAGGAATATGAGGGCCTGGGCAGCCGCAATTCCATCCGGGGATTCCGCTATAACAGGATCCTGGCAGCAGGTTACGCCTGGAGCAATATCGAGCTTCGTGCCACCGTACTGGATTTCCGCCTTTTCAAACAGGACGTGGCGCTGGTTGTCGTGCCTTTTGTCGATCTGGGCGTAATTACCCGCCATTACCGTCTGGAGGAGCAGAAATCCCTTCCGGGCTTTTACCAGCAGAAAGACCTCCCGCTCATGGCGAGTGTCGGAATCGGCGGAAAACTGCACATCAATACCAACACGATCCTGAGTGTGGATTTTGGGAAAGCACTGGATCCTCAGCTTGGCTTTTTTACTATTAGTACGGCCAGCACTTACATTTTTTAAATAATATTTGCAAATCTGCTTTAAAGTTTTAACTTTGTAGCTGGGAATGGCGTTTTTTCGTTATTCTCCCCTTTATAACACTAAAACTGATATGGCAGAAAAGTATCTTCTTCTGGGAGACGAGGCATTGGCACTGGGCGCCCTGCACGCCGGACTTTCAGGCATTTTCGCCTATCCCGGCACTCCCTCGACCGAAATTACGGAATTTATCCAGCAGCATCCGCTCGCTGCGGAAAATCAGGTGCACAGGGACTGGTCCTGTAACGAAAAGACGGCCATGGAAGCGGCGCTGGGCATGTCCTATGCCGGCAAGCGCGCCCTGGTGTGCATGAAGCATGTGGGCATGAACGTGTGTGCCGATCCTTTCATGGGCTCGGCCATGACGGGCGCCAACGGGGGCCTGGTGATTGCCGCCTGTGACGACCCTTCCATGCACAGCTCCCAAAACGAGCAGGATTCCCGCTTCTACGGAGCCTTCGCCATGATGCCGGTCTTTGAACCGTCCAGCCAGCAGGAGGCCTATGAAATGACACGGGAAGCCTTTGACTACTCCGAAAGACGGGGCATTCCGGTGCTCATGCGCCTGACCACCCGCATGGCCCATTCCCGTGCCGTGGTGGAATCCTGCCTGCCGCTGCGGGACCGGAACCCGCTCAAGTATCCGGAGAATCCCCGCCAGTGGGTTACCCTTCCGGTAAACGCCCGCGTGCGGAACCGCCAGCTGATCAAAGACTACGCGGCTTTTGAGGCAGATGCCGCCGCTTCCCGCTTCAACTCCCTCCAGGACGGTCCGGACAGGAGCCTTGGCATCATTGCCTGCGGCATAGCCTATAATTATTTGATGGAGAACTTCCCGGAGGGCTGTCCTTATCCGGTCCTCAAAGTCTCCCAGTACCCTTTCCCGCGGGAGCTGGCCAGAAAGCTCGCCGGCATGGCAAAGACCCTCCTGGTCCTGGAAGAGGGACAGCCGCTGGTGGAGGAACGCCTGAAGGGTGTCTTCGAGACCGGAATCACCGTGCGGGGCCGCCTGGACGGCTCCGTTCCCAGGGACGGGGAACTCACTCCGGATGCCGTACGCGCAGCCCTGGACCTTCCGGCCCTCAAGACTTTCCCGCCTTCCGAGGTGGTGGCGCCCCGTCCGCCGGCCCTCTGCCAGGGCTGCGGCCACCGGGATTTCTTCACGGCCCTCAACAATGTGGTCAAAGATTATGAAGGCGCCCGGGTCTTCGGCGACATAGGCTGTTATACCCTGGGCTGGATGCCTCCCTTCCATGCCCTGCACACCTGCGTGGAGATGGGAGCATCGGTGACCATGGCCATCGGTTCGGCCTACAGCGGCACATTCCCGGCCGTGGCCGTGATCGGGGACTCCACCTTCACCCACAGCGGCATGACCGGCCTCCTGGACGCGGTGAACGGAAAGGCCGATGTCACCGTCTGCATCTCGGACAACCTCACCACCGGCATGACGGGCGGACAGGATTCGGCCGGAACAGGCCGGCTGGAAGCCATCTGTGAAGGCCTGGGCGTGGAGAAGGAGCACATCCGCACCATAGTCCCGCTTCCCAAGAATTATCCGGAGATGGAAGCCGTAATCCGGGAAGAACTTGAGTACCACGGCGTTTCTGTGATTATCAGCCGCCGCGAATGCATCCAGACTTTAAGAAGACACGCAAAGAAGTAAGCTTATGAAACAGGATATCATACTTGCCGGTGTGGGAGGTCAGGGCATCCTCTCCATCGCCACGGTCATCGGTTCGGCCGCCCTGGAACAGGGGCTCTACCTCAAGCAGGCCGAAGTACACGGCATGAGCCAGCGGGGAGGGGACGTCCAGTCCAACCTCAGGCTGTCTTCGGACCCGATTTGCAGCGACCTCATCCCGAGGGGCGGGGCCGACCTGATTGTTTCGCTGGAGCCCATGGAAGCGCTCCGCTACCTGCCTTATCTCTCGGAGGAGGGTTGGATCATCACCAATACGGCTCCTTTCGTGAACATCCCGAACTATCCGGAGATGGACGCCGTGATGGCGGAACTGGCTAAAATGCCCAGGGTGGTGGCCCTGGATGTAGATGCCATCGCCAAGGACCTGGGCTCGCCGCGGGGGGCCAATATGGTGCTGCTGGGCGCCATGGCCTCTGTCCTGCACATCCTGGAGCCGGAGAAGCTCCGGGAAGGTATCCGCCGCATCTTCGCCCGCAAGGGAGAGACCGTGGTGAGCTCCAACATCAAGGCGTTCGACGCCGGACTCGCTTATTCCCAAAACCGCAGGTAACGATGGACAGACCGATTTCTATTGATCAGCTTCACGCCCAATTCCGGGAAATGGGGATTGAAGACATCTCCCGGACCACCATCCGTCAGTGCACCATGGTGGGACAGGCCCTGGAAGAGATGGTGGGGGAGCCCTTTTCGCACCTGGAGTTCGGCGTTCCCGGCATCCCGGCCTGCCCCATCGGCATCGAGGCCCAGAAAAAGGCGCTGGACGAGGGGATTCCTTCCATCTATCCTTCCGTGCAGGGCATCCCGGAACTGAAGCGGAACGCCTCCCGTTTCGTGAAGGCGTTCATCGACATCGACGTAGACCCCAAGGGCATCGTTCCCACGGTGGGCTCCATGCAGGGCAGCATGACCAGCATCCTGGAGTGTTCCCAGCTGCAGCCCGGGAAAGACACCATCCTGTATATCTGCCCGGGTTTCTCGGCCCATGGAAGGCAGCCGGACCTGCTGGGCATCAAGAACATCTTTTTCGATATTTACGAGTACCGGGCCGAAAAGCTCCGGGACAAGCTGGAGAGCTATTTCTCGCAGGGCAACATCGCTGCCATTCTGTATTCCAACCCCAACAATCCCGCCTGGATCTGCCTGACGGAGGAGGAACTGCAAATCATCGGCGAACTGGCCAACCAGTACGACGTGATTGTGCTGGAAGACATGGCCTACCTTTGCATGGACTTCCGCAAAGACCTGTCGGTGCCCTTCCAGCCTCCTTTCCAGAGTACGGTGGCCCGGTATACGGACAATTACGTGATTCTCCTTTCCGGCTCCAAGATTTTCAGCTATGCGGGGGAACGCATAGCAGTGGTTTGCATCTCGGACAAGCTTTATCAGCGGGAGTATCCCGCGCTCAAGGAGCGCTGGGGTATAGGTAAGTTCGGAGACAATTATATCCTGAACTACCTCTATGTGAACACCTCCGGGGCATCCCATTCGGCCCAGTACGCCCTCTCCGCCATGTTCGAGGCGGCGGTGGACGGCCGCTACAATTTTGTGAAGGAGCTCAGGAATTACGGCTTCCGGGCCCATCGGTCCAGGAAAATCTTTGAAGCCAGGGGTTTCCATCTGGTGTACGACAAAGACATGGAGCAGACCATCAGCGACGGCTTCTTCTATACGGTGGGTTATAAAAACCTCAGGAACCGGGAGCTGCTGGAGGCCCTCCTGCGCTGCGGCGTGGTGGCCATCCCGCTCAATACCACCGGAAGCGGCCAGAGCGGAATCCGGGTATGCGTGTCCCGCCTCCTCTCCGACGAAGATTTCGAAGCCCTGGACCGTCACCTGGGCCTCTTTGTAGAATTAGTAAAGGATCTGGTATGAAATACGTAACTGCCGACGAAGCCGTGAAACTGGTGCGCAGCGGAGACACCGTCTGCTGCCAGGGCGGAGCTTCCGTGCCCGTCCTGCTGCAGGAGGCGCTCTCCCGCCGCCATGCCGAACTCCGGAACGTGACCATCACTTCCGGTTTCAATGTGCACAAGGAACCGGCCCCTTTCTGCAAGCCCGAGTACAAGGATTCCTTCCTGGTGAACAGCATCTTCATCAGCGCCGACCAGCGGGCCCATGTGGCCGCCGGCTATGGCTCCATGACGCCGGCTTTCCTGGGGGAAGTTCCCGCTATGTTCCGCAGCGGGGAGTTCCCCGTGGACGTGGCCTTCATCAACTGTTCCCTGCCGGACGAGGAAGGGTATTGCAGTTTCGGCATTTCGGCCGATATAGCCGTTTCTGCCGTGGAGTGCGCCCGGGTGGTAATTGCCATGGTGAACGAGAGCATTCCCTACCTCTATGGGAAGTGTATGATTCATGAGTCCCAGATTACGGCTGCCGTGCTCTGCGATGTTCCGCCCGTAGCCATGCAGTTCGGGGAACCAACGCCCGTCGAGGCGGCCATCGGCGCCAATGTGGCGTCCAAGATTCCGGACGGGGCCTGCCTGCAGATTGGCGTAGGAGGCATTCCCAATGCGGTTTTGAACGGGATCCGGCATCATCAGCATCTGGGGCTCCACACCGAAGCCATGACCGACGGCGTAATCCGTCTCATCAAGGAAGGGGTCATTGACAATTCCCTCAAGAAGGTGCATCCGGGCGTGAGCGTGGCGGCGCTTGCCATAGGCTCCAAGGAGATGTATGAGTATATAGACCACAACCGCACCATGGAATTCTTCGATGTGGCCTATACCAACAATCCTTTCCTCATTGCCCGGAATCCCAGGGCCTGCGCCATCAATTCCGCCATCGAGGTGGACCTGACCGGCCAAATCTGTGCCGATTCCATCGGCGACAAAATCTTCTCCAGCGTGGGCGGCCAGCACGATTTCATGTACGGCTGCTCCCTTTCCGAGGGAGGAAGGACTTTCATAGCCCTGCCTTCGCGGACGGCCAAGGGGAAGGCCAAGATTGTTGCACATCTTGCACCCGGCGCCGGGGTAGTGACCACCCGTTTCCAAACCCAATATGTGGCCACCGAGTACGGGATAGTGTATCTACGCGGAAAGAGCCTCGCCGAAAGGGCGAAGCTCCTGATTTCCATTGCGCACCCGGAAGACCGGGAAGAACTTGAAAAAGCCGCGTGCCAGCGTTTCGGCTACAGCTTCCTGAGGCTTAACCCAGGAAACTGAGCAGGATACCGGCCGCAACGGCGGAGCCGATGACACCGGCCACGTTGGGCCCCATGGCGTGCATGAGGAGATGGTTGGTGGGATCGATTTCCCGGCCCACCGTCTCCGATACACGTGCGCTGTCCGGCACGGCGGAAACGCCTGCGTTGCCGATGAGCGGGTTAATCTTCTTGGCGGGGTTCTTGATGAACAGGTTGATGAGTTTCACGAACAGCACGCCGCAGGTGGTGGCAATCACGAAGCTAAGCAGGCCCAGTCCGAAGATAAGCAGGGACTTGACGCTGATGAACTTGTCGGCCTGGGTGGATGCACCCACGGTGAGGCCGATGAGGGTGGTGACCACGTCGATGAGCGGACCGCTGGCGGTATTGGCCAGACGACGGGTTACTCCGCTCTCTTTGAGGAGGTTCCCGAAGAACAGCATGCCCAGAAGCGGAAGGCCGCTGGGGACGATGAAGGCGGTGATGAGGAAGCCTACGATGGGGAAGATGATCTTCTCCCGCTTGGAGACGGTCCGGGGGACCGGCATCCGGATGCGGCGTTCCTTGTCCGTGGTGAGCAGCAGCATGATGGGCTTCTGGATCACCGGCACTAGCGCCATGTACGAATACGCGCTCACTGCGATGGCCCCCATCAAGTCCGGAGCCAGCTTGGAACTGAGGAAGATGGCGGTGGGGCCGTCGGCTCCTCCGATGATGCCGATGGCGCCGGCCTCGTTGGGAGCAAAGCCGAAGAGCAGGGCCAGCAGGTAAGCGCCGAAGATACCCATCTGGGCGGCGGCTCCGATGAGGATGAGCCGGGGCTGAGAGATTAGGGCGCTAAAGTCTGTCATGGCCCCGATTCCCAGGAAGATCAGGGGGGGATACCAGCCCTGCTTCACGCCCTGGTACAGGGTGTTGAGCACCGATCCGTCTTCATATACGCCAATGTTCAGGCCCGGGAACATTGGGATGTTTCCGATGATCATGCCGAAGCCGATGGGAACCAGCAGCATGGGCTCCCATTCCTTGACGATGGCCAGCGTTATGAAGACCAGACCGATCCCAATCATCACCAGGTTCTGCCAGGAACAGTTGGCAAAACCGGTATATTCCCAGAACTGGGAAAGGGATTGGAAGATATGTTCCATTAGGCGAGGGTTACGATAGGAGCGCCTTCCAGGATGCTGTCTCCTTTGTTAACATGGATGGCGGTGATGGTTCCGTCCTTGGGTGCGGAAATTTCGTTCTCCATTTTCATGGCTTCCAGGACTGCGACTTTCTGGCCGGCCTTTACGCTCTGGCCTTCCTTGACGCTTACCTCGATAATGACGCCCGGAAGGGGAGAATTGACTTTTTCTCCGGCACCGGCGGCAGGGGCTGCCGCTGCGGGGGCAGGGGCGGGAGCAGCTGCGGCTGCGGGAGCAGCCTGGACAGGGGCGGCGGGGGCGGGGACCGGAGCGTTCTCCAGTTCCACCTCGTAGTTGGCGCCGTTCACATTGACGGAAAGCATCTTGCCGTTGGCCTCGCCAACCGTGACATCGTAGTCTTTCCCGTTGATTTTGAATTTATAGTTTTTCATCTTGCAATGTTTTTATCGGGGTAATTTTCTGAAAGTCTGTTTTTTGTCATCCCATGCCGAAGGGCTCCGGCGGATGGTGAGGAAGCCGGGTTCCACGTCGTGGACCGCATCGTTCAGATACAGGTGGACGGCCGTGGCGATGGCTGCATAGTCATCGCCCGAATGCTCCATTTCCAGGGCCAGGGCGATGGCGGCGGCCACTTCCCCTTCCGGCGTGCCTTTGGCCACAGCCTTTTTAGGGGCTTCCTTGGCTTTGACGGCCTTTTTGGCCGGGCGGTCGAAGAACAGCCAGAACAGGAACCACAGGATGGCCAGGGCGGCGAACACCACGCTTACGGACACGACAGTAAGAATCCAGCCGTGCGGGTCGTTTTTGGCCATCTCCTGGGCTTTGGAGGAAGCGTTCTGGTTTCCGTTGAGCATGCCGGGAGAAGGGATGGAGGGCTCTTCCTGGGCCTCGAATTCCTGCTGCCGCAGGTCGAAGGCCAGTTTCGCTACCGATTTCCCTGCCGGCAGATTGGCGGGAATCCGTAGGGAGTCGATGATGGTGCGCCCGTCGTTGGACACGAGATAGACGGTTTTGCCGGGGCTTAGGGTGAAGTCGGCATAGTAGGTGCCGTCGCTGCCGTTTCCGCTGCAGAACAGCATTACGCTCTGCCGGGGCCCCAACTTGGTTCTGAGGTCCGACTTCGGGATGATGCTCTTCTTGAGGTTGGAGCGGTCGTCGGTAAGGAAACATCCGCCGTAATTCACTGTTCCGGTGGATTTGTTGAACAGTTCCACCCAGCCCAGCCGCCTGCCGTAGTCGTCCAGGATGCCGGTGGAATCCGGCTCCGCAAGCGCCTCCGAAATAATGAGGTCGCTTACGTTCTGGGCGCTGAGGCCGACTGCTGCCAGCAGAACCAGTACAAGCGTTGCAACTGCTTTTCTCATGGCTACAGCGGCAGGTTATCGTGTTTCTTGGCGGGAACATCCTGGACCTTGGCCGAAAGCTGCTCCAAGGCGCGGATTACGCGGAAACGGGTGTTGCGCGGCTCAATTACGTCGTCGATATAACCCTTCTGGGCGGCCTGGTAAGGATTGGAGAACAGGTCTTCGTATTCTTTCTTCTTTTCTTCGAAGATGGCCTGGGCGTTTTCCGGATTGGCCTTTATTTCCTTGGCATACAGTACGTTCACGGCGCCTTCGGCACCCATTACTGCAATCTGGGCGCTGGGCCAGGCGTAATTGATGTCCCCGCGGAGCTGTTTGCAGCTCATTACGATATGGGCGCCTCCATAGCCCTTGCGCAAGGTGACGGTGACCTTGGGGACGGTAGCCTCGCCATAGGCGTAGAGGAGCTTGGCCCCGTTGGTGATGATGGCGCCGTATTCTTGCTGGGTGCCCGGAAGGAAGCCGGGAACATCCACGAGGGTGACAAGCGGAATGTTGAAGGCGTCGCAGAAGCGCACGAAACGGGCGGCCTTGCGGGAGGCGTTGATGTCCAGGGTCCCGGCCAGCACGGCGGGCTGGTTGGCTACGATTCCTACGCTGCGGCCGTTCATGTGGGCGAATCCCACGATGATGTTCTTGGCAAAGTCCTTGTGCACTTCGAAGAACTTCCCGTCATCCACTATGCTGCCGACGACCGCATACATGTCGTACGCCTTGTTGGGGTTGTCCGGGACAATCCCGTTGAGGGTGTCGTCCGTGCGCCCCACCGGATCGGCCGTTTCCTTCAGAGGGGCGTTTTCCCGGTTGTTCTGGGGAAGGTAGCTGAGGAGCTCCTTGATGGTGGCGATGCCTTCCTCCTCCGAAGCGGCGGCGAAATGCGCCACACCGCTCTTGGAGGCATGCACGGTGGCTCCGCCCAGGTCTTCCTGGCTCACTTCCTCGCCGGTGACGCTTTTCACTACGGCGGGGCCGGTAAGGAACATGTAGGAGGTGTTCTTGACCATGAGGGTGAAGTCCGTGAGGGCGGGGGAGTACACCGCACCGCCCGCGCAGGGGCCGAAGATGCCGCTGATCTGCGGGACCACGCCGGAAGAGAGGATGTTGCGCTCGAAGATTTCCCCGAAGCCGGCCAAGGCGTCAATTCCTTCCTGGATGCGGGCGCCGCCTGAATCGTTGAGGCCAATCACGGGAGCCCCGTTGCGGAGGGCCAGGTCCATGACCTTGCAGATTTTCTCGCTCATGGTCTTGGAGAGGGAGCCGCCACTTACGGTAAAGTCCTGGGCGAAAACATATACGAGCCGGCCGTCTATGGTGCCGCAGCCCGTTACCACGCCGTCCCCGTCCGGATGGCTCTTTTCCATGCCGAAGTTGGTGCAGCGATGCTGGACGAACATGTCGAATTCCTCGAAACTCCCTGGATCCAGAAGAAGGTTAAGACGTTCTCTTGCAGTTAGTTTTCCTTTGGTGTGCTGGGCTTCGATGCGTTTTTCTCCGCCGCCTTTGCGGGCCGATGCCCGGCGTTCCACCAGTTTTTGGATGTTATCCGTCTGGATACTCATATAAGATTGTAATTAACGTTAAATACAAAATGGGTTACCAGCCCGATGAGCTGATAACCTGCGAATTTACGAAAAAAAATCGGCTTGTGCAAAAAGAAAAAGCCTAACGGAACATCTTGTCCACGTCTTTCACGGCCTCCGGAAGGGCAAAGACAGCAACCCTGTCATAAGCCTCTACACGGGTGTGCCCCACGGCGATGAAACTGTCTCCTCCCCGGATGATGCCGCCGATGATGGCGTTGTGCGGGAATTCTATGTCCTTGAGCATGCCCTTGGTAATTTTGGAGTCTGGCGCGGCCGTATATTCCAGCACTTCAGCGTCGGTGCCGCTCATGTAGCGCACGGAGCGCACTTTGTCGGAAAGGGTGAACTTGAAGATGCGCCCGGCCGTAATCAGTTTCTTGTTCACTACAGAGTCTACGCCCATTTCTTCGGCCAGACGGATGTATTCCAGGTTCTCCACCTGTGCAATTACGCGGGGAACCCCCATTTTCCGGGCCACCACGCAGGATAGGATGTTCACCTCGTCGTTGCCGGTGCAGGCCAGCACGGCCTGGTAGCTGCGGATATCCTCTTCCAGCAGGAAGTCCGAATTCCGCACGTCTCCGCAGGCCACGCTCACCAGATCCGGCAAGTCTTCCGACAGCTGCAGGCAGCGGGCCTGGTCGATGTCGATGATTTTTATGTCGTCCAGTTTTTCGGCCGCCAGCCGGCCGGCCACCATCTCGCCAATTTCACTGCCGCCCAGGATGAGGACCCGGCGGACGTCTATCTTATCCTTTCCCAGGTACTTCATGAGCACCTGCATCCCTTCCCGGCGGGAAATGATGTACAGGTAGTCCATGTATTTGAACGGCGTGTCGTACTGGGGAATGATGGTTACGCCGCCGCGGGAGATGGCAACGATTCTGAAATCGGCCTCCGGCTCCGCCGTCTTCACGGTTTTGGCGAATTCCGAGACGTTCATTTCCAGGAGGGGGGAGTCGTCGTCCAGCTTGAACACGGCCAGCTGCAGCTTGCCCCGGGCGAAGTCCATGGTGTCCGTGGAGGCGCTGTGGTGGAGCATTTCCACAATTTCGTCGCTGGCGCTCTTTTCCGGATAGAACAGCATGTCTATGCCCATGTCCTTGAACAGCAGCTTGTTCTCCGGGGAGAGATAGCTTTCGTCCCCAATCCGGCAAATCACCCGCTTGGCCCCCAGTTTCTTGGCCAGGATGGCGCTCAAGATGTTCACGCTTTGGGACTGGAGGGGATTGACGGCGATGAAAAGGTCGGCGCCTGAGCAGCCCGCCTCCTTCAGCAGGGAGATAGTGGAAGGAGGCCCCTGCACGGTGGAAACGTCGGCGGTGGAGCCGAGCCTCCGGATGCGCTCCGGATTCTCGTCTATCACTGTGATTTCATTGGACGAGTGGCTGAGCATCTTGGCCAGGTGCGAGCCCACTTGTCCGGCGCCTTCAATTATGATTTTCATGGCAGCGTGCGTTAGTACATCTGCAAAGATAATAATTATTTCCCAAACAGGCCCTTAGGGACAATCCATCCGTCGTAAAGGCCTGCGGGAACGGCCGGGTCCGGCGGGATGGCCCCGGGACGGCGGAGTTTCCTGTACTCCGAGTGTGCCTGGACTACGGCGCGGTAGAAGCTCCATCGGCCCGTAAACAGGTATACCAGGGCGGAGCAGCCGTCCAGCAGCCGGCGCACGAAAATGCGGCGCCGGGTTTTGCTGCGGGCCTTTTTCTCCGTCATTCCCCGGGCGGCAAAAGTGGCCGGCAGGTTGTTTTCCAGCAGCAGGAGATTGTTCCGGAAATTCAGCCGCAGCTTGAAGGGCGATTCGTTGGGGAGCGTGCCTCCGCCGATGTGGTAAACGGCCGATTCCGGCACCACGGTCACTTTCCAGCCCCGCAGCTGCATCCTCCAGCAGAGGTCTATCTCTTCCATGTGGGCGAAGAAACGCTCGTCCAGGCCGCCCAGTTCCTTCCACAAGGCCGATCGCACCAGCAGGCAGGCTCCGCTTACCCAGAGTACGTCGGCCGGGCTGTCGTACTGGCCCAGGTCTTTTTCCACTTTCTGCATGATGCGTCCTCGGCAGAACGGATAGCCGTATTTGTCCAGCAGGCCTCCGGCCGCGCCGGCATATTCAAAGCTGTCACGCTGGTGGTAACTGATGAGTTTGGGACCGCAGGCGCCGCATTCAGGATGGCTGTCCATCCAGTCCACGAGCGGTTTCAGCCAGCCTTCGGGCACTTCTATGTCGGAATTGATGAGCACGTAGTACTCCGCTTCCACCAGGGCAAGGGCCCGGTTGTACCCACCTGTGAAACCGAAGTTCTGGTCCAGGCGGATGAGCGGCACTTCCGGGAACTTTTCTTCCATCAGTTCCACCGAACCGTCTTTGGAGGCGTTGTCGGCCACTATTACCCCGGCGTCCAGTCCTTTGCAGGAATTCAGGAGGGCGGGAAGGAACTGCTCCAGATAGTTCCGCGTGTTGAAGTTGAGAATGACTACGGCAGTTTTCATGCGCTTACAACTACGTTTTTGAAGGCCAGGGAGGGAATAAGGCGGGACATGCAGGGCCGGGCGTCGTCGGCCGTGAACAGCAGGTTGTTCCAAAGGGAAAGGAAGTCTCCTGTAATCAGGATCTCCCGGACCGGATGCACCCTTTTTCCGCCCTTGATCAGGAAGCCCTCCACTCCGTAGGAGAAGTTGCCGGTGGCGGGATTGGAATTGCCGCCGTTGAAACCGGTGACCAGCAGGCCGTCCTGCACTTTCTCCAGCAGTTCGTCCAGCGTTTTGCTGCCTCCCACAGGTGTTACTTTTATGCGGGTGCAGTCTTCCACGGTGGGATCCATCTGCATTTTCCCTGCCATGTAAGTATTCATGAAGTAGGTCTTGACGACGCCCTTTTCTATGATGGGCATTTCCCGCGTGGCCACACCCTCGCTGTCGTAAAGCCGGCTTCCGGTGCAGCCTTTGTCCAGCGGACGGTCCCAGATGGTGAGTGTTCCCGGAAACACTTGCTTCCCAAGGGAATCTGTAAGGAAGGAGTTCTTCTGCTGCAGGCTGGAGCCGCCCAGGGCGTTCATCACCGGGGTAAGGAGCTTGGAGGCGCATTCGCTGTCTACGATGAGGTTGTACCGGCCACCGGGGATGCTCTTCGGCCCTATCTGGGCAGCGGCCCGCAGGCAGGCCGTCTTGGCACAGTCCTGCCATTTGAGCGCATCCAGGGTAGGGGATGCGTCCCACCAGTAGCTGGAGATGTGGTTGCCTTCGGCATCTTCCACCGTGCATTCGTAGCCAATCTCGAAGGAAGTTTCCGTATGGCGGGCTTCCAGGCCCTGGCTGTCCAGGGTGAGGCTGTCGAAGACGCTGTCGGAATATTCGCCTTCCTCCGAAATCAGTTTCCAGCCCTTCTCCAGGGTTTCTTTCCGGGGCCAGGCCATGGAGGAGAGGGAAATCTCCCTCCGGCGGGCGTCGGTCAGCGATTCGTAAGCCGGGTCGTAGAGGTCCAGCTCTTTCCCCGTTGCGGCCTGCTTCACCAGCCTGTCGGCCGAGGGAAGCTGCCGGAAGGCGTCCGGCTCCAGCATCCGCACCGTATCCACGGCCTCTTTGATGAAACGCTCCAGGCTTTCCTTTTCCAGCTGGTTGGAGGAGAAGGTGCCGAAACGTCCGTCGGCGAAAATCTGGAACTGCATGCTGCGGTCCAGGGCCAGGGCCACCTTGTCCACCTCGCCGTTCAGGAGCCCCGTGAGGTTCATCAGGCTCTTGGTGAGGGTGATCCGCACGGCTTGGGCCCCCTGTTCCAAGGCATGGACAAGGCAGTGGCGGGCCAACTGGATTTCGGCCTCCTGGAGTGTTGCATTGAGGGTATTCATTTCTTTTTCCATTACATACCGCCTCCTACGGTAAGGCTGCCGATGAGTACGGTGGGGATGCCGCAGCTCACGGGCACCGACTGCTCTTTCCCGCAGGTCCAGGCCCCCGGATCGATGGCCAGGTCGTTGGCCACGGCCCTTATGTCGGCAAGGGCTGCGGGTCCGTTTCCTATGATGTTGATGTCCTTTACAGGCTGCGTGAGCCTGCCGTTCTCTATGAGGAAGCCGGATTTTACGAAGAAGGTGAAGTCCCCTTCGCCAATCTGGACCTGCCCGTTGGAGAATTCATCCACGAAGATGCCCTTGTCCACTTCGGCCACCAGGTCTTCGGCCCTGGCGGTCCCGCTTTCCATGTAGGTGGCCCTCATGCGGGGAATGGGGGCGTAGCGGAAACTCTCCCGGCGGCCGTTTCCGGTGGGACGGACTCCGTAGTGGGCGGCGCTGATGCGGTCGTGCAGGTAGCTGGTAAGCACCCCGTCTTCCACCATGTAGGTTTTCTGGGCGGCCACGCCTTCGTCGTCGAAATTCAAGGCGCCGCGGTTGCCTGCCAGGGTGCCGTCGTCTATAATTTGGATGCCTTTGGGGCAGATCCGCCGCCCCATCTTGTCGGCGAAGATGGAGGTGCCTTTGCGGTTGAAATCGGCCTCGAAGGCATGTCCCATGGCCTCGTGCAGGAGGATCCCGGAAGCGCCGGCCCCCATTACCACGCTCATCTGCCCGCCCTTGGGCCGTTTTGCGGCGAAACGCTCGTCTATCCCTTTCACTACGTCGGCGGCGATGTCCCGGGCCAGTTGGTCCGTAAGCATCTCCGCCCCGCAGCGGAAACTCCGGGAGGCCGACTTGTTCTCGGTTTGCCCGCCTTGTTCAAATACCACCGATACGGAAATGCTGCCCATGGGCCGGGTGTCCCATTTAAGCTCCCGGAAGGAATTGAACATGAGGATGTCGCTCACCTGGAACGCCAGGTTCGCAATCACTTTTACTATACGCTTGTCCCGGCTGCGGATGTCCTGTTCCAGCTTTTGCAGGAAGGGGAGGAAGGCGGAAAGGGGACGTCCCCGCCAGGGCTGAAGCATGGGATAACGGTCGGCGGCGGGATTGGGCTCTCCGCGGCGGGGGATGCTTGTCCCGAAAGGATTCACTTCCACCGGTTTGTCCGTTATCTGTGCGGCGGCCCGGGCACAGGCCAGCATGTATTCCCTGGCGGTGCTTTCCGAGTAGGCATATCCGGTCTTTTCTCCGGAAAGGACGCGGACGCCCACCCCAAAGTCCTGGTGGTTGCCCCCCGAGGTTACGGCCCCGTCCCGCAGGAGCAGGCTCCCGTAGGTGGTGTTCTCGAAGTACAGGTCGCAGTAGCTGCCCCCGCCCCTGAGCCCTTCTTCCACCAGGGTGTCCAGCAGGGGCCGGTCCACTTTGAAAATGTCGAAATAATATTGCTTGTTTCCTATCATGTCTGTTTTTATCATTGGGGCGGAGCCCCCTCGAACGGCACTCCGTCATGTGCCAGCGGCGCCTTGGCTATCTCTTTGGCAATCTGTTCGGTCACGTTCTCGATGGGAGTGGGGATTTCCTCGGCGTCGGTAACCAGGCTCCGGATGCGGACATAAACGGACATGTCGCGGATTTGCAGGCCTTTCTTGGTCCCTTCCGCTATAATCTGGAAGGGCGGAGAGGTGTTGTCGGCCAGGATCCATTTGTCGCACACGGGCATATAGCTGTGGAACAAGTAATTCAGGCCCATCCGGTAGCGTCGCCGGATGGTGATTTCCGGGATGTCGTGCCCGCCGGCCTTCACCCGCATGGCCACCCTTTCCACGGCTATGTCCGGGGAGCTCAGCCACAGGTAAAGGACTGTTACGTAATAGCCTTGCTGCTGGGCTTTCCGGATGGTTTTGATGAGGGAACGGGTTGCGAGGGTGGTCTCTATGCAAAAATCTTCCCTGCGGTCGAAGAGGTACTGTACCTTCTGGAGCATCAGCCGGCTGGCCGTGATGTAGGCGCTCTCCGGTGCGAAAGGGGCCAGGTGCTTGGCGAACTCGTCCGAGTTCACGAACTCACTGCAATCCAGCAGCTCCGGGAGAAGCGAGTACGAAGCCGTCGTTTTCCCGGAGCCGTTGGGGCCAGATATGATGTATAATCTAGGCACGCTGAGGTTTATGAGGCAGTAGCCTCGTTGATCCGTTTCATCATGGCGAACATGATGGCGCCGGCGATGACGCAGAGTGCCATGAGGATGGCCCAGTTGGCCCAGAGCGGAACCGCCTTCCAGAGGAGGCCGGGAATGGAGCTGAGGTAGTTGCCAACGGCGGTGGAAGCGAACCACAGCCCCATCATGAGACCTTTATACTTGGGAGGAGCCACCTTGGTGACGAAGGAGATTCCCATGGGGCTTAGGAGCAGTTCCGCGAAGGTGAGCACCAGGTAGGTGGAAATCAGGTACATGGGCACCACCGGGTCCGGGGACACGGTTCCCTGCAGCTCGGCGGGAGAGGCCTGGCCGAGGGATGCGAAGATCATAATAAGGTAGCCCAGTGCGGCCACGAACATGCCCAGGCCGATTTTGACCGGAGCGGAAGGCTCTTTACCCTTGGCTCCCAGGGCGCTGAAGATGGCCATGGAAATAGGAGTAAGGAACACCACGTAGAACGGGTTGAACTGCTGGAACAGCTGAGGCTGGATTTCCAGGGGATTGGGCATTCCTGTATAGATCCAGTAGGCACCGCCCCAAAGCAGGGCCGTTACCACGCCGCAGATGATTTTGCTCTTTTTGGATTCGCTCTGGAAAATGCCGAAGAGGGTGTAGATGCTCACGGCGATGAGGGCCAGGATCCAGATGTTGAAGCCCATACGGACCGCTCCGGTGGCATAGCTTTGCGTATAGTCGCGGGCGAACCAGGTGAGGGACTGTCCGTTCTGGTGGAAGGCCATCCAGAAGAAGATGACCACGGCGAAGACCATGATGAGGGCGGTGATGCGCTCCTTGGTCTGCTTGGGCGTGAGTTCCACCACGGGGGCGTTGGCGGCGGCGGCCTGCTTGGCGTTCACGTCGGCATGCTTGAACCAGCTGCGGCAGGCAAAGTAGATGGCGATGGAAACAATTAGGGAAACGCAGGCCACTGCGAAGCCCATGTTATAGGCCGACGAGAGGTGCTCGATATAGTAGGAGCCGAAATCCGCGGGAGCCATTGCGGCTACGGAAGCGTCCGGCATCTGGCCCTGCAGTTCCGCGAGGCGGGAGGCGTTTTCGGGGGTGATGGTGCCGTTCAGGAACTGGTGCGCCAGGGCGGGGATGTCGGCCTTGTAGATGAGGCCGGCCTTGCCCATGAAGCGGTTGGTGATGGCGGTGGCGGCGGAAGGGGCGAACATGGCGCCGATGTTGATGGCCATGTAGAAGAGGGAGAAGGCCGCATCCCGCTTGGAGGAATACTTGGGGTCGTCGTAAAGGTTGCCCACCATGACCTGGAGGTTGCCCTTGAACAGGCCGGTGCCCACCGAGATGAGGAGGAGGGCTCCCAGCATGAGCACCACGCCCAGGGTGTTGGCGCCCGTGGGGATGGAAAGGGCCAGGTAGCCGGCGAACATGACGCAGATGCCGGTGACCACGCATTTGCCGTAGCCAATCTTGTCGGCCAGGATGCCGCCCACTACGGGCATGAAGTACACGAGGGCCAGGAAAATGGAATAGACCTGGCTGGAAAGAGCCTGTTCCCAGCCGAATTTGGCCTGCAGGAACAGCATGAAGATGGCCAGCATGGTGTAGTAGCCGAAGCGTTCACCGGTGTTGGCCAGTGCGAGGGCGAAAAGCCCCTTGGGTTGTCCTTTGAACATGAATATGAGTTTTAAATTTGTTTCGGTTCATACAAAGTTGGTGAGAATATTTGTAAAAAGCAAGAAAAGGCCGCTCCCTTGCAATCCCGGTTTTTTTGCGTAACTTAGCAAAGTTTATTGCATGCAGGTATGAAAAACATGAAAAAAGTATACGCTATTCTTCTGGGGCTTGGCCTCACTGTCGCCGCCTCTGCCCAAGGGTTCGGGTCCAGGATGGCCGATTTGGACCTGGACCGGGAAATCGGCGACAGCCCCTTCAGTTATGAAGTGCTCAGTTACATCCATTTTGGTTTCAACGGACTGCTGAACCCGGACGCCGAAGTTTCCAAAGCCAAGACTTTCGTCCGGAGCCAGGAGTTCGGCTTCAATGTCGCTGAACTGGCTTTTGCCCCGTACAGCGGCGGAAGAATCTCCGTGGGCGCCGACGTGGCGTGGAAATGGTTCAGGCTCACCGGCGGGTATTACTGGTGGCCGCACAATGTAAATGTCCCTCATATGCAGGTGGAGAACGCCCGGCTGGTCCGGATTGGGTCGGTGGCCACCGACGGCTATTATGTAAAGGAAGTAAAGAGGTCCACCCTTACCGTCTGCACTTTCAGGTTCCCGCTGGATTTTGCCCATCAGATTGGCAAAGTCACTCTTAACGTGGGGGCGGCCTTCGAGATTAACCTGAATGCCTGCTCCCGGTTCCGGGGCGTCGGCATGGACGGTTCCACCATCAAAGATACCAGTTCCGGCCTCCGTTATTCCAAAAACATCACCACCTACCGTTATTCTTACAATGTCCACGCCTCTGTCTCTTACGGCGGCCTGGGCATTTACGGCAGGTACAGCCCCGTTCCGGTGCTGGGAGAAGGGTTCGGCCCCCAGTTCAGTACCTGGACGGCAGGGTTGGTTGTGGGCCTGGGCATGTAACCGGTCCCTTTATATTTGCTTATAACAATGGAAAACAAAGATAGCCTGGGTGTGCGTCTGATGACGGGATTCCTGCATCTGGTCGGGCGCCTTCCGCTGAAATATCACCGTTCATGGGCCGGGTTCCTGTCCTGGTTCATGCGCTGCGTGCTCCATTACCGGACAGACGTGGTGATGGTCAACCTCTCCCGCAGTTTTCCCGGGAAGCAGTACGACGAGCTGAGGGAACTCAGCAAGCGTTTTTACCGTCACTTCGCCATGACCCTGACGGAAATGTTATGGTTTGCCGGCTGCAAGGGAGATAAGGGGCGCAGGCGCCTGGTAGATTCCCATATTGTCAGGCTCACCAATCCGGAGGAGTGGAACCGCCTGGCCGCCGGAGCCCGGCAGCTGGTGGTGATGCATTCCCACATGGGGAACTGGGAACTCATGGGCGGCATCCGGCAGTACTTCGGGGATGTGACGCCGGATATCCATGCGAAAGGCATCGCCGTCACCTACCTTCCTTTGCATAACAAGTTTTGGGACAGGGTAGTGGCCAATATCAGAACCATGCCGGTCCGGGACCAGGGCTTCGACGGCTATGTGGCGGCCGACCATATCCTCCGCTATGTGATTTCCCACCGGGAAGACAAATTCTGCTACGTTTTCAATACAGACCAGTACCCTTATCACGGACAGGGAGCCATGCTGGTGGAATCTTTCCTGCACCAGCCCACGCGTTCCATGACGGGTGCTGCAGCCCTGGCCTGCAAGCTGGACATGGCGGTGTGCTACCTCCGCTTTTTCCGCCGGGAAGACGGCAATTATTCGCTTACGGTGGTCCCGCTCTCGGAGCATGCCGGGGGCTGCCGTCCGGAAGATTTGATGAACCAATATTATAAACTGCTGGAGGAAGACCTTCAGGTTCAGCCCTGGAACTACCTCTGGACCCATAAAAGATGGAAATAATGAGAAAGATAGGCCTGGCGGCAGCCCTTCTTCTGACCGCATCGGCCTCTGCGCTGCGGGCGCAGGAAATTGTCTACAGCCTTCCTTCCACCACTTTCCTCATAGAGGTGGATGCCGTACAGGAGTATTTTTTCGCGGGCCCTTATGCGGCTTATGCCAAGAAGATGCTGGGGATTGACGCCCAACTCCGGAACTCGGTCAAAGCCCATGTCACCCACGTGCGCATGCTTCCCTGCGTGGAAGCGGATCCCTCGGCCCGTTATTCTGCGGACGCGGGCGTGGAGAGCCTGCTTACCCTTTCCTCCCAGGGCTTCATAAGCTTCCGGGACACGCTGGAAGCGCGTTCCCTGGCCTGGCGTTTCTCTCCCGTCCCGCAGCGGGACTTTTCCGACAAGGGCCTCACCGGGGAAGAAATCATGCGCACGGAAACCAGCCTGGAACTGGTGCAGGTGGATACGGGGTTTGTCCGGATGCCGGTCACCCGAGAAGTCCCGGATGTGAAGACCCTGGAAGACAAGGCGGCCGAAGCGGCCGAGATTGTGCTCTCCGTCCGTCAGGAGCGCATGAACATTGCCATGGGCCAGACCGACGCAACCTTCTCCGGGGAGGCCCTCAAAGCGGCCCTGGACGAGCTGGGCCGCATAGAGGAAGAGTACCTGGCCCTGTTCCGGGGCTATACGGTGTGCCGGCCGCAGCACGGAACTTTCGACGTTCGGCCCTCCGCCGGCGACCGGGTGCAGCGCTATGTGGCGTTCCTGCTCTCGGACCAGGACGGCCTTAAAGACGAAGGCAAGGGCACTCCTTATTATTTGGAACTGGCGGTGGAGTCGGAGCCGGAGGGCTTTGACGCAGGAGACCGCAAGAAGAAGAACATCCGCATCCGGGAACCGGCCATCTGCACCGTCCGCCTCTCGGAAGACGGGAAGCTTCTGCTGGAAACCCGTGCGCCGGTGTACCAGCTGGGCAAAGACTGCATTATCAGCATTAACAAATAACACGAATCAATAACACAAGATTATGAGCATCAAAGATTTGGAACCCAAAGTGGTTTGGAACAACTTCTACCAGCTTACCCGGATTCCCCGTCCTTCCAAGCACGAGGGAAAAGTAATCGAGTATCTTTACAATTGGGGCAAGTCCCGTGGTTTGGAAACCATCAAGGACGAAACCGGCAATATCATCATCCGGGTGCCCGCCACTCCGGGCATGGAGAACCGCAGGGGCGTAATCCTGCAGGGCCACATGGACATGGTGCCGCAGAAGACCTCCGACTCCAGCCACAACTTCCTCACGGATCCCATCAACGCTTATGTAGACGGGGAGTGGGTAACCGCCGACCGCACCACCTTGGGCGCGGACAACGGAATTGGCGTGGCCATGGGCCTCTCCGTCCTGGAAGACCCTTCCGTCAAGCACGGCCCCGTGGAAGTGCTGGTCACTTATGACGAGGAAACCGGCATGACCGGGGCCAACCTGCTCAAGCCCGGTGTCCTCAAAGGCGACATCCTCATCAACCTGGATTCCGAGGACGAAGGAGAACTCTGCGTGGGCTGCGCCGGCGGGCTGGATGCATCGGCCGAGTTTAAGTACTATAAATATGCAGTTCCCTCCGGTCATAAAGGACTGAAAGTCACGGTCAAGGGCCTTCAGGGTGGCCATTCCGGCATGGATATCTCCCTATACAGGGCCAATGCCAACAAGGCGCTCTGCCGCATTCTGCTTCCGCTGATGGAGCTCTTCGGCGTAAAGGTGGTCAGCTTCACCGGCGGGTCGCTCCGCAACGCCATCCCCTTCGAGGCCGAAGCCGAACTGGCCGTTCCCCAGGAGAACATGGGTGCCGTGAAGAAATTGATTGACAGCATTTTCGCTGAAATCAAGGCCGAATACGGCGAGTCGGACCCTTCGGCCACCCTCATTGTGGAGGACATCCCCGTGGCTGCCAAGTTCATTCAGGGGAGTGTGATGCTCAGGGCTGTCAAGTCCATCATCGCCTGCCCGTCCAATGTAATCCGGATGAGCCAGAGCATGCCCGGACTCACGGAAACTTCCATCAACCTGGCCATTGTGCGCACGGAAAAAGGAAAGGTGACCGTCCATTGCCTCATGCGCAGCGCCATCGACTCGGCCAAGGCCGATCTTGCCGAACGGGTTCGCTGCATTTTCGAGCTGGCCGGGGCCGACAAGGTGGAATTCAAGGGCGGTTACAGCGGCTGGCGTCCCAAGCTGGATACGCCTATGAACAAGGTGATGATGGAACAGTTCGAGAAAGTGTACGGCTATCCCATGAAGGTGATGGCCACGCACGGCGGCCTGGAATGCGCCATCATGGGCGCCAAGTACCCTAACTGGGAAATGGTGTCCATCGGCCCCACCGTCCGTTATCCGCACAGTCCGGACGAGAAGGTGAACATCGCTTCCGTGGCCCGCACCTGGGACTACCTGAAGGTGGTGCTGGAGAACGTGCCCGAGAAATAAATCACAGGCTTTTAAAGGAAATGCCGGCGGGGAAGGGGTACCCTGCCGGCATTTTGCATAGAGTACTGTTTGGCGGTCGATCAGACTCCTTGACAGAACTGTTTGCGGAGACAAAGTTAGGGGAATTCAAAACTGCCGCCAAAGAAAGAACCGGTATAAATCTTTCAAGTTATCTTCTTGGTTTATAGCTACTTTTTGAAATCTGGCAAACTGAATTGGCTGCCGGAACCCCATTCCGGGGCGGGGGAAACCGGGTGGCCGGGAAAGAAAAAGGGAAGGAGAGGAATCCTTTCCGGAAAGATTTGGTTTTATGGAAAATAATTCGTATTTTTGCAGTCCTTTTTGGGCCCCGTTTTGGCTCAAAAAAGCATAAACTATTTATTAACAATTAATTAACAAACAATGGTTAACCAGTACGAAACCGTTTTCATTGCAACT
>ERZ842401.1171-NODE-1171-length-38384-cov-16.545409_pt1 | contig 38384 bp, 39 predicted proteins | sample MGYA00521270_ERZ842401 | MGnify/ENA primary metagenome ERZ842401 (study PRJEB31892, sample SAMEA3878208) | bioreactor metagenome | biome: Moose rumen | place: Sweden | collected 2011-10 | study: EMG produced TPA metagenomics assembly of the PRJEB12797 data set...
GCTCAACCGTCAAGTCATCTTTCTGACCGTACTTCAAAAGCACCTTTATTTCAAGTGGGTGCAGATTTTTTATTAGGGCTGGAATGTCAGTCAATTTTTTTATCTCCCAAAAAAACAGAAACGAAGTATGTTTAGTTGTTCACATCTCCGATAGTGTAGTCTTTATGAAGAGAAGTTACTTTCAACTTTCTTCCGTTAGACTGTGTAATTGTACCGTTTTTCTCAACACCCTGAGAGTTCGTTGTTTTTACATCTGACCAACCCAAATTCATTGAGCGCAAGAAATCTCCCATGCAAGCACGAAGAGTGATTTGAGCTTCATCTTCAAGATACAATGCTCTTGGACACTGATAGATGATACGAACATACTGTCCGAGTGGAGTGTACTGAATCTCGACCGTGGCAGTATTCTTTGATTTCTGGTGAAGCTCTGGGTGTGTGTTATCAACCTGATAAATCTTTGTCTGTGTGTCTACAGGAGTCTCTTCTTTTTCAATCTTCTCCTGCTCAGTTTCCATACCGTTCACATCTGTCTGTGCAAAAGCACAACCAAAAGCAAGCAGTCCAACAGCAATAAATGCCAATACCTTTTTCATAGGAAAACCCCCTGTGATAAAAACATAGCCACCTTTTTCAAGGGTTGCTAAAATTTAGAATATACTACTATTCTATCCACTTCTAGAAAAAAATCAAGCTCTAGCTTGTATTGTCCAGAACTTACATACATTCTCGGCTCTTTGAACAGCAGCACTCTGCCGCTTACCTCTTTTGGTTTGTTCTTAAGCCGTTGGTGTACATAATTATATACTGCATCAAGAATAGCATCTTTGTATGCATCTTTAATGCCTTCAAAGCCTTTTTTTTGCTCTCCGCTTCCTCTTCCTTTTACTTGAGGATGGGCGAGTGCTGACCAATGGTCAAAATATTTTTTTTGCCCCTCACTTCTCTCAAAATCCACCCAAACGGTTAGGTTCGGTTCTTCTATGAGCGGAGAAGAATAGAGTGGGCGTTCTTTTGTTTCTGAAAAAGATTGTATCGTTTCTACTTCAAAGTATTCTTTAACTCCACGAGCCTTATCGCCTGGCGTATAGTCAAACTTCCAGCCGTAGACCATACCGTCAAGAATAAATGGCGCGCTTTCTTTTATTCTGTTCACCGCATTTTGAAACACATCGCCTTCTTGCTTTTCAATTCCTGGATATGCATCAAGCGGAGCCCACAGTTTTATATGAATAGTGTTTCTGAACGAAGGTTGTTGAGAAAATATTTCTATAGGGCAATAAACGAGAAACAATATAAAAAATATAAAAAAGGTACAAAAGCATAAAACGTTTTTCATATTATCTCCTATAGACCTCTTTCCAAATCTTGAGAGGAGATATACCCATTCTTACTTTTATATACAAATACGCAAACACGAAGCCGAATAAATGCGTTGTATGCGCAATTCCTGCTTTAAGCCCAAATACCTGGCTTATCAAAGCGATGATAGTATATACAAGAACAAGCATAGGGGCAGGGAGAGGAACGATATAGAATACTAAGATTTGCGCACGAGGAAATATAGTTGCATACAAAAGCAATAGAGCATACAGCGCACCGCTTGCACCAATAAGTGTAACTCCATACAATCCTGTGAGGTAGTATATTACCATAGAAGCAACGCCACTCAAAAGCCCCGTGAGAAAGTAAAAGAGCAAAAACTCTTTTGTTCCTATCGCTCGCTCTACCATTGTGCCGAAAAGCCCCAAGCCGAACATATTAAACAGCAAATGCTGAGCTGAGCCGTGAACAAACATATATGATATTGCCTGCCACCACCAATGACGGCGAAGAAGACCATAGAAGTTCATTCCAAAAACGATATTCGTCATCGGCGAAAAAAGGCTAAAAATATATGCTAAAAGATTTATTCCTATCAAAATAAAAACGGCTGCATGATATGTGTATCTGAAAGGTTTTCTCACTGAACTCATTTTACAACCTTCATATACGATACTTTGTTTCTGCCAGTCTTTTTAGAGTTGTACATAGCTTTATCGGCAAAGTCTACGAATTGCTTTGGAAGCGGCACACCTGTATTTACATTGCCGTCGTAAGAGGTTACACCTGCGGAAATGGTAACTTTTAGCGTCGTATTTTCATAGCAGAAGTCTTTTTTCTCTACCTTCATTCGTATCCTTTCGGCAACAAGCAGCCCGCCTTTTATGTCCGTGTCGCGCAAAAGCACAGTGAACTCCTCTCCGCCATAACGCCCCGCCACGTCTTCGCCTCTTATGCTTTCTCTGATAATCTTTGAAACTTCCTGCAAAATATAATCGCCACAAGCGTGCCCGTATGTATCATTGACGCTTTTGAAGTGGTCAATATCGAACATAACAACAGCAATCGAAGTCTTTTGCTCACTTGCAGAACTCAAGGCATCAGCAAGCATATTGAAAAAGTAATATCGCTGTTTTAAATGCGTCATTAAATCCGTAGAAGAGCGTTCTACTAATGCGCTATTGTTTATTGCAATGGCGGCAAGAGAAGCAATAGAAATAATTTGCTTTTTTTCGTAATCAGAATATTCTGTTCCCTCTCCTAAATCAATCCTTTCGCCTAGCATAAGGATACCGTTTAGGTTCTTTTTTATCAGTAACGGCACTATAAGAGTTGGCTTTAGAGAGGAAATCATTTGTATGTATGAGTCATCTTCTAAGCCGTCTTTGAGGTCTTCAAGAGTATATGCCTTTTCGCTTTCGCTTAATTTTGCAATGAGGGGGTGATTAAAAGGGATAACGTAGTTTCCGCCAGGAATAATATTCATTCCGTTGTAGTTTTCTGAAAGTTTAAAGCAGTCAGAATCGAAAGAATCCATTATAAACACAAGAGAACCCAATACATGCATTTGTCCCATGCAAATATCGAGCATAGCACCGATGAGAGTAGAAAACTGTAATGTAGAGCATAAGCTCCTTGATATTTCAAGAAGCTGTTGCAAATCAAAAATCTGCTTTTCGTACTCGTCTGATGTCACGTCTTTTACCTCATTATCGCTTATTCTTCCTGCATTGGTTCAAGGTCGCCTACAACAGCATAATTTTTCATTATCTCAAGGAACTCTCTCCACTTTGTATGCTGTTTTTCAAGCAAAAGGGTATTGTCGCGGTTTCTTGAAGAAAGCATAAGTACTTTCAGATTAGATATATTTTCGGGCGAAGGCTTCTTTATATCAAGCAAAAGTCCGCTTATATGAATGTGCATTTCATAAATAAGCGAGGTAATGTCTTGAATAAGCTCTTTTGCCGCATTATTTACGCTTGTAATTGTTTGCACAAGCTGCTTTACAAACTCTGGGTCTTTGTGGCTGTCTTTCAAAAAGCCCATAAGCACAGACTCATCAAAATGCCCGCCTTTGTCAAAGTTAGCTTCAAACTTAGCGATTCTTGCTTCAATATCCTTAAAAGCAAACACCGAAGCAGAAAATTCACTCTTATAGTTCGGATTGTTAAAAAAGCCCTCTACGACAATATCATTCATAAGCCCCTGTATGCCTGTTGTGCAGAACAAAGCCACAAAGGTCTTTATGATTTTAAGAGGCAATACCCAAACGAGAGAAGCTGGTGTATTCTTTTGCAACTGCTCATTTGTTTCTGAGTTATAAAACTTTAGCTCTAAAAGCGAATTGCTCTTTTCGCCGAAGAGTTTATTTACTTGAGCTGTAACAAGCTCGTCTTTGATTTCAAACTTTATGCGCGCATCATTTGCGATAAATTGCTCTTCTAAGTAGCTAGCATACTTTTGCAGAGAAGAACTCTTGTAAGAAGCACTCTGCGCTTCAAAGTTCGGGTCTTTTTTTGAGAGCCGTATGAGGTCTTTTAGCACTTCTGGGCGCAAAATTTGCTTAAAGACAGCCGAAATCTTTTCAAAATTGACTCGTAAACGCTTTATTTCGTTCTCTGTTAGAGCTTTTCCGTGCAAATGGAGCGTTTCAAGGGCAATAACTGCGTCGCACATAGAAGCCTGCACTTCAAAATCTGCTGACAAATAGTATAAATCGAGTAAAATATGCTCAATTTTTGCAATCGGCGCAGGTTGGAATGTGGGCTTGTATGCAGCATTATCGCTCACAAAAGACGGGTCGAACACTCTCACCGCCGCAAGATAATTGAATTTGCAAATATCCGCAAGCTGATGAAGTCTGTCGATGACCGTTTGAATCATCGTGAAAGACGGAGTATTAAACTCTTTTATCACTTTCTTGAGCCGTTGCTTTTGCAGCTCGAAAACTTGGTTTTCTGTGTATTTAGAAGTCTTTACCTCTTCTTTTCGGTTTTCAAAAGAAAGCGATTGTATAAGCTCTTGTGCTTCTTTAGAAAATCCTGTGAGAATAAGCTGTTCTTCATATTTCCAGCATTGCTTTTGGTCGCCGCTGTTTATCGTGCAGCTCAAAATATCGTGAATAGGCTTTGTATTTTCGTATAAGATATGGATAGCCTCTACAAAGTTAGGTTGCACAAGCCCGCTCTTATACAAAACAGTCTTTTCAGCCTTTAATTTTGCCTCAATAGCGCGTAACTCCTGCCGCCGCTTTGCCTCTGGCGACGAGCCTAAAAAGATAGATTCAAAAATTCTTACAAATAATTCAACAATGCCCATACTACTTATATGTTATTAGGTGAAATTAAGATTTTCAAGTGAATTGAAAAATATCCTTATAATCTTTTCGGGAACAAGCACTCACAATTTTAGCTCTAAGTTTGTTTCCGCCTGCGATTCCCTTGCTATAAGCGCAAAATGCCTTTCTCATTTCCCTGCACGCCCATTCTTCACTGCCGTCTTTGCTTTCAAGCAAAAGAGCGTCTAGCTGTTTAAATCCTGCCTCAATTCTCTCTTTTGCTTCAATATCGTCATATCTGCCTTGTGTTAGAAACTGTTTTGTTTGCTTAAAGATGAACGGATTTCCCATTGCACCGCGCGCAAACATCACAGCATCGCAATCCGTTGTTTCAATCATACGCTTGCAATCTTCTGGAGAAAACGCATCTCCGCTCCCAAAAACAGGAATGACACGGCTTGACGAGCGCACAAAATCAACGAGTTCTTTTAATATTTGCCAATTCGACACACCTGCATACCCTTGCGCCCTTGTGCGAGCGTGAAGCGTAATAGCGTCCGCCCCTGCCTCTAAAGCCGCTTGAGCCGCTTCTTTCCAAGTGATATGGCTATCGTCCCAGCCTGAGCGGATTTTGATTGTAACAGGCACTTTTTTTCTTTCACTATGCTCAGCACAGTACTCATCAACTCCCTGCTTCACTGCTTTTACTATAGCATACAGCCGCTCTGGTTCTCTTGTGAGCATGCTCCCAGCTCCTGTTTTTACGATTTTCGGAACAGGACAGCCGCCGTTTATATCGATTAAATCGCAGCTCGATTTCTCTAGCACTATTTTGGCACTTTTGCCCATTGTTTCGGCGTTTCCTCCGAAAATCTGCACGGCATACGCCTTTTCGTTCACCGCTCTCGCCATCATTTCTTCTGTCTTTTCACTACCGCGCACTAATGCTTCACTCGACACCATCTCTGTGTAGCAAAAGTCCATTCCGCAGTCCCAACAGACAGCACGAAATGCCCTGTCGCTATATCCTGCAACAGGGGCCAAAAACAAATTGCCACCAAGCTCTAAATCGCCGATTTTTACGCTGTGATAAAGCGGTCTATTATCGCTCATTGTGTTCTCTATCTCCGCTTATTTACTCTGGCAGCTTAAAGACTTTGCAGCTGTTTGCCCAAAGCTTTACGCAAAGCTCTTCTAAGTCCATATTGAGCATTTCTGCTAAAAACTTTGCGGTAGCTGGCAAATATTCAGGCATTGTTCTTTTCTTTGCTCTATAGACCGCAGGAATCATAAACGGGCTTTCAGTTTCAATTAACATTCGCTCTACAGGAATGTTCAAAACAGTTTCGTGTAGATTTCGTGCGTTGCGATACGTCAAATTGCCTGCAAAAGAGAAATACACATTGAGATTTTCTTTCAAGCACTTTTTTGCATATGCCGCATTCTCTCCATAGCAATGCAAAATAGCACCCGATTCAGGAATACGCTCTTTGAGAATATCAAATACGTCTTGTCCCGCTTCTCTGTTGTGGATAATCACAGGGAGATTATGCTTTCGTGCAATATCGAGTTGCTTGATAAAGATTTCAACCTGACTTCTTTTGTCACCGAATTGCTTGTAATAATCAAGTCCCGTTTCTCCTACGGCTACAACACGGGGAAGAGAAAGAGAAGTTTCTATCGTTTTTTCCCAATCTTTTCCAGGCGTTAAGACCTCCGAAGGCGCGACTCCGACAGCGTGATACACTTCGGGGCATGAACGCAACGTGGCGTATACCTTCTTAAAGTCTACGAGGCTATTATTTATGCTTATAATGCGCTTGACCCCTGCGAACTTTGCTCGCTGGACAACACGCAACTGTTCTATAGGGTCATTATGAATAAGCCCTATGTGCGCATGAGTATCAAAAAATTGCATGGCTTTCTTCCAAAAAATAAGAATTGTGGTTTTACTTTTACTTATAAAATATCACAGCTTTACATATAAGTCAATAATTAAATTTTTTTGCACCCTTTATAGCCTCGCATAATGTACCCTTTATAGCCTCGCATAATGTACCCTTTATAGCCTCGCATAATGCACCCTTTATAGCCTCGCATAATGTACCCTTTATAGCCTTGTATAAACTAACAATGGTTTTAATGAAAATAGTGAGAAAAAGATGAGAAAATCTGTTATAATATAAAAAATACGGAGGTAATGAAATGAAGAAACAGACGAAAATGTTAATTGGTGTGCCGCTGATTACTTTTCCGTTGATTGCGCTCTTACTGATTGCGATAAGCTGTTGTTCGACTAGTTTTTTTGACGGTGATGATGATGACGATAATGAAACGACGGCGAATGTATCGAGTGAGGAGGAAACTTTTTTACCTAAAGAAACATCTTCAACAAGCTCTTCACAAACAATATCATTAAGAGAATACTTTGGCGAAGATGTTTCTAGCAAAACGCTCTATTTTGTAACGACAAATCCGACTTCTTCAACGATAAGTTCTTCAAAAACTCCCTACATCGAAAGTGCAAGCGGCATTTCTTTGAACGAAAGCGCAAACTCTTCTGATTATGACAGCTCTACTACAATGCAGCGAAGCTATGAAGCAAATGCAAAAGCCACTCACGCTGTGCTGCCGATGATAAAAGCCTCGTCTGTGAGCCTTGAAGCCTTGTCTTCGCGCGCTATAGGCAGCTCTATCACGGCAAATGAAGAAGTGAGCCAACTTGAAGCGGTTGTTGGGGAAACGACAAAAGATATATACATTGATTCTGACAGTTCTATTTCGACGTATCGCGCGGCAAATGCTACTCTTCGCGCTATCGGGCAGTATTGCTATATTTGGGTGGTAGACGGCTTTTATGAAAGCGACAGCACAGGAAGCCACAGCTATACGGGCGATTATGCAAGCTATAGCTACACGACAACAAGCGACGAACAGCTTTCCCAAGAGCAAGTGAACTCTTTTGCTTCTACGTTCGACGAAATATATCCATTGGTGCGAGAAGTTTTCGGAGAAGAGAGCGATAAGGTGAATTATTATAGCAATGGCTGGACAACTGCTCCGATGAACTACCTATCTGACACGGGTACGATGGTCAATATCGTGCTATACGACATCGGGGCAGACCATACGAATGCCGATGCAAGCGGCGTTTTAGGCTATTTTTATTCGCGCGATTATTATCCGAACGCAGAACATATAGCATCATTAGGCTATACATATTCTCAAAGCTGCAGCGCACTAAAGTATTCTAACGAGGGAAAATATTTTTATATCGACGCATATTCTGCCTCAAGCGATTCTGTTTCGGCGTATTCAACGATAGCGCACGAGTTTCAGCACATGATAAGCTACGGCGTGAAGACGATGAATCAGAATATTTCTACCACGACTGCGCACGAAGAAATGATGAGTATGCTCTGTGAAGACATATTGCAAGAGTATCTCGGCGTAAGCGATGATGAGAGCCCAGAGGCGAGGTTGCCATTCTTTGAGGGCTGTTATCGCTATGCGGGTCTTGAATACAGAAGCGATAACACAACGTATGCCGTTCTTTCGTATGCGACGAATTACGCGTTTGGCTCGTGGCTTGTGCGAAACTTTGGCGGCGTGGAGCTTATTAAAGAGATGGCGCAAAATAAGTATGAGGGCATTTCTTGCATTGTAAGTGCTGTTAATAGCGTTAATAGTGCTAGCTACTCGATAAGCGATTTGCTTAAAATGTATGCAAAAGGGTGTATGATATGCTCTGCTGAGTACACGCATAATAAAGCTGTTACAGATTCGACGTATCCATTAAAAGCAATTGATTTGTGGAACTTAGCCGATGACCTTAGTGTGAATAGCGATTATGTGGAGCAAGGATACTATAGCTATACAGGCTGTACACTCTATGGCTACAATGCAAAATATGATGTGCGCCCGTATGGTATGCTTCTTGTAAAAGTGGGCAGCGTAACAAGCGCAGATGCGACGGTAACGATTGCGAATACTTCTACAAGTGCAGATTATGTTTTGTATGTAGAATAATTTTTGGACGTGTTACCAAAGGTATGCTGTTATTCTCGAGCTCGACCCGATAATCTTTTTCAAAATGCCGTATTAACGATATATTCCCGTGTCAAGCACGAGAATGACAAAAAGAAAAGCATACTTTCCGTAACACTGCCTAATTTTTATGGAGAAGAAAGATGAAATTGTGTATTAGACCGCACGATATTGGAACAGATACAACGGCGGATTTTTTAGGTCGTGAGATTGGAAAGCTGGGATTTGACGGAGTGCAGCTTGCGGTAGCAAAAGCTATTCACGGAAACGATGGCTCTCCTGCAATGCTGACAGAGCAAGCGGTAAAAGAAATCAGAGCGGGATTTAATGCAAATGGCGTAGAGATTCCTATTTTAGGCGCGTACTTTAACCCTGTTCATTCCGATAAGAGCAAGGTAAAAGCGGGGGCGGAGAAGTTTGCAGACCACTTAAAGAAAGCTCACGGCTTTGGCGCGCTCTATGTTGCAAGCGAAACTGGAAGCTACAACGACGACAAATGGACATATAATCCAAAGAACCAAACAAATGAAGCCTTTGACGAGGTGTTAAGTGTCTTTGCGCCGTTAGCTCAAGTTGCAAAAGAAGCAAAAAGCTATATGAGCCTAGAGGGCGCGTGGGGGCATTGTATGTATAGCCCTGAGCAAATGGCGCGACTTATCAAAGAAATCGATACGGGCTATGTGCGCACTACCGTTGATATTTACAATTATCTGTATATTGGAAACTATGAAGAGCGATACAACATCTTTCATAATTGCCTTGATGTGTTTGGCGACAAAATCGTTATATTCCACATCAAAGATTTTATTCCCGACGGCGACCATCTCACCGAAGTACCGCTCGGAAAAGGCATTATGGGTTGGGACAAGATTATCCCTGAAATAAAGAGTAACCTGCCCAACTCTTGCCTTGTATTCGAGGGCGTGAAAGATTTATCTAACAGCCTTGAATACTTTAAGACGCTTTTGTAATTTTTAAGTATATTCAGCTTTCGCTAGTAGAGAGCTGAATATATCACATTGCGAACCCTTCGCGCTGTTTGAGTGTATCCGCCGTTATCTGCGATTTGCGTAAAGAAAACGATGGATAGCTCATTCTCTGGGTCTACCGCCATATATGTTCCCGTCCAGCCGTCCCAGCCGAATTCCCCCGTGTGTGCCGTTATCGTCTTTGAAGAGCTTTCATCTATCAAGTGCCGAGTTAAATTGCCGTAAGTGTAGCCTGAAAGCGTCGGGTGATTTTTGGTGAAAACCTTGGTCAGCTCTTTTGAAATGCTGAGTGTTGCAATAGCTCTTACGGTGGCAGGGTACAAAATGCGCGCCCCTTTTAGCTCTCCTGCATTATTGAGCATACGGCAGATTTTCATATAATCGTCGATTGTGCCTAAAAGCCCCGCTCCTCCGCTTTCAAATGCAGGGGAAGAGAATGGATAGTTTATAATTCCTAAAATGCCCTCTTTTCTAAGCTGTAGATTGCCGTCTTGGTCGTATCCATAAAGCTCTGCCAAACGCTCTCTTTTTCCTTCTTCAACAAAGAAACCTGTATCGCACATTTCAAGCGGTGTAAATATGTTCTTTTTGAAGTACTCCCCAAGCGTCATTCCGCTTACCTCTTCGATAACAGCTCCGAGTATATCTGCGCTTACTCCGTATTCAAAGCTCGTTGACGGAACAAAGCCGAGAGGCACAGAGGCGATTTTTCTTGCACATTCTGCCGTTGTGGGCTGATTGCCTTTTGCTGTTTCCTCTCCGAGCTGAACGATGAAATTCATCATAGCTCGGTGCGCTTCGTCTTGTGTTCCGCCATAGCTATATCCTGAAGTCATATTCAAGAGGTCTTGAACAGTGATAGGAGTGTTGCAGTCTACGATTTTATCGCCAGATTGCACTTTTAGATGAGCAAACGACGGAATATAGCGTGCTATGTTTTCAGTAAGCTCTAGCTTTCCTCTTTCAATCAGCTGCCACGCGGCTACCGCTGTGATAACCTTTGTCATTGAATAAAAGCGGCAAATGGTGCTTCTTGAAAACTTCCTTTGCCGTGCAATATCAGCCATACCGCTCTCATAATAGCCCACTTCTGCGCCTTTATGAAAAACGAGCGCAGAACACCCTGCAAATGTGTTAGAAGATGTCGCATCATCGAGAACTTGTTGAATACAATCAAGATGAGTTCTATCAATTCTCATTCTTACTTCCCTCTCAATAAAAATAATTCCTATAACCTGTATGATAAACCCAAATTGCATTTTTTTGTAGAGAGAAAATAGAGATAAAAATAGCAATTATTAGACTTTTAATTTTAAGTGAATACTTGTATGATGTGTATGTATGAAAAAGACAAATGCAATGCGCATACTAGAGAGCGCGAAAATCAGTTACGAAACAGCAAGCTATGACGACGACGGAGAGCATACGCTTTCGCGTGGTGCGGCGGAAAGAACTGCCGAAAAACTCGGGCTAAATCCTGAGCAGGTGTTTAAGACGATAGTAATGCGCACAGAAAGCAAAGAATGTGTTGTATTTTGCCAAAGTGCTGTATGCGAAATCAATTTGAAAAAGGCTCGCAGTGCGTGCGGGGCAAAGGAGATTTCTCCTGTGAAAAGCGAAGAGCTGTTAGCATTGACAGGATATGTGAGAGGCGGTTGCAGTCCGCTTGGTATGAAGAGAAAGTTCCGCACGTTTATAGACGAAACGGCTTTGTTATATGACAAAATCTATGTTAGCGCAGGAGTGAGGGGAGAACAGCTTTGCCTTTCGCCTGAAGACTTAGTAAAAGCCACCGAAGCCACGGTATGCGATTTGGCATTAGAGGGATAAAATGAAGGTGATGAGAAAGATAGTTCTTTGCGTTTTGCTTCTTTCTCTTTTTGCTTCTTGCGAGAAGAAAGAGAGCCTTGAGGATACTGCAATAAAGGTAGATGCGGAGGGGGCAATTCAGCTTGAAGTGCAGAAATCTGACACAGAAAAAGCGAGTGGCTCTTGGAAAAGCACAGAAAGAAAAGTCTGTGTGATATTTGGCTATGAGTACAATAGAGAAGACTTTGTCGAAAAGGCTCTTGCTGATTTTAGCGAAAAGTTCGGTTTGGCAGAGGACGGAGGGCTTGTTCTGCCTCTGATTTATCCTAACGACTTTTTGCATAGCGGGCGAGCGCGTATTTCGAGCCTAAAAGACATTGTTGCAGATTATTATCTTGACGGCATGGTGATTTTAGGCGCACCAGAGGGCATGAATAAAGCCATTGCGCAAATCGAAGACGAATACAGCGGCAAAAAGCCGTATCCTGTGGTAGCCTTTTTTCCGCAAGATGATATGCTGGGGATTGAATCGACGTGTGATTTAGTTTTCGAGCGTGCAAATGAAATCTCTGACGACGAAATGATAAGCATTGTAGAATCTGCTTTGGAGTATTTGCCGCTGTGTCATGGCATTTTAGAGAAGCGAACAGAGATAGAACACGCTACACAAATGTTATCGAATAAAAAAAGCCTAAAACGCTACATCGACAGCGAAACAGGACTTGCAAGCGAAAATCATTTTATTCTTGAATAGCCTTTTTCATGAATAGCAAAGGAAGAAAAATGGACTTACAAAACGCCATACAAGAGCCGTCAGGACTTTGGGGAGCGAGAGGCGACCTCGATGCCTTTTATCAAAAACAGAGAGTGAAAGCTCTTTTGCTTTCCGATTCTCACTATAACAGAGAGGTTGTTTCACATATTCTTGCCGCAGAGGGAAATGTTGACATTTTGCTTTTCACGGGCGACGGCGTGGGGGATATAATAGAGTTGTGCTATGAGTTGCCTCCTGTTGTGGCGTTCGTGAGGGGAAATAATGATTCTTCTTCTTATCCGTTTGCGTTTGCCGATACTGTTTCTCTCATAAAAATCCCCCGATACATCACTCTTGATATTGCAGGATTTAAGGTCTGTATGACGCACGGCGATGTGTTTAGCTTTTTCGACCCTGTAACAGACAGCCTAGCCTTTGCTAAAGAAAACGGTGTTGATGTGATTTTGTCAGGACACACTCACCGCGCCGCTTGTGAATACAAAGACGGAGTGTTATCGCTCAATGCTGGTAGTGTTGCGCGTCCGAGAGGTTGCCCAGCTTCATTTTGTACGATTACCTTCAAGAAAGGCGATAGCAGACCTGATTATATTTTCTATAAGATTGAATCAAAAGAAAGAAACGAACCTTTTGTGTATCGTCCCTTTATTCCAAAGCAATTCACGAATGATTGGCTTTTGTAGTGGAGTAAGAGCTAAAGTCGGTAAAAAAGTCTATTGAAGAAGTTTGATATAAAGAGTATCATTAAGCGAAATGAAGAAGACTGTTTATATCATCGGACATAGAAATCCAGACACGGATTCTGTTGTAGCGGCGACTGCTTATGCAAAGCTAAAGCAACTTTTAGGACACAAAGAATGTGTTGCCGCTCGCGCAGGACACCTTTCTCCGCAAACAGAATATATTTTCCATCGATTCAAAGTTCCAAGCCCTCAGTATTTGCCAGAGCTTTTGCCCAAAACTGCGTATTATATGAGCGGACAGTGCGAAACAGTGAGCGAAAATGCTTCGTTGTGGCACGCTGTTCACAAAATGCAAAACTCTGCTGACAAAGTGTTGCCTGTTGTTGATGAAGAGGGAAAGTATAAAGCTCTATTGCATTACAACGCATTTGCGCAAAATGTGCTCGGCATATTAAATCCTGAAAATGAAGCGGCGATTTCTACGAGCATTGCTTTAATTCGCGATACACTTAACGCACAACCTTTAATCGTAAAAAATGAGAATGAGATTTTTAAGTGTACGGTGTTGGTTAGTGCTTCAGAAATAGATACGTTCAAAGCCGTCGTAAATGAGCATTTAAGTGAAAACATCGTCGTTATTGCAGGGGACAGGCGAGAGATACAAGAATACTGTATTTCGAAAGGCGTGCGCGCTATTATCACGACAAGCGGAATGTTATTTGATAAGGATTTGCAGGCGAAAGCGGAAGAAAAAGGGGTGAGCGTGTTGTGCAGCCCGTATGACACTTCAGCGACCAGTATGCTTATTGCGTATTCAACTCCTGTTTCTATCATTGCTGACAAGAATGCCCCTGCGGTGAAACGAGTGGACACCGTGCAGAAAATCCGCGGATTATTGCGGGAAAGTCCGAGCCGCTGTTTGCCTGTGGTAGATGAAAAGAATTGCGTCATAGGCTTAATCAATGAAAGCGATTTAGCTCACGAGCCGAATGTAGAGCTTATTCTTGTTGACCACAATGAGCTTTCTCAAGCTGTTGAAGGCGTGGAGCATTATCGTATTCAAGAGATTATTGACCATCACAGACTGGGGAACTTGAGTACTAAATACCCGATTACGTTTATCAATAAGCCTGTTGGCTCTACGGCGACACTTGTTGCAACCCTTTACCGAGAAAATAGGGTGTCGATTCCAAAGGAGATAGCGCAACTTTTGCTTTGCGGCATTTTGAGCGATACGCTTATTTTGCAGAGTGCGACGACGACAGACATCGACAGAAAAATGGCAGAATATTTGTCGAATATCACAGGCTTAGACGTGCAGACGCTCGGACGCGAAATCGTTACAGCAGGAAGCCATATCGGAGACCGCAAAGCCGATGAGGTTATTCATCAAGATATGAAAGAGTACAACGACGAGAAAATTAAGTACACCGTCAGTCAAATTGAAGTGGATAACACCGACGAGATAATGGGCAGAAAGAAAGAGTTTATCGATGAGCTTGAGTTTGAGCGAAGAAGCCACGGTGCGCTATTTTCTGCGCTGTTGGTTACCGACATCACAAAGCTGTCATCGATTATGCTTATGGTGAGCGAGGGAGATTTCTTGAATCAGATAGATTTCCCAAAGCAAGAAGATAATGTGTTCTACTTAAAAGATGTTGTAAGCCGCAAAAAGCAGCTTATTCCTATGCTATCAGAACAGCTTGAAAAATTAGCCTAGCAATAAAAAACACCTATAAAAAAATAATTCTCTATAGGTGTTTTTTTTATTTATTGCAAAAATTGATGAGTGATTTCTATTTTGGAAGTTGCTGCAAAAGGTATGCTAGAAAAATCGTGTCATTATCTTACCTTGACCCGATAATCTTTTCGCCTATATTGCTATAGATTGCCGTATCAAGCATTCGGAACAGGTCTAGCAATCCTCTCACTCCTGCACAAGTAAGCCTCTTGTTCTAGCACAAGTAAGGGGATTACTCCTGCACAAGTAAGCCTCTTGTTCTAGCACAAGTAAGGGGATTACTCTTGCACAAGTAAGCCTCTTATTCTAGCACAAGTAATAGGCTTACTCATGGGAGTTGTTACAAAAGGTATGCTAGAAAAACGTGTCATTATCTCACCTTGACCCGATAATCTTTTCCAAAGCACTATACTAAAGTCTTTAAAAATTCTCGAGTGGAATGACATAACTAGATAAGTCTGCATACTTTCCGTAACACTACTCTATTTTGTTTTATCAAAATCTTAAAATCCCGATAATTTAGGAGGTAGAAATAAGATGGAAAAGATACTTTTGTTTTTGGGTAGCCACCCGATATTACTTTGTTTTCTCCTCATTATTATCATTTCTCTTGCGTTCTTTTTAGGACAGCAAACAGGCATTTTTCGTGCACACCTTGCCGAAAAGCAGCGGATAAAAAGCGAAAGGGCAGACGCAATTAAAAAAAGTCGTGCGGTTATTGGCGGACAGATAAGCGAGCAGCTTTCTCCGTTTTTGCCTAATTTTCCGTGCAGTGCAGGAGATGTGCGCTTTGTGGGCAAGCCTGTGGATTTTGTAGGGTTTGTGGGCGCTGCAGAGGGAAAAGCGATAAGCGAGATATTGATTATCGAAGTGAAATCGGGCAAGGCGAAACTTTCCGAGAGGGAAGCGCAGATTAAAGAGTGTGTCGAAAAAGGTAAGGTGCGCTATGTGGAATATAGAGTTCCTCAAAGCACTTGTAAATAAAAGAAAAATGTGCGATTATTCTATATATAATACATAGACAGAGGTTTTTATATGGTTTCATTGATTGTTGGAATACTTCTTATTGGCTTTTCTGTAGTAGCTTGTGCGCCATCTCTTTTGGACTGGGGGCTTGATGTTATTGATTTCTTAAAAGGCGGTCTTCCTGTCTTTTGTGCTTTTGTAGGGCTTATTGCAATTTTCATCGGCTTTGCTGATATAAAAGATAAAAAAGAAGCAAAAAGGGAAGAAAGCGACACCCCAAACAAATAGAAATTTTGTTCCTACGGTCGTGGGCGAGCAATTCCTACGGTCGTGGGAATTTTTTTTCTACGGTCGTGGAAATGAAATATTTACGGTCGTAAGCAAAGGGTGTGTACGGTCGTGGCGCAGATATTTTACGGTCGTAAACAAAAGGTGTGTACGGTCGTGGCGCAGATTATTTACGGTCGTAAGTAAAAGGTATGTACGGTCGTAGATAAAAATTGCTTATGTGTGTTTTTTCAAAGCTCATACTTTTCAAGTGTCGATATTAAAAGTATGAAACGATTTTTATTATCTTCCTTTTTATCCATTATCTTTGTTTCTTTTATACATTCTCCGTCATGCCTTTATGGCGAAGTATTTGAGTTCAAATATAAGCAAGGCGACACCTATCGCATTTTGACAAAAGTTGAAGAAGATGTGATTATGAACGGTGTGTATTCTCATCACGCGAAAATCGTAAATCGTGTGTCGATTGAAGTAACGGGCGTGAATGAAGACGGCTCTGGGGTGCATAATGCTTCTTTTATGGCAAGCGATGAATCTAACAGCGCAAAAGGCAAGCACTTTTCTTGGGGCAACACATACAAAAGCACTTACACAAGAGCGAAAAATGGCGTGTTTACGATAAGCGATGAGCTGTTTATGCCTGTAATTCGCAATTTGCCGATATTCCCTGAAGGAGATGTGAAAAAAGGGGAAAAATGGACGGCGAACGGCTATGAAGCAGAAGATTTGCGCCGTGCTTTTAAAATGGATAAGCCGTATATCGTGCCGTTTAGCGCGCAATATACATATATCGGGCCTCAAGTGCAGAACGACGGGCGGACGCTGCACGAAGTAAGGGTATCGTATAATATCTATTATGATTCTCCCTCTCCGCAAGGCTCTTTAGCAAAACAAGATTATCCTGCGCAAACAATGGGACACAGCGAACAGACGCTCTTTTTTGATGCTGAAAAAGGTGCGCTTGACCACTATAGCGAAAAGTTTCGTATTGTCATCGATACTTCGTGGGGAAATCGATACGACTTTAGAGGCTCTTCGGAATCGGTTGTACAGGATTTTGTGAGAACAGCAGACGAAAAGACGGTGGAAAGCGTAAAAGACATTGTAGAAAATCTCAATATAGAGAATGTAAAAGTTACTGCGGGAGAAAATGGACTCACGATTTCGCTTGAAAATATAAAGTTCTATCCTGATAGCGATAAATTGCTTGAAAGCGAGATGAGCAAAATCGAAATGATTGCGGAAGTCGTAAAACGATACCCGAATAATGATTTGCTTATCACGGGACACACGGCGAGGGCTGGTTCGGTAGAAAGTCAAGATAAATTGTCGGTAGAAAGAGCGGAGGCTGTGGCGGAGCTGTTTATTGAAATGGGGGTGAAAGAAAGAGAGCATATTTTCACCAAAGGAATGGGCAGCCGTTCGCCTGTTGCGCCGAGCGATACCGAGGAAAACAAGGCGAGAAATCGTAGAGTAGAAATAACAATTCTCGATAAGTGATAAATAAATGTATTCGCTTGAAGATATTGATATAATCGCAGAAAAAAGATTTTCTATACAATCTTTGCGCCCTATGCAGAGAGAAGTTATTTTTCGTGTTGTGTATGCGTGCCAAAGCGAGAAAGAAAAAAGGCAAGTCGTGATATTGCCGACAGGGGCAGGAAAAAGCTTGTGCTTTATGCTTCCTGCTTTGATGATTGACGGGATTACGCTGATAATCTATCCGCTTTTGTCGCTGATGACTGACCAAAAGCGGCGGCTTGATGAAGCGAATATAGATTGCGTCGTGTTTTCTGGCGGAAAGAGCGAACGCGAGTGGGAAGAAATGTGGGCTGAAATAGAAAACGGCTGCAAAATCATTATCGCTAATCCTGAAATCTTGTGTCGCGCTGATATAGTTGATACATTAAAACAGTTTAAGCTAAGTCATTTTGTTATTGATGAGGCGCATTGTGTTGTGGAGTGGGGAGAGAGTTTTCGCCCTTCATATCTAGCCTTGCCTTCTCTTATCGAAAAGCTAAAGCCTGTTTGCGTTTCCGCTTTTACTGCGACGGCAAGCGATAGAGTGCTTTTTGAAATGCGTCGGCTTCTTTTCTCTTCAGAAAATGCAGGCGAGGTGATACGAGGCGAGGGCGACAGAAAGAATATTCGATACTATGCGGTCAAAACGTATTCAAAAATGAGAGCATTAAAAGAGCTTTGTATTAGTGAAAAGCGACCGCTTCTTGTTTTTTCAGGCACGAGATTGGAAGCTGAATATGAAGCTAAAACGATGTATGATTTTTTGCAGGATAGGGGAGAAAGGGATAGTGTTTATTTTTATCATGCAGGACTTACGAAAAAAGAGAGAGCAAGAATAGAAGAATGGTTTTACCAGAGTTCCAGCGGGATATTATTTGCAACGTGTGCCTATGGAATGGGGGTGGACAAAAAGAATATACGCACCGTGATACATTCCGTTTTGCCGCCGTCGATAGAAGCGTATATGCAAGAGTCGGGAAGAGCGGGCAGGGACGGGGAAGACGCGCGCGCGATATTGCTTTACAATGATGATGATTTAAAAGAAACGGGAAAAATACAGGAGTATATACAAACAAAAACGTGCAGACGTAATTTTTTATTGTCTGCGATGGGGGAAGAAAAAAAGGTTGTATGTTCTGGCTGCGATATATGCGACGGAGTAGATTGTTCAATGCAAAAGGACGCAAAAGAGGCGTTGCAGTTTATAAAAGCAAATGATAAGTATCTAAAAGAGAGCAGCATAATTCATTATCTATGCTACAAAAAAAGATGGACAGCGGACGAAGCCAAAGATGTGCTAAAGCAGCTTTTGAATGAGGGACGAATAAAGAAATGCGGCTTCTTATGGGGAAACCGCATTGCATACTGCTTCTAACTATCATTCTCCGTCGGCTGCTGCCTCTTCGCTCGGAGCTTCGGCAGCAGGCGGTGTCTCTTCAACTACTACGGGGCGACGAACAAGGGCTTTTTTTACGGCATTACTTTTTTTATAAGCAGCAACAAACCCTACGAACTTCAAGTAAATTGCGATGATAATAAAAATTACTATTACGCGAGCGTCTGTTATGACTTGGCTTATTAAATCTAGCACTCTTATATTCTCCTTATACGGTATAGCCATTTACAACAACATTACTGTATTTTAGAATATCGGCATAGATTTATTATTTAAGCTGTAGTTTTTCCATAGCTTCAGGGTCGTTCTTGATATTTTTCCACGCATTGAGCGCAAATGCCAAAAACACAGAGAAAAATCCTGCTGCGAATGTTACGATGATACACAGCTTTCCGCGGCTTGGTCCGCTCTTCATATCAGGGATTTCGGGGCGTTCGAGGATTTGGAATACAGGCGATTCGCTTTGCATTTGCACTTTCAAAAGCTCGTATTGCGTTTTAAGCTGTGTATAAACTTGCTTTTGCGCTTCAAGCTCTAGCTGTAATTTTGAAGTGCTCATCGTAACAGAAGGCATAGCCCAAATATTTCCGCCTTTTCCGATGCTTGTGCCGAGGTCTTCCATTTCTTTTTGTATGCTCATAATCTCGTTGTAGCTTGATTCGATATTGCGCTCTAGGTTTTCTTTTTGGATTTTGTTTTTATCAAGCCCCAGCTCGTCAAACTTATTAGAAAGCCAATCTACCACGAAGTTTACCACTGATTGCGCAAATGCAGGGTCTATGTCTGTGAACGATATAGAAAATACACCGCTGTCTTTGTCTGTGTCAGCTTTCAGTTTTTGCTGTAAAATCTTTCGGCTTGAAGCGCGAACAGCCTTTTCTAGCTTATACTTTTCGATAAGTCCGAATCTATCTGTTATAGCGTCAAGAAGCTGGTTTGAAGACACAAGGTATGTCGCAAGCGAGGCATTAGAAGAACCGCCGCCTACGCTCACGCCTGCCATACCTGCAAGTGCGCCAAGCCCCGACGATGACAACGCCGCAGAGATTCCGCCTCCACTTGAAGAGCTTTCTTGAATGAGCATTTTTGCACTCGGTGTATACAAGTTTGGCATAGGAGAGTCTTCTGCGGGAAGCTTTATAGAAACGACGGCGAATATAATAACGCCAATCATAGCGACCAATGTTGTGATAATGATGAGCCATTTGTAGTGCAATAATACCGCAAATAAATCAATGAGAGAAATCTCATCTTCCTCAGTATTGTCATATTGTTTTTCAGATGTTACTTCTGAACCTTTGATATGTTGCTCATTGTTTTCTGTTTCGCTGTGCGCTTGAATCCAGCGGTCGAGTGTACTTGGAGATACGTCATATTCTTTTGCAATTTCAGCTTTACTTTTTCCGCTGTTGTACAGTTCAACCATTTGATTTTTGAACTCATCTGTATAAGTTCTTCGTTCTTTTGCCATTGTGTTTCCCTAGAAAGTGATTTTATCATACTCTACCAAAAATAAAAAAATGTGTAAAGCATACTCTTTTGAATCCAATGGTCTTTTCGGTTAGGCTATAAAGTTTGTGCAGTTACATATATAGAAAGAGCTGAAACGACAATAGACAAAACAGTCGTAATTGTTGGTGCATATCGACTCCATTTATAGAAAAAACTATTGCGTTTTGCTGTAATCGTTGTTTCTGGCGTTATCGGGTCATTCTTTGAATACTTTTTGTTGTTAATGTCGTAAAGCTCAATAGAATCGTGGGCGTTTGCTTCTGTAAAGCCGCCTGCAAGCCCTATATAGTACTCCCATGTTCTGTCTAGCATATAAGGATAGCGTCCAGGATTATTTACAGCTCCCGCAACAGAAACAAAATACTGAACAAATGGAATATAAAGCGTGTCATCGGCTTTCATTTCGATATTTGCATAGTAAGAGGCATCATAAAGCATTTTTGTTAAATCTAAAGGGATTTTTTCCTCGCCTCGAATAACATACGCACTTTTTAGGTCAGACACCGACGAAAACCAAGCGCGATTTCGTCTTACAAAGTAAGCATAATCTTCTCCGTTATTAAAAGTAGCCACAATGCGATTTACAACATTTGTATCTTCTTTTTCTACGTTACCAACAGCACCTTCAACGAAAATTTGAGGAAGCAGGTCTTTGTAACTAGAAATATATATGCTGTCATAGCAGAGAAGAGGAGTATTTGCAACTATATTTTCGTAGTTCATATACGATTTTCTGCCAGAACTTTCTCTTCCTGTAATGCTTCTGTATAGCTCAATGCGAGAAGTATCGGCTAAAGGTGCAAGACCTGCGCCGTATTTTTCAATAAGCTCTTTTAGATTCTCTCCAGTTAAAAGCTCGTAAGTTCCAGGTCTTTCTACCGCTCCGCTTATTGTAACTTTCCTTTCTAAACGATTGACAATTATTTTGTCGCCAGACTGTATATATGGGTCTTGGCTCATATCCCCGTAACGTTGCGCTAAAAATAAATCATATTCAGTTGAAGAGCCTGCAACGTCTATAACTGTGATATGTCGAGTTGAAGAATACGGAGTTAGTAAGTCTGCGATAAGAGATGACAGATGCTGAAGTGGCCATGCATTCTTTTCTGTAACAGCAGTAACTTCTCCTGTAATGATGATTTTGTTGGCAAAACTCTGTGCAAAGGGGATAACGAGTTTGTCTTTATCTTGTGCGGTGTAGGGGCTTTTAAAGTCTGCATTATATAAAATTTCTTCTAAGTTTAATGCAATTTTATTATTGCTTCGTAGAATATACGCTTTTTGTAAATCAGAATATGTTGTAAACATATTTGAAATTCGTCTGACGAGGGTTGCATAATTTTCTCCTTCGTGAAATTTCACAACTGTTTTATATGAAGTAGTTTCACTCATTTCCTTACTGTTGTCGCTTGAGGATAGAGTATCACTAGACGGATTTTTGATGATACCTTCGAGCGTAATATATGGTAAAAGCTCTTTTTTGCTACCAATGATTACGGTATCGAGATGTTGCAGCACATAATCTGAAGAAATAGCATTTGAATCAAGATAAAGTTGATTGCCTCCTGCGTCCGTGCTGTCTACAGTTCTTGTAATCGTTATGCGAGATGTATCGGCATTTATATCAAGCCCAGCTCCGTATTTTTCAATAAGCTCTTTTAGATTCTCTCCAGTTAAAAGCTCGTAAGTTCCAGGTCTTTCTACCGCTCCGCTTATTGTAACTTTTCTTTCTAAGCGATTGACTATTATCTTATCATTCGGGCGTAAGAATGGGTCTTGCGATAAATCACCATCTCGCTTCGCTTTGAAGAGGTCATAAGTGCGGCTTTTTCCGTTTGCACTTTGTATCGTGATATTACGCATAGACGCATACGGAGTAAAGTACTGTCCTGCAAAAGTTGAAAGACGAGTTAATGACCATGCTTCTTGCTCAACGGTTGTTGTAACTTCTCCTGAAATACTTACTAAAAAAGTTGATGGTGCTGTCAAAACAAATTGTACGCCACCCATCGGGTAATTACGCTGTACAATCGCTTCTACTTGGCTTTTTAATTGCAAATAAGTCAACCCTGCACAACTAATGACACCGAGATTAGCAACACGAATCTTATAAGTAGAATCTATCGGGATTGTGAATTGTACAGGAGAGCCGCCTGCCGAAAAAGCAAGTGTATACACATCTCCTGCAGTAACGGGGTAATACGAAACTGACATTGCAAGTTGTGCATCAGGTCTTCTGTCTGCCTTTGCGCCAATAGCAGTGTTATCGTTCTGCATATTTTCAGTAACATCTAGGGAAGTGCTTTGAGAAAATGAGTGAATCAAAAATATAAATAACAGAATTACTTTCATGAGTATCTTTTTCATAATACTAAACTCCTTTTTGGAAACTGTTTTTTCAATTTATCTACAGGGGTGGAGGGATATAATTTTGCTATAGCTTCAGGGTCGTTCTTGATATTTTTCCACGCATTGAGCGCAAATGCCAAAAACACAGAGAAAAATCCTGCTGCGAATGTTACGATGATACACAGCTTTCCGCGGCTTGGTCCGCTCTTCATATCAGGGATTTCGGGGCGTTCGAGGATTTGGAATACAGGCGATTCGCTTTGCATTTGCACTTTCAACAGCTCATATTGAGTTTTAAGCTGAATGTATACCTCTTTTTTGGCATTTAGCTCCATTTGTAACTTTGCTGTAGTAGTGCTTATAGAAGGCATATTCCACAAATTACCTGTTTTTCCTATGTCAGCCCCAAGATTTTCCATTTCTTTTTGCAAGTGCATAATTTCGCTGTAGCTTGATTCAATATTTCTTTCTAAGTTTTCTTTTTTGATTTTGTCTGTGTCTAATCCTAGCTCATCGAATTTTTGAGAAATCCAGTCAACTGTAAAATTTACTACCGACTGCGCAAACTCTGCATCAATATCGGTGAATGAAATGGTAAATACTCCAGAATCATTGTCAGTTTCAGCTTTTAGCTTTTGCTTCAAAATCTTTCGGCAAGAAGCGCGAACGCTTTTTTTCAACTTGTATTTTTTTATAAGACCATATTTATCTGTAATTGAGTCAAGAAGAGAATTTGATGATACTAGATACGCTGCAAGAGAAGCATTTGTCGCTCCTCCGCTCACTCCCGCCATTCCTGCAAAAGCTCCAAGCCCTGAAGCCGATAACGCTGCTCCAATACCACCGCTTGAAGAGCTTTCTTGAATTAACATCTTCGCACTTGGAGTGTATACGTTTGGCATAGGGGAATTTTTTGAGGGAAGCTTTATAGAAATGACAGCAAAAATCACTACCCCAATCATCGCGAGTAGTGTTGTAATGATGATAAGCCATTTGTAATGCAATAAAACAGCAAATAAGTCGATTAAAGAAATTTCCTCATCTGTATCTTGTTTATGTTTTGTTTCTCTCGTAATAGTATGTTCGTTTTGCATATTTTGCATAATCTGCACATATTATTACTGAAAAAAAAAAAGCAAGACGCTTTTTTACTATTTTTAGCTATTTTTCATCGAGATTATCGCTGTTTGCTTCTAGCGTGTTTCGCCTGCGAAGATTAAAGGAAAATTGACGTGGTCATGACCTGGGTAAACGCTCAGTTCTGAATCAAGCTCATATAAGCGGCGAAGTGATTTTGCCATATCAAGCGGATTGCTGTCATAAAAATCATCTCGCCCGTATGTGCCATAAAAAAGGGTATCGCCAGAAATGAGGATTTTCTCTTTTTCGTTGAGCAAACAGATACTTCCTGGAGAATGCCCTGGAGTGTGAAGCACTTTCCAATCAGAAAAAAGAATATCGCCCTCTTTCAAAAAGCCTGTCGCATCAGGCATATCTGTAAACATATTCAAGATCTGGGTTGATGAGCAATCTCTTAAAATGTGTGATTGTGCTTTTATCGCATCTTTGCCGAGATATTTTGCGTCGAGCTCGTGAATGAGAATCGGCAAAGATGGATATTTTTCGTGCAAAGCCTTTAGAGTCATTACATGGTCAAAATGTCCGTGAGTTAATACGATTGCCACAGGATTTTTTTTCTCAAGCGGAATTTCTGTTGCTGGGTCTACAATGAAAACATCTTTTTCATTTATAGGCACTACAAGCGTGTTTACCGTGTAATAACTTCTAAAGACTTCTATTTTCATAAATACTCCTATGCCTGCTCTTGTGATTCAGCAGCAGGTGAAACTGGCTCACTGGTTTCTGAAACACTTGTGTCAGTTTCAGCACTTGTGTCTGAAGAGCTTTCGTCGTCGCTTTGCTTTGAGTAGCTCACGCTTAACTTTCTGCCGCGATATTCATAGCCGTTCAAAGCTGCGATAACTTTCTCTGCGTCTTCGCTGAAAAGCTGAACAAAAGAATAGTTTGCAAGCACTTTGATAGTACCAATTCTCTCTCTTTCGATTCCGCCCGCAGAAGCAAGCAATCCAACCAAATCCCGTGGATATACTCTGCGGTTTCGTCCGATTCCGATGAAAATGGTAGAAGCTAAAGACTCATCAATCTGAATTCTCTCTCTCTTCTCTTTTTTCTCTACGCTCTTTTTCTCACTTCTCTGCTCAACACTCTTATCAAAAGCCTTGTCTTGAGCCTTTCTTTCGCTTCTTTCTGCGCGGCTTCTGCGAGGTCTTGAAGACTCTTCAAGCAAGAGCTTTGTAAGGTATCCTGCCACATAAGAGCGACGACCAAGCGGCACGCATTTTTTGAAAAGACGGCGCAGCTTTGTAAGCTCGTCAGGGTCTGCCTCTGTTTCCACTTTCTTTAAGGCATCTGCCAAAAATGACGTTATTTTCTCTTCTTCTAATTCTGTATCTTTATTAGACATAAAATAAAATTCTCCTTTGCTATTTAAGCACTTAAATCGGCGTAATATCCACAGCCTAAGTTCTTAAAGTTGAACCGTGTTAAAATGCTCTGCATACTATCTCGCACTATGGAAGGCGGAAAAACGATTTGTCTTGCACCTTTTGCACTTTCAAAAAACTCGCTCATAAGCTCATTTGCAATCCCTAAGCCCCGAAATCCTTCCTGCACAAAAAAAGTCTTTACGACAATCGTCTTTTTGCAGTCAGCAGGGCTAAAAGAGCCTATTATGCAGCCGACAAACTCTCCAGAAATTGATTTACATACGATTCCTATATCAGCTTTTTCACCGTATTCAAAAAAGTAGTTGTTTATGCTTTCCAGAGCCAAAAGAACACCCTGTGGACAATCCAAACTTACATCACTTGAAATTTGCTTTATGGCGCATAAAACAGCTTCTTTGTCGCTTTTGTCGTCAAAGCTCTTAAACACAAAATCAGAAAGCACAAGCTCATCTGTTTCTTCAAAGTTGTCATCGTCGGCAATTAAGCTCTCTAGCCCCCAGCTTTCTCGAAGTGCATTGTACCATTGATAGATTCTGACCATCATCTTCTTGTTTTTGAAAAAGTGCCATTTGCGCTCTATCTCTGGATACTGCTTGACTGCATTCTTAAAGTTTCTAAAAACCCCTCGCCCTGTCAGCAAAATGTCTTTTAGCTCTTGCTTGACAAGCGGCGAATGAAGGGAAAATGCAAACTCTTCTAAAAGAGCATAACCGTCTTTGCTGCTCCATTCAGGCAGAGAAAAAATGACATTCTCATCTATCTGATTTACTTTTTCATCTTGAGTATTCAAATATATTACATCTGGTATTGTAGCGTCGAGAGCGGATTTCACCGTTTGATTTTCCATTGCAAACAATATCTTTTGCACCAGTAAATCAGATAATTCAAATGTCATTTTGCCTTATTTCCCAAGCTCTTCTCTTTTTGAAACGATGCGGCTCACCAAACCATAGCTCACAGCTTCTTCTGCATTGAGCCAATAATCGCGGTCTGTGTCTTTTGTAACCTGCTCTAAATCCTTGCCTGTTTCATCAGAAATAATCTTGTTGAGCTTTGCCCTTGTCTTTGCAAGCTCCTGCGCGTGAATCTCGATGTCTGTCGCGACCCCTTTGATTCCGCTCATTGGCTGGTGAATAAGATACTGGCTGTTCGGAAGCGCAACTCGTCTTTCCTTTGGGACTGCAAGCAAGATTAAAGCCGCCGCACTCGCGACCAATCCCATTCCGATAAGAGTTACAGGCGCATTGATAAAGCGAATCATATCGAAAATAGCAAATCCCGCCTCTACATCTCCTCCTGGCGAGTCGATATACATGCGGATAGGTTCGCTTGAATCGGCTTCCATCATCAGCAAATCGCGCACGATTTTTTCAGCAAGCTCTTTGTTAATTTCGCCTGAAAGCAAAATCTGTCTTGTCTTTAGGAATTTCTCAGCGAGAGGGTCAGGAGCTTTGTCCTTTTCACTCTTTGTCTCTTCCTCATCGTCTTCATCATCATTATGAATAATTCCGTATGAATGTAACATCATTCCCCCAAAATATTCTTATAAAAAGATAGTAATCGTATATTACAGGCTTTACGCTTTTTGTACAAGCTATCTTGAAAATAAATCCTGCTTGTAATAGACCTGTTCGATAATATAGTTTTGACAAGGGGCTTAAGCCCCTTGCTACAGCAAAAGTTTTTAGTTTCCGAACAGGTCTATTCTTATTTTTTGTCATTCTCAAGGTCTGCTCATTTTTTTGTCATTCTCGTGCTTGACACGGGAATCTATCTGTTCTAGGCAGTTTTGAAAAAGAGGCTGTGCCTCAGATTATCGGGTCAAGCCCGACAATGACAGTTTTCATTACTGAATTATAGGGTCAAGCCCGACAATGACAGCATACTTTTCGTAACAACTCAAAAAAACTTTTTCTCGTCGGAGAAAAGCCGCAAAACTCAAAAACGACTTTTCTTCTGAAAGATTTTTTCTCAAGGTCAACCGCAATTTTTTTCTTCTCGGAGAAAAGCCGCAAAACTCCAAATCGAACCTTTCTCTGAGAAGAAAGCTCTCCCCAACTCAAAAGCAAGCGTTTCTCGTCGGAGAAAGACTTCCCCAACTCAAAAGAAACTGTTTCTCCGAGAAGAAAGACTTCCCTAACGTAAAAGCAATCAAATCTCGTCGGAGAAAAAAATCCCTAACGCAAAAGCAAGCAATTCTTCTCAAAGAAAACAATCCTCAACGAAAAAGAAAAAAAATTACGGATACGCCTTGAAGTCCTGCACAACGCTGATTGCGCTTTCGATTTTGTAATCAGGGAACGCCTTTTGAGAAACGGTGATAGCCTTTTCGACCAATGCGCTTGAGTCGGCGACTCCTTGCAAAGTGAGCGTTTTGCCCGTGATGACGGCGTGCAGGAAATTGATGTTGAGATTGTATTCAAAGATGAGCTTGTTCACCAGCCTCTGCGCCATTAACAGCTCTTCGATTTTCGCTTTGCCTGCCGCTTCTTTCTCTGGCGTTACGAGAATATCTTTCAAATCCTTGAGGACTTTCACGGCAGAATCAATGTCGAGCATACCTGTGTTCAAAACGAGGTGATAATGCGTTGAATCCTCGTTATCGACATTGAAAAAGCTCTTGTGGAAGCCTGAACGGTTCGTTGCGCTTTCGCTGATTCTCTGCTTTGCCTGCTTGTCCTCCCAGCTAAACTCGTTCTTCAATCGCTCCATACGCACAGCGTCGTTTGCCACAAAGCGCACCGCAAAATGATTCGGCACATTCTCAAGGATAACAAAAGAGCCGCGTCCGATTAAAATGCAGTTGTCTTTTGCCGCCGCCTCCAAAACCGCAAGCTGCAAGTAATCCAGATATTCATCTCTGTCTTTGGCGAGGGAAGCAAAGAAGCCTGGTTTTCTCTCGTCATACTTCTTGAGCTTTTCGGCAGGGAAGCCGAGAGCCACGATACGCGCTTCGATTGCTTTTCGGTCAATGAATGTGTAGCCGATTTCTTTGGCGAGTGCGCTTGCAATTTCGTCGCCCAATGCTGCAACTTGTCGTGAAATAGTGATAACAGCCATATTTTTCCTCCTGAAATTGAAAGTTATGTGCTATACTATATATGGTAACGACAAATTCTTGTAAAGTCAAAAGGAAAGATTGATATGAGTGAAACTTTTTCTTCAGATGACACATCTCTTATCTGGCAAGAGCTTTCTCGCAGGGAGCTCTTGAAAACTCCTGTATACACGGTGAAAGAAACGACAAGCCGCGCACCCGATGGCTCTTTGGGGCATTACATCGTAACTGAAGCTCCGAATTGGTGCATTGTCATTCCGTCTATCAAAGACGACGAGGGCGATGATTTTATTATGGTTCGACAGTGGCGGCACGCTCATCAGGCATTAAGCATAGAGTTCCCCGGCGGCGTGCTGGAGGCTGGCGAAGAGAGTGCTGCAGGCGGCGCGCGGGAGTTGAGAGAGGAAACGGGATTTAAGGCGAACAAGATGACGCTTTTGGGCGTGATGAACCCGAATCCTGCTTTGTTTTGCAATCGCGTGTATGTGTATTTAGCCGAAGAGCTGGTGAAAGACGGAGTGCAAAAGCTGGACGCAGATGAACACGTCGCATATCGCAGAATTGCAAAGAAAGAAGTGATTGCGAAGATGGGCAGCGAAGAGTATCCGCATGCGATTATGACGAGCGCATTGGGATTGTACTTAAAGACGCTGATACAGTAAGTCAGTGTAATGATATAATACGATTACGGAGGAAAATCATGGCGGACGATTTTAAGTTTGAAATCACGGAACAGATTGGGGTTATCAGCGAGGGTGCAAAGGGCTGGAACACGGAGCTGAATATGGTTTCTTGGAACGAGAGAACGCCGAAATACGACATCAGAGCGTGGGACAGCGAGCACAAGAAGATGGGCAAAGGCGTTTCTTTCACCGCGGAAGAGCTCAAAAAGCTCAAAGAGATTCTAAACGAAATGGATTTGTGAAATACGTTTTTGAGAAGCAGGCGAGTATTTAGATACTGATTTGCTCTTCATATTCAGAGCATTTCACGCCGCCCTTGATTATGATTTCATACAACATTTTTTCGAGTAACATCGCCTCTAATGCGCTCCCGCTTGAGCGCATTTTTATATCAGATTCCGCCATAAGAGCAATGACTGCCGCTGTGTGCACTTGGTCATAGAGCCGAGAGGCTTCACGATAGCGTTTTTGCGCGCTTCTGTTCGTAAACAGCGGAGATTTTTCAGGCACTTCGCCTTTTTGTAATAATTCATTCCAAAGCCTGAGCTGCTTAAAGCAATAGGTCAAGCCTGCGATAATCGCCACTCCGCTTGCAGAGCGTGCATAGAGCAATTTGCTTAAAATCGAAAGGGCATTTTCAAAGCGGGCTTCTGCGCTGTTTTGCGTGTCAACAAGCGCATTAAAGAGCGTAAACGGCGATTCTTCACGGGTAGAGGCTAAAATAGCTTCTATATTCTCTTCTGTTATGACAGAGCCTTTTTCGTAGCCTTGGAACACCATAGAAGAAGCTGTTTTTAATGCACCTGTGTTGTTTTCAACCATATCAAGCATAGCTTGCACCGCGTCAGGAGTGATAGAGTAGCCGTTTTTGCGGAAAAAAGAAGTAACCCATTCTTCTTTTTTGTCTTCAAACATCTCCCAAAACGTCTTTTGGTTTTCTTTCGGCACGATGTCTTTGAGCTTTTTGTCTACGCTGTTTTCAACGGTTGTTAAAACAAGATATGATTGACCAGGAGATGAGAGCCACGCTTTTAATAGCTCTACATCACCTTTGTTCTTGAGAGCTTCCGCGCCGTCAAGAACAATGAATGTGCAGGGAATAAAAAGATTTTCATTCTGCAGCTGCGCCACTACAGACGAAAATACAATATCATTCCAATAATATTTATAATAATCGATGCTACCGTATTGCTTTTCAGCTTTCTTTTTCAGCAATGCGATAGCGTCTTCTTTTTCGCCTATTTCTGAGCCTGTGTAAAGATATATCGGGGAATCTTTTTTCTCACTCATTCTTCTTCAAACTTTGAATCAAACAATGCACAGATAGCCGCAACTGCGTCTTTTTCGTCCGCTCCGTCAGCTTTAAGAGTAAGTTGTGTGTTAAAAGCCGCCGCCATAGTGATGACACCCATAATAGATTTTGCATTTACACTCATACCGTCTTTATCAATCATAATCTCTGATGAAAAGCGGTTTGCTGTTTGTGAAATTAAAGCAGCAGGTCGAGCGTGGATACCAGCTCTGTTTGGAACAGTTAAGATTTTTTCTGTCATAAAATATCCCCTTGTCTTTTGCCTAGTGGCAATTATTATTTAATAGGTATCTTCAGTGCCGTAGAATGCGGTCTGAGCTTCCCCTGTTTCAATCCATTTGAGGACGTTTTGGTTGAAGTCCTTAGCTGAATTATATCCCATCGCCTTTAATCTTTCATTCATAGCCGCAGCTTCAATGATGATTGGCAAGTTTCTGCCAGGTTTTACAGGGATTTCAAGAAACGGCACTTTCACGCCGAGCAAATCTTCGGTATGGTTTTCCGTTCCTAATCTATCGTATACTTTATTATTATCCCATTCTTCCAATTTTACAATAAGCTGCACTTCTTTTTCTTCTTGAACAGCTCCAATCCCGTACAGCTGGGAGATGTTTATGATGCCTATTCCTCTGACTTCCATGTGGTGCGAGATAAGAGCGTTTGGACCTGCGCCGATGAGCATGTTTCCGTGAACACATCTCACCTCTACAATATCATCAGCAACAAGACGATGACCGCGTTCAACAAGCTCTAGTGCAGTTTCGCTTTTTCCCACTCCGCTTGCTCCTAAAAGCAAAATCCCCAAGCCGTACACTTCGACTAAAACGCCGTGAAGCGTCTTTCGTGGCGTAAAAACAGAGTCGAACACTCTCAAAAGCCGCACAGAAAATTCGGTAGATTCAAGGTCGGTTTGCAAAATAGCAACCTTTGCTTCTTCTGCAAGCTCAAGGAACTCTAACGGAGGCTGCAAACTTTGAGAAAATACAATGCAGGGAATGTTAAAAGAAAAAAGATGGCGTATTCTTTCTGTATTGCCCTCTTCGTGAAGTTTTCTTAAATATGCAAACTCTCCGCGCCCTATTAACTGCACTCGCTCACTTGCAAAGTTTTCGTAAAAGCCCGTAAGAGCAAGACCTGGACGATTTATATCGGATTCAAGAATTGTCTTTGAAAGCCCTGTTCTGCCTCCGATACAACGCAAATTAAGAGCATCATGTCCTGTAAGGTCTAAATCTAATAAATCTAAAACAGTGAAACTCTTGTCTTGCATAATTCTGACTATAACACAATCTTCACTAAAAAGCAATAAAAATGCACTTTTTTTCGATATGAAAAAAGCCCGCCTTGATATGCAAAGATATTCAAAGCGGGCTTTATCTCATAAAAAGACTTATACAGGTCTATTTCTCTTGTACCTTGTCCTTTTCTTTCTTAATCTTGGTGTCGAGAACGTCCATCATTTTGTTCAATCCAGCTGCGAAATCGTAATCATCGCTTGCAACGTGAGCATTTGCTCCCCAGCGGAAGTTTACCGTGCAGTCGAAGTAGAACTTCTTGTCTTCGCGAACACGCAAGATAAGGTCAACAATAAGGTCGTCTGCGTACTTTACGCGCTCTAGCTTCTTGTTGATAAGGTCTGTCTGGTCTTTTTCAAAGTTGAATCCTACAGCAGAAATAGATTTGGTCATAACAAAACTCTCCTTACTGCTTTTTGCAGTTCATAATAATAACTATTATACACTCAAAGTGTGAGAAAAGCAATTTTTTTCTAAAAATATCTTTTTCTAAAATTTTTTTTCTAAGAATATAATAAACGCGCTTCTTTGTATTCTGATACTATCCTAGAAAATATCTCGATTGTATGAAAGTGAATAATCTGTATAATTAAAGATATGATAAGCGAAAGCGAAAAAGCAAAGAATGCAAGAGAGTTTGCAGCGTTTTGGAAAGATAGGGGCGATGAAAAGCAAGATACTCAGATGTTTTGGGTGATGTTGCTCAGAAATATTTTAGATGTCTATGCGCCAGAGCGAACGATTGACTTTGAAAAAAGGGTATCGATTGAAAACACGAAATATATTAACGCATATTTAGCAGATACGAAGATTGCTATTGAGCAGAAAAGTTCTTGTGTCAATTTGGACAAAAAGGAAGTGCAAAGTGATGGCGCAGAATTAACGCCGTTTGAGCAAGCAAAGCGATATAATGATAATCTTGTGTATAGTGAAAAATGCAGATGGATTATTGTTTGCAATTTCAAAGAGTTTCGCATTTATGATATGAATTGTGAAACACCTGAAAGCAATTTTTCAATTTTGTACTTATCTGATTTTGAAAAAGAATACTATCGTTTGCAATTTTTGATTGACGAGAAAAACGAGGCTATTCGCCGAGAAGAAGAGATTTCTATTCAAGCGGGAAAGATTGTCAGAAAGCTCTATGAAGCTCTTTTGCCTCTGTATCGAAAACGAGATGCAAAAGAATTGCGTTCTATAAATATCTTGTGTGTTCGTCTTGTGTTTTGCTTTTATGCAGAAAAATCGGGGCTGTTTGCAACGCATACTACTATAGAAGATTATATAAAATCGTATACGAGAGCGACTCTTGTTCTCGCTCTTCTCAATTTGTTTAAGGCTCTTGACACACCGATAAGCGAGCGCAATGAATACGATGAAACCGTAAAAGATTTTCCGTATGTAGACGGCGGACTTTTCAAGGACGAAGACATTATCGTACCGTCTTTTAATCAGAAAGTCGTAGACATTTTGCTAAACGATTTTTCGAGCATTGATTGGAGCGAAATATCTCCGACGATTTTCGGGGCATTATTTGAATCAACTCTTAATCCTGAAACGCGCAAAACGAGCGGCATGCACTATACGGCAATAGAGAATATTCATAAAGTCATCGACCCTCTGTTTTTTTCGGAGTTAGAAGCGGAGTTTTATGAGATTGTAGAGAATAATTCTATCGTAAATCGCGATAAACAGCTGTTTGCGTTTCAAAAGAAACTCGGTGCGCTAAAGTTTTTAGACCCTGCGTGTGGCTCTGGAAACTTTTTGACAGAAACGTATCTTTCTCTTCGTCGGCTTGAAAATGAGTGCATAAAATTGCGATTGGGGAAACAAAAATCTGCGCTTGATGTGTTGGGCTCTGATTTTGAAGTGCAAGTGAAAATTGAAAATTTCTATGGCATTGAGATAAACGACTTCGCGGTTACTGTTGCGAAAACGGCGATGTGGATAGCTGAATGTCAGATGATGAAGGAAACTTCGCGCATTTTAGACAAAGAGCTTACGTTTTTTCCTTTAACTACGGCAGCAAATATAATTGAGAATAATGCACTTCGCCTTGATTGGCAGACACTAGAGCCGATTGACGAAAGTGCTGTTGTTGACGGGCTGTTTGAAGGATTTATGACCGAGCTGGACGGCTCAAAGATTGCGTATAATTACATTATGGGCAATCCGCCTTTTATTGGGGCAAGCACGATGAGCCAGACGCAGAAAAAAGATGCAGTTACGCTTTTCGGCAAAGGGCATCTGGTGAACAGCATTGATTATGTAGGCGCGTGGTATTATAAGGCAGCTGAATTGATAAAAGACACAAATATAAAGTGCGCATTTGTGTCTACAAACTCCATTACGCAAGGCGAGCAAGTCTTTCCGCTGTGGAATGTGCTTTTGGAAAAAGGTATACATCTTGATTTTGCCTATCGCACATTTAAATGGGAAAACGAAAACAATGATAGAAAGCTCATGGCTCACGTTCATTGTGTGGTGATAGGTTTTTCTAGCGGCGAAAATGGCAATGCGAAAAAGGCTATCTATAATGAAGATGGCTCTGTCGAATATGCACAAAATATAAGCCCGTATCTGCTCGATATGCCGAACATTTTAGTAGAATGCCACTCAAAGCCGTTCTTTGACGTGCCTGCGATGACAAAAGGAAATCAGCCGACTGATGACGGCAACTTAATCTTTTCAGAAGATGAGTATAAAGCCTTTGTCGCAGCGTATCCAAATCTAGCGTATTTGCTTCATCGCTATATCGGAGCAAAAGACTTTTTGAACAATAATAAAGTACGCTATTGCCTGTGGCTAAAAGATGTGTCTCCGACTGTGTTTGCGCGCAATAAAGAGATAATGCGCAGATTAGACGCGGTAAAGGCGTTTAGAGAAAAAAGTTCGGCAGAACCGACGAGAAAATATGCTTTAACTCCATGGAAATTCTTTTCTTCTCCTCAGCAGAACACGAATTATATACTTATTCCTCGTGTGTCTTCTGAGCGCAGAAAATATATTCCCATTTCTATTATGCCTTCTGATTACATTGCTGCGGATTCTTGTTCTATAATTCTTGATGATTCGCTTTATCTTTTTGGCGTATTAACTTCATCTGTTCACATGGCGTGGATGAGAGTTATTGGCGGAAGGCTTGAAATGAGTTATCGCTATTCTGGAGCGATAGTGTACAATACATTCCCGTGGTGCACTGCGAATGAAAAGCAGAAAGCGAAAATCGAAAAGACGGCTCAAAACATTCTCGACGTACGGGCAAAGTATCCGATGATGACGTTAGCAGAGCTGTACGGGGAGCACATGTATTTGTATACCGACCTTGTAAAAGCGCACGAAGAAAACGATAGGGCGGTAAAAGAGGCTTACGGCTTTGACTCAAAGATGAGCGAAGAAAAAATGGTGGTGGAGCTTTTAAAAATGTATGCGACTCTTTTGTGAATTCGCTCAAGTTGCTCACCTTGTATAAGAAGAGTTGATGTTAAGGGAGGCGCGGTATTTTGCCACAGTGCGCCGTGCGATTTTTATTCCGCGCTCGCCAAGTATATCTGCAATCTTTTGGTCAGACAACGGCTTTTTGTCGTCAGCGTGTTCTTTTAAGATGTTGGCGATTTCGACTTTTATTCCCTCTTGCGAGTTTGTAGAGTTCTCGCCCCCGACGGCATTCGTGAAAAAGTAGCCGAGCTCAAAAAGCCCCCATTCGCATTGCAGATATTTTTTCGCTGCCATTCGGCTAATCGTCGCTTCGTGCACTCCGATAATCTCGGCGATGTTCTTTTGCGTGAGAGGTGCTAAATAGCGCGGACCTTTGTCGAAAAACGCCCGTTGAGCCTTGACGATTTCGCCTACTGCGCTCAAAAGCGTACTTTCTCTAAAGGCGATTTCGTTCAAAAAGGCTTTTGCTTCTTTTATCGTGTTCTTTGCAAACTTTCCGTCTGGAGCTACTGCGAAATCGTTTGTAATCGCAACTTCGGGAAGCAATCCCTTTGACAGCTCTATTTTATAATATTCCTCGCCCTCTTCGCTTATCGCTTTTTCTACTTTTACATCAGGTTCGATATATGCCGACGGGCTTGAAGAGAATTGAGAGGCAGGATTTGGGTCAAGCGTCTTGATATATGAAATTGCGTCGTCTATGTCTTTTTCTGTGTATAGCTCGGTTTGCGCTAATATCGCTTCTTGTTCGGGGGAAAGTCCGAAGAGCTTTTTGATGTTATCTCTATAGAAAGAAATCTTTTTTAATATCTTTGCGCTCTGCGGCGGATTGAGCATATCGGCGTGCCCGTCGAGGAGAAAAGAGAGCGCGTGATTATATCCTCCCTTGATTTTCGCTTGCACCAAAAGGCTTTCCCATACATCTTTTACGGCGCAACCGACAGGCTCTAAGTTCTGCACTATCGAAAGGCATTTGTCTAATAGTTTTTGCCCCTCCTCGCTTGCAAAGTCTTTTGACAGGGAAGATGGGGAGAGAATGTGATGCCCCTTTGAATCTAAGTTTCCGATGATAAGCGTGCAGTATTCTCTTGTCTTTTCGTCGGGGAAGTCGAGTAAATTGAGTTCGCTTAAAAAATGGTCTTGCAGCGTTTCCCTCTCGTCTGCCGCGCTTTCGATGATAGCTTGAAACTTGTCGCTTGCCTCGCTTGCACTTGCAGAAGTCGGGCTGTAATGCTCGTAATCGCTAAAGCTGTCGGCTTTGTGCTCTCTTTGTATCTCTTCTTTTGCCTGCGTGTCGTTCACGATTTCAAGGGCTGGATTCCGCTCGGCTTCGCTGTAAATCTTTTCGCGTAGCTCATCGTTGCCGAGTGATAAAATCTCTAATGACTGTATTTGCCTTTGGCTCATCACTTGCACTTGCGAGAGCCGCTGCTCTTGTTTTATACCAAATCCAAAATCTGCCATAAAAACATAATAGCATAAAATTGCAATTATTTGTATAGTTATCGTATGAAAAGAGCAAATGAATACGGAATTTCAATTCCCTACATTTTGTTGCCTAAGAATATCGATGTGGCGACTTGGAGCGTAATCGCCTGCGACCAATATACGCAGGACGAGTCTTATTGGCAAAAAGCGGCTGAAATGGCGAACGCAAAGCCGTCTACACTTCATCTGATTTTGCCTGAGGTGTATTTATCGAAGAGCGATAAAAATGCGCGTATCGAAAAAATCAATGAAACAATGAAAGAATATCTTGCAAGCGGCGTGTTTGCACAGGCTGAAAGAGAGTGTGTGTATGTGGAGCGCACGATAAGTTCAAGCGGCAAGGTGCGAAAGGGGCTTGTCGTCGCGATTGACCTTGAAGCGTACGATTGGAAAGAGGGGACGAAGGCAAAGATTAGAGCGACGGAAGCGACGATAAAAGAGAGAATCCCGCCGAGAAAGGCTATTCGCGAAAATGCCGAACTCGAAACGCCTCATATTATGCTGTTGGTCAACGACAAAAGCCGCGCGTTAGTTGAGAAAACGGGGGAAGCGGCGAAAGCAGAAAGCGGCGCAAAGCTCTATGACGGCGATTTAATGCTTTCTGGCGGACACATCACTGGATACGCGGTGAAGAGCGAAAAGGCGATGAATGCGCTGTTTGACGGCTTGGAAGAGGTGAAAAGAGAGAATACGGCGAAAGACGGCGATGTATTTATGTTTGCAGTAGGCGACGGCAATCATTCGCTTGCAACCGCAAAAGCCGTGTGGGACGATTACAAGGCGAAGACGGGCGAGAGCGACGGAGAGAAGAGATATGCGCTTGTTGAAATCGTGAATATCTATGATGAAGCACTTGAGTTCAAGCCGATTCATCGCGCGCTGTTCAATGTTGATGCAGAGGAGTGCATAAAATACCTTGTTTCTGCTCTAAATGGTCGCTTGGAAGAAGTGGAATCAGAAGATTCTTTCAAGGAATATATATATTCTAGCAAGGAATGTGAACATTCTGAGTCTGAAGGGGCTGTTTTCTGCTTTGCGTATAATGATTCTGCGCAAAAAATGAGATATTTTGTCTTGAAAACAGCAATAAATGACCTCGCCGTAAGTCATTTGCAGCCCGTCCTTGATGCGTTCATCAAAGAAAAGAATGAAAAATGCGCAAAATCTGCCAAAGTCGAGATAGATTATATTCACGGCGAAGAGGAATTGCTCAAACTTTCGCAGACAAATCGCACGCTGTGTATCTTTTTACCGCCTATCGAGAAAGAAAATTTCTTCGATACTATAAATAAGCGCGGCTCGCTTCCGAGAAAGAGTTTTTCTATGGGCGAAGCTGATGAAAAACGCTTTTATCTTGAGTGTCGTTGCTTGAGATAAATCACGATATGCGGTATAAATATGTCTATGGCAGATGAACTTATTTTAGATAATCAACTTTGTTTCGCTCTTTATGTATGCTCAAAGGAAATTATAAGAAAATACAAACCGTATCTTGACCCCTTGGGGCTTACCTATACGAGCTATATTGCAATGATGGCTTTGTGGGAAAAAGATGGCGTGTTGGTAAAAGATTTAGGTTCACGGCTTTTTTTAGACAGCGGCACTTTGACTCCTCTTTTGAAGAAGATGGAAAAAGACGGCTTTATCTGTCGCACTCACAGCACAGACGATGAACGCTCTATCATCATCACTCTTACGCAAAAAGGCAGAGAACTCAAAGAAAAGTGCCGAGATATACCGAAAAATGTTGCGTGTTGTGCGAAATTGTCAAAAGAAAACGCCGATGTAATACGAACTTATTTGCATTCTATTATGAAGTGCATAAAATAGTTTTTTCATAGATGAGGTTTGTTATATGAAATTAACATGTGGTATCGTAGGTCTTCCGAATGTGGGAAAGTCAACTATA
>ERZ842401.1172-NODE-1172-length-38350-cov-8.760543_pt1 | contig 38350 bp, 30 predicted proteins | sample MGYA00521270_ERZ842401 | MGnify/ENA primary metagenome ERZ842401 (study PRJEB31892, sample SAMEA3878208) | bioreactor metagenome | biome: Moose rumen | place: Sweden | collected 2011-10 | study: EMG produced TPA metagenomics assembly of the PRJEB12797 data set...
AAGAGCAGCTCCGCGAGGCCTCCAAGAGCGCCGTCTGCAAGATCAACATCGACTCCGACTCCCGACTTGCCATGACCGCCGCCATCCGCAAGGTCTTCAACGAGAAGCCCGGTGAGTTCGACCCTCGCAAGTACCTGGGTCCTGCCCGCGACGAGATGAAGAAGCTCTACATGCACAAGATCGTCAACGTGCTCGGTTCCAACGGCAAGGCCGAATAAGCCGCGCATCAGCAAAAAAACTCCCGGGGTTTTGACATGAACCCCGGGAGTTTTTTGTTGCAGGCCTCAAGCTACTGCAGCAGCAGATGGCCGGTTCCGATGCCGGTTTCCACGGTCCATCTGTGCCGAAGGTCTCTCGTGAAGCAGTGGACCTTGCTGCCGGAGGTGAAGCTGGCGTCGCAGATGTAGATGTCTCCGCTGGTGGGATTGACCAGCAGGCCGTAGGCATAGCCCACGTGGGAAAGGTCCGTGCCCGAGAAACTGTATTTCCGGAAAGATCCGTCCATGGTGTCTACGCGGTAAAGGCAGGTGTCGTATCCGCCGGTCATTTCCGCGTCGTTGCCGATGGTGAAGATGTACGTTCCGGAGCGGGTCATTTTGTCGGCATGGACGCCTTCAATCACTTTGGCTGTTCCATCGGGGGTAACGCACAGAAGGCTCTGGGGGACGGAGACGCTCTGGATCCAGTTGCCGTCAGCATCCGGCGTCCAGGTAGATTCTCCGTAGGTGGAGACCCACAGTTTGCCGCCGACGGCGGTAAGGTCGTTGAGATTGGACAGGGGAGCGTCCATCTGTTTTTCCAGCGTAAAGGATGCCAGGTCGACGACCGAAATGCGGTTGTCGTGTTCCAGATTGTATCCGCCGCTGTTGGCTACGTACAGTTTGCCTCCGGAAACGGCAAGGCCTTCCGGCTGATAGCCCACCTCGATGGAAGCGGTTTCCAGATTTTCCGTATGGATCCGGTATACTTTTCCCAAAGTGACGTCGCCTCCGTAAACAGCTGCGCCATAAGAGGATACGTAGGCATATTTTCCTTCCAGGGCAATCCTCCGCGGGCTGTCCACAGCAAGGGTCCGGATCAGTTTGCCGTCAGGGATGCGCAAGATGGCAATCTGGTTGGATGCGTTCAGGAGCACCCAGAGATGCCCGTCCACCACAGCCATATCGTTGGCGGTATTGCCCAGCCCCTGGACTACCTGGGGGTTGGCCTGGCCGAACAGATCGGCATAGTATTTTTTGGAGTTGAAGTCCAGCAGATCCAGTGTGGAAGCACCGGGGAAGGCTCCTTCGTTGAGGATGTAGAGCCTGGATCCGAAATTTTCACCTACTTCGACTTCGATGCCCGTGAAACCTTTTATTTCAGAGGCGTTTTCTTTGGTACAACCTGCAACAACGGCTGCAAGGACCGCGCTGAAAACCAGCAGTGATACTTTTTTCATATTTAAAAGAACTTTGATAGATCAGGACGGAATTTCCGTCTTGTTGGTTGCAAAGATACGAAATTCAGAAGGAATAGTCAAGGCTGGCCAGCACGTGGAAGCCCGGCATGGGATATTGTTTAATGATTTCGTAGTGCTCGTCCAGGAGGTTTTTCAGCTGGAGGCCGACGCTCAGGGAACGGCCGTGCCAGGAGAGGGAGGCATCCCAGGTGGTCCAGGGGGCGATGCGGAAATCGGCCCGGTTGGTGGAGGAAGTGAAACGCTCGCCGGTGAGGAAGCCTTCGATTTCGAGGGATAACCCTTTCCAGGAGCCTTGCAGGTTGAAACTGGCGCTGTGCAGGGGAATGTAGGGGATCTGGCCGCCTGTCTCCGTATCATGGGCCCACTGGTAGGAATAGCGCGCTGTGGCTCCGGCGCTCCAACCGGCCCGCTTGAAAAAGGCCGATGCAGCAATCTCATCCCCGAAAATGCGAACCCCGCCGATATTGTACATGGACCATCGGAATAAACTGCCGTTTGGAACCGCCACAAGCTTGTTTTCCACCCAGTTGAAGTACAGCTCTTCGCGGGCGGAGAACTGCCACGGTCCGGCCTGTTTTTTCCAACTCCATCGGGCCGATGCCTGCCACACTTTCTCGGGCTCCAGCGCGCGGGTGGTCACGTTGGTGTAGTAAAGGTCGTTGAAAGAGGGAAGGCGGCAGGAGCGCTTGACAAGGCCGCCGAACTCCCATTCCGGAGCCGGATGCCAGTTCAGGAGGAAGGCCGGGGAAAGGAAACTGTACTTTCCTGCGCCGGAGGAGAGCTGGTATTGGAGCGAGAGGCAGGCCCGCCAGGGATCCTTGATAAAAGATCCGGAAACGGCTGCGTATAAGGTCTTTCTCACAGCCGATACCTGCTTGGAAGAGAGTGTCTCCCACTGCCCGTCCACAGCGCCGCCGAAGTGCAGCCAAGGCGCCGCCTCCCAGTCCAGGGCCGATGAGAGGAAAGCGCTCCGCTGCAGATAATCCCACCGGGACGATACTGCCGGATCCAGTTCCGACACATCCAGGTACGACAGGAAATCCCGGGCATATTTCCCGTTCACGAGCAGTTGCAGGCGGTCCGACAGTTCCTGCCGTCCGCTGAGCTGCACGGCCAGGTTCCGGTCATCCTGCCGGTCCTGCGACATCGGGTAGCGGTCGTTCTGCTTGTAAACGGGGCCGGGGATGCCCCGGTGCGAGTCGTACCAGCGGACGGCGGCCTCCCATCGGCCCCCTGCAGGGAGGTAGAACAGCTGGCCAAGCGCCCTGACGGCCGTGAGGTCGCAGTTTTCCCGGACCATCAGGGTATCGTAGCCCTGGTAGCCTTCCGGGGTGTTGCGGAAGTCCTTGACATGGAAGCGATAACGCCCGTTGGCTGTGCTGGCGGCAAGTTGTACTCGGGAACGCCAGGCGGTGCCCCATCCCTGTTCCCAGGCAGCCTCCGGAGCCAGGGCCCCGAAAGCCCCGCCATGCAGGTGCAGGCTGATGTTTCTGGTCGGGGAAGGCAGGGCGCTTGTCAGGTGCAGGGAACTGGCGCTGCCGTATTCCCGGGCGCTCTGAAGCAACTGCGAGCGCTGTCCCTGATAGAGTTCCACTTTCTCCAGGGAGCGGGTGTCGATGCGGCCCAGGTCCACCTGCATGTTCTGTGCGTTATCGATAGGCACTCCGTCCAGGAAAATGGCTGTGTGCGCGCTTCCAAGGCTCCTTACGTTGATGGTTTTGAGTCCGCCGACGCCGCCGAAGTCCCTGAGCTGGATGCCGCTGAAATCGCGGATGGCATCGGCCAGGTTCACCGCTTGCTGCAGTTTTTCCCGGGGGGCTGTTTCTGTTGCAGGAGAGATGTCCCGTACCGCGCTGACCCTGGACGGGGCCAGTGTATCCGGCTGCTGGAGCAGGAGAAGGGCTATGGTAAGGATGGTCGCTGTCATTTGGCCGTTTGTCCGGGAATTGTTACCTTTGAACGTGCAAAGGTATAAAAATACGGACCATGTTGCAAGAAAAACGGCCCTGGACAGCGTTTTTGGCTGCAACATGGCAAGCTTTTTACGGAAAAAGGCTCTTTTTGCGGCCATGTTGCAGCGGAAACGGCCCCTGGCGGCACTCTGGCTTGCAACATGGCTGGTCTGGGCCTGTGGTGCGCCCGCGGAACGGCCGCAGGGCGGCATGGAATACGCGCAGTGGTTCAGTATCACGGAGGAGGGCAGCGTGGTGGTCTTTTCGCCCACGGGTGCAGCTCCGGACACGCTGGTGCCTCCGCTGGAGCGCATGGTGTGCATGTCGTCCTCCTACGTGGGTTTCCTGGAAGCCATCGGAGCCGATGACGCCGTGGTGGGCGTGTCCGGAAAAGCATATCTCGGGAACGCCCGGGTGCAGGCATCGGCCCGGGAAGTGGGCTTCGACGCCGCGCTGGACTACGAAGCCATCCTGCGCGCCCGGCCGGATGTGTTGCTTACCTATTCCGTGGGGGCCGTGGAGCCGCCCTACCTGGCCAAGCTCAGGGACCTGGGCATCCGTCCGGTGGTCCTGAGCGAGCATCTGGAAAGCCATCCGCTTGCCCGGGCGGAGTACGTGAAGCTGTTCGGTGCCCTCACCGGCCGGCAGGCCGCGGCCGATTCCGTCTTCTCTGCCGTCCGCGACCGCTACCTCTCCCTGGTGCAGTCCTCTGTCCGCAGGAAAGTCCTCATCAACATCCCCTACGCGGATATCTGGTACATCCCCGGCGGAGACAACTACATGACCCGCATGGTGCAGGATGCCGGCGGCGAACTGCTCGGGTCCGTGCCCGGGAGGCAGGACTCCGGTACCATCGGCCTGGAGCAGGCCTATGCCTATGCGAAAGAGGCCGATGTGTGGCTGAACCCCGGCTGGTGCCGCACCCGGGAGCAGCTGCGGAGCGTGCATCCGCTGTTCCCGGATTTTCCGGTGCTGGAGCGCGCTGTCTGGAACAACACCCTGCAGGTGACCCCCGGCGGCGGCAACCGCTTCTGGGAAACAGGCCCCGTCCACCCGGACTGGATCCTGGAAGACCTGGTGCACCTCTTTTCAGGTGACACACATGCTCCCATGCACTATTTCCTTCCTGTGGAGTAGCGCCTTGGAATAGTACACCCTGACTTGCTGTGAAAAGGAGAAAGGTCAGAAAAGCTTTCCGGTGTTGAATTTCTGGGCCAGGGAGGAGAGTTCCTCCGTGGTGGCGGGGCGGTTGAGGGCGGCTTTGCGCTCCTGCTGGAACTGTGCCTTGAGGCGGGCAAACTGGCGTTTGGTGTCCAGGGTGAAATCGCCGCCTTCTATCCAGGAGAAGTACGACGGCTCCGCAGCCCAGACTTCGCGCGCTGTCCTGCCCTTGTGCTTGCCGAAACTCACCACTGCCTCGCCCGCATCGTTCAGGACAAGACGGCCGGCGTAATCCACCGTGCGGGGCCTGCCTGCAACGGAGGCCAGGAAAGCCACATCGTTCTTCAGCTTGTCCGGATACATGTCCAGCTGGCCTTTGAGTACCTTCATGGTGGCAACGGTATCGGCCTCCGCCGTGTGGGCGTTCTCGAAGTCCTCGCCGCCGCAGTAGAAGCGGTAGGCGGCCTTGAGGTTGCGCGGCTCCATGTAATGGTAGATGTTCTGCACGTCCACCATCAGTTTGGAATGAAGGTCGATGTCAATGTCCTTGTGCATGTAGAGACGCACCCGCTCGATTTCCTCTGCCAGCATGGGCAGGTCGAACTTGGCGGAGTTGAAGCCGGCGAGGTCTGCGTCGGAGAGCCATTCAACCACCTCGTCCACGCAGTCGCTGAAACGGGGACAACCGGCGAGGTCCTCGTCCTTGATCCCGTTCACGGCCGATGCCTGCGCATTCATCGGGTACTGCCGGTTGTTCAGGTAGTCCCAGGGCTTGAAGCGCCATGTCTTGATCCGCGTTTCTCCGTCCGGCATCACTTTTACGAAACTCAATTCCGCGATGCAGTCCGCAGCAATATTTAGGCCCGTGCTTTCGATGTCAAAAAACAGTAACGGGCGCTGTAAATTCAATTCCATTTATAAAAAGTTTGGTGCCCTGACGGGCGAAAGGTAAGTCCCTTCCCCGGGAGAAGGGATCCGGCAACCTGCAGGCTATTGGATCATGATCGGCATTAAGATGCCGCAGACTTTCTCCGTGGCGGCTTCTTCCTCCGCGGGGAGGATGAGGGCGGCGCGGCGGGCATCGGCAAATTTGATGACCAGGGAGTTGCAGCCCATGTTGGCCAGGATTTCCGTGAGGAAGGTGGACTTGAAGCCGATGGAGAGCTCGTCGCCCTGATAGTTGCAGCTGATCTTTTCGTAGGCGGCGAGGGCGAAGCCCAGATCCTGGGCCGATATCTCCAGCTGGCCTTCCTTAAGGGTGAACTTGATGTGGTTGGAGGCCTTGTTGGCGCACACGGCCACGCGCTTCACGGTATTGAGGAGGAGCTGACGGTCGATCTGCAGCACGTTGGAGTTGCCGGTAGGGATTACGTCGCGGTACTTTGGGTATTTGCCCACGACCAGGCGGCAGATCATGGTGGTGCCGCCGAAACTGAACTGTGCGGTGGAGGAGTCGAAGGCCACCTCAACGGTTTCCACTTCCTTGCCGATGATGGAACGGAGCACGTTCGCCGGCTTCTTGTGCAGGATGAAGGAGGCTTTTTCCGCGGCCTTCACGTCGCCGGTGGTGTAGCAGATGAGCTTGTGGGAATCCGAGGCGACGAGCGTGGTGCTTTCCGGGGCGATGTCGAAGAAAATACCGTTCATGGCAGGACGGATTTCATCGTCGGCCGTGGCATAGACCGTGCTCTGGATGCCTTCTACCAGCGTTTCTGCGGGGAATTCCACCTTCAGGGCGTCTTCGCCGGTGGATTTGATCTCCGGGTAATCTTCGGCCGGGAAATAGGGGAGGACCGAGTTGCCGCTGGCCCAGCTGCACTCGAACGAACTCTCCGTGGTGGTGCGGATGCCGAGGGGCTGGTCCGGCAGTTCCTTCAGGAGGTCTGTCATGAGACGGGCGGGCACGGCGATGGTTCCGTCTTCTTCGGCGGAGTCCGTGTCGATGCTGGTGCGGAGGGTAAGCTCCGAATCCGAAGCCGTGATTTCCAGCTTGCCGTCCTTGAGGACAAACAGGAAGTTCTCCAGGATGGGAAGCGGAGATTTGGACGGAATGGCCTTGGAAACGTCCATGAGGGCCTTGAGAAGATTGGTGCTGGAAATGTTCAGTTTCATATATTGTGTCTTTTATCTGCAGTTTTATGCATGTTAGCAGACAAATATAAACATTTTCTCCCAAACGGCCTAATTTCCTTGCTGCGAAATTCACGGCTGCCGGTGCGAAACGGGTCCGCAGGTCCCTACAAGGAATGATCCAGGAAGGCGCGGGTGCGGAGGGCGATGTTCTCTTTCAGGCAGTCGGAGTACCAGCGGATTTCGAAGGTGTGGTAGTTGCCGCCCCTCCAGTAGGGAGGGAAAGCGTGGGAGGTGCTGGTGTAGCCGTCTACCAGAAGGAATTTGGAGGCGGGGTCCAGCGTGACGGTGAGGTTGTCGGTTACGCCGTCCGGATTCGTTGAGACGGTCAGCGCGGCAGGAGTCGCGTCGGTGCGCCAGTTGACGGGATTGATGGCCACCGCATTGCCCTGGCTCACCACCCCGAAGGCGTCTTCGGGCGTATGGACGGAATTGTAGCAGATGGTGACGCCGGTGTCGTCGGCCCCCGTGGCGGGACGGATGACCGGATACTTCCGCAGGTCTTCCTCCGTGACTTTCCAGCCGATGAGGTAAACCGCCACCAACCGGTCAGAGGCCTCCTCCGGCATGGACTTGAGCAGTTCCAGGGCCATCTGTCCGCCCTGGCTGAAGCCGGCAAGGACGAAAGGCCGGCCCCCGTTCATCCGCGCCAGGTATTCCTCGAATGCCCGACGGCAGTCTTCAACCGCCACAGGAGCTCTCTGACTGACAAGCGCCGGATCCAGGTAGCTTTCCATCGTAATTTGCCGATAATAGGGCGAATAGAAGTTCAGCTGGCCGCTCAGACGCCTGTCCACGCCACGCATCTCAGAAGTGATGCCCGGGCAAAGCGTAGGATGGGCGGCATCGGCATGATGCAGCTGGATCCCATTCTGGCCGATATAGTCAAGCGTCTGCGTGGAAGCGATGTAAAACAGGTCGGCGGCAGCTTGCCGGTCCAGGTGGAACCAGATGGAATCGGCATGATAATCAGGTGCTTCCGGAATCGTCGTCCGGGCGCTGTCGTTACAGGATACGGCCAGAAGCAGGGCGGCGAAGAAACAAAGTTTTTTAAGCATAGAAAAGCGGTTTCGATGGTTTACTTGTGCCGGATGGCCAGTTCTTTCTCCAGGTCGGCGATCGTTACGCCTTGCTGCTCCAGCAGGACCAGCAGGTGGTACACCAGGTCGCCGGCTTCATAGATGAAACGGTCGCGGTTGCCGTCAACGGCCTCGATTACGGCTTCGACGGCTTCTTCGCCCACCTTCTTGCCGATCGCCTTCGGCCCCTTGATGAACAGCCGGGAGGTATAGGAACCCTCCGGCAGTTTCTGGTGCCTGTCCCTGATAAGGGCCGAGAGGGAGCGGACGAACCCCTCGTCCTCCGGCGTGTCGAAGCAGGCGGTGGTGCCCCGGTGGCAGGTGGGACCGTCCGGCCGGGCCTGGATGAGGAGCGTGTCCGCATCGCAGTCCGGATACATGCGCACGATATGCAGGAAGTTGCCGCTGGTCTCGCCCTTGGTCCAGAGGCATTGCCGGCTCCGGGACCAGAAGGTCACCACACCTTCGGCCACACTTTTGTCGTAGGCCTCCGCATTCATGTAGCCCAGCATCAGCACTTTCAGGGTGCAGGCATCCTGGATAATCACCGGCAGCAGCCCGTCTCCCGTTTTGCTTAAATTGAAATCGTTGAATTGCATATAGGGTTTTCTATGTTGCTGTTATACAATAGTTTGTGCAATATGCCCGCCGTCAGGTTGTGATGCGGACCGGTACTCCGGCCGCGGCGAGGGAGGCCTTCAGCCGGGGAATGGGAATCTGGCCGTAGTGGAAGATGCTGGCGGCGAGGGCGGCGTCGGCCTTGCCAAAGGTGAGCACGTCTACGATGTCCTGCACGGAACCGGCTCCGCCGGAGGCGATCACGGGGATGGAAAGCAGCCCGTTGAGGCGGGTGTAAACATCGATGGCATAGCCGTTCCGGGTCCCGTCATGGTCCATGGACGTAAAGAGAATCTCTCCGGCGCCCCTTTCCTGCGCTTCATGCGCCCAGTCAAAGAGTTCCCGGTCGGTAAAACGCGAACCGCCGTGCGTGGTGCAGAGCCATCGGCCCTCCACATTCTTCGCGTCGATGGCCACTACGACGAACTGATTTCCATAGCGTCCGGCAATCTCCCCGATGATGGCAGGGTTCTTCAAAGCCGAACTGTTGACGGAGATTTTGTCGGCCCCGGCATCCAGCAGGCGGGCGGCGTCTTCCACCGAGCCGATACCGCCCCCCACTGTGAAGGGAATGTTGATGCCCAAGGCGATTTTCTCCACCAGGGCGGCGAAGGTGCGGCGCTCTTCCCTGGAGGCGCTGATGTCCAGATATACCAGTTCGTCGGCCCCTTCACGGGCATAGCGGACGCCCATTTCCACGGCGTCGCCCACTTCGCGGAGCCCCTCGAAGTTGATGCCCTTCACAACCTGGGCGTCCTTTACATCGAGGCAGGGGATGATCCTTTTTGCGACCATAACTTTATGTCTTGTAAGGTGATACGATTTTCGTAAATGGCTTTCCCCACAATGGTTTTCCGAAGCCCGAGGGCGTCCAGCGCCAGGATGTCTCCCAGAGAGGAGATGCCGCCGGATACGGTGAAGGTCACCTCCGGGAAAACCTCCTGCAGGCGGACGTACAGGGCGGTTGCAGGGCCTTGGAGCATGCCATCCCGGGAAATATCCGTCACGATGCACTCCTTCAGCCCAAGCGGGAGAAAGCGATTCACCAGCGTGTCAATTTCAACCGCCGCCTGCTCCGTCCAGCCTTTCACCGCGATTTTCCCCCCGCGGACATCGGCCCCCAGGATCATGCTGGCTCCGAATCGCGCCAGCCAGGTCTCGAACAGTTCCGGTTTCAGTGCCGCGATGCTGCCGGCGATCGCATGGGTGGCTCCGGCCGAAAAAACGCCCTCCAGGGCCTCCGTGCTGCTGATTCCGCCGCCCCATTCCAGTTCGCATGGAACGGCCTGCGCAATCTTTTCCAGCACCGGCAGGTTGCAGGGGCCGCCGGCTTTGGCACCGTCCAGGTCCACCAGGTGGATGCGCGTTACGCCGCAATCGGCATAACTCCTGGCGACATCGGCCGGGGAGCCGTCATAAACCTTTTTCTTTCCGTAATCGCCCCGGGTGAGGCGTACGCACCGGCCTTCCATCAGGTCGATGGCAGGGACGATCTCTATCATAGCGCCAGGAAGTTTTGGAGGATGGAGGCCCCTGCAGATCCGCTTTTCTCCGGATGGAACTGCGTACCGTAGAAGTTTTCCCACCGGAGGGCGGCGCTGAAAAGGGCCTCCCCGTGCCGGCAGGTGGCAATGGTGTCCGGACACAGTCCGGCATAGTAGGAATGGACGAAATACACATAGGTCCCGCCCTGCAGATCCTTGAACAGCCTGCTCTCCAGGTTGCCGATGCAGTTCCAGCCCATGTGCGGCACCTTGGCCTCCGGCATGTCGGGAAAACGCCTGACGCGGGCGTCGAAGATGCCCAGCCCATCCACCGGCCCTTCTTCCGAACTCCGGCACATCAGCTGCATGCCCACGCAGATGCCCAGCACCGGCTGGCGGAGACTGCGCACTACGTCGCAGAGGCCGCGTTCCCGGAGGCTGGCCATGGCGCTGGCGGCGTTTCCCACACCGGGGAGTATCACTTTGCCGGCCGCCTCGATCACGGCAGGATCGGCCGTGAGCACATATTCCGCCCCCAACCGGTCCAGGGCGTTGCGTACCGAGCAGATATTCCCGGCTTCATAGTCGATGATGGCAATCATAGGAGTCCTTTGCTGGAGGGTAAGTCGTAACTGAACACGTTCCGCCGGACGGCCTGCCTGAGCGAGCGGGAGAAGGCCTTGAACACGCCCTCGGCCAGGTGGTGGTTGTTTTCGCCCCGGGCTTGCACGTACAGATTGGCCTGCATGGCGTTGGAGAGGGATTTGAAGAAGTGGTGGAACATTTCGGTGGGCACGTCGCCCACATATTCACGGGTGAACTGCACGTCCCATACCAGTTCCGCCCGGCCGCCGAAGTCCAGCAGCACCAGGGCGCGGCTCTCGTCCATCGGGAGGGCGAAACCGTACCGTTCGATGCCGCGCTTGTCGCCCAGCGCCTTCCTGAGGGCCTCTCCCAATGCGATGCCCACATCCTCGATGGTGTGGTGTTCATCCACTTCCAGATCGCCTTTGCACCTGATTTCCAGGCCGATGCCGCCGTGATGGATGAGCTGGGTGAGCATGTGGTCGAAGAATTTGAGGCCTGTATCCACGCCGGAGGGCCCTTCTCCGTCCAGGTTGACGCGCACATAGATATCGGTTTCAGCGGTTTTCCTGGCCACGACGGCCGTCCTTTCGGTGCTCCGGATTTCCCGGGCAATCTCTTCCCAGGATTGCGGACCCACCAGCCGGCCTCGGGCACCCAGATTGGCGGCGAGCTGCAGATCCGTCTCCCGGTCGCCGACAACCCATGATGCAGCCAGGTCGTAACTTCCGTCCAGATACTTTCCGAACATCCCCGTCCGGGGCTTGCGGCAGGGAGAGTTTTCTTCCGGGAAACTCCTGTCTATCAGGATGTCGTCGAACCGGACACCTTCTCCCTCCAGGGTTTTCAGCAGCAGATTCTGTGCGGGCAGGAAGGTTTCTTCCGGAAAGGCGGGCGTGCCAAGCCCGTCCTGGTTGGAAGCCATTACCAGCTCGAATCCCAGCCCGGCGAGGGATTTCAGGGCAGAAATGGCCCCGGGCACGAACTCCACTTTCTCCAGGGAGTCGATCTGTTCGTCGGAGGGCTCCTTCAGGAGCGTTCCGTCACGGTCAACGAAGATGGCTTTTTTCATAATCGGCAAGGATGGCTAACAGTTTGTCATTTTCTTCGGGAGTTCCCACGGTGATGCGGAGGCAGCCCCCGCAGTTCCGCACCCGGCTGCGGTTGCGGACGATGATGCCTCTGTCCAGGAGGTACTGGTACAGCCCGTCGGCATCGGCCACCTGCACCAGCAGGAAGTTGGCGTCGCTGGGGTAGACTTTCCGGACGAAGGGATAGGACGGAAGGGCGGCAGAAAGGCGTTCCCGCTGGAAAACGATTTCCCTGACCGCCTCATCCACAGGCGTTTCCAGTGCCTTGAACGCGGCGTCCTGCGTGGCCTGGCTGATGTTGTAGGGGTATTTCACCATGGACATGAGCGAGATGATGTAGGACGATGCGAAGGCCATGCCCAGCCTCAGCCCGGCCATGCCGTATGCCTTCGAGAAGGTCTGCAGCACCACCAGGTTGGGATACTCCGGCACTTTGGCGCGGAGGCTGCCTTTGGCACTGAAATCGGCATAGGCCTCGTCCAGTACCACGATGCCGGGGAAAGCCTTGATCAGGGCTTCCAGCCGGAGCGGGTCGAAGGCGTTGCCGGAGGGGTTGTTGGGACTGCACAGGAAAAGGAGCTTGGTATGGGCGTCGGCCGCCTGCAGCAGGGCCTCATAGGGAAGGGCAAAATCCTGTCCAAGCGGCACTTCCCGGACGGAGACGTCGTTGATGCCGGCTGCGACGGCATACATTCCATAGCTGGGGGCGATGACCACGGCATTGTCTTGTCCGGGCGTGCAGAAGATCCTGAACATCAGGTCGATGGCTTCGTCGCTGCCGTTTCCGAGGAAGATGTTCTCCGCCGGAAGGCCTTTGAGGGCGGAGACCCGGGCTTTCAGCGCCTTCTGGCGGGGATCCGGATACCGGTTGAAGCCGGTGGGATAGGGGCTCTCGTTGGCATCCAGGAAGATGCCGGGCGTACCCTGATATTCGTCCCGGGCCGTGGAATAGGGACAGAGGGCGCGGACATTGGGCCGCACCAGTTTTTCGATGCTGTTCATAAAATCCTCACTTTTACGGCATTGGCGTGGGCATCCAGCCCCTCCGCTTCGGCCATGGCAACAATGGTCCCGGAAAGGCCCTGCAGCCCTTCGCGGGAAATCTCCTGCAGAGTCATTTTCCTGTAGAAACTGTCCAGGTTCACGCCGCTGAAAGAGCGTGCCCAGCCCGATGTGGGAAGGGTGTGGTTGGTCCCGGAGGCGTAGTCGCCGGCGCTTTCGGGGGTGTAGGGACCCACGAAGACACTCCCTGCGGCGGTGATCCGGCCGGCCACGGGCCAGGGGTCTCCCGTGGCAATGATCAGGTGCTCCGGAGCATAGGCGTTGGCAAAGGCGATCCTGTCTTCCAGAGCCTCGAAAACCAGCGCCCGGCTCTTTTCCAACGCTTTCAGGGCGATGGCGGAGCGGGGAAGGAGGGCACGTTGGCGCTCCACTTCATCCAGGATGGCGCCGGCTGTGGCGGCGCTGTCGCACACCAGCATCACCTGGCTGTCCGGACCGTGCTCGGCCTGGGAAAGGAGGTCCGCTGCGGCGAAAGCGGGCGGCGTGCTGCCGTCGGCGATGACCATCACTTCGGAGGGGCCGGCGGGCATGTCGATGGCCACTGTCCCGGCGGAGAGCAGTTGTTTGGCAGTGGTCACATACTGGTTGCCGGGGCCGAAGATTTTATCGGCCCGGGGAACGCTTTCCGTGCCATAGGCCATGGCGGCTATGGCCTGTGCCCCGCCCAGGCAGAAGATGCGGTGGATTCCGCAGAAATCGGCCGTGAAAAGCACTTCGGGGCTGATTTTCCCGTCTTTGCCGGCAGGGGTGCAGAGGATTACTTCCGGGCAGGTGGCGATGGCGGCGGGGATGGCCAGCATGAGCACCGTGGAAAAGAGGGGAGCGCTGCCGCCGGGGATGTACAGCCCTACCCGGCCGATGGGAACCGGCCGCTGGATGCACCGTACGCCCGGCGCGGTTTCCAGGGAAATCTCCACGGGACGTTGGGCTTCGTGGAAGGCCCGGATGTTGGCGGCAGCCCGCGCCACAGCTTCTTTTACGGCAGGGGAAACGGCCTTGCAGGCTTCCAGGATGGCCTCCTGGGACACTTCAATGCTTTCCAGGGCCCGTCCGTCAATCTCCAGGGAGAGTTCTCTGAGGGCTTCGTCGCCCTTGCTCCGGACCCTTTCCAGGATGGCTTCCACCCTGGCGCTGACTTCGGGGTTTCTGTCGGATGGCCTCCTGCAAAGGGCGCTCCAGCGCTCCTTCGGAGGGTTCAGTTCAATCGGAATCATATCAAGGGATGATTTTGTCGATGTTGAGTACCAGGATGCCTTCTGCACCGATGGCCTTGAGGAGTTTGATTTTCTCCCAAAGGTCGGCCTCTTCCACTACTGAGTGCATGGAGCACCAGCCTTCGGCGGCCAGCGGCATGATAGTGGGGCTCCGCATGGCCGGGATAATCCGGATGGCTTCGTCCACGGAATCTTTGGGGATGTTCATCAGGAGATACTTCTTGCGGCGGCTCACCATGGCGGAATCGATCCTGAAGAGCATTTCGTCCAGGATGGCCTGCCCGTCGGCCGACAGTTGCCCGTTGGAGATGAGGACGGCTTCCGACCAGAACACCTTTTCCACTTCCTGCAGGCCGTTGGCTACCAGCGTGCCGCCGGAAGAGACGATGTCGAAGATGGCGTCGGCAATGTCGGCCGCAGGGGCCACTTCCACCGATCCGGTAATGACCTGCACCTTGGCGTCAATGCCTTTTTCGCGAAGCCAGTCGCCCAGGATGCGGGGATAGGAGGTGGCGATCCTTTTGCCCCGGAGCCACTCGATACCGTCGTAGCCGGCATTCTTGGGAACGGCCAGGGAGAGGCGGCAGGTGCCGAATCCCAGTTTTTTCACCTGCTGGACGGGAAGGCCCCGTTCCACCACTTCGTTCAGCCCCACGATGCCGAGGGCGGCTGTCCCGTCGGAGACCACCTGCGGAATGTCATCGTCCCGCATGTAAAGCAGCTCCAGCGGGAAATTGGGGGCCTGGAGCAGGAATTTCCTGTGGGAATCGTCCAGATCGATGCCGATTTCCCGCAGCAGGGCGGTACTCTCGTCGCTCAGTCGCCCTTTGGATTGAATAGCCAGTCTCAACATGTTCTATATACCTTTAAAACTTTCATCCTGTAATACAAAAAAAGCCTGCCGGAACCCTCCGGCAAGCCTCTATGTACCTGATGGCACACGAATCACCTACCGGTTGGACATCAATCGGTGATGATGGTGATGTGCGCTCATTTGTTTCATCTGGTTGCAAAGTTATTAATAATTATTATAAATGCAAATCTTTTTGCGGGATAGTGGGGAAGGCATCCTGCCAGTCGCGAGCGAAATGGCATAAGTTTTGAAAAACAAGGTCTGCGGAAAATATAAACGTGTATTATATATGAAAAGAGGTTTTTTGACTGTTTTGCTGTCCATCCTGGCAGGTGGACTTACTGCCTATGCAGTGGTTCGGGCTTCCGAACCCAAGGAGCAGACCTTTGTCCGCGATGCGGCGGGCAATGCCGTAGAATACAGGACTGTCAATTTGGCAGACAGTGACTATCCGGACTTCACTTATGCTGCAGAGAGCGCCGTGGAGGCCGTTGTTTATGTAGAAGTGACGGTCCAGAGCCGCCAGCAGTATCAGACCATCGACCCGTTCTTCCGTTTCTTCTTCGGTGACGAGTACGACCAGCCCCGCTCCCGTGAGCAGAAGGGCAGCGGTTCCGGTGTCATCATCCGTCAGGACGGCTTCATCGTGACCAACAACCATGTGGTCCAGGACGCTACCAAGATTACCGTCACCCTGAACAACAACGAGCAGTACGATGCAACCGTGATCGGCACCGACCCTGCCACGGACGTGGCCATCATCAAGATCGAAGCCAACGGCCTGCCTACCATCCCCATGGGAGACAGCGACCAGCTTCGCCTGGGCGAATGGGTGCTGGCCATCGGTTCTCCGCTGGGCGTCCAGCTCCGAAGCACCATCACCGCCGGTATCGTCAGCGCCAAGGGCCGTTCCATGCCGGAATACAACGGGGAATTCAAGATTGAATCGTTCATCCAGACCGATGCGGCCGTGAATCCCGGCAACTCCGGCGGCGCCCTCGTGAACAAGAAGGGTGAACTGGTGGGCATCAATACCGCCATCGTCTCCCAGACCGGCTCCTATACCGGCTATTCTTTCGCCGTCCCCGTAAACATCGTAAAGCGGGTGGTGGAAGACCTGATCGACTACGGCTCCGTAAAGCGCGCCGTGCTCGGAATCTCCATGGGCACAGTGGATAAAAAGTTTGCCGACGAAATGAAACTTTCTTCCGTCTCCGGCGTATATATTAACGAGGTTTCGAAGGGAAGTGCCGCCGAAGAGGCCGGCCTTGCCAAGAACGATGTGATTATCGCCATTGACGGTCAGAAGATTACCGATGCTTCCTCCGTGCAGGCAAAGGTGGCCCAATACCATCCTGGAGACAAGGCAAAGATCACGTTCATCCGCGACGGAAAGGAAAAGACCGTGGAGGTTACCTTCCATGCTGCGGCCACCGAAAACGGTGAGAAGGATGTGGACGGCTCCGTCGTCTTCTACGGTGCAAGGCTCAAGCCCGCAGACGCAGAAACGCTGAAACAGCTCGGAATCCGCTCCGGTGTGGAAATCGTTTCCGTTGGAGAAGGCAAGATGGCGGAAGCAGGCGCCAAGGCCGGCAACATCATCGTCTATGTGAACGACGAACTTGTCGCGAAACCCGAAGACGTTATCGCGAAGGCGAAGAAGGCCTCCCGCGCCGTATACATCGAAGGTGTGGACAAGAACGGCAGGGCTTTCTACTTCGGCTTCGGCAAGTAAGGGATTTGCCGCACATGCCATGCAATTACGGCCTGTCCCTTGCGGACAGACCGTAATTTTTATATAGATAAATGAGACAACTTAAAATCACCAAGTCCATCACCAACCGCGAGAGCGCGTCGCTGGACAAGTATCTCCAGGAGATCGGCCGTGAAGAACTGGTTACCCCGGACGAGGAAGTGGAACTGGCCCAGCGGATCCGTAAAGGAGACCAGGCCGCTTTGGAGAAGCTTACCCGCGCCAACCTGCGTTTCGTGGTTTCCGTGGCCAAGCAGTACCAGAACCAGGGCCTCAGCCTGCCGGACCTGATCAATGAGGGAAATCTCGGCCTTATCAAGGCGGCCGAGAAGTTCGACGAAACCCGCGGTTTCAAATTCATCTCCTATGCCGTGTGGTGGATCCGCCAGAGCATCCTCCAGGCCCTGGCAGAGCAGAGCCGTATCGTCCGTCTGCCCCTGAACCAGGTGGGCTCCCTGAACAAGATCAACAAGGCCCTCTCCAAGTTCGAGCAGGAGAATGAGCGCCAGCCTTCCAACGAGGAACTCTCGGAAATGATCGACGTCCCTAAGGACAAGATTTCCGACACCCTCCGTGTGAGCGGCCGTCATGTCAGCGTGGATGCCCCGTTCGTGGAAGGAGAAGACAACAGCCTGCTGGACGTGCTGCCCAACGACGACTCTCCGAGCGCCGACCGCGGCCTGGTGAACGAGTCCCTGAATACCGAGATCGAGCGCGCCCTCAGCACCCTGACGGACCGTGAGCGCGAGATTATCAAGAGCTTCTTCGGCATCGGCTGCCAGGAAATGACCCTGGAAGAGATCGGCGAGCGTTTCGGCCTCACCCGTGAGCGTGTGCGCCAGATCAAGGAGAAGGCCATCCGCCGCCTCAAGAGCCCTTCCCGTTCCAAACTGCTTAAAGGTTATTTGGGATGACGCCGGAAGCTTTCATTCAGAAGAAGGCCGCAGCGGCCATTCAAGCTTTGTATGGTACTGAAGTGGCGGAAACGTCACTTCAGGTTTCTGTAACCAGGAAGGAGTTCGAGGGCGATTATACTCTGGTCACCTTCCCGCTTCTCAAAATCACCCGTCAGGCGCCGGACGCCACCGGCAATGCCATCGGCCAGTGGCTGGTGGACAATGTGCCTGAAATCAGCGCTTTCAACAGCGTGAAGGGTTTCCTGAACCTTTCTTTCTCTCCGGTCTATTGGAATGAGGCGCTCGCCGCCGCTGCAGCGGACGGCCATTTCGGCCAGCTGCCTTCCACGGGCCGCCGCATCATGGTGGAGTTCTCTTCTCCCAACACCAACAAGCCGCTCCATCTGGGCCATATCCGCAACAACCTGCTGGGAGACAGCGTCTCCCGCATCCTCAAGGCCTGCGGCAACGAGGTGGTCAAGTCCACCATCGTCAACGACCGCGGCGTGCATATCTGCAAGTCCATGCTGGCCTGGCAGAAGGAATTCCAGGGAAAGACCCCGGAATCCACCGGCATCAAGGGAGACCATCTGGTAGGCGACTGCTACGTGGCCTTCGACAAGATGTACAAGGCCGAAGTGAAGAAGCTGATGGAAGAGGGGTTGTCGGAAGAAGAGGCCAAGAAACAGGCCCCTTCCCTCAAGGAAGCCCACGACATGCTGGTGAAGTGGGAGCAGAACGACCCCGAGGTCCGCTCCCTCTGGTCCATGATGAACGGCTGGGTGTACAAGGGATTCGACGAAACCTACGCCGCCATGGGCATCACCTTCGACCAGGTAGACCACGAATCGGAAACCTATCTTCTCGGCAAGGAACTGGTGCAGAAGGGTTTGCAGGAAGGCGTCTTTGTCACGGACCCGGACGGCTCCGTCTGGTGCGACCTCACCGCGGACGGCCTGGACCGCAAGCTGGTCCTTCGTGGCGACGGCACCTCCGTGTATATCACGCAGGACCTGGGTACGGCAGAGCGCCGTTTCAACACCTACAAACTGGATTCCCACGTGTATGTGGTCGGCAACGAGCAGGATTACCACTTCCAGGTGCTCAAGCTCATCCTCAAGAAGCTGGGCTTTGCCTGGGCCGACCAGATCTACCACCTGTCCTACGGCATGGTGGAACTTCCGGAAGGCAAGATGAAATCGCGCGAAGGAACCGTGGTGGATGCCGACGACCTCATCCAGAGCATGTACGAGGAGGCCCGGAAAACCTCCGAGGAAAGCGGCAAGCTGGAAGGCATCCCGGAAGATGAGAAGGAGCGCCTGTACCGCATGATCGGCCTGGGGGCCCTGAAGTATTTCATCATCAAGGTAGACCCCAAGAAGACCATGCTCTTCAACCCCAAGGAGTCCATCGACTTCAACGGAAACACCGGCCCCTTTATCCAGTACACGCATGCGCGTATCTGCAGCATCCTCCGCAAAGCCACCGTCCCTTACGGTGTAGAGGACATCAAGGCCGATGCCAACCCTTCCGCCAAGGAAATCCGCCTGGTGAAACTGCTGGGCCTGTATCCCGGCAAGGTGGCCGAAGCCGGCGCTGCCCTGAGCCCCGCCGTCATCGCCAACTACGCCTACGAACTGGCCAAGGAATTCAACCAGTACTATCACGATACGCCCATCCTCAAGGAGGCCGACGAGGCCGTCCTCAAGTATCGTCTGGAGCTGATTGACGTGCTTTCCCGCACGCTGCGCAGCGCCATGGGCCTGCTGGGCATCGAACTGCCCGAAAGGATGTAATCGGATCAGCGCTCCAGATACTGGAGCGTGGCGGAGAGGAGTTCCCGGAGCTGGGGAGATGTTTCCAGCGGGAACCCGAAAGCTACGGCCCGGTACCCCTTCCCCTGGAAGGCGGTGCCGGCCGTTATTTTTGTGTTTTTGTACCGGAGTACCGGCCAGGTGTTTTCTGAAGCGGGTTCCAGGCCGTCCGGGCTTTCCACCCTGTAGATGGAGGAAGACCAGGCCCTGTTGTAGGAGGCCGTAGGCAGCTTGCAGGGGGCGCTGCGGGCCGGTTCCACCTCGCCAGACGTGTCTCCGAAGTTGGTGACCCACTTGTATCCAAGAACCTCCTGGATGAAAGTCCTGGTGCTTTCCGGGGCCGTTTCTACGGGGAAGACATGGTTCCAGGCATCCGTGCCGATGTACGATCCGGACAGGATCACATGCCCGCCCTTGCCGGTGAAAGTGCGGATGGCTGTCTGCAGGTTTTCGGGGAACACGGTATATCGGTCAGGCACGGCGCCGTTTCCGACGCGCGTAGTAACCTGTTTCCCGCAGATCAGGTCGATGGCGAAGGCATCGGCCTGTCCGTCAAAAGCTTCCGCGCTGGTGGAGGCGAAGGCATAGCCGGCTTCCAGGAGGGCTTTCCCGTGGACGGAGACGAAGTCGAAGGTGTTGCCGGCGATACGGGAACCGCCCTGGTCCGTGTAGGAACCGCCGAAACCGGGATTGTCGTCGTCGGTCCATTCCGCGGTGCGGTCGAACTGGTTCACGGCTCCGGCATAGAGGATATCCGTGCCCCATGGAACGCCGCTGTCCACATTGTCCAGAAAACCGGCATAGGTAGGCGTATCGAACCAGGTGGGGGCCGATACGCGGGTAAAGTTGTTGACTACGAGGACTTTCCTGGCATCCCTTCCCGGGTAGCCTGCAGAGAGGATTTCGGACGGGAAACTCTTGCCGCCCTCATTGCAGGCCTCCACTTTGAAACTGTACACATGTCCCGGCTCCAGATGGAGGGTGCAGGAGGGCTCCGAAACCTGCTTGCCGGAGTCGAACCCGCCATCGTCTTTCCGCGTATATACCCGGTAGTATCCGGCTGAGGCGGTAGGCTCCAGCGGGTCCGGGGTGGGCTCCCAGGAAAGGACGGCTTTTCCGTCTTCCAGGTCCGCCCTGAAGGCATGGACGGGCAGCGGCTGTACAACGTAACGGCAGCCGTACCGGGCACTTAAATACTTCAGGATGCCCTTGTAGACCGCCCGGCAGGCCGTAAAGCGGAAGGTGGGATCCAGTCCGTACCGCATGTCGGCGAAATTCTGGTGGGAGAGCAGTTCAAGCAGCATGCCCGGCACCCCTGTGGTGCGGGATTCGCTGTAGGAGCGGTCCCAGGTCTGTCTGCGGTTCCACAGCGGGTCGAACTGCGCCCGGATGTCTTCCACCACCTGGGTCTGGACCTGGTCGCTCAGCAGGCGGCCGTTCATGCGGCTCTCTCCCGTGGGGTACAGGTCTGAATTGTCGGCCTTCAGGGTATAGATGGCGAGCGTTCCCACAATGGAGTCGTTGGGCGTGATGCCTGCGTCGGAATGGAAGGCGAGTGAAAGGTCGAAGGGGATGTTCCTCCCTTCCGCTCCGGGATTCACGCGGGAGCCGCCGGAGAGTTCCTGCACCCACTTTCCGCGTCCGGCGAAGTCTTTGGTATAGTCGTTGTCCCAGTCGTCGAACAGGTTCATCTCTATGCCGTTCCACTGCATCTCGTACAGGGCGCCTTCCACATAGGCGGGCATGCCTGACAAGGTGCCGCCCCTTTCCATCTTGCCCATGCCGCCGCCGAAGCGGACCGCATCGGCCGTGACAATGCCGGAGGAACTGCTTCTGTTCGTGAGCTTTACATAGCCGGAGCCGCCTTTGTCGAAGAGGAAGGTTCCCAGGTACACCCAGGTGCCGCCGCCCATGGTCTGGTTCACGTGCAGGAGCGTCTCGCCGCCCAGGTGGGACACCGTGTAGCGGGCGTCGGTGGTGCTGCCGGGGAGGGTCTTATAGGAAACGTATACCGCATAATAGCCTTTTTCGGGGATATCGGCCCGCCAGACGGCCTCTGCGTGCCGATGGGCGTCTTCTCCGGAGGAAGTGGCTGTCTTTCTGGCGGTTCCCATCTTGAAGGGATTCTCGTACATCTGGTAGGTTTCGCGCTGGTCGGCGAATCCGGTGCCGGCGTCCTGCCATTCCCCTTTCTCCTCATAGGTGCCTTTCCGGCGGAGGAACCCTCTCCGGTAGGTTTCGAACGACGGATCATTGTCGCAGACCACTTCGTAGGGCTGGGGGTCCCTTTCGCGCGGGGTCACGACCACGGCGCCGGCGTTCTCCAGCATGGGGATGAGGAAGGGGAGTACGTAACTTTGCGTATAAAGGTCTTCCACCGTGCGGTGGGTGGCGGCCCGCTGCCATTCCCAGCGGTCGGTCTTGGCTTCCCAATAGCGCCCGTGGCTCTGCCAGAGGGCGATATGGCGGTTCTGCAGCCCCATCGGCCACGAATCGTCACCCTGCACCAGCGGGATGGTCTTGCTGCGGGGGTCCTCCACTTTGAGGGAAGTATTCGCAGGAGTCCCGTCCCTGGTCAGGAGGGGCATCGGCAGGTCGTTCAGTTTCTGTTTCTTGGCATAGAGGGTGCCCACGGAATAAGAGCCTATTGCCTGTGCGCCGAGCTCCTTCAGCTGGGAGCGGAACCAGGCGGGGTCTTCCTGCCGCCAGGGATAATCGGCCAGTTCCTGGGAGAAATAGAAGTCCAGGGCTTTTCCGCGCACGGTCACTTTCTCCAGTTTCAGGGTGGTTTCCACGCCGGTGCGCCGCTTCATGCGCTGTTTCAGGGAGTCGGTGGCTTCCCTGAAATCCCGGGCGCGGGGCTGGGCGTCCGCCAGGGAAAGGACGGACAGAAGGAGGACGGCGGCGAGGAAGAATCGTTTCATTTGGAGGAAGTTCGTTGTTTGCGGATGTCCCAGAGAATCACCAGGAGGGAACTGAGGGTTAGCGACAGCGTGTCGGCCAGGAGGTCCCAGTGGTCTCCGCTGCGGTAATCGGTGAGCGTGGCCTGCCCCCATTCCGTTCCGATGGCCAGCGCAATGCCCACCACGAAGGTAATGCCGGTGAAAGCCAGGGTGGCGGGGATGGTGTCCGTAAACTGGTCGAAAGCCAGGAAAGCCAGGATGGGGAAGGGGAAGAACATCAGGAAATGGACCACTTTGTCGATGGGAATGCCCAGCAGGGTCTTGGGAATGTCCGGGGTGTTGTCGAACTTTCCGAAGCACAGGAAAAGAACGGCGGCGACATACAGGAAAAACAGGACCCGGAAAAGGATTTTCTGGTTTCTGGTCATGGCATTACAGGGCTTGCATGTCATTGAGTTTCTTGTAGTAACCGCCCATGGCGATCAGTTCTTCGTGGCGGCCCCTCTCCACGATGCGCCCCTCCTGCATCACAATGATTTCATCGGCATTCTTGATGGTGGAGAGCCGGTGGGCGATGGCGATGGTGGTGCGGGTGGACATGAGGTGGTCCAGGGCGTCTTGGACAATCCGTTCGCTCTCCGTGTCGAGGGAGGCGGTGGCTTCGTCCAGGATGAGGATGGGCGGGTTCTTGAGGATGGCGCGGGCGATGGACAGGCGCTGGCGCTGGCCGCCGGAAAGCTTGCTGCCCCGGTCGCCGATGTTGGTCTGGTACCCCTGCTCCTTCTCCATGATGAAATCGTGCGCGTTGGCGATTTTGGCGGCGGCGATCACCTGCTCTTCCGTGGCCCCTTCCACCCCGAAGGCGATGTTGTTGAAGATAGTGTCATTGAACAGGATGGGGTCCTGGTTCACGTTGCCCATGAGGGCGCGGAGATCGCGGATGGCCACGTTCCGGATGTCTTTTCCGTCGATGGTGATCTGCCCTTGGGTTACATCCCAGAAGCGGGGGATCAGGTCTACCAGCGTGGTCTTTCCGGCGCCGGATTCGCCCACGAGGGCGATCATCTTGCCGCGCGGGATTTCCAGGTCGATGTCTTTGAGCACCTGCTTCCCGTCCTCGTAGCGGAAGTTCACTTTCCGGAAGCGGATGCTTTGGGTGAATTCCTTGAGCGGCTGCGGGTTCTCCGGATCCTTGATGGGATTGTCGGCCTCCAGCACCTTGTTGATGCGTTCCATCGAGGCCATGCCTTTGGGGATGCTGTAGGTGGCGCGGGAGAGTTCCTTGATGGGCTCGATCACCGAATACAGCACGACCATGAAAAAGATGAACTGGGAGGCGTCCATGAACTTGCCGCCGAAGAAGCTCTCTCCGCGGATGATCATGGCACCGCCCACGAACAGCACGATCAGGATCATGATGGTGCCCAGGAATTCGCTGACAGGGTGGGCCGTCGCCTGCCGGATGCTCACGCGGGAGATCTTGCGGCGCATGTTGTCCGTGATTTCCAGGAACCGGCGGGACATTTTCTTCTCGGCGTTGAAGGCCTTTACCACGCGGAGGCCGCCCAGGGTCTCATCGACCTGGGACATGGTGTCGCTCCAGAGGGTCTGGGCCTCCAGGGAATTGCGTTTCAGCTGCTTGCCGATGACGCCCATCACCCACACGAAGGCCGGGGCGAAGACAATGGTGAAGACCATCATTTCCGGGCTCAGGAAGGTGAGAAAGGCGAAATACAGGATGATCAGGATGGGGTCCTTGATGAGCATGGAGATGGATGCCACCACGGAATTCTCCACTTCCGACACGTCGCCGCTGATGCGGGCGATGATGTCTCCCTTGCGCTCTTCGGTGAAAAAGCCGATGGGAAGGTCCAGGATCTTGTTGTAGATCCGGTTCCGGATGTCTTTGACGATGCCGGTGGAGATGGGGACCATCACGGCGTTGGCGCCGAAGTAGCACGATGTCTTGAGCGCTGTGAAGAAGATCATGACGCCGCCCAGCAGGAGCAGGGTGTTCATGGCGCCGTGCACCGCTATGTGCCGGGACACATAGTAATAGAAGTTGTTCATCAGCGTGTCCTTGAGACCGGACCAGCCATGGATCTCCGCCCAGGGGATGAACTCGTAGGTGGTGGTGTCTACCTTGAACAGGATATTGAGCAGCGGCACCAGCACCGCGAACGAGAAGATGTTGAACACCACCGAAAGGGTGTTCAGCACCACGGCTCCGCCCAGGTAGCCTTTATACGGGGAGGCGTACTGCCTCATCATTTTCAGAAAATCTCGCATCCGGTCCGTTTTATTTCAGTTCTTGCTGGCGGGCCTTCAGGGCTCTCTTCAAGGCCGATGAGGCCCGCAGTTTCCGGACAGCTCCGGAGGCGGCCTGGAAACTGTAGAGCTTCTCTTTCAACGCATCTTCCGAGTAGCTGGGGAACAGTTTGGCCAGCTCGATGGCAATCAGTTCCAGCCTGTCGCCTGTCCCGACCGGGTAATTCTCCCCGTAGAAAGATTCGCTCCAGTGAAGGAAATCCAACCGTTCGCGGACCTGCTTTTCCAGGGAGACCGGGTCTGCAGAAAGGGCGGGAGCGTTCCAGACAAGCTGCTGATGCCAGATATTGCGTACCCCCGTGGCGGCGCCTGTCGCCAGGATGGTGCCGAAAGGCTCCAGGGTTCCATCGGCCCGGAAGACCGCTTTTTCCTTGAGCCGGGCTGTTTCAAAGACAAAGGACGACAGGGGGGCGGGCATTTGTTCAATGACCAGTTTCCGGAAGAGTTTCTCACCTTTCAGAACACGCGGAAATGCCTCCGTTTCAGGAAGGTTTGCATGGTAGACGGAGAATTCGGGATGCCGGCCCATGGTGCGGTGCGCCCGGCGGATGAAGTCCTGGTCCGGCAGGGCTCCGGATTCCAGAATCCAGGCATAGGGCTCCTGCACGTCGTTCAGTCCGCCGCGGTGGATGGGCAACTGGCCTTCATAGGCTTCCGCCACCGGGTCGGCGGCGGGCACATAAATGTTGAAATCCTTGTCTTTCTGGCAAATCAGCGTGCCAAACAGGGTGTCATCGCCCTTGGGTACAATTATACCGATCATAGAGTATGCTTTAACTTACAAATATAAGGAAATCTGCAGAAAAAGTCAAGTTATCTACAGAAGGCGGTGCAGGAAGTGGAAGATGAGCCGTACCCGCTTCTGCAGGACGGTGTAATTGAGGGTCTCGGGGGTATCGTAGGTCTTGTTGTTGTTGAGGGTGATGCCGGAGGTGAACATCACGGCCGGAATGCTTTTTTCCAGGAAGACGCGCTGGTCGCTTACCCGGCGGTAGAACAGGTTGGTGAAGTCCTTGCTCCCGTAATAGTCAAAAGCGAGGTCCATCTCCAGCCCAGGAGTGACATTGGCCCGTTCCAGCGTGAGGCGGTTGCCGTCGTTCTTTTCGCAGAGCATCATCAGGTAATCTGTCCGGTTTTTGTGCAGCGGAGCCAGCACGGACCCCACCTGGTCCAGGTTTACCACCAGGTCTACGGGCATGCCATGTTTTTCCAGAAGGCTGAGAAGGGCGGCGGATCCGGCCAGGTCCTGCTCTTTGGCATCCAGCGCCACCAGCAGCAGGCTGTGGGAATAGGTTTTTCCGCAGTCGCGCATCTCTGCGAACATCCTGGCCAGAGACAGGAGGGCGGACACTCCGGAGGCGTTGCTGTCGGCCCCGGGATAAAAAGTGCCGTTCAGGGTGCCCAGATTGTCGAAATGAGCCATTACCACGATGAACCGTTCCTGCTCCAGGCTGCCGGGGATATAGCCGATGACATTGCGGGCGAAAGCCCCTTTCCCGGTCCGGAATCCGTGATAGAAGGTGCCGTCTATGGTTTTGAGGTGCCAGGTCTGGAAATGGTCTCCGATCCAGCCGATGACCCGCTGAGACCCCTTGGTCCCGGCCGCCCGGCCGCCTGTCGAGGGAGCGCACATGTACTCTACCTGGCTGCGGAGCGTGAGGGAGTCCAGCACCATTTCGGCATTGAGCGTACTCACGGTAATGCGGGCAGGCCGGTCCGGCGCTCCGCCGTCCGGCCGGGCCTTGCACAGGCCCGGGAAGCCTGCGAGCAGTGCAAAACAGACAAATATGCCGACTATCTTTGCCATTCTCTTTTGGGCATATTGCTTGCAATGATCCGGCCGCACCCACATGCCCATGAGAAAAATGCGGCCGGTAATGTCAGAATATGCATTAAAAAACGCCACGAATTTAACGAAAAACAGGGTAATCTGCAATAAGTCGCAATTTATTTCGTAAATTTGCTTTTGGCGCGAAATTGGCAAATTCAGCGCAGGAAAGATTATGAAAAAGACATTGCTCACAGTTCTGCTGCTTCTGGCCGCCATCCTGACGGCCAGGGCGCAGTATGACAAGGATGTCTTCTCCTTCCGGGGGCGCAACGCCCTGCAGGACGGACGCCTGACCGAAGCGCTGGCCAATTTCAACATCCTGGCCCAGCTGGACTCTACCGACCACTGGACCTTCTTCTACAGGGGTATCGCCAAATACAACCTGGGAGATATCCGCGGTGCCAGGGCCGATTTCTCCACAGCTGTCCGGCTCAATCCTGTTTTCACCTCCGGATACCATTACCGGGCCATCACGGAAAGCCGTTCCGGCGACTACGATTCCGCCCTGAAAGATCTGGCGGAAGCCATCCGGCTCCGTCCCGGGTCGTCCGGCCTGTATTTCACGCGGGGTGTCACCTATTTCCTGAGCCGCCAGTTCGAGAGGGCTATCGCCGATTTTGACAAATACATCCGCCAGGAGCCCAAGGACCCTTCCACCTACCTGAACCGCGGCGCTTCCTATCTTTTCCTGGGCGATACGCTCAAAGCCCTGCAGGATTACGACAAAGCCATCAAACTGGACCGGTTCGAACCGGAAGGCTATATCCGGAGGGGCGGCCTGAAGGCGTCCCGGGGCTCTTACGACGAAGCCATGAGCGATTACAACCGGGCCGTGGAACTGGATTCCACCATGACGCTGGCCTATTTCCAGCGCGCCCTGGTCCATTCCGAGCTGGGCAATCTGAACGCTGCCATGGCCGACCTGAACAAAGTGCTGGACTATGAACCCGGCAACGCCCTCACCCTGTACAACCGGAGCCTCCTGTCGGCCCAGGTCGGGGATTACCAGGCGGCGCTCTCGGATATGGACCGCGTAATCGCCATCAATCCCGGCAACGTGCTGGCATACTTCAACCGGGCCGGCTTCTTCATCGACATGCAAAGATGGGACGATGCCCTGGCCGATTACAACAAAGCCATCGAGCTGTACCCGGACTTTGCCAAGGCCTACCAGAACCGCGCTTATGTAGAACTGCAGATGGGCATGACGCGTGCCTCCCGCGAAGACTACCGGATTGCGCAGCGCAAGGTCGCCGAATACCGCAGTTCCACCGCGGCGGGGGCCGATTTCGCCGATACCACCAAGAAATACAGCAGCCTGCTGGCCCTGGACGCCGATTTCGCCCGATCCGGCTTCGAAGACGAGATGCTCCGTCACCGCGACGTAGACATCAACCTGAAGCCGCTCTACCGGTTCGCCCTTACGGACAAGGCAGACCTCACCAACTACGCCCTGGAGCACAAGTACGAAAACCGCCTGCTGGAACAGTTCACCGCATCGCTTCCTTTGCCCGTGGTGGTCACCTCCTCCAAGGACGAGACGCCGTCACAGTCCCTGCTGGACGCCAATCCCGGCAGCGGCCCTTCCGGCCTGTTCCTGAAGGGGCTGCAGGAATTGGGGAAACGGCAGTACTCCCAGGCCCTTCAGCTGTTCACGGCTTCGGCGGAATCGAAGGATTCCGGGGCCTACGACCCTTATTACAAAGCGTTCTACCTGATGAACCGGGGCGTGCTCCGCGCCGAGATGATCGAGTTCATCGCCTCCTTTGAATCCAACGTGCAGACGCTCACCATGGACGACCAGCGCAACACCCGCGCCCGCGTGCGCGAGCAGGTCACGCAGGAATACGACTATTCAGAGGCTCTCGCCGACATGGAGGCCGCCGCCGCCCAGCTGCCCTCCTTCCCGTACATCCAGTTCAACCTGGGCAATCTGTATGTCCTCAGTTCCCGTTTCGTGGAAGCGATCGACAGCTACGACAAAGCCATCCAGCTGTATCCCTGGATGGCCGATGCCTACTTCAACCGCGCCTTGGTGCTCATTTATCTGAAAGACAAGGAGAAAGGCTGTATCGACCTGTCCCGCGCAGGGGAATTGGGCGTAGACGCCGCCTATCCGGCCATAGCCCGTTATTGCAAGGAGGAGGAGCAGTTATGATGCGATTCATCAGCTTCTCCAGCGGCAGCTGCGGAAACTGTTCCCTTCTGCTGGGCCCCTCGTCCGGCATCCTGATAGATGCGGGAGTCAGTCTCCGCCGGGTAAAAAAGGAGATGGAGGCCGTCGGGCTGGGCATGGACCGCATCAGCGCCATCCTGGTCACCCACGACCACGGCGACCATATCCGCAGCCTGGGCTCTTTCTGCAAGCGCATTTCCGTTCCGGTGTGGACGACGCCTCTCCTTCACGGCGCCTTGCTGAAGCATCCTTTCACGAAGGAATGGATTGGCAGTTGCCGGCAGGATCTGGCCAGAGGAGTCTGGAATCCGGTGACGCCAGATTTCGACGTGCAGTATTTCGAAGTCCCGCACGATGCCACCCAGTGCGTAGGGTACGCCATCCGTTGCGGGGAACAGCTGTTCGTGCTGATGACCGACCTGGGCCATGTGACCGAGGAAGCCATGAAATGGGGAGCATTGGCGACGACGCTGGTGATCGAGTCCAACTTCGACCAGGAAATGCTGCTGAACGGCAGTTATCCGCAGGAATTGAAAGACAGGATTTTCCATGGAAACGGACATCTGTCCAACGAAGACTGCGCCGAGGCGGTGGTGAGGCTCCTTCATCCCGGTCTCGACAACATCTTCCTGTGTCACCTGAGCGGTAACAACAACACGCCGCAGCTGGCTTACGACTGCACCAGCGCGGCTCTTTCGGCCGCCGGCGTAAAACCGGGCACCATCGGCCTCAGGGTGCTCCGCCGGGGCGAAGCTTCTCCGTTGCTTTCTCTGTAATTACGCGGCGTTGAGCCAGCGTCCGCGGTGAAGGCGTACCAGGAAGATGGCGCCTCTGAAGGTGAGTTCCACCGCCATGCAGATCCAGAATCCCACCAGCCCGTACATCCTCGTGAGGAAGATGGCGGGAATGATGCGCACCACCCACATCGACCCGAAATTCATGATGCTGGGCCACTTGGTGTCTCCCGCACCCACGCAGGCGCCGTAGGCTACCATGGCGGCGGCATAGCCCAGTTCCGCGAATGCCTCTATCCGGAGCACCCGGGCTCCCAGGTCGATCACGGCCGCATCGGGCGACAGCAGCCCCATCATCTGCGGAGCGAAAATATACATGAGGATGGCCAGGAATCCCATGATGCCCATGGCCATGAGGGTGTTGATCCAGGCGAACTGCCGGGCCAGCTCTTTCCTGCGCGCCCCGATGGACTGGCCCACCAGGGTGGTGGCCGCATCGGCAATGCCGGCGCCGGGCATATAACAGAGGCTCTCTGCCGTGATGGCGAAGGAATTGGCTGCGATGGCGATGGTTCCGAGCGGGGCGACGATGACGGTGGCGGCAATGTATCCGCCACGCATGAGGACGTTCTGCAGCGCCATGGGGCCGCTGATATTCAGGGCCTTCCGGATGACGGGTTCCGTGGGGCGGTAGCTGCCGCGCTCGTGGTTGAGCCTGAGTTCGGGAGAGCGGAAAGCCAGGAAAGAGAACATGAGGAGGCCGGTGATGACCTCCGCCAGGCCGCTGCCGAGGGCCGCTCCCACTACGCCCATGTCCAGCACATAGATGAACAGGTAGTTGAAGGCCACGTCCATCAGGCACATGCCGATGCTCAGGATGCTGGGCACTTTCATGTTGCCGCTGGCCTGCAGCATGGCCGCACACATCCAGTCCAGCAGCATGGCCGGCATGAACAGCGACATGATGAGGAAATACTTGGAAGCGTCGGCTGCGATGTCTTCACCGCCGCCCAGCCAGAAGGGCAGCTGCTGCGAAACGGAGATTCCCAGAAGGGCGATGACCCCGCTGAAACCCAGCACACAGACCAGGGCCTGGCGGAGGATGTCCCGCGCTCCGCGGAAGTCGTTGCCGCCGATATGGTGCGCCACCTGTACGGAAAAACCGCTGGTCGCGGCCATCCCGAAACCGCCCATGAGCCACAGGCAGGTGGAAACCAGGCCGATGGAAGCGCCCGCCTCCGGACCCAGATGGCCCACCATGGAGGTGTCGATATACTGCATCATCACGGACGAGAGCTGCGCCAGGATGGCCGGATAGCTGAGCATCAGGCAAAGGCGCAGCCGCTGGCCCAGGCTCAGCGGCTCTCCGGAGCGGATGCGTCCCAGCAATATGTCTTTCGTGCTTCCCATCGTGCCGTTTTTTCCGGCTGCAAAGATACAATAATTATTGTAAATAAGGCGGAACTTCGCCCTGGTCGATCAGCGTCCTGAGGATTCCTGTCCAGCGGTCTTCCGCCGGGCCGAAGGCTTTCCGGAGGTCCTGCAGGGAATATCGGCCATCCCGGGCCGCAATGAATTCCCTGAGCTGTCTTTCCAGATTCTCCCCCCGGGCGGCCCTCCGGCAGATGTCGCATTTTCCGCATGGGGCCGATGTTTCCTGGCCGAAGTAGCGGAGGAGGAACTGCGACCGGCACTCCGTTTCCTCTTCCACGAATTCCGTCATGGTGGTCATCCGTTTTCCGTAGGCCTCCCGCAGCATCTTGTGGCGTTTGGGAGTAAGCTGCACGTCGCCGGGGTGCAGGCGCGGGTGCTGCAGGCAGATGACCGTGGCGTGGTCGGCCGGAATGTACCGGATGATATGGTTGACGCTCAGCTGGTAAAGCAGTTCCCTGAGGTGGGGGACCGATATCCCGCATTTCCCGGCGATGAATTCCTCGTCGATGGGGGTGACGTTGGAGAAGATGCCCGTATAGCTTCTCATGAGCTGTTCCAGCAGGCCCGGCATTTCCTTGCCCGGCAGGTCGATGCCGTACAGGGCGGTCCTGTCCACGTCGATCCTGATCCGGGTCTGGATGTCCATGTCTTCCGAAATGCTCCAGTGGCCTTCCCGCTCGATATATTTGATGGCGTACCAGGCGGGGGAGGACTGCAGGCGGAACCGCTGGCAGAAGGCTGCGAGGTCGAACTTGAGCATCCGGCCCATGCCCGTGTCGTAGGGGATTTCGAAGAAAATGTGCAGCTTCTCGTAAATATCTTCAATGAAATCCAGCGACGGGAAGGAGACCTGCTCGATCTGTTTGAGGCGGCGGATGTCCGTCCCGTTCCACAGGAGAACGGCCCAGGAGGGCTTCCCGTCCCGCCCGGCGCGTCCGGCTTCCTGGAAATAGGCTTCCGGGCTGTCCGGCAGGTCCGAGTGCACCACGAAGCGCACATCGGCCTTGTCGATGCCCATTCCGAAGGCGTTGGTGCATACCATCACGCGGGTGTGCCCGCTTTTCCACTGCTCCTGTTTCTGCGAGCGCAGGCTGCCGCCCAGCCCGGCGTGGTAGTGGTCGGCCTGGATGCCGGCCTGGCGGAGTGCGGCGGCGATTTCCTCCGCCCTGCTGCGGCTTCTCACATAGACGATGCCGGTGCCGGGAACCCCTTCGCAGACGCTTCTGATCTGCCCCAGTTTGTCTTCCGTCTTGCGGACGATGTAACTCAGGTTCGGACGTTCGAAGCCGGATTTGAGCAGGTTCGGTTCCTTGAACCGGAGGCGGTCCATGATGTCCCCGGCCACATCCGGCGTGGCGGTGGCCGTAAGGGCGATGACCGGGGCGTCCACCCGTTCCCGGAGCTGGCCGATTTCCAGGTAGTCCGGACGGAAGTCATAGCCCCACTGGGAGATGCAGTGCGCCTCGTCCACGACGATATAGGAGATGTTCAGGACGGAGAGATAGCTCCGGAAAAGCTGTGTCTTGAGGCGCTCCGGCGACAGGTACAGGAATTTGAAATCGCCGTAGGCGGCATTGTTCAGGGCCAGGTCTACCTGACGGCGGTCCATGCCGGCATGGACCGCGATGGCCCGGATGCCCCTTTCTTCCAGATTCTGCACCTGGTCTTTCATGAGGGCGATAAGGGGGGTGACCACCAGGGCGATGCCGTCTTTCAGCAGTGCCGGTACCTGAAAACACACCGACTTGCCGCCGCCGGTGGGAAGGATGGCCAGAACGTCCTTTCCATCCAGGGCTTCCCGGATGATTTCTTCCTGCATGGGACGGAAACTTTCGTGGCCCCAGTATTTCTTCAGTGCCTCAATCGGTGTCATCAGGTCAAATATACGAAATGTTTTCAAGATAATTGGCTTTATTGAGGAAACTTTGTAACTTTCCTCTATAAATCAGAGAGAAGACCGTTGTCTTATGTAGGCGAGCGGCCGTTGCCAAGCAGTAGCGGGTATGACAGTGTATCCCCAAGCGTTATCTGCTGGCGGATACAGATGTGATAATAAATAACTTTCCTCTACGAACTCTGCGGTTCAAACAGGCCTCCTAAGCCGCATAGAGCATTAGCCAATTTGACAGACGGGGACGGACCACCACAAAGTTAGTGACCTTACAATATGCGGTATATATTGGACCGACCGCTTACGCAGCTGGAGCAATATCAGGGGTATAGTCACGATAAGCGACATTGTCGTGCAGGACGTACCAAACGGCTATCAAGATCTTCCTCGCAATGGCAACCTGGACCTTCATCTTGTTCTTGCGGCGGACGACAGTCTGGTAGTAACTGAACTTGTTGAGATAGCATCCCTGAGTCTTGGATGCGCCCCACGAGCATTCAATAAGAGTTTTTCTCAGATACCGGTTGCCGTGTGTGATGCTCCTTGCCTTGATCTTACCAGCACTTTCCTCATTTCGGGGTTTCAGTCCACACCAAGACACAAGGTGGGCGGCGTCTTGGAACGATGACACATCTGAGCCCACTTCTGCAATGATGGCCGTAGCTGAACGGCCCTTGACGCCCGGTATGGTCTGGAGTTTCTTCAACTGCTCGGGAAAGTACTGTTGGCATATGGCATCCATCTTCGACTGGCATTCATCCTTGTGGCGCTGTGCGAGGTCAACCTCTTCACGCAATTGGCGGATTACATCAATGTCGGTATCGGATATGACTCCTGTAAGTGAGGATATGATGACATTTTTGCCGACACGATTGGTGATGCGACCGTGTATCACCTTGAGCAGTTCCGCGGGGTCACGTACACCCTCGGATATAAGGCGTACTACCTCCTTGTAACTCTTGCCGTCGGTCGTAGCCACATAGTTGCTGATGCGGATGTTGCAGCGTTGTAGGGCCGCATCAAGCTTACCCAGTTTGCGGACGCACTCGACATTCAGGTCCGATATCCGGCGGTCGTACTGACGGAGCTGCTGGATGATGTCGGCAGGAACATAACTGCCGCGGATAAGATCCTTCAGCAGACAGGTCGCTATCCACTCCGCATCCTTCATGTCACTCTTCTTCCCAGGTAACTGCTTGATGAAGTAGGGGTTGACCAATTTTAGGTCCATCACATAACGCTCCAGCACCCGCCACACCGGCATCCAGTACACACTCGTGCTCTCCATACAAACTTCGTCGACATCGTGCTCTTGAAGAGCAGCCGCCAATTGCTCCAGCTCGGGAGTCAAGACACCAAATTTCTCTTGAAAAACTACACCTTTTTCATTGACAATACACGCAAAGACACTATCTTTGTGGACGTCAAGACCGCATACTTGTCGCATAGGCAAAACAAATTTTGGGACACAAGGCCCGTTAAACATATAGACTATTGCGGCGCGCCGAGAGGCGACGACCGCTCGCCTACAAAGATAAGACAGCGGTCTTGATTTTTATGCAACTGGCCTAAAATCGAAAGATTTTATGTATATTTGACCCATAAATAACCTGAACGATGATAGTCAAGTCTTTTTTGCTGAAGCAGGATACGATCCGGCAGATTGCCGCCCAGTGCGGCAAGGGTATCGTGGCCGTTGTCCGGCCGGAGAAACAAATTGAGAACATATTGCGGGAAGCCATCCGGAAAACCATCCTGGAAAAGAAGTCCGCCGCCGAAGAAATAGAACAGGTCAGGTCCTATTTCCGGGCTTTGTCGGATTCTCCCGCCTATCAGGAAAAGGCCGCCCAGATCATCGATTCCATATCGGCCTATCTGCGGGAAGGCATGTATGTGATGGCCTCCAAAATCGCCATCCAGGACTATGTGATGGCCCGTTGCGCCCGTCTCTGCGCAGAGGCGGTGAACGACCGTGTCGGCGGCGTCCTGGTTGACGGCACGGAACTCATGCTTTGCCATGAGGACGGCCGGGGCGTGCAGCATTTCGACTGGATCCGTTCCCAGGAGCAGATCCGTGCGCGTGTCGCTGCAGAAGGCTCCATGGTCATCTCCGGCGGTTACGGCCTGCTGGATTCCGGCTACGTGGTGCGGGTGGGCAAGGACGGCTCCCACCTGATGGCCTCCCTGATCGGCGCGACCCTCAAGGCGGAAAGCATCGTTTTCTATATCGAAGGAAAGGGAATCGAAGGCATCCCTGCCATGACTTACGACGAGGCCGCGCACTTCTGCGCATCGGCCTCCCATGCGCCTTTTGCTTCCAGCGCCATCTGGCCTGCGAAGAATGCGGAAATTCCCATCCTGGTGAAAGACATCACGGACGCCGCCTTCGAAGGAACCATCATTTCCACCGGTTCCGCCCACAAGCGTGATGTCATCTGGGACAAAGACCTTACGCTGGTCACGGTCTACGGTACCGGCCTGCTGGGCAGGGTGGGCATGTCCTCCTCCATTTTCTCCTGCCTGGCCAAGGAAGGGGTGAATGTCCGCTTCATCGCCCAGACATCGTCCGAATACAGCATCAGTTTCGCCGTCAGGACCGAAGATAAAGAACGCACGCAGAATGCGCTTCAGAGCCTTTTCAGAGACAATCCGCTGCTCCCGCTGGACGATGTGGTGGTGCTCAACAAGGAAGTGGGCATCGTCACGGTTTTCGGCAGCCGCATGCGCAACCTCCCCGGCACTTCCGGCCAGGTGTTCGGCGCACTGGGCTCCGCAGGCATCAATATCATCGCATCGGCCCAGGGTGGAGAAGAACTGAGCATCTCCCTGGTGGTGGAAGAGAAGGACGTGGAGAAGGCCGTGTCGCTGCTTAAAAACTAGCGCTTGTAGATCTTGAACCTCCAGGTGAGGCCCATGGCCAGGTGATTCACCTTGTCGTGGTTGTCGCGGAAATAGGCCAGGTGGAGGCGGAGGTTCTCGTTTCCGAGCGGGAAATATTCCACACCGGCGCCTCCGTAGAAATAATCGTTTCCGGCCGGTAAGGTGAGGTCATAGGATATGCCGTCAGCATCTATGTTGGCGGCATCGTTGTGTTCAAACCCGATCTTGGTGCACAGGTTCCATTTGCCGATGCTCCAGATGGCCTTGCCGATCAGCGACCAGTCGGTGAAGAAGAACTGCTTCTGGGCGAAGGAGGCCCGGTTGATGAAATCTACGTCCACGACCAGGCCGCCGAAGGTGAATTTGTTGCCCAGGGCGATGTAGTTCATCTTCCGGTGGTATTCGTCCTCTACGTAATTGTAACTCCAGGTGGTGTGCCAGCTGCGGCCGATGTGCCCGTTCCAGTACAGATTATAGGAATAGGCGTTCTGCCCTACCGGGGAGATGGGGGAGGGGATGAACTGCAGGATGATGTTCTGCCCTTCTGCCGGCGAATAGGTGGCGTTGACCCCGAAGGCATAGTACTGATACAGGTTGTTGCTGAAAGTCCCATAATAGTAGACGTCGATAGGGGGGGAATCGATTTCATACCCGCCTATGAAGATGGGATGCTTTCCGAACGTGAACGACCACTTGGGCGTAGCCTGCCATTTGAGCCACAGGAAGTCCGTGGCATTGAAAGGGTTCTGGTCGTCAATCTTCTTGTTGAGCCGCTGCCGGATGCGGAAACTCACTTTGTCCGTAAGCTGCCCCATGATGTGGAGGTTGAAATAATCTCCCTGAAAATGGGACCCGTATACTCCGTCCCGGGTTTCCTGATGGAAAGAGCCGCGGGCGTCCACGGAGATTTCGTCTACATGGGTCTGCTGGGCCTGCACCGCCAGGGCCGGCAGCAGAATGCTTGCAAAAAAGAGGACAATGTGTTTCATATAAAAACAAATATACGGACTTTCCGGGGAAAATCCGTATAAAATGTATAGAAATAGCGAATGCTATCTGATGATTCCTTCTTCCTTGAAGACTTTGGTCAGGGCCTCCACGGCCTTGTCCACCTGTTTGCGGGTGTGGGTGGCCATCAGGGAGAACCGGATCAGGGTGTCCTGCGGGGCGCATGCCGGCGGAATCACCGAGTTGATGAAAACGCCCTCGTCGAAGGCACGCTTGGTGACGATGAAGGTCTTTTCCAGGTCACGCACGTACAGTGGGATGATGGGGCTCTCCGTCTCGCCGATCTCGAAACCGGCTTCGCGGAACTTGCGGAGCGCGTAATTGGTGACATCCCAGAGCTTGGTGATGCGCTTGGGCTCTGCCTGGATGATATGCAGTGCCTCCAGGGCCGATGCCGTTGCGGCGGGCGTGTCCGAAGCCTGGAAGATATAGGTGCGGGCGGTGTGACGCAGATAGTTGATGATCACCTTGTCTGCGGCGATGAATCCGCCGATGGCGGCCAGGCTCTTGGAGAAGGTGCCCATGATCAGGTCGATTTCGTTCGTCAGGTGGAAGTGGTTGCAGACGCCGCGGCCCTGCTCACCGAAAACGCCGATGCCGTGGGCTTCGTCCACCATGATCACCACATTCTCGTACTTGTGCTTGAGTTCGACGATCTCTGGCAGTTTGGCCAGGTCTCCCTCCATGGAGAAGACCCCGTCCACCACAATCAGTTTTACGGCGTTCTTGGGGCAGCGGCGGAGGCAGCGCTCCAGGTCCTTCATGTCGTTGTGCTTATAGTGCAGGCCCTTGGCGAAGGACAGCCGGCGGCCGTCCACGATGGAGGCGTGGTCGCGATCGTCGCAGATGATGAAATCGTCCTTGGTGAGAAGCTGGGGGATGACGCCGCTGTTCACGGTGAATCCGGTGGAGAAGCAGAGGGCTTCATCCTTTCCGACAAACTCGGCCAGTTCTTTTTCCAGCTGCACGTGGATATCCAGCGTGCCGTTGAGGAAACGGGAACCGGCACAGCCGGAACCGTATTTTTCCATGGCGGCGATGCCTGCTTTGATGACTCGCTCGTCTCCGGTAAGTCCGGTGTAAGCGTTGGAACCGAACATGAGGATCTTCTGTCCGTCCATGGTAACTTCCGTCCCTTGCTTACTTGTTATTTGACGGAAATAAGGGTAGATTCCCTTTTCCATCATCTTCTGCGGCAAGTCATATTTTGCCAGTCTGGCGTGTAAAAGTCCCATTCTTAATAGGTTTTAGTACTGTTCGCATTTGTATTCAACCTGCAAAATTACTAAAAATATTTTTTTATCTTATAATTTCTGCCGAAAAATTCGTACCTTTGAAAACTTTTAGCGCCTGCAATACATTACTATGGAAGAAAGAAAACTCAATTTCCTCGAAGAGATCATCGAAAAAGACCTGGCCGAAGGCAAGGTGGACTCCGTCATGACCCGTTTCCCTCCGGAACCCAACGGATACCTGCATCTGGGGCACGCCAAGAGCATCTGCCTCAATTTCGGCCTGGCTCAGAAATATGGCGGAAAAACCAATCTGCGGTATGACGACACCAACCCCACCAAGGAAGACACCGAATATGTAGATTCCATCAAGGAAGACATCAAGTGGCTGGGCTTCCAGTGGGACAAGGAACTGTATGCCTCGGATTATTTCGACCAGCTTTATGAATGGGCCGAAGACCTCATCAAAAGAGGCCTGGCCTATGTGGATGACCAGACCCAGGAAGAAATCCGCCTGAACCGTGGCACCGTGGACAAGCCGGGCACCCCCAGCCCCTGGCGGGACCGCACCCCGGAGGAAAATCTGAAACTCTTCCGTGAAATGAAGGCCGGAAAATACGCGGAAGGGGAGAAAGTGCTCCGCGCCAAGATCGACATGGCCCATCCCAACATGATGTTCCGCGATCCGCTCCTGTACCGCATCAAATTCGCCCATCATCACCGTACCGGCGACAAGTGGTGCATCTACCCGATGTACGACTACACCCACGGCCAGTGCGACT
>ERZ842401.1173-NODE-1173-length-38337-cov-14.486129_pt1 | contig 38337 bp, 29 predicted proteins | sample MGYA00521270_ERZ842401 | MGnify/ENA primary metagenome ERZ842401 (study PRJEB31892, sample SAMEA3878208) | bioreactor metagenome | biome: Moose rumen | place: Sweden | collected 2011-10 | study: EMG produced TPA metagenomics assembly of the PRJEB12797 data set...
AATTGAAGCTCTTCCAGTTCATCGGAAAGGACAACATTCCGTTCCACACGGTCGTTTTCCCCTGCTCAGAAATCGGAACGGGAAAGGACTACACAAAGCTCTTCCACATGAGCAGTACCGAATTCTTGAACTACGAGGACGGAAAATTCTCAAAATCAAAAGGCGTGGGCGTGTTCGGAAGCGATGCGAAAGAATCGGGAATCCCGAGCGACGCATGGAGATTCTACATCTACTACAACCGACCAGAAAATCAGGACTATCAGTTTACTTGGAAGGACTTTCAGGAAAAATACAACAAGGAGCTCATCGGAAATTTGGGAAACCTCGTGAACCGAACGCTCCTTTTCATCAACAAAAACTACGGTGGAAAAATCCCTGCGGGCAAAAAGGACGAGGCTCTTTGGAAAGAAGTCCTGGCGCATGAAGCGAAAGTGACCGAATACCTTGAATGGGCGGAGCTTAAAGACGCTTTCCACGAGATTTTTGCGATTAGCGACATTTGCAACAAGGCGTTTCAGGCGGCGGAGCCGTGGAAAGCGGTTAAAACGAACAAAGAGGTCAGCGACAATATTCTCTACAACCTCGCCTATGTCATCAAGGATTTGATGATTATGATTCAGCCGTATCTTCCGAAGTATTCACAGGTGGTCGCGGGCTATCTTGGGCAGACGATTTATGACGCGCATTTCGGAACGGAAGCGAAAGACGGAAGCCTCACTTGGGACGATTTGGGCAAAATGGAGGGCTTGGAGTCGATTTCTGAGACCGCCGTGTACTTCACGCCGCTCGACAACAAGACGACCGATGCATTCCGCGAAAAATTCAGCGGAAAGCAGGTGGCTTCGATGAACTCAGCCCCCGAGAAATCTAAAAATCAGAAAAGCGGGGTTTCGATGAACTCAACCGCCGCTTCTGGCAAAAAAGAAGAGAAGCCCGCTCTCACTCCGGAAGAGCAGATTGCGTTCTTCAACGCGAACATCGAGCTTCGCGTGGCGAAAATCACCGACATCAAGCCGAATCCTGACGGCGACAAGCTCTACATCGAGACTCTTGACGACGGAAGCGGAACGCCGCGAACGATTCAGTCGGGATTGCGGAAATATCTCACCGAGGCGGATTTGCTCGGAAAGCATGTTGTCATCGCCGCGAACCTCGCTCCCCGAAAGATGCGCGGGGTTGAAAGCTTTGGGATGCTTCTCGCTGGCGACTACACCGACGAGAACGGCAAAGAGTGCGTTGAGGTGCTTGACGCTTCATGGGCTGCCCCCGGAACGCGCGTCGTGCTTGAAGGAAGCGATATAAACGCGGCGAAAAAGGCTGAAATCACTGGAGACGAGTTTTTCTCGGTCGCGATTGAGGCGAAAGACGGAGTAGTGCAGATTGCGGGAAAAAAATTGCTTGCCGACGGGCGCTTCATTACGACAGAGAAAGCCTTGAACGGCGAGATTGGCTAAAAAAGGAGAAAAAAATGACGGACATCGAAAAAGTCAAAGATTATTTGGATAAGGCAAAAGTGTATTATTTTACCACGGTTGACGGCGACAAGCCGAAGTGCCGGCCGTTCGGATTTTGCATGATTGAAGACGGAAAATTGTATTTCGGCACGGGAACTTTCAAGGATTGCTTCAAGCAGATTCAAGCGAACCCAAACATCGAAATATGCGCAATGGGCGCGGGCGGATTTTTGCGCTACTACGGAAAGGCAAAAATCGTTGATGATGACGCTCTCGCTCAGAAAGCGTTGGACAGCATGCCACCAGTCAAAAAAGCCTACGAAGAAAATGGCTGGAAAATGGGAATGTTCTACCTTGAAAACGCGACCGCAGAATTCAGAGATATGTTCAGCGTAAAAGAGAAAATTGAATTTTAGAAAAATGCGTCACCACTTTTTCGCCGCGCTCGTCGCCCACTCGATTATTTCGCTCAAGCCCGCCTTGTTCTTTTTCAGATACGCAAGGCGGTAGTGCGCGGTCGCCTCGTCGTCCACAATCGGAACGGTCACGCAGCCCTCGCGCGCGTCGCTCAGCGTGTGGCCCAATTCGGTGACGAACGTGAGCGGATTCTGCGACTTCACCACGTTTGCGAACACCATGAAGTCGTCATACTCGATGTACTTCGCGTCGGGAATCATCTCGCGGTGGAGCTTGTGCCAAAATCCGATTCCCGTGAACTCGCGGATTTCCTTTCCGGCAAGGTCTGAAAAATGGATTTCGGATTTTTTGGAAAGCGGGTCTGAAAGCGGAATCTGCATGAAAAGCTGCTCGTCCATGAACGGCACGGTCTCAATCGCGTCGCTCGCGATTTCTTTCCGCACGATTGCAATCTCCGCCTTTTCCGAAAGCAAAAGCGACACGATGTCGTCCTCGTCGGGCATCGTCGAGGCGACCTTGATTTTCGGGCAGACGTTCGTGAGCTCGGCATGGAGCTTCCACTGCGGCGCGGGCGCGCACGTTGCAAGGCTTATCGAGCAGGACTCGCTCTTGATTTCGCCCATTTTCAGCTCGAGCGCCGCCGCCGCCTCAAGCACGAGCCTCGCCTGCTCGGTCGCAATCCGCCCCGCCTCGTTCAGCGCCATGCTGTTTTTCGTCCGCTCGAAAAGCGCGAGCCCCAATTCGTCCTCAAGCCGCTGAATCGAACGGCTGAGCGCGCTCTGCGAAATGCCCATTTTTTCCGCCGCGCGGGAAAGCACTTTTTCGTCGGCAATCGTCACGAGCTGCCGCAGTTGTGTCAGTTCCATGCGCTCATTGTAGCACGCGCGGCGCGTTTTCGCTACAATGAGCAAGCGGCGTGCTGACAATTTCCTTCCATGCAAACGGGCGGAGCGAGTATGCGCGAAACGCATTGCGCCTTGCAAAACTTCTATTGTACAAATCAAGCGTTCACGATGTATTATTGAAAGAAGTATTTTCAGGAGAACGAAATGCAAAATTTTGACTACATGACACCCACGCGGCTCATTTTTGGCGAGGGCGTGATTAAAAATCTTCCCGATGTGATGGCTCCGCTCGGAAAGAAAATTCTTTTGACTTACGGCGGCGGTTCGATTAAGAAAATCGGCTTGTACGACAAGGTTAAGGAACTTTTGCGGGATTTTGAGATTTTTGAGCTTTCAGACATTCAGCCGAATCCCAAATACGACCCGTCCGTGCTTGACGGCGTGAAAATCTGCAAGGAACAGAAGATTGATGTGATTCTTTCCGTGGGCGGCGGAAGCGTGCTTGACTGCTCGAAGGCGATTGCGGCGGGAGCATGCTACGAGGGCGAGGCGTGGGATTTGATTTCGTACAAGGCAAAGGCAAAAGCCGCGCTTCCGATTGTGGATATTTTGACGCTTGCGGCGACGGGAAGCGAATACGACTGTGGCGGCGTGATTTCGCGCACGGAGACGAACGACAAAATCGGCTATGTAGACCCGCACTTGTACCCGGTTTGCTCGATTCTTGACCCGACTTATACTTTTACCGTGTCGAAAAAGCAGACTGCGGCGGGCTGTGCGGACGCGATGAACCACATCATGGAGCAATATTTCTGCGAGGATTCCACGCTTTTGAACGATGGATTTATGGAAAGTGCGTTGAAGAGTTTGATGATTCACACTCGAACTGCTCTTGCAAAGCCAGACGACTACCGCGCTCGTGCGGAACTTATGCTCGCTTGCACCTATGGATGCAACGGAATCTACTCGCTCGGAAACAGCGCGTCGGGCTGGCCGTGCCACGGAATCGAGCACGCCCTGAGCGCGTACTACGACATTACGCACGGCGAGGGCTTGGCAATCATCACGCCGCGGTGGATGAAGCACATTCTGAGCGAAAAAACGGTCGGTCGCTTTGTGAAATACGGCTTGAATGTGTTCGGAATTGATTCTTCGCTTGACAAATACGAAATTGCGAACAAGGCGATTGAGGCGACTTATCAATTCTTTGAGTCAATCGGAATCCCCATGCATTTGCGCGAAGTGGGTATTGACGACAAAAGAATCAAAGAGATGGCGCATCACATCGCGGTGAATGAGGGCTTGGAAAACGCTTGGGCACCGCTTACCGAAGACGATTTGGTCAAGATTCTGACCGACTCGCTGTAGAACAAAAACTGGTGGCTGAACGCAGGCGAAACCACCGCGCAAGGAGAACTTCATTATGGCAAAAGCACTTATCGCCTATTTCTCGCACACGGGCGAAAATTATTTCGGCGGCTCAATCAAGAAGATTTCAAAGGGAAACACGGCAGTTGTCGCCGAGTTCGCGCAGAAAGCGACGGGCGGCGATTTGTTTGAAATCAAAACCGTGAAGCCGTATCCCGAAAACTACAAGGAATGTTGCGATGCGGCTCAGGCGGAGGGCAAGGAGGGCGAACGCCCAGAACTTGCGGCTCCGCTTCCGAGCATCGCCGACTACGACACGATTGTGCTCGGCTATCCGTGCTGGTGGGGAACGATGCCGCAAGCGATTTTCACGTTTTTGGAAAGCGCGGATTTTTCGGGAAAAAAGATTTTGCCGTTCTGCACGCACGAAGGAAGCGGCATGGGCAGAAGCGAGCGCGACATCAAGACGCTCTGCCCTGCTTCGACTGTGGCGAGCGGACTTGCGATTAACGGCTCGTCTTGCTCCCGCGCGGAAGAAAGCGTGAAAAAGTGGCTTTCTGCAAACGGATTGTAAAAAACAGCGAGCATTTTATACGCCTTTCATTTTTCCGTTTTCCGTTTCTCCGCGAAGAATTCGACTTCTTGACACCAAAACAGATTGCGAGTAGGTTTTATTCGTCAAAATAGTGTATCGATTCTGAAAATCAAGGAGAAAAAAATGAAAATCGCGTTGGTCGGATATGGAAAAATGGGGCACATGATTGAGTCTGTGGCGAAGTCGCTCGGACACGAGATTGTGGCAACGATTGATGTGCTTGCAAAGGACGCGAGCGTTTTGGTCGCTTCGGGGGACGGGGCGGCGGTCGCTGACGCGGTGAAAAAAAGCGGGGCGGAGGGCGTGATTGAGTTCAGCCATCCGTCAAGCGTCATTTCGAATTTACGGGCTTTGATTCCGCTCACGCTTCCGATTGTGTGCGGAACGACGGGCTGGGCAAAATCTGAGGGCGAAATCGAAAAATTGTGTGCCGAAACGAATGGAACTTGTATGCGCTCTTCAAATTTCTCAATCGGCGTGAATATGTTTTATAAAATCGTGGAAGAAGCCGCAAAAATCATGGCGGACTATTCTGAATACGATGTCGCCGTGTGGGAAGCGCATCACAACCAAAAGGCGGACAGTCCGAGCGGAACGGCTCTTGAAGTGGCTCGTCGCGTAATGAGCGGAAACAAAACAAAAACCGAGATGGTCTTTGACGCATTTCACGAAAAGCCAAAGGCGAATGAACTTCATGTTTCTTCAACGCGCGTGGGGTTTGTGCCAGGAACTCACACCGTCTTTTTCGATTCTCCCGCTGATGAAATTGAACTCACGCACCGAGCGAGAAGTCGTGAGGGATTTGCGCGAGGAAGCGTGGTCGCGCTCGAAAAACTCTCTGAAAAACTGAAATTAGGCGAACTTTCGCGCGGAAAATTGTATGGAATGAGTGATTTGTTCTAATTATTCTACCGTTCGCTGTTCCTCAAAATCTCGTTTTTTTGATTTGTGCCATGATTTTGAGTTGAGTAAACAAAAGGTTTCATATACAATAATCGAAGGTATTATCTACCGTTTATGGAGGAATTATGACAATCGCTGAAATGCTGAACCAGAGTATTATCCTTACTCTGCTTGGTATGTGTGTAGTTTTCAGTTTTCTTGTCATCATGATTATCTGCATGAATGGGCTTCGTGTGTTCGTTCATGCCGCTGGTCTTGATAAAGAAGAACCGAAAGCTGATGTTGCGGCAGCACCCGCTCCCGCTGTTGACCAAAATGCTATCGTTGCCGCAATCGCAACGGCTTTGCACGAAAAAAACTAAAAGGGGATAAAAAATGGCTAAGAAAATTGGAATTTCTGAACTTGTTTTGCGTGACGCTACCCAGTCTCTTCACGCTACACGAATGACTTTGGCGGATATGCTGCCAATCGCCCCCAAACTTGACAAAATCGGCTACTGGGCGGCTGAGGCTTGGGGCGGCGCGACTTACGATTCTTGTATCCGCTTTTTGAACGAAGACCCGTGGGAACGCTTGCGAAAACTCCACAAAGAGATGCCGAACACAAAAATCATGATGCTTCTTCGCGGTCAGAATTTGCTCGGCTACCGACACTACGCTGATGATGTCGTCGATAAGTTCGTCGAGTATGCCTCAAAGAACGGCGTTGATGTTTTCCGAATCTTCGACGCTTGTAACGACCCGCGAAACTTGGAGCGAGCCACAAAAGCCGCAAAAAAGACTGGAAAGCATGTCCAGATGGCGATTTCATACGCGACGACTCCGTATCACACAAAAGAAATCTACGCAGATTTGGCGAAAACCTACGCTGACTTCGGCGCGGACTCAATTTGTATCAAAGATATGTCAGGTCTTTTAAAGCCGTTCGAGGCTTATGACTTGGTAAAGGCGATTAAATCAAAGGTCGATTTGCCAGTCGAAATCCACTCACACGCTACGACTGGTCTTTCAGTTGCAACTCTCTTGAAAGCGGCTGAGGCTGGTGCTGATGTCCTTGACACTGCGATTTCTGCAATGGCAATGGGAACGAGCCACTCGCCAACTGAAACGGTCGTCGAAATGCTCAAAGGCACGGATTTTGACACGGGTCTTGATATTTCGGCTTTGCTTGAAATCGCGGCTTATTTCCGCGACATCCGAAAGCACTACGCTTCGCTCGAGTCAAAATTCTTGGGCGCAGACACCCGAATCTTGAAGTCTCAGGTTCCTGGCGGAATGCTCTCAAACCTCGAATCACAGCTTAAGCAGCAGGGCGCAAGCGACAAAATCGACCAGGTTTTGGCAGAACTTCCGCTCGTTCAGAAAGATGTGGGCTATGTTCCGCTCGTAACTCCGACAAGCCAGATTGTTGGTACACAGGCGGTATTTAATGTTCTCTTCGGTCGCTACGAGCGCATGACTGGCGAATTCTGCGACCTTCTCACAGGAAAATACGGAAAAGTTCCCGCAGAGCCGAACAAAGATTTGGTCAAAAAGGCTCTTGAGCAGAACAAAATGGAAGAAGCCATCACTTGCCGACCGGCGGACAAAATCGAGCCGGAATGGGACAAAATGGTCGAAGAAGCAAAAGCAAACGGCGGAAACGGCTCGGTTGAAGATGTCCTCACTTACGCTATGTTTCCGAAAGTTGCGACAAAATTCTTCGAGACTCGTGCAAATGGTCCAGTCGATGCAGAAAAAACATTCGGTCTCAAAGAAACACCGAAAGCGGCTTCTTCTAGAAACGGCTCATACACAGTCACGGTCAACGGACAGAGCTACAGCGTTCAGTCAAACGGCGACACTGTTACCGTCAACGGTACTCCGTACAATGTCACATTCGGTGCGGCATCAGCAAGCCCAGTGGCGGCGGCTCCGGTTGCAGTCGGTGGCGTTGATGTAAAAGCACCTGTTGCGGGAACACTCTTGAAGCAGTGTTTTGCGAACGGCACAAAAGTCACCAAAGGTCAGACAATCATCATCATCGAATCAATGAAGATGGAATTGGAAGTGAAGGCTTCTGATGACGGCACAATCACATATTCAGTCCCGACAGACACTCAGATTACGGCGGGTCAGGTTCTCGCTTCAATCGGTGGCGTTGTTCAGGCGGCGGCTCCCGCTCCTCAGGCAAATCCGGCACCTGCGGCAGCTCCAGTTGCAGCCGCTCCTGCTGGCGGAAAACCGGTCAACGCTCCTGTTGCAGGAACGCTCCTTAAATATGCGGTTGCTGAGGGGGCTGCGGTTCAGTCGGACACAACGGTCGTCATCATCGAATCAATGAAGATGGAACTTGAAATCAAAGCGGGCGCGGCTGGTAAAATCCACTTCACCGCTCCAACAGGCTCGCAGGTCACGGCTGGTCAGGCTGTTGCTTCCGTTCAGTAAGAGGAATGTCAAGAATGATTGATTTACAGCGAAAAAATAACGTAACGCGGATTTTTTGGATAACCGTAGCAATGATTGCCGCTGCGTTCGTGCTTTCAATAGGAACGCACGTTTTTGCGGACACGTCAACTTCAAAAGGAAACGGCACGGGGCTTAACCGTGTTATCAAAAATACTGAAAACTGGGGCGATGAGCATAACATCAACCCGCTCAAATTCGTTCAGAATATCGGAAAATCGACTGGTATTTATCAGATGCTGAATCAGAAAAAGGTCGAGCCAAAGGCCGAATTCAAAGAGCCAATCGCCGAAAGTCCCGAAAAAGACTGGGGAACGGCTCCTGGCTGGCAGTCGCTCATCATGATTGCGGTTGGCTTCCTTATCGTTTATCTTGCGGTAGGAAAAGGATTTGAGCCTCTTTTGCTGATTCCAATCGGCTTTGGCACGATTCTCGTCAACATCGTTGGTGCGGGAATGGGCGACTTGCCAGACGGTATGCTTGCGATTATTTATCACGCGGGTGTTGGCAACGAGTTCTTCCCGATGCTCATCTTCATGGGAATTGGCGCGATGACTGACTTCGGTCCGCTTATCGCAAATCCAAAGACGGCGATTTTGGGTGGCGCGGCTCAGTTCGGCGTGTTCTTCACGCTCTTCGGCGTTGCGGTGATGAACCTCTTCGGTCTTAACTACAACATCATGCAGGCGTGCGCAATCGGCATTATCGGTGGCGCGGACGGTCCGACTTCAATTTATGTTTCTGGAAAACTCGCTCCCGAACTCATGGGCGTTATCGCGGTCGCGGCTTACTCGTACATGGCTCTCGTTCCGATGATTCAGCCGCCGATTATGAAACTCTTGACGAGCAAAAAAGAGCGGCTTATCAAAATGCCGAATCCTCGTGCAGTTCCTCGCATGGAAAAGGTTTTGTTCCCGCTCATGCTTTTGATTCTTACGATTCTCTTGTTGCCGCCAGCAGCGCCGCTCATCGGTATGCTCGCTTTCGGTAACTTCGTGAAAGAGTCTGGCGCGGCGGCTCGCCTATCAAAGACAATGGAAAATGAACTTATGAACATCGTTTCAATCGTTCTTTCATTGGGCGTTGGAAGCCAGATGACCCCGGAAAAAATCATCAAGGGCGAATCGGTCGGTATCATCGTGCTTGGTTTGGTCGCATTCGCGGTGGCTACGGCGGGCGGTCTTTTGATGGCAAAACTCATGAATGTGTTCTTGCCGAAAGACAAAAAAATCAACCCGCTTATCGGCTCGGCTGGCGTTTCGGCTGTTCCAATGGCAGCGCGCGTGGCAAACAAAGTCGGTCAGGCGGAAGACCCATCGAACTTCCTCTTGATGAACGCAATGGGGCCGAATGTCGCGGGCGTTATCGGCACGGCAATGGCAGCAGGCGTGTTCATCGCCACCTACGGCGGACTTCGCTAAACAATTTCAAAACTGCCCTTCGGGGCGGTTTTTTCATTTATGAAGCGCACGTTTTCGATTTTGACGCATTTTTTTCTTCTCGTTTTTCTTTGCTTTTTTAATCCGATTGAAGGAAAAGCGGGGGCGTTCGTTGCGATTTCTCATTTTGCGGACGCTGCGAGGCTTTGTCGCGATTTTCGAGAAGACGCACTTGAGCAGAATTTTGTCTGTCAAGTTGAAACAGGGCGTAGATTATTTCGCGTTTTTGAACGTTATTCAGTTGTAAAAAAGAAAGGGTGCAACGATTTTTTTTGCACCCTTTTTGATTTTTTTGTCGCAATTTATTTTGTTGATTTTTCGATTTCGTCGAGTTTTGAAATCATGTAATCCGCCGTGCGCTTTCCCGCCTCGCCGATGTGCTGCCATGCTTCTGCCTTGTAGTGCGCGCGTTTTTCGGCAAGCTCGGGGCTGTCGCTTGCGTTCTTGATGATTTCGGCAATGTTTGCAAAATCTTCTTCTTTAATCGGAATGCCGATTTCTTTGAGTGTGGTGACTGCCCACGGCTCATGCCCCGTGTCGTAAATGTCATAGGGAAGCAAATCCATTTCGGCATTCGCGTACATAACGGGTTTGTCGCACAGGAAAGTGTAATCGTAGACAATGCCTGAAAAATCGGAAATCATCAGGTCGGCGCGCTTCATGGCATAGATGTTGTCACGCTCGCTATCCCATTCCAGATTTTGCGCGTCCTTGTAGCGTTCTTCAAGCCGTGCAAGCATGTCTGCTTCGCTAATGCGGCTTTGCGGGTGCGGGCGCACGATGATGTTCATGCCGCTTTGTACGAGCGGGTCAAGCAGTTTTTCGCCGTATAAGCCGAGCAGTCCGCTTTTTCCCCAGGATGGCGAAACAAGCACGGTAAATTCGTGCTGTTCTTCTTCGGGAATGGACGCGATTTTTTCTTTGAGCACGTCAAGATAGGTGCAACCCACGGTAACCAGTTCCTTTGCGGGAAGGTCGCGCTGTTTTTCGAGGAAGCGAATGTCGTCTGCCTGATAGTCGCCCGTCATCAGCACGGAATCAAAATAATCCAAGCCAAAGAGCCGATACATAGAAGAGTCGGTACAAGAATGGAAAATATGACTGTAGTGTTTGACGCGCTTACTGCGCTTTAGCTGATACACCTGTAGACCCGGCGTGGTCATCAGCACAATACCTGCAGAAAGCATGTTCAGTTTTGCGTAGGCAACATTTCCCGTACCAATGCATTCGGGTTTGACATAGGTAAACTGTTTTTCAAAAATCGGGTCGTCTTTTGTGCCCGTAAAGTAGGTGAGTGCAATCTGCCGCTTTTCAAACTCCTCTGCAACGGGCAAAAACACGGTGTAGTACCGCTTGTCTTCGCAGTAGACCACGTATTTTTTGTACGATGTATCCTGAACGGCGGCCTTTCCCCCTGAAAAAATCACTTTGAGTTTTAAAAACAGTGCGCGGGAAAGAAAAAACAGTGTCGTAACCGCACCAATCAAAATAGAAAAAAGCATGCTTCCCGTGCCGGGGTCAATGTACAGTGGTAAAAAGTGCATAGTATTCTCCAAAACTATCCGTATAATAGCACATTTTTGACATTGTGGGAAGATAGCCCCTTTGCCATTTTTTTGCTCTTGACTGGTGAAAAGCTAAATTTGAAAAAACTTATTTTCCCGTGTCAGCGTCCAGCGGAAAGTGATTGTTCGCCTCGTCCTGCAGTTTTCCGTACCGCTCGTAAATCCGCTGCTTTAAATTTGTGGAGCTTATGCCAGCACCATAGGGAAAATACACCACGTCTACGCCCTGTTCCTTTAGGTAGTCGTACTTTCCCGCCCAGTCATCGCCCACAACGAACACATCAAAATTGAGCTTTTTCACTTTGTCGGCGTGGTTTAGCGAGTGCTGGGGAATCACGATGTCGGGGTACTTCAACGCCTTCACAAGCGCAATCCGCTCGTCAAAGGGAATAATCGGCTGGCTTTTGTAGGACTCCACCAGCTCATCGGTGTTCACGCCCATAATCAGAATGTCGCCCAGGCTCCGCGCGTACTCAATCATCTTGATGTGGTTCGCATGGAGCATGTCGAATGTACCGCTTGTGTAGACGACCGTTTTTCCGCCTATCATAAAATCCCCCTTTTTAGCAAATCCTTGAACGCGCGAACGAGCGCGTCGATTTCTTCGTTCGTGATTGAGCCAATATGTCCCACGCGGAATACTTTTTCCGCCATGTCGCCCGCGTTCGGACAAATCCAAATCTTGTATTCGTCCTTTAGAATTTCAAAGATTCTGTGCGCATTCACGCCCTCTTTTGTGGGACAGAGAGCCGTCACGCAGTTTGAAGAGTCTTTCGTCTCGGTGAACATCCTGAGCGGCAGGTCTTTTATCGCGTTTCTGAAATATGCCGCCCTCTCCTGCGCGATTTCGTTCTGCCTCTCGATTCCGCCTGCCGCTTCTATCCGCTTTAATTTTTCGTGCAGCTGAATGAGCGTTCCGACCGCAGGGGTGAACGGAGTCTGCCCGCGCTCGCCGTCTTTGAGGTACATGGGATAGTTGAAGTAGAGCGAGTGGACGTTGATTTTTTCCGCCCGCTTGACTGCCTTTTCGTCCATCACCGTAAAAGACATTGACGGCGGGAGTGCGAGTGCCTTCTGGCTTCCAGTGATTGCGGCGTTTACGTGCATTTTCTTCATGGAAAATTCGTCCGCCATGAAGCCGCTCACCGCATCAACGAATAGGAAAATGCCGTTGCGAGCGCAAAAGTCGCCGATTAGCTCCATGTCGAAAAGAACCCCAGTTGAAGTTTCGCATAACTGCACCAAAAATCCCGTGTAGCCCTTGCCCTCAAATTGCGCGAGGTGTTCCACCGTGAGCGGCTTTCCGTAGCCGAGTTTTATCTGGGTGAAAGAAATTCCGTGAATTTCGCAGATTTCGCAGAGGCGATGTCCGAAACTTCCGCCGTTTACGACGAGAACTTTGTCCTCGCTCGTAAAGAAATTCATCACGCCGCCTTCCATGCTCGCCGTTCCGCTTCCCGTCATAAAGACCACGCGGGAGTTTTCGGGCGCGTCAAAGAATTTGCACAAAAAAGATTCGTTTTCTTTCATCAGCGCGGAGAATTCGCTTGTGCGGAAATAGGGAATCTGCTCGCTTCCGAGATTCCTGCTTTCTTCGTCCATTTGAACAGGACCAACGGTAAAGTTAATCATGCCGCAACCCCATTATACGGGGACAGGAAATTAACTATACTAGTGTCCCCCCCCTTGACAAATTTTCAGCTTCCAGAGAAAGCAGGGCTTCCATAAATCGCTTCATCGGCTCAATTCCGCCAGTCGTGACACGAAGGCAGTTTCCTAGCGAGCCGATTCCCGAATATGTCTTTATGAGAATTCCCTTTTTGCTTTTCATTTGCTCCACGAGTTTTTGAGCGTCCGTCTTAGGCTTGATGAAAATGAAATTTCCTTCCTTTGCGTTAAAAGCGTAGCCGTGTTCGGAGAGCGATTTTACGAGATATTCCTTTCCTTCTTTTTGGAGTCTGATAAGCTCGTCTATCATTCCATGCTTCTGGATTATCGCCTTGGCAAAACGCATGGCAAAGGCGTTCACATTATGCGGAGTACAGAGCTTTTGCACCATTTTTATTCCTTCCGTCCAGCCGACCACATAGCCCAGGCGACAGCCCGCGAGCGAGAAGAGCTTTGAGAAAGTGCGCGTCACAAAAATATGTTCTTCCTTTAACGCATAATCTATGAAACTGTGCGGATAAAAATACATATAGGCTTCGTCAATCAGCACTGTAATTTCATTCTTCTTTGCGGCAGAAAGAATCTCCCTGAATTCATCGTCGGTGTAAGTGTTTCCCATCGGATTGTTCGGGTTCAGGAGGATAAGAAGCTCGGTTTCTGGAGTGAGTTCCTTTATGATGTTCTCGACTGGCATCTGCAAGTCTTCAGTATAATGCACGGGAACAAAATTCCGTCCGTACATTTTTTGGTACACCTCGAACATCGCATAGGTCGGAGTTACGCCTACGATTCGACCGCCCGAAGAAGTGAACGCTTCGATTATCTGGCGAATTCCCTCGGAAGAGCCGTTCGTAAGGCAGATATGGCTTATGTCAGTGCCAAGATAATCCGCGAGAATCTCGGTGAATTCCAAGGTTTCGGGATACTGCGCCACGAATTCAGGCGTAACATCTTTTAGAACATCATTAATGAATTCTTGCGGCAGCCCCTCTGGATTTTCGTTCAGGTCAAGACGCAGATAGCCCTCCCGCCTGTTCTGGTCAAATATTCGGTCCAAGTTTTTTATATTCAGATCCAGGTAGTACATTATTTTTCCTCCGCTCCCATCAAAGATTCCTGCTTTTCAATCAGATAATCCGCAATCAGCCTCGCGCTTTCGCCACGGTGCATCCAGACTTCATTCCTTGCTTCCTCACGCCCTGTTTTGAGCGAATCGTCCTTTAGTGCGGCTTCAATTACGCTCTTCATGTTACCGAACTGCTCTTTTTTGAGCGGGACGCCGATTTGTTCAAGCACCTTGAACCGCCAGAGTTTTTCACCCTTGAACCATGCCGCGTCGTACACGCCCGAATCGAATTCGCTGTCGGCGTAGATAAGCGGCTTTCCGAAAAGGAGGGCGAAGTCAAAGATGATGCCCGAAAAATCGGTGATTAAAAGCGATGCCTCGTTCATGCAGGCAAAATTGTCGTTGTCGAAGTTCCATTCAAAACGCTCGCTTTGGGGAAATTCCTTCATCAATGAATCAAGCATTTCTTTTTCGCTCGTGACGGTCTGAGGATGGGGACGCACGATGATTTTAAAGCCTGTTTTTTGAATCGCGTTCAAAAATTCTGAGCCAAATTTTGAGAGAATCGCTTCCTTTCCCCAGCTCGGCGCGACAAGAATTGTGATTTCTGATTTTGAGGTGTTTTCTGATTTGTTTAATGAATCCAGCCGTTTTTTCTGCTCGTCCATCGGAGGGTAGCCTACGGTAACGAGTTCTTTTTGAGGAAGCTTTCGCATTTTTTCAAGCCTGCGGATGTAGTCGCCCTGAAAGTCGCCCGTCAGAAGCACCGCGTCGTAGAAGTCCATGCCGAACATTCGGTAGCCCATCATCTCGTCGAGCGCGTGCGGAATATGCACATAGAATTTGCAGTTACGGCTCCGCTTCCATTGCAAAACGTCAAGACCGGGAGTTGTCGAAAGGCAGATGTCCGCGTTCAGGAAATTCATCCTGGCAAAGCCCTTGTTCCCTTTTCCGATGAATTCTGTTTTTACAAAGTCGAATTTTTCGCCCAGTGCGGGGTCGTCTTCGCTCTGAGTGTAGTAGGTGAGCGGGATTTTACGGCTCTCAAACTCATCGCAAATCGGCTTGAACACGTTCCAGTATCGCTTTGAATCGGAAAAAATCACGATTCCAAGGTGAGATTTGTCGAGTTTGGTTCTCTTTCCGAAACTTGTGGCGGTTTTTATTTTGATTATGAGTGCGCGGAGCGCAAAAACGGAAGTCATCGCAAGTCCGATAAGGATTGAGAACAACATGCTTCCTGTGCCAGGGTCGATGTAAAGCGGTAAAAATAATGTCATTTTACGATTCTCTCCCAATTTGCTTCATCAAAAATATTGTCATGTACGATGTAAGACGGCGTGTGATATTTTTCGTCTTGTAGTACCCATAGTTTTGTGTCTTTTAGGTAATCTGTGTTCCATTCATTGAAGCCAGAAATATTCAAGACTGGATAAATCTTCTCACTTGTCTTATCTATAAAATCCTCAAATTTGTTTCCTGTAAACGGATTTTTGTCAGAAACAGGTAAATCTTTCTTTGCAAAGAAAAGTGTGTCAGCATTCGTCATAAAAGAATTGTCTGTTTTTAATTTTCCTTTTGCATTGAAATCTTTGACCATAAAAAGTGGATTGTAGCCTGCGTATTCAAGTCCGTATTTCATATTTTTGAAGGCAGGGGTGTGAATGTGCCGTCCATGGTCAGCGACTATGATGATTCTTGTGTTATCGTAGCAATCGTTCGCCTTTAAAAAATCAAACCATCTTGCTACTTGTAAAAGTGTCGAGGCATTTACATGATAATGTTCTGCATCGCTTTCCATTTCTCCATTAGGACCAATAACATATTCATAAAATCCGCAAGAAATATTGTTTTTATTTGCATCTACATTTAGTTTTGGCAAATAAGTATGATTTTCAAGCAATGTTGGTTCATGCGTGGATTCATTGTCGATGAAAATATATGATGATTTTTCGTTGTCAAAACTCGTGATTTCTGGAAGGTAATAGAGGGATGTCCATTGATTGAGAAAAGATATATTAGGATATTTTTGTCCTCGATAATATTCTCCTCCGCAGTAGTAGGTCTTTCTGAACACTGGTGGAATTACTTCTAGCAAGATAAAAGACTGTATATTTTGTTTTATGAGTAAATCAGGATTTTCTAGAAATATATCAGGGTGTTCTGATTCGTAATGAGCAGTATACTTACCATGTATTTCGCTTGCATGAATTTCTGCATATTCTTCAAAAGGGGATAAATCGCCTTTCCACGTGTAATTCGGAAATGGTGGGTCGGTGATTGTAACATCAAATCCCGCATCGAGGAAAAGTTTTGGTAGAACAAGACTTGCTTCATTGTGTTTTTCGCGCAATAATTCGTTCCCCCGCTTGTTTTCGTTTTCTGGCGTGTATTCGTAGCCTGCCATCATGCTTGGAGAACCTTTAGCCGTATTATCAGCAAAAGAAATTGTATTGGGATAGTAAACGAAGCCCGAAAACTGCTCTTCCATTTCAGGAAATTCCTTGACGATGTACGGCAGGAATGAAGAAATTGCCCTATCCAGAAACAAAATGACGACATTCGGCTTGTCCTTTGAAAGATGGTAGACTGGCTCAAATTCGCTTGTATTTTTGGCGAATGATTTATTTTGTTCGTGTTTTTCTGCATAGCGTGCGAATTCGTTTTTTATTTTTGCTGTTTTGTTTATTCCAAGCCCTAATTCTGCAATGCACAGCACAAGAAGAATTAGACTTGCGTATTTTTGAAAAGAAAATCGTTTTATGAAAAATGCGATTCCGATAATTCCTGCCAATGCAATAAGTGGCAAAATCGTGAAGAACGGAGAATAATCTTTAAGGCATTTTGCTGTTTCAAGTTGAAAAAAAATGCTGAAATTACCGTAATTGTATTTAAAAATATACACATTGAGCAACGCGAGCGTAAAGCAAATCGCCCACAATGGAGAAAGAATTTTTTGCATTTTTGCACCAAACAATTTGTAAATCACAAAAGGCCAGAAAAAACAAAGCCCCAAGAAGAACGAAAAACTTTCCCAAATATACGAAAGCGGAGAATCTGTTTCTCCGACAAAACTAAATTCAATCGGACTCGTGCTGATGATTCCTGATGGTAATACAAATCCTGTAAGTAAAGAAAGCCCGATTGCAGAAAAAATGAAAATCGCAAATGAATGTGGTGAGAAAGATTCTTTTTGGGGAATTACATTTGTTTTACAATACTTTTTAATGAATCTCATTGCATAGGGCACTGCTGTAACGAAAAGTGCAAAAGCAAAAACGGAAAGCCTTTTTATAATATGGTACTGCGGTTTAAAAAGCAGAAAAATTCCGGCAGCCAGAAAAATGAGCGAAATCACTTTATGCACAAGCGCGCGGGGATTTTTGACCTTTGCGTTTACAAGATTCTTGAAGAGCGAGAAAGTATTGTTCAGAATCCAGTAGCAGACAAGCCCAGACGGTGAATCATACAGAATAAAAAGGAAGATGAGCGCAAGCGCATACAGTTGAATTTTTTCTTTAAGAGGGGCATTTTTGAGGTAGATGGCACCAGACACAATGTTTATCAGTGTCATCAAAACTGGAAGTAAATTTACACTATACTGTTGTACCCCCCCCGATTGAATTTCAAAAGTGCGTCAGGTGAGCCGAGGTCGCCTAAAAACGCAAAACTTGCTCCCTGAAGCGATGTCGAGTGCGAGAGAAAGTGGTATGCGGCAATGAAAAATGGAATTTCAATCAAAATTGAAAGGCTAGAGCGGAGCGCATACAGCGGATGATAGCCATTTTCGCGGTAGTAGGTTTGGAGCATCATAAATTGTTCGTCGCCTTTGAAATTCTTTTTGATATGCTTGACCCAATGCGAAAGACTTTTTTGAATGTCGCGTTCTTTTTCTTGCAAACGGTCGGCAATGTTGTAGAGCGGGAGAGCCAAAAAATTGACTGTAAGGCTCACCGCCAAAATCGCGCCTGCAATGCCACCGATACGAAAGTTTGCATGGTAAAAGTAAAAGACGAATTCAATAACCATTTCGATTGGTGCGATGATGATGTTGTAAAGAAAAGCGAAAACAGGCATTTTATTTCTCCTCAAATTCCTTAATCAGCTCCAGCACCTTGTCCATGTCGGGCTGCGGCGCGACGGTAATGCGCATGGAAAGGTGGCTTCCTTCCGTCCACAAGCGCGTGAGGTAGCCGTGTTCGGCAAGGTTATCTTTGAGTGCCTGCACATCGATTTCCTTGTCGTTTTCGCCCAAGTTTTCGTTGAAGCGGATGAAGATGAAATTCGCCGCCGACTTGTAGGCTTTTATGCCCTTGATTTTGTTGATTTCGCCGATGAAGTCATCTTTGAGCTTGATAATCGTCTTGGTGAGGTTTGCGTAATACGCCTTGTCGCGCAGGGCGGCTATGCACACCTTGCGCCCAATGTTTGACACACGGAAGGGGTTTAAGTCCAGCTTGAAAACCTGCTTTGCCATGGGGGTGCAAAGCCCGTAGCCCATGCGGATTCCCGCCAAGCCGTACAATTTGCTGAATGTGCGGCAGAACACGACATTGTTGTATGCGTTCAAAAGATATTTTGCGTCGTAGGTGACGGTTGAAAGCCCCAGATACGCTTCGTCCACGATGACGAGCGAAGTGGGGTTTTCTTTAATCACTTTTTCCAAGTCACCGCGGCTGATGACCGCGCCCGTTGGGTTGTGCGGCGTGGTGATGACGATAATGCGCGGCTTTGACTTTTTCGCCTGAGAAAGCAAGCCTTTTATGTCAAATTCGTAGGCATCTTTTCCGGGCGCAACATCGTAGTACGCCGCCTTTGCGTGGCGCAGTTCGCAGACCGACTTGTAGTAGTTCCAGGCGGGATTTGAAATCAGCACGGTGTCGTCTTTGTTTAAGACAATCGTCATAATCGTCTTGATGACATCGGAAGACCCCGAATGAATAAAAATCGAGTCAGTCGGAATTTCGGTCACTTTGGAAACTTCCACCGCCAAATCATCCTCGCGCGTAAGGTCGTAGAGGTACAAGTCTTCCATGGTGGCGTTGTGCAGCACTTCAAGGCACTTTTGCGACGGCCCGAAGAGGTTTTCGTTCACATGCATGCGCCCCGTGAGCTGCTCGGTCGCCACCACCGAATACTGCTTGGTGTCCGAGTAATTTGAAAGGTATGAAATGCGCTGGGTGGAGTTAATCAGCTCGTCTTCCTGAAAAAACTGCTCGATGAATTCCTTGAAATTGGGGTAGAACTGCAAGATGTCGTCGGTCGTGTCGAATTCCTTGCATTCAGAATCATCGTAGCGTTTGATTTTCATCAGAAGCTCGGTGATGTGCTTAATCTGGAAGTCGTCCCAGAGCATGTATTTCATCTCCGGGTCGTAGTATTCTTTGACCATCAAATCCACGAACTTCTGGCTGAAACTTTTTGAGAAGAACGCCTCGCCAATCGTGTACCAGGACTTTTCGCCGCCTTTTTTCACTTCTGTCATGTAGCCGCGGTCGTCCAGACCTTTTACGCAGTATTCGTTGCAGAATTCATCGGAATACAAGCAGCCGTAGTAAGAATCGTAGACATAATCGCGGTAGACATTGTGCGCAAACCAGTTGTCAGAGCAGCAGATGTAGCTTGCCTTGATGTAGTCCTTTGCGGCGTAGAGAGAAGACATATTGTTTTTTTCTTCCCACTCGGTGTTGTCAATCACGATAAGCTCCGGGTATTTTTTTGCCATCTCGTAGTAGCGTTCTTTTAAGTAGCCCACGACCAAGACGATTTCTTTGATGCCCGCGTCGTGCAGCTGCTTGATTTGCCGCTCCACCATGGTGTCGCCCTTGATTTCAAACAAGCCCTTCGGCAAATAATTTGAAAGCGGCATACAGCGACGGCTCCGCCCCGCCGCCATGATGATTGCGTTATCCACTTTGTAGGGCGCGAGGGCGGCAAGTCCGTCCTCCGTAACCTTGTTGTTTTTGACCCAGCCCGCTTTGGTGCAGGAAAGGATGGTGTCTTTGGTAAAAGCCGCCGTATCTTCTTTGCGGCGCACTGCCATAAGGTAGTCAAATTCTTGCTCGGTCATTACATGCTCCTTGCGCCTGTGCGCTAAGACTGATTTATTTTTTTTCTTCCGCAAACGGATTTACCTGCGTCCAGTTTTCGGATTTGAAAACGTTATTTTTAACGTGCCACCATTGAGTTGGAAGTATATTATATGTATTTTTCGAGTGGTCAAGCGGAACATGCTTGTCATTCACAGAAATTATCACGCCATTCTCTTTGATTTTACTAGTATCAAGTGGTATTGTATTTCCAGTAAATGGATTTACTGGATTATCCACAATACCTTTTAATACTATTGAAGCTACATCGGCGTTTGTCATAAATGTTTCAGAGTCAATCTGTTCTTCTCCTGTAGCATAAAAATCTTTTACCATCAGAAGCGGGTGATATACGCCTCTTCCTGTGTATTTACCGCCTGTTACTAATGAATCTAATTTTGGAGAGTTATCCATATATTTGTCTTCCCCTGTACTTCCGTGGTCAGAAACGAGTATTATGCGGGTATTGTCGTATATATTGTTTTCTTTTAAAAATGCTATCCATTTACCAATGCGTTTTAGTGATGAGATAACTGTATGATAACCAGCATCTTCAGCAAATTCCGAAGTTCCAAAGTCCGAAACATTGCTTACAGGTGTGTAGTCTGGGGCTTGGAGAAAAAAACTTTCGTGTGTAAATTCGTTCACGATTGCGTTGTACGTTCCGTGGTCTGTTTCTGAAAAATCTGTGAGATTAGGTAGGTAATCAAGTGCAGGATACCAATCCATTATGGTTTTTGCACTATTTACATCTTCATTAGGATTCCAATACGAACCTTTTTTATAAATGAGTTCTCGAACAAAAACAGGCGCAGCGCGGAAAAAGCCAAAAAATAGAAGATTTCTTTTTAGTATACTTTCTGAATTGTCAAGAGAATCTCCTCCGTTATGCTCTGAATACCATAATGTAGAAAGTTGTCCAGCCAACTGCTCACCTTTTATTTTTTCATACGGGGCAAATATGCTTAAATCCATATAATCTGAGTAATTTGCCCAAGAAGGGTCGGAAAATACCGCAGTAAATCCTGCCTGTTCTGTGAGAATCCGTGGAATTAACAATAATGCTTCATTTTGCTTTTCTCGCAATGTTTTTTCTTTTTTTTGATTTATTTCAAAAGGTGTATACTCGTATCCTCCAAACAATCCTGGCGATCCTTGTAATGTATGAGAATTAAAAGATATGACATTATTATAATGAATAAATCCACTGTATATATCTTTTAATGCTTTGTCTTCATTGAATGCTGTTTCGATATATTTTCCAGCGGCTCTATCGAGCATGAACACTACAACGTTTGGCTGATTTTTTGACAAATGAAACACGCTTGTTAATTTTGAAACTTCTGAGCGGTTTTCTGAAGATTTTGACAAAGTGTATGTTTTTGATATTGATGTAATGTTCAAAAAAGAAATTGCAATAAATGATATATTTAATACGATAGCAATTCCAGATATTATTTTGCTACGTTTGCTTGCTATAATCATTGCCACTATAACAAAAATTACCGCAGAAACAAACAAATTTAACATTGAAAAAAATGATACTGTCTTAAAATTTGTATTTGAACCTAAAAAAGATAATGACGATGAAATATCTCCGTATGGTAACATAAAAATATAGGTATCTAAAACCCCGCAAATTGCCATTCCAGACATAAAAATTGTTAAAATCGTCTGAACTTTTGCGTTAAAAAGAAAGAAAATCGTTGTAGCCCAAAAAAGAAATATTCCAGCAGATTGTAATGTTGTATTTGTAATATAATATATTGGATTTGGGTGTGAACCTATGTTTGAAAATTCGATTGGAGAGGATGAAACAAGACTTGACGGTATTGCAAGTCCGATAAGTAAAAACAATACAACGCACGATGATAAATATATGGAAACTCTTCGTTTGCTATCGTTTACAATAGGACTTAAATACGAATCAAGGAGTTTTGTGATTATTTTTACAATCCATGGTAATAATAATACAATGGCGACAATGAATATATATATAGCCTTGTATTTCCATTTTGTTGTGGTAAGAATGAGCACTGGAATTGAGGCTGCTAAAAGAGTAATGCAAACGGTAATCCAGAACGCTTTAATCGGATTTTTTAATTTATAAAATACGTTTTTAACAAGGCTAAAGATGTTGTTGAACGTCCAATATACAACAAGTCCGCTTGGAGAGGGGTATAATACAACGAGAAATACCAATGCCATAATCATTGGTATTAACTTATCTTTTATCGGGAATCCTCTTGTATAAATAAGTCCTGAAATTATATTGATTGTTGTCATTGCAATCGGAAGTACATTTATCTGAAAATTCCCGATTGAAAAAAAGGAATCTGGTACACCCATGTCCTTTATAAAGAGAAAACTCCTTCCTTGTAAGGCTGAAAGATGTGAAAGAAATATATATGCTGCAAGAAAAAACGGAACTTGTATTAACAAACCAAAACTTGAGCGCAATGACATTATAGGATTGTAATTATTTTGCTTGTAGAACGTGGTGGTCATCATGTACCGTTCGTCCCCCGTAAAGGCTTTTTTGATGCGGTCAAGTCCGTTTTTCATCGCCTTTTGTTTGTCGCGCTCAATTTCCTGCCAATGCTCGGCAACTGCATAAAGAGGCAAACAAAAAAGCGTAATTCCGATACTAACACCAATAATACAAAATCCAATATTGCCCGTAAAACGTGAGAATAGAGTATAAATACATCCGATAAGTGTGTATATTGGATAAATTATCAATGTGAATAAAATGTGTCCCATAAAACTTCCGTCTTCTAAATAAAATCAATTTTAGAACTATCGAGATGAAAAATCAACGCTCATTTTTTTCTTGATTTTAGGATAGATAACCTGATTTTCAGATACAATAAAAATAGTCTTGAGCAAGTGCTTTTTATTATGATATATTTGTAAATATGAGTGCTACCTACCGCCACGAATACAAATACCTTGCCCCCGAAACGACGCTTGTTGCCCTTGAAGAGCGGGTACAGTCTGTGCTGGCGCGGGACGCACACGTGGGTGAGCGCGGAAATTACACCATCCGCAGTTTGTATTTTGATGACCTGTACAACACCTGTTACCGCGAAAACGTAAACGGCACTGACCCGCGCGAAAAATTCCGCATTCGCATTTACAACGGCGGCACGGACAGAATCACGCTGGAGCTAAAGCAAAAGGTTAAGGGCATGACGCGAAAAATTGCCGTGCCGCTTTCCTACGAACGTTGCCGCGCCTTGTTGGACGGCGACTTGCTTACGGTGCGTGACGACGATTCGTTTTTGTACAAGAAATTTTATGCGCAGGTGCTTGCGCGCAATCTGCATCCCGTCACTATCGTGAGTTACGAGCGCGTGCCGTTTATCTGGCGGGAAGGCAACGTGCGCGTCACGTTTGACCGGAATATTACGAGTTCGGAAGATTTTTCCCGTTTTTTTGACGATGATATTGTGCAACGCCCCGTGCTTCCGCAGTATCAGAACTTGCTGGAAGTGAAATTTGACGAGTTTTTGCCCGATTTTATCTACGAGTTGTTGCAGACGGGAAGCCTTGCACAAACGACGTTTTCAAAATATTATGTATGCCGTACCTACGCTGTGAGCGGCATGGTACCGGTGGTATAAGGCGGTAAGTATGCTGAGTTTTAAGGATGTGCTGAAAAAATCATTTTTGCAGGGGTTTGCGCGGTATGACCCGTCGCCAACGGACATTGTGCTTGCCATGTGCATTGCCACGCTGTTTGCGGCGTACATCTTTTTTGTGTACCGCGTGCTGACCAAAAAGAATTTTTATTCCAAGACGTTTAACATTTCCCTTGCCGCGCTTACGCTCATCACCACGGCGGTTATCCTGACGATTCAGTCCAGCGTGGTGATTTCGCTCGGTATGGTGGGTGCGCTTTCTATCGTGCGCTTTCGGACGGCGGTAAAAGACCCCATGGACTTGGTGTTTTTGTTCTGGGCGATTACCACGGGCATCATCTGCGGCGCGGGCTTTGCCGAAATTGCGATTGTGCTTGCGTTAACGCTGACGCTCGCGCTCTTTGTGCTTGACCGCATTCCGCTTGCCCGTGCGCCCAAGATTCTGCTGGCAAGCGCAAACGGGTACGAGACGGAAGAAAAAATCGTGCAGGCGGTGCGGGCGCACTGCAAATACTACACGGTAAAGTCACGCCGCATGGCAAACGACCGCATTGATTTGGTGGTGGAAGTGCGCACGGCAGAAGAGTCTGCGCTTATCCGCGACGTGGCGGCAGTGCCGGGAATGCTTTCTGCAAGCCTGTTGCACCACGACGGCGAAGTGACGCTTTAATCGGCAAAACCGGTCTGGTCAATCCAGGCGGCGCGCGCCGTAAGCCAGTCGGTAAGGTATGCAATTTCATCCTGATACGTTTTTCGCTTGCGGTAGCCGGGCGCGTTTGGCCACTGGCGGCGACCAAAGGTGCGCCACACAAGGTCGTTGATTTCTGCTGCGGGGGTGAGTTCATTGGCTTTTTCTGCAAGCCATGAAAATGATTGTTCCAGTTCCGCGCGGCGGTCGTTCCATCGTTCTTGCACGAGGCGCACAAAATACGGGTCTTCAAACAGCCGCTTGTACCAGTCGTAGCGTTTGGTGTGCCAGCCCGCCGTCTTTTCACAGTCGTTGTAGCTGATGTTTCCAAAGGCAATGTCGTAATCCCAGAGCGGTCCCATAAAAAGTTTTTTTCGCGTGTCGTCGTAGTACATATAGCACGAGTTCAAGAATTTTGAGTCGTTGTTGCGCGAAAATTCGCTGATGATGTACCAGTCCACCCAGGAATCCGCGTCCAGATAGCGTTGCCAGCCATGTTCGGGGTCTGTAAAATCGTCACCAAACAGCACGTCTTCCACGTGTTGCAAGTACTGCTGATACGGCTGGTAGTCTTCAATGCGTTCCCGTCCTTCCTGCTTGTCAATCGTAAACCAAACGCGATGCGTTGTGACAAAATCCCAGTCTTCTTTGTGAATGGAACTGACTTCCGCAAGAAACGACTGCGGAACCGGAACATCAACATGATGAGGCGCGATTTCAACTTTTTCAGTGAGCGCGTACAAGCCAAAAAACGTGTTGTTCACGGTCACAAAGATAAAGCGCGTTTGCGGTGTCCAATCAAAGCGATTCCACACGTCTGTTCCCAAGTGATAGGCATAGACGTTTCTGAGCGATGTTTTGTCCACGATATTTGCAAGCAGCACCCATTTGTGCGTAGCAGGGAGGTCGAGCAGGGGAGTCGCTTCGTCCAGTTTGAGCAGATAGGATTTCTTGCTGTGGTCAAAGGTGTCCCAGGTGGAGTTGCCGCGCCCGCGGATTTTTCCGCTGAGCACCGTTGTGGTATCTCCGTCGGTGAGCGTACACTGCGCGTCCAGATACGTTTCTTTTGATTTTATCGCCTTGCCGTTTTCCGTTACGATATGCAGAACGGGAAAGCCCAAATTGACATATTCCTGCACGCGTTGTTGCGTCTGCGCAGAAAGGACAAAGAGCGCGACAAAAAGCACCGCAAATGCCGAGACGGTTACGATAAATCCTGCAGAATAGCGATGTATGTTCATGCCAAAATCGTGTGTACCACGTCCAAGAGCGTTTTTTCCGCGCTGACCAGCACGCTTTCCTTACACCTCGCGTTCTTTCCCGCGTCCACATCGCGCGCGCTGTCGCCAATCATATAACTCTGCGCAAGGTCAATGTTAAAATCGTGTGCCGCCTGCAAGAGCATGCCCGCCTTTGGCTTACGACAGGCGCAGTCGCACTTGTAGGCGATGCGCTCGCCCGCAAAGCCCTTGTCCGTGTGGTGCGGGCAGTAGTAAATTGCGTCCAGATACGCGCCTTCTTTTCCGAGCAAGGTTTCCAGTTTGTTGTGGATTTCGTGCAGTTCGGGAAAATCCAGTTCCCCGCGGGCGATGGCGGGCTGGTTTGTCACCACAATGGCGAGATACCCTGCATCGTTGATTTTTTTGATTGCCTCTGCCGCGCCTTCAAGCAGTTCTAGCCCGTCAAGTTTTGTCAAAAAGCCCACGAAGCGGTTAATCGTGCCGTCGCGGTCAAGAAAAATCGCCTTTTGCTTGTGAGAGAGGTTTCGCTGGCTCACCAAGCCGCTTTTGATGTCGGCTTCCGTGGCATAGTAGCGGTCGGGAGTGCCCATGTCCTTGATGTATTCGGGGGTGTCGTAGGCAAAGATGTTGTTCTGCGCGTCGCCTTTTCCCGTGCTGAACGCACCAGCCACGGCGGGCTTTAGGATGTCGCGGTCAAGGTCGATTTTTTCTTTGGTAAGGTGCGGTTTTGCGGCGGCAAGCAGACGCGGGTTAATCACTTCAATGCCCGCATTCACGCGGTTTTTGTACCACAGCCGTTCGTCCTCTTTGTTCAGCCAGCGGATAACGCAGTGCGTGTCCTGTGGTAGTTCGCCCTCGTGCGCGGGGGGCAGAATCTCCGTGACCAAAAGCGATGAGTCGTAGGGATGCGAATTCGGGTGGGCGACCAGCGTTGCGTCCGCGTCGTGCGCCTGGTGAAAGGCAACCAGGCGGAAAAAATCCACATCGAAAATCGTGTCGCCGCAGAGGAGCAAAAAATCCTCGCCCGATTCGATAAGCCCTTCGATTTTGTAGAGCGCGCCCGCCGTTCCCAGTGGCTCGGTCTCCTCAAAATAGCGGATAGTCACGCCGAACGCCGCGCCGTCCGCAAAATAGTCGCGGATAACATGCCCCAAATGCCCGATGACCAGCGTGATGTCGGCGAGCCCGTTCCGTTTGAGGCAGTCAATCTGATGCTCCAGAATCGGTTTTCCGCAGAGCGGAATCATCGGCTTAGGAATGTCGCTCGCAATCGAAGCAATCCGCGTTCCCTTGCCCCCCGCCATGATGATTGTTTTCATATTATTCCTTCCAAAAGTGTTCCTCAACGGCAAGGCAGAGTGCGTGGTAGACGGGCAGGTGGTATTCCTGAATCATAAAAGTTTCGTCTGCGGGAACGACAATCGAAATGTCTGCCAAGCCTTTGACCTTGCCGCCCGATTTTCCCGTGAGCGCGACGGTCGTAAGCCCCTGTGCCTTTGCCACCACGGTGGCGTAGATGACATCGGCGGAATTGCCACTCGTGGTGATGCCCAAAAACACATCGCCCACCTTTCCGTAGCCGTGTACTTGCTGGGCGAACAGCACATTGCCGTCTACGTCGTTCAGGCTTGCGGTCATGAGTGCGGAATTGTTGGTGAGCGCGATTGCGGGGAGCGAGCCTTGCAGTTTGTCGGCAAGGTATGCGCCCGTGTCCGCGTCAATCGCGGCGAGTTTTTCCAAAAATGCCTGGTCGGGCGCGCGTTTTTTGACGAACGATTTTAAAAGTTCGCCCGTGATGTGGTCGCTGTCAGCCGCGCTTCCGCCGTTTCCTGCCACCAGCAGTTTCCCGCCGCGCTCGTAGGAGGCGATAATCGCCTTTTGTGCCGCGCGAATGTCTTTTTCACACACGGAAAGCGCGGGGTAGCGTTCTATTAGTTGTGTGATATAGTCCATAGTGTTCTCCGTTTTCGGTGGTTGAGCCTGTCGAAACCACCTATCGTATGTGGTCATTTCGACAGGCTCAATGACCGAGCGTTTTATTCTTCAAATTCCTCCGCCTGATAAAAGACAATTTTGGTGCCTTCGTTTTCAAACTGGAACGGCACGTGCAGCTGGTCTTTGAGCGCGGCACGCACCGCGTCCTGTTTTTCCTGCGGCACATAAAAGAGCAAAAAGCCGCCGCCTCCTGCGCCCAGGAGTTTTCCGCCCAGCGCGCCCGCCCGCATTGCCGCCTGATACTGCTCGTCAATGGAATCAGAAGAAATCCCCGACGAAATGCCGCGCTTTAACTGCCAGGTGTAGTCCAACAGCCGTCCAAAATCGTCCAAATCTTTGCTCGTATCTACCAAAACCTGTTCGGCACTGTCTACTAACTTCTTCATCTTCAGAAGTTCTTGCGTCTTGTCTTTCATGGATTTTTCGGTTTTCTGCTGAATGTCCGACGAAAACCGCGAAATACCCGTAAAAAAGAGCATCAGGTTGTCGTTCAGTGTCTTTTTGCGTTCAGGGGAAATGACCACGGGATTGACCGTGTAGCCGTCACGGGAAAAATTGATACGGTTTAAGCCGCCAAACGAGGCGGCAATCTGATCCTGAATGCCGCCCGCCTCAGCGCACAGCACGCGCTCTAAGTGAATCGCGTCGTCGGCGAGTTTTCGCTTGTCGGCATATTTTCCTTTGAGCGCGTAAAACGCTTCCAGCATGCCTACAGCAAACGACGACGATGTTCCCAGTCCCGTGCGGGCGGGAAGGTCAGAATCGTAGACCAGGCGCAGTTCGTGCATGTCAAGCCACTGCATGGCGTTCCGAATGGCAGGGTGCTTGATTTCCTCGTAAGTATTGACCTTTTCTTCTTTTGAATAGGTCAGGTGCGTCTTGTAGTCAAAAAAACGCGGCAAGTGGCGCACCGTCACATAGCAGTATTTGTCAAACGTGGTGGAAAGCACCGCGCCGCCATGCTCGTTGTAAAAGCCTGAAAAATCAGTTCCGCCGCCAAAAAACGACATGCGGAACGGGGTTCGGGTGATAATCACTGTAGGTACTCCTTGAGAGCGGTGACAAGCATATCGTTGTCGTTTTTGTCTCTGACTGCTATGCGGATATAACTTTCACCATTAAAGCCTTTCTTTTCTGACAAATCTTTTATAAATATGTCATGTTTGTCAAGTAGTTTTTCTGCCAATTGCTTGCTTGAAATTCCGTTTGTGTTCAATTTGCAGAGCAAAAAATTTGCTTGGCTAGGGTAGAGTTGCAGTTGAGAAAAATGCGAAAGCCGTTCAACAAATCGTGCCCGTTCGTGTGCGATAGAATCACAGGCAGCATGATACGTTGCTTTGTATTTGTCAAAAATCTGCATAAAATATTCACCGAACGAATTAATGTTCCAGATGGCGTTTGTTTTTTTGATGTTGTTGATAGTGTCTGCATGGTGATGGATAAGTATTCCCAGTCGCAGTCCTGGAACGCCGTAGCTTTTGCTGATAGACTTAATGACGACAAGGTTCGTATAACGAGTAATAATTGCTTCGTCAATGAGCGTATACCGTTTTTCTGCGTCCGCAAAATCAATGAATGATTCATCAAAAATAAGACGAACGTTTTTTTTGAGCAGAGCATCGAGTAATGCAAGTATGGCTTGCTTTTCAATAAAATGTCCTGACGGATTGTCTGGATTGATGAGCAGAACCGTTTTTGCCGCGTGTTTTTCGACCGTTTCCAAAATTGCTTGGTTGGTATACGAAAAATCTTCGGCAACGGGAATAGGAACGACGGTTGCATGCGTAAAGCGCGCGGGATATTCGTTAAATGTCGGATAAGGAACGGCAACCGTGCCCGTAATGCTTTCGCACAATGAGGCAATTAGTTCTGCCGCACCATTTCCCACGACAATATGCTCAGGAAGCACGTTAAAGATTTTTCCTGCCAGAAGGCTTTGGTTTGCCGCGCCGCTCGGATATTCTGTCAGCAACGTTTCAAAATTTGCCTTTAACTCTGCAACCAGTTTTTTGGGCGGAAAATACGGATTGACCAGGTAGCAAAAATCTTTGAGGTGCGGATATCGCCAGTAACCACCGTATTGTTTTTGTAAAAGGCTGAGTTTTTGCGGAGTACTGGCAAAACGCGTTTCTGCAATGGCAAGGTCGGCGGGGTCGTCAATTTCATACCAGTCATCACCCGCAACGACAAACCCTTTAAGCATAGTTGCGGATAAAAAACTGAGCACTTTAAGAACTTCTTCATAATACTCATTCTTGCCAAAGGCTTTTTGATATGCCTCCAAAAAAGGTACATAATACTGCGCGGAAAAGTGTGCCGAAAATTTGTAAATATTGACGGTTTTATAGTAGGTGGCAATATCATTCCAATCAAAGTGCTTTTTGTCAAGGACATTGATGATGTTTGTCTGTTCATCAAGTTGCACGCAGGTGCCGTCCATCCAAGACTCAAATGGCGAAACCATGGCAAGATTAGGATTTTTATCCGCAATGATTTTGCTGATGAGTTCGGGCTTAAAAATAATGTCGCTTTCAAGCAACAGCGTATCGTCTTTGACCAATTCTTGCCGGGCAAGATACAGCGAATAGATGTTGTTTGTTTTGTCAAAGATGGTGTTTTCGATGTAGTCAATGCGCATACCGCACAGATTCTCTTTGGTAAAGTGAGCATTGATAAATTCTTTGAGTACGCTGCCTTTGTAGCCGATGACGATAACAAGCCGTGTTATACCATTTTTTACCAGCGATTCGATTGCGTATGCAATGAGCGTTTTTCCATTTACAGGAACCATACATTTTGTTGCATCTTTGGTAAAGCGTCCGAGCCGTTTTCCCATGCCTGCTGCCAAAATAAGTGCTTGCATATCAGTTTTCCTCCGGTATGTGTTCTTGTTGCGCGTCGGTGAGCGTCTGCGTCATAAAATCAGCGATATGGACTCCTGCCTGTCCTTGTTGTTCCCAAGCTTCTGCCCTTGCTTCCTTGCGTGCCGCTGCCAGTTCCGCGTTATCGCTTATGCTTTGTATCACGGTTTTGATGTCGGTAAATTGCGTTACTTGCAGTTCAATACCTATTTTTTTGAGCACGGCAAATTGCCAGATATTTTTTCCGTTGTCATCTAAGCACCATGCGTCATAGGGCTTTAGGTTCAGTTCCGCATTGACATACATAACGGGTTTGTCGCATAGGAAGGTATAATCATAAATGATACCTGAAAAATCAGAAATCATAATATCGGCTTTTTTCATGGCATAGATATTGTCACGCTCGTAATCCCATTCCAAGTTGGGGGTGTCCGCATATTTTTGCGTAAGCGCATCAAGCATAGCCGTTTCAGATTTCTTTGATTGGGGGTGAGGGCGCACGATAATGCGATAGCCCGTGTTCACCAGCGGGGTCAGCAGTTGCTCGCCATATTTTGAAAGCAGTGCGCTTGCTCCCCATGACGGTGAAACGAGTACGGTAAACGGATGGTTTTCTTCTGGAGGAATGGCGTCCATCTTTTCTTTGAGCACGTCAAGATACGGACAGCCAACGGTGACGAGCGTTTTTTGCGGGATGCCGCGTTGTGTTTCCAAAAAACGGATGTCTTTTTTCTGGTAGTCACCGCTCAGCAAAACTGAGTCGAAGAAATCAAGTCCGAACAGACGGTACATGGTTGCGTCGCTTGCCGCGTGCAAAACATGCGCATAATGCCGTACGTTTTTGCTACGCTTTAATTGGTACACGTGCAGACCTGGCGTGGTCATCAGTACGACCCCTGCGCTCAGCATGTTCAGCCGCACAAACGCCTTGTTTCCTTCGCCAATGAATTCAGGCTGCACAAATTGATACCCCTGTGCAAAGACCGCATCGTTTTCGTCCGACGTGTAGTAGGTGAGCGGGATTTTTCGCGCTTCAAATGCATCGCAGACAGGCTTAAACACGTTCCAGTATTGGCGGCCTTCGTTATAGATGACGTAAGGCTTGTAGGACGCATCTTGTTTTACGCCACCTTTTTTTCCGGAAAGAACGAGTTTTAGTTTGAGTATGGCGGCTTTGCCCAAAAAAAAGAGCGTTGCCGCCGCTCCAATGAGAATGGAAAACAGCATGCTACCCGTACCTGGGTCAATATAAAGAATGTATGCCATGAATGTACTCCTTACTGTTCAACCATCCGACGCGCTTCTGCCGCATCCAAATGTCTCCAGTTTTCTGCTTTAAATATAGTATCCTTTACAAACCACCACTCATCATCTGCAATCGCAAAGGTATTCTTGTTGTTGTGCTTTGGCATGTGCGCATGGCTTGACGTAATGACAATACCGTCTGCCTTGTCTGCATACAATTCTTGTTGAGAAAAAGGATTAACGGGCTTTTCAACAATGTTGTTGAGCGCAATGAGCGGAACGTCTGCGTTTGTCATAAAGGTCATGTCCGTTTGTAACGCTCCCTGTGCGCTAAAATCCTTTACCATAAGCGTGGGGTGAAAATGAGCGCGTCCGGGATTATTGTCAAAATCAGACTCATCGTACTGTTCTAGTTCTTTGTCTACGGCTCCGTGGTCAGAGACAATGATGATGCGCGTATTGTCATACACGCCTTCTTGTTTGAGATAGCTAAAGAACGTTCCCAGCCGCTTTACGGTGGCGGCATTGATGGCGTAATCTTCACGGTGCGCGTATTTTCCTGTTCCACTGTTGGTTACGTTGCTCACGGGAACATAGTCTGGTGCTTGGAGCGCATGGGAATCATGCGGCGTGTCATTTGCCATAATGAGACACGTGTTTTCGCGTGGGGCGTTAAAGTCGGTCAGTTGCGGCAGATAGTCAAGGACGGAGTACCAGCCCAGCCAACGCATCAGGTTTTCTTCGTCCTTGTCGGATGACCACCAATGCCCGTTGTTGTATATTGTCTTTCTGAACAAGAGCGGAACGCTTTTGAATATGCTAAAATACAAAAGATTGCGTCGGATGCTTTTATCTGATGTGGAAAGTTGTGATTCTTCCGCATGTTCCTTGTACCAGATATCATTGTACTTTGCATAAAGCATTTGCGCGTTGATGTTCGGATACGATGCAAAAAAAGTCATATCTGGCGGAAAGTCGCTGTAATTTGCCCATGACAAGTCTGCCGTGTTGACAAAATATCCCGCCTGCTCGTCAAATATGCGCGGAAGCACGGACAATGCTTCATTATGTTTTTTGAGCAATGGTTCATCCGCACGCTTGTTGATTTTCACAGGAGTGTATTCGTAACCGCCGTAAATAGGCGGTGCACCCATAATTGTGTGCCCACCGTAAGAAGCCGTATTTGGATACAAGACGAATCCGTTATACTCGTCATACAAGTCTGGGCTTTCTTCAAAAATGGACGGGATATACCAGTTTTGCAATTTGTCCATCATAAAAACAAGCACGTTTTTTCCTGTTTTTGAAAGATGAAACACGGGTTTTAATTCGCTTTCTGTTGAAGAAAGATGCTTCCAGTCAGCATAGCCTTTGCTGATGGTTTTCATATTGAGCGCCGAAGAAACGGCAAGCGCAAAAATCGTTGCAAAGAGTATGGTTGAAACAGCGCGCGTCTTTTTTATGTAGATAAGCACGGTAATTCCTGCACAAACAGCAATGAGCGCGGAGCAATTCAGCAGGGCATCGCGCAGATTCGGCAGTAGTTTTGCGCCCTTTACCGTTTGGTCAAACGTTATGAGCAGCGAGAGTGTGCCGTAGTTTCCTGAAAAAACAAACGTATTGACAATTGCTCCCAGCGCAATAAAAACAAAAAGCACCGAAAGGCTTGCAGAAACGCGTTTGTCTTTATGGAACAGTGCGTAAATAGCCAACGGCCAGAACAAAAATAGCCCCGCCGATTGTACAAACGTGTTCCAGACAAAAAAGACTGGATTAGGATGCGAGCCAATGCCCGAAAATTCCTTAGCGGAAGAAGCGATGATAGCGGATGGCACGGAAAATCCTGCGAGTACCGTAAGCACCAATGCCGCCGCAATAAACAGCACGGCACACGCTTTTGCGTCGGCGGTTAGTTCGCTAAAAATCGTAGTGAGCAGATGCAAAAAAACTTTTATGATGAGCGGTATAAAAAGCACGAGCATAAGGATGAGCGTAAGGAGAATTTTGCTGTCAATTTTTGTGCTGGTAAAGACATCTATGCCAATTATTGCCGCAATGACTGCGACACAGGCACTCAGCCAAAACGTTTTGAGCGGATTTTTGAGCTTGTAGAACACATTTTTTACGAGTGAAAACACATTGTTCATCGTCCAGTACAGCACCAAACCGCTCGGAGAATTATACAGAATGACAAGAAAAACCAATGCCATGCCGTAAATCTGTAGTTTTTCCTTTGCCTTAAAGCCTTTGGTGTATACCGCTCCCGCCACAATGTTGATGAGCGTCATCGTAATGGGAAGCACATTTACGGCAAAGCCGCCAAGCGAAAACAGCGAGTCGGGCTTTCCCATGTCGCGGATGAATAAAAAATGCTCCCCATGCAAGAGACTAAGATGCGAAAGATACGAATATGCCGCCATAAAAAATGGAATTTGAATCAACAACCCAAACGATGAGCGCAATGCCATAATCGGATGGTAGTGGTTTTCGGTATAATAAGCGGTAAGCATCATATACCGTTCGTCGCCCGCAAAGGTTGATTTGATGTGCGCGATACCGCCTGCCATCTTTTTTTGTATGTCGCGTTCTATCTGCTGCCAGTGTTCGGCAACGGCATAGAGCGGCAGGCATAAAAGCGTAATGCCAGCACTTACGCCAATAACCGCAATACCCGCTACGTCAGTTATGCGGTAAAAAAACGTAAAAATAAATTCTATAATGAGATACAAGGGATAAATGACAAGTGTGTAAAGAAAATCAACCATGATTATATACTCTACCAAAAAATCAGGCTAATAACAATACAAAATTACGGAACGGCATCAGTGTCCAGCCTTTTCCAGTTGTTCGCGTCAAAGATGTTGTCCTGCACATGATACCAGTCCGTTATGCCGAATTTTGTTTTGCTATAGATGCGGGTGCTTTCTGACTTGGGGTGGGCAAATGTAAGATACGGCTGTTTGTCTTGCACGGCAAAAGGAACGCCCGTGAACGGATTTTTTGCATCGGGCAGAATGTCTTTGAGCGCAAGCGCAGGCGTGTCCGCGTTGGTCATAAAGGTCATGTCCTCGGTAAGCGTTATTTGCTCCGGATTGCTGTGCGTGTCAAAATCTTTGAACAGCAGGCAGGCAACAATGGTTTCTTTGAGAAAAGGAATGGCACTGTCGGTATTATCAAACATACCAGTCTCTATGCCTGCGCCGTGGTCGGACACAATAATAATGCGGGTGTTGTCATAGACACCGTTTTCTTTTAAGTAATCAAAAAAACGTGCATAGCAACGGAATATTCCTGCCTGCGCATGATACTGCTCGCTGTCTGCCCATGGTGAATTTCCCCTGTCGGTCACTTCTGCAACGGGAACGTAATCTGGAGCCTGAAGAAAAATTGGCTCGTGGGTTGCTTCGTTATCCAGGGCAATGTATGCGTCGCTTTCGGAAGAGAAGTCGGTAAGCTGGGGAAGCAAGTCCATGACGGCGTAGTTGTCAATAAAAGTGGACTGATAGCGGTAGGCATAATTCTTTGTTATCCACCATTCATGATGATAGACAAATTTTCGGAGCAATGGCGGGGTGCATTTAAAAATACCGAACATAAGCAGATTGTGCTGAATGAGCGTTGCTACATAGCTGACAGATTTTCGGTCATGCATTGCATACCAGTATGATGAGTACCTGCCTATTGCCGTTGTATGCGTTATCTGGGGGTATGATTTGTACATATCGCTTGTGGGGGCTTTTAGGTAGTTTTCGTAGGGCATGTCCACAACAGTTGCCGAAAAGCCGTTTTGCGAGAACGTGACGGGAAGGGAGAGCAGGGCTTCATTGTGTTTTTGTTGCAAAGTTTCTGTGTCACGCTTGTTTATTTCGTATGGTGTGTACGAATAGCCGCCAAAAAGCCCTGGTGTTCCCAGCATGGTGTATTGCGCAAACGACAGCGCATTTTTATAGAAGACGAACCCATCAAAATGGCTTGCAAGTCCGGGAGCTTCTGTAAAAATATCCTGTACAAACGGCATAAAAGCACGGTCTTGCATAAAGACAAGCACATTTTTTCCTGTTTTGCTGAGATGCAGGATAGGCATTGGTTCTGATACGCTTCCAGGATTTTCAAGTTGCTTGTATTCATGGGCAACGGAAATGCTGTTCTTTGTGGTAATTCCCATAAGGGCGACTAACACGATGGCAGAGTAGGGAAGTACGTGCCGTACCTGACGTTTTGTTGTGCATATCGCAAGAACAAAAATAGCAAGTCCGGTGAGTGCATTGATTACAGCGGTCTTGGCAGAGGGAAGCATACTGGAATTTTCCATAAAATCTATGGTTTGTTCCATCGGACCGTAATCACCGGAAAATAAAAACGTGTTGACAATGGCAAATGTTGCTCCTCCTATGGCGCAAAACGTGAGCAACTTTTTTACCGATGATGAAAACAGAAAATAAAAGCAGCATGGCCAAAAGACAAAAAGCCCCAGTGCCTGAGTAAAACTGGTCACCAGAAAAATAAACGGGGACGTGTAGTTGTCAACGTAGCAAAAATTATGCGGCTCGGATTCCATAATCATTGATGGCACTGTCAGCCCCGCAAGCACGGCAATAATACCGGCGGAAAACAGAAAAGCCGCGGTCTGCGCTGACGGAACCCGCTCGCATGCGGCAAAGCAATGCGTACAGAACCACCGTATGACTTTGATGAGAAGCGGAGCGGCTATCAGAAGCACAAAGAAACCTATTCCCCCAATTTTGAATAGCGGCTTAAGCGAGGATGCAAGTCCTGCGATGATTCCTGCGACCGCAATAATGACGGTGAGCAGATAGAGCACTTTGCGTGGATTTCTAAACTTGTAAAACACATTTTTTACGAGCGAAAGCACGTTGTTCATCGTCCAGTACAATACTAAGCCGGCGGGTGACTGGTACAGTAGCAGCAGGAATATGATGGCACTTGCATAAATCTGTATTTTTTCCCGCCCGCCGTGCCCTTTTGTGTATACGGCACCTGATATGCCATTGAACAGAGTCATTGCAATAGGCAGTACGTTCAGCGTAATGCTTCCGATATGCAGGCTTGCATCGGGCTTCCCTAGGTCAGCAATAAATAAAAATGATGTTCCCTGTAAATCGGGTGAATGGGAAAGGTATGTGTATGCGGCAATAAAGAAAGGAATTTGAATGAGCAACCCGAATGACGAACGAAGCGCCATAAGCGGATGATAGTGGTTTTCCCGGTACAGTGCGGAAATCATCATGTAGCGTTCATCACCAGTAAAGGTTTCTTTTATATGTTTTACCCCCCCCCTTCGTTCTTGCAACGATTTTTGCAGGGTACGCTCTATTTCTTGCCATCGCTCAGAGACGATGTAGAGCGGTAAACAGCAGAGCGTAACGACAAAACTGAGCCCTACGATAGAAAGTCCCTTGCTGCCCGTGAAGTCACGGAAAAGGAGATAGCAAATTTCTAGTAACCGTTGCAAAGGCGATATAATGATATTGAACATAATCATAGCGACTCCTCACGGTAAGATTGTATCACGTCCCACATCCGCTTTGCCGTGTTTTCAAGCGTGTATTTTGCAAGCAGCGCATCGGGTGGCTCGACTGGCTCTGCAAGCAATGCGTCCAAATCCACGTTCGGCTCGTTGGGGTCGATGTAGTGGGCGGTTTTTCCGTAAATTTCGGGCAGGCTCGTCACATTTGAGACGATAATCGGCGCGCCGCAAGAAAGTGCCTCCAGCGGCGGAAGCCCAAAGCCCTCAAAATAAGTGGGAAACACGAACGCTCGGCATGTTGCAAGCAACGCCTTTACTTCGCCGTCAGAAAGGTAGCCCGTCATCACGATGTTGGGGAGCGATTTTAGTTTTTCCAGTTCGGGCGGCACAACGTTGAGCAGGGCTTTTCCGGAGACGGCAAAGGTTTCGTTTGGGTAGAGTGCCGCGTGGTCTGCTATCCATTTGAGGTTCTTGCGCGTGGAAAGGCTTCCCAGCGTAAAATAAAACGGCTTTTCTTTGAGCGCGGGCAGGCGGTCAAACACCGACTCGTCCGCAGGGATGTCCTTGTAGCCCGTTACGCCTGAGTACACGACGTGGATGTTGTCGGGATTGGCGTGGTAGGTGTCCACAATCGTCTGCTTGGTGTATTCGGAGACGGTAAAGATGACTTTTGCCCGCTTTGCAATCGTGCGGTACATGAGCGTGCTGTAGGCTCGGACAAGTTTGTCGCGGTGGGAAGTGAAGTCCTGGGGGTACAGCTTGCAGTAGATGTCGTGTAAAAAGGCAAATCCGGGGGCAAAAAACGGGGTGGTGTTTGCGTAGTCGAGTGCAATACCACGGTGCTTGATGACGTACTTTTGAAATACCAATTGTGACCATTTGGGAAAAGATTTTGCCTCATAGTCCAAGACAACGACTTTGATGTTCGTGTACTGCGGAACATGCTGTGCATTTTTTGGCACGACTAGTTCCATTTCGCCTGGTTTGACCAGTGCGTCAAATGCTGCGGTCACCTCAATGGCGAGTCGTTCAATGCCCGTCAGGTTATGACACCATGATTCCCCGTTTATGATGATTTTTTTTGCCATACGCCACCGTATCAAAAAACGAGGTTTTATGCAATGTTCACCTTAAAACTCCCACCTCGCGTCAAAGCCCAAAATCCGCTCGCACTGCACGTTTTTTATCATGTTCATCTGGGCGAGCCGCTTTTCCGTGAATTTTTCGTCGCACGACACGGTAAGGGAGGTTTCGCGGATTTCCTCCACGCATTTTTTGATTTCGGGGGTGAGAATCGCGCGGGCGGGGGCGACATAATCGC
>ERZ842401.1175-NODE-1175-length-38296-cov-6.967208_pt1 | contig 38296 bp, 28 predicted proteins | sample MGYA00521270_ERZ842401 | MGnify/ENA primary metagenome ERZ842401 (study PRJEB31892, sample SAMEA3878208) | bioreactor metagenome | biome: Moose rumen | place: Sweden | collected 2011-10 | study: EMG produced TPA metagenomics assembly of the PRJEB12797 data set...
AGTTGTGTTCAAAAATAACGTATTTTGCTGTTTTTTAGCAAATTATCCGAATGAATCGGGCACTTCTCCACTGTTTTTCTGCCAGCATGTTCATTTTTTTTAACTTGCGGAATTTAGGCGATACAAGAAGTGAGTATGATACAACAGGAAGTATAACCAGTGAGTGTCCGATTTTTGAGCAAGGGATGGGAACCCAACCCAAAGAATTCCAATTTTGCGATAGCGTAAGTAATTTGATGGATTTTTGTTCTGGTGACAATTCATGGGTAAGGGAGTCGGTAATGGAGATGGTTCATGGTGTTAATAATTTTAATGAGCTTATTTCGCGTATTCCAGATGGGCAGGCGAAGTATTCCTATTTGATGATGTATGTTTGCCTTATGGATTATTTAGCAAGTAATTGCAATTTGTATCGGGTTAAATTGTTTAAAGACCGTGGCATTGGTGTCAAACCGGTGGATATGATCATAGACATTGGCAATTCAAGAACTTCGGCGTTATTGTTTGAGGGGAATTTTACAAAAGTGGAAACGTTGGGTTTGCTTGATTTTGGGTCGCCCATAGGTGTAGATGGCAGATTGAATCGCTCGCAGGAGTCCTTTGATATGAGAATCGCTTTCGACAAAGTGGACTTTGGCCCCAATAAATCAGGAAGCAAACAGTTTTGCTGGCCAAGTGTGGTTCGTTTGGGCGACGAGGCCATAGCATTGACATATAGGACTATGAGCGCGGCGTTAGGTGTACAAGAATATTCCACATATTCAAGTCCGAAACGATATTTGTGGGACGAGAAACCAAGAGAAAAAGAATGGAAGTGTGTGCCCCGCGACAATTCAACAAGACCAATATCGCCATGGATTAGCGGAGTGAGTGAGTTTTTCAATGAGGACGGCTCCATTAACCATGGAGGACGTGGCGCAGGCTGTAGATATTCGAGAAAAAGTCTCATGACTATGGCTTTTATGGAGATAGTTACTCAGGCGATAGTACAAATAAACAGTGAGGAATACCGCAAAGGTAAAGGTGATACAAGTATTCCAAGACAATTGCAAAAAATTGTTATGACATGCCCCACAGGTATGTCGAAAAGTGAGCAGAAAGCTTTTCACGAATGCCTTAAAGACGCTCTGTATGTTCTTTCCAAACAAGACAATCTCGGAATGGCTGATGTGAAAATAGTTCCCGACTTGGACAATGTGAATGATGATAATCCCCAATGGATGTATGATGAGGCTACATGTTCACAGTTCGTGTATCTGTACAATTTGATGACTGAGACATATAAGAATTGCGAATCGGAATTTTATCAAATATATGGCAAAGAAAGGAACGGAAAAAAGAATGTTGTTATTGGTTCGGTGGATATAGGTGCGGGTACAAGCGATGTGATGGTGTGCAGATATGAATATGACAAGAGTTCAAGCTCAAAATTGAAGCCAGAGCCGTTGTTTTGGGACAGCTTCGACAAGGCTGGCGACGATATGCTGAACAATCTTATCTCGAATGTGCTTTTGCAGGGCGAGGATGGTCAGATAGAGCAAATGTTTGTCGACACTTTGCCAGATATTAGAGGCCGGATGCACCATTTTTTGGGACGTAATCATGCTGCTCAAACTTATGCTGACCAGCAACTTAGGAGAGATTTCAATTTGCAGGTGCTGGTGCCTGTTATGTATGAATTTCTGAAGCTTTTGTCCGCTGGCGAGGGGTCAAAAGATCTGACTTATCAGGACATATTTTCAAAAATTGAGCCGAGCAGTGCTGTGATTGACAAGTTTAAGAACGTTTTTGGTTTTGACTTGAAGGACATCAAATGGAAGTATGACAAAACAGTTGTGTCGAAGTACATAACCCGTTCAATGGATGATTTGATACACATAGTGTCGGCAATACTCGCCTCGTTTGATTGTGACATAATTTTGCTGTCGGGTCGCCCAAGTTCGCTTGAGCCGATAAGGGATTTGTTTCTTAAATATATGCCTGTAGCCCCCAACAGGCTGATATCTTTGAACAAGTGCCGTATGGAAAACTGGTACCCATTTTTAAATGCCACCTATAGAACGATAAATAATTCGAAAAGTATTGTACCCATTGGCGCGATGCTGGGTTATCTGGCTTCCAACAAGGGCGGATACAACGGTTTCGCGTTGGACCTTTCGCTATTGGGGAGTAAGTTGGAACCCACCACAAGGTATTTCAAGGAGTATGGCGACAGGACAAATCATGAAAGTTTTATCACCCCCGCACAAAATCAGGGAAAGGTGGCCGGAATTACAAACTTTCCCATATTTATAGGTTCGGCTCAGTATGACAGCCCCGTTTATCCATATCGGCCATTTTACTTGTTGGATGTGAATTACGAGAGTATCAGGGCGGGGATAAAGAGCCAACATCCAGATTGGACAGAGGCACAACTCAAAAATCAGGAAGAATCTTACATCAACAGTATTACGCATAATACTCCTTTGACGGTGGAGATGTCGCGCCCCGACCCCGGTGACGATATAGAGAAACTAATCATAGAAGATGTGCAAGACAATGATGGAAATCAGTTGCAGGCAGGGGATTTTAAGCTTGAGATACAGAGCCTTAACGATCCTGATTGCTACTGGCTTGATTCGGGAGTGTTTGAGATAAATATTGGAAACAAATAATGCTTAAAAACAGTGAAAATGAGTGAAATTGACGACACTTTGAATTTGGTGGACAAAGCGGCGGGTTTTGATAAAGATCATAGCGGTTTCGTTAAAAACACCAATTACAGGTCTAAACTGATTGATATCCGCAAGGAGTTGCGCAAGCTAAAGTTTGCTACCGACGAGAATTGTTCCGTGGCCGTATTCGGCGAGAGCCAAGTTGGCAAGTCGTATCTTGTCACAGCATTGCTGTCAGAGCCCAATACTCCATTTTGTGTAAAAAATGGCGACGAGTCATACAATTTTAAAGACGAGATAAATCCCTCAGAAAGAGGCAGCCAGATAGAGGCTACAGGTGTGGTTACCCGTTTTACGGCCCGCAACGCCTCGATGCCAGAAGGCTATCTTCGGGTCCAGCTGCTGTCGCTTGCCGACCTTATCCTGATTATGGCGGAAGCATACTACAACCAAGTGGATAGGAATATGAGGGATGCTACGGAAACGATGTATAGTATACAGAGCATATTAGACAGCGTAACAACAACAGCGGAAAATAAAAAACCACTTCTCGACGAGGTTGATGTGGCTAATGTTGAGGAATATTTGAGAAAAATGCGTGGCAACAATTTGGACACGTTGTTCTCCACCAATTATTTCAGGTTCCTCATGTCAAATGTGAGGGCACTAAGCGAAGGCGACATTGTTTCGCTGATAAAAATGTTGTGGAACGACAATGCTGATTTTAATGATTTGTTCGACGAGTTGCTTGCCATCTATAGAAAAGTGGATTTTGCCGACGAATTGTATGTGGAGTTTGGCGCCGTGCTGAAAAAAAATGGGACTTTGCTTGATGTGGCGCTTCTCGATGATTTGAGGTCAAACAGGCAATACACACCAGAGAGCTTTAATCCGGAAGCAAATGTAAAACTCAAGAGTGGCAGTACCCTATCCATAGCCAAGAAGTATCTTAGCGCATTAACGGCAGAAATAAGCATACCAATAGACACTTCGAAAGTGGGAGACAGAAAGTTTTTGAACGATTTGGACATATTGGATTTTCCGGGACTGAAACCCGATAACGTCCGCAAAGAAAATGAACTGAAAGTGGGCAAAAATCTCACAACAGTTTACCGCCGAGGAAAAGTTACATATCTTTTCAACAAATATTCCAGCTCTAAGCGGATAAGCGCACTGCTGTTCTGCCACAACAACAACGACAGCAAAGCCTGCACAAACGGGCCTGTACTGAAAGAATGGGTGAACAGCAATATAGCCGCGACCCCGGAAGAAAGGGGGATTTTTGTCGGAAAGACAGGCATATCGCCATTGTTCATTGTAAACACTTGGTTCAACAAAGACCTCGAATATCAGAACGAAACTCCCGACTCCGACTTGGACAACAGGTGGCAGCGCCGTTTTAAATTAGTACTGTACAAAGATGTCCTTCAGGCCGAAGGCTACAGCGACCACTGGTTCAACAAATGGACCGAGTCGCAGGCCGGTTTCCAGAATATGTATATGCTGAGAGATTTTGACTACTCTCGCCAAATATTCGATGGCTACGACCCCAATAGTCGCACTCCGGAGACAGAACTGCATATATACGCCAGTTATCCGGATTTTATGGATCGGCTGAAAGAGTCTTTCGTAAACAATGATTTTGTAAAGGAGCATTTTGCTGACCCGATCAAGGCATGGCAAGATTCCGCCACTGCCGGCAACGATGGCACAAAGGCCATAATAAACGGGCTGAACGTGCTTTCGCCAAACGTGAAAGCGGCACGAACAGAAAAATTCGGCAAGGATCACAAAAATCTGAAATCTCAGCTTGAGATCCTGCTGAAACAAGAATATCATTCCGACGACCATCATGAGAGAGTGAAAAAGGCAAGAAAAGATGCTGCAACTATCCGTAGAGAGATTAGGAAATCGGGAGAACAAAATCCATTCCTTTGGGGAAAACTGATTGACGAGCTGATGATACCAAGCTCTAAAATATATAATTGTATATTTGAAATAGTGCATGCCGGAACAGACCGCCGTACAGGGAGGGAGGAAGACTTGTTTAACAAAGCCGGACTCGCCACAGAGGAGTCGAGGGAGTATAACATTGATAGGCTAAAGATAGAATTATTAGTGGATACCGAGCAGGAGGTGATGGATGAATTGGAAAACGAGGGGATAGATTTTGACAGACTGCTGGGAATTAAGCAAATGGCACCTACCATGGCACAGAAAATGGTGGAAAGGTTTGAACAATTGTGGAAAAATGATTTTATGGCTTCGGTGTCGGCAAAAACAAGGGATCAGTTTCAATGCATTGATTTGTTGCAATACTACCTTTTCGCATTGTACGACACGTTGGAGATGAACAATGTGCTGGCCAATGAAATTGTTTGTTTTATCGGACAGATAAGTGAAGATAGTCTTCCGGGGGTTATATCGGAATGCTTGGCTGAAAAAATCAATTCTTTTGTAGAGTCATTTGGATACAACGGTTTTATTTCCGAAGAGAGTAAAGAAAATATTCAGGCACAAAATTTGGATTATAAATTGAATTTGGAATTCAACTTGGTTGACGACTTGCCGTCTTTGGGGGTCAATGAAACTATCCGCCTTTTGGAAAAATATGAAAATAGGTTGCCAGCGACAGATGCTGAACATCAAGAACGTGATCGTCTGCCCGAAATACATAATGAAAAAAAATGGAACCAAAGAATGATAGCGGCTTTTATTATAAGTTGCGATTTGCCAAGATATGACATCAATGCCAATGCCGAGCTTGGAGAATTGTTGAACGAGTTTGAGAAAATAATAGAATAGATTGGAATGGATATGAAAAAGATATGTACAATCGATCTGCGTGATTTCACTCCGAAGTATATAGGGGAGTACCCTTTTTATGAGCGAATAGATGAGGTGCGTAATGTGTTTTCAAGGTTCGTTTCGGATTGGGATTTCGACAAGTGTTTTGCCCGTCCCAAGCTTGTGGGCAATTTTCTGGAATGGTTTGTGGTGAATGCCGACGATACGTCTGTCGCCTTCAAGCTGTCCGACAGCGGCACCGAATTCAAAAAGTACAATGACCAGTACAAAGCAATTAAGCAAGCCATTGCCGACGCAATATCCTCTGCTCCCGATAGTCAAAAGGAATTCCTTGCACCCTTAATTCAGAACGGGGAGGATGCCATGACTTATGTGGTGAATGGCCATGTGCTGTTCGGAGTCTGGGGCGTTTCGAAAAGATCAGACAGGCCTTTGGAGACTTTGATTATCGATTCGGGAGACCATCCTATCTATACTATAAAATACACTGTGAAAGGTCAAGGTAAAGTGGAGCGCGAGTCGTACCAACGTGAATATGGCTGGACTATAAGTGATGAAAGCGACGTTCCGAAAGTAACCCCTGCACAAGGATTTTATTTCGCACGGTGGGAGCCATCAATGCCTCAAGGCAAAACAGTTACATCCGATATGGAGTTTGTGGCTGTGTGCGAGCCGGTAGACGAAGAACCCGACAGTGCCGAACAAAAGCCCATACCCCCCGACATTGAGGAAAACGATGAAGCCGTGTACAGTGTTCGTTTTGTGTCGGACGATGGTGGCGAAATTTTGGGACGGAGTGAGTACTCTAAAAAGCATGGCGAAACCGTATCCGAAAGCGAAGTCCCGGAGGTGCAGCCGCAAGATGGTTATGAATTTGTCGGATGGGACAAGGACCCCAACAACCACACCGTAACCCAAGACGTGGATTTCGTGGCCCAATACCGTAAAATTCCATACGATGTGCGTTTCAACGGCGGTGAGAACGGTCGAATCGAAGGACAGAACCACTATACCAAGTATTATGGCGACAGTGTGGACGAAAACGAAATACCCAATGTTGAACCCAATGAAGGCTTTGAATTTGCCGGCTGGGATAGGGATCCGGCAAGCGAAACCATTACTGGCGATACTGAATTTGTAGCTCGGTATAACGCTGTAAAACTCCCTTGGTGGAAACGGATGCGAGGCTGCCTCAACTGGCTGCTGTTGCTATTGTTGTTAGCGCTTATTGGTTTGTTGTTGTGGTATTTGTTTGGCCGGCATTATATGAATTTCTGCGGATGCGATTGCGAGCAGCAAGTGGTGGTAATACCTTCGAATAACGACAACAACAACCAGCTGCCCGGCAACACTCAGCCTCAGGTGCGGCCTTGCAACGCGCAGGTGAAATCGGGTGGCGACGAGGGATATGTTGGCGTGTTCGACATGGGGCAACAGTCGGGGTCGTTCGTTTTTCAATACAATACGCAAGTTGTACCCGACTCCATTGTCATACACGATGGAAGTAGCGTGAAAGACAAAGTCGTATTTAACTATTCGGGAAGCACATACAACTCGGCACCAACTGCGGTGGTCAATTTCACCAAAGGTAAAGTTACCGTGGAGGTGATGAGCCTTGGCGACGGCACATGGTGGGAGTTTTTGGTAAACTGTCCTCAAAACTGATTACTATGGCTACAAATAACAAAAAAAACAAAGTTAGCAAAAGAAACGAGGACGTCGCAACAGCTGTGAAAATACTCGCGGCGATAGCCATGTTGTTGATACTTATATGTTTTGTGAAGACGTGCAGCTATTGCCGTCAGTACCAGCAAAACGTTGTGGTGCTGAACGACCAAACAGGTTACTTGCCAGAAAACGAGGACTGGGACCGCATACCCGAAGTTGTGCCTCCATACAACGATGAGGACACCACCAACCTGCCTTCCCAAGTGTCGCTCGAACCATTTTTCCCCCCTATTGGTGACCAAGGCAAAAAAGGCACCTGCGTGGCTTGGGCTGTGGGATACAACCTCAAAACAGCCCTCAACGCACTGGAAAACCATTGGACCGCTAATCAGCTGCAAATTCCGCAAAACCAGACATCCCCCAAAGACTTATGGTACGGGATCGACGACAATGTCAAAGGTCCCAATTGTTCGGGCTCGGTTTTCGAGGCGGCTTTTGTCGCCCTGCAAACTCGTGGTGCCGCCTCCATGGCAATGTCCGACGCCACCAATTTCCAAAACTGTAACGGAACCTTCATAGGAGATAGCAGCAATCGGATTGAAACTTTCGGAAGGCTTGCGTCGGTATCCGTCGGCAGTGTCAAAGCCTACCTCAACGATTCGGTGCCGCTGGTGTGTGGAGCGCGCGTTGGCATGCGGTTTCTCAGCTGCAATTCGTCCGATGTGATAAAAAACGATGTTTCGGGTTATTCCGGTCCCCATGCTTTCCATGCTATGGCTTTGGTTGGCTACAACGATTCCTTGCACGCCTTCCGTGTGCGCAACTCGTGGGGTACGGCATGGGGCGACCAAGGCAGTGCTTGGGTGGACTACGATTTCTTCAAAAACGATTTCTGTTTTGTGGTTTTTGTGGCAAAAAATATGCAAAAACCCACTGTGGCATAGTAAAAAAATATAAATAATCTGAAATGAATAAAAGAAACATTCTTCAATTTAGGCATAAACCGAAGCTCTGCTGGGGTATGGTTATAGCTCTGGCGATTTTGGTTTTGTACTCATATCCCGCTTTTATGGGATACTACCTTTATGAGAAAGGCAACCTTGTCAAGGCATTGGCAATGCTTGCTATTTTCCTTGTGCTGATGATAGCAGCTGTTTACATGATGTGTATTGCCAAAGCCAACAAAGGCAAACTTTGGGTACGGAGATCTGTTTTCTTATTATGCTGCGTGCTGTTGGCAGGGCTGCTACTTGTGTCGGGACGTTTTTTTAACGGTTATATGGCACTCGTTGGCGAACGGGACGAATTGAAAAACAATGTGGAAACAATAGTGAAAGACGCAGGCCAGATGGATGCCGAATACGACACCTATGTGCAGCAGCGCGTGGATGATTATATCGACTTCGAGAGTGGCAATCCCGATGCCGCCTTGCTTGCCAAAAGCCTTAAATCACACCTTGCCCCACCCAGTTTGAGTGATATAAGAGACGACCGTAAACATTGGCTTCAAAATATCGAAGGTATGACGGTGTTCAATGTCAGTTTCCCTTCCAATCTCAATTTACTGAAAGGTGTTATTGCCGATTGGGAGGAACAGTACCAACAGCTGTCCGACATCGGTTACGGCGACCAATACCAAACATTCAAATATTCTCAGGCTGGCAATTCTATTGCCAATTTGTGGAAAAAAGTGAAGAATCCGCCGATATCTTGGGTTGCGATTCTGGCCGCCTTCATTTGTGCGGTTATTATGGTTTGGACCCCATGGCTGGTTACAGACCCCACTCCGGCCGAACCGCTTTTCTCATGCAAAAAAAATAATTCAGACGATAGTAATGGACCAACTGTGATATAAATATAAAAATATATAATAAAAACATGCCAACAATAGATCAAATTTTAAACTCATGCAACACTATTCCCAAACAAGCATTGGCAAAGTATGTTTTGGGGATGGTTGAAATACAGAACGGTGGTGTTATAACACCGCAAAAATTGGCCGATGCAGGCTTGGATCCACTCGTTTTGAGCGCTCTGGAGTCCGAAGTTTATACCAAGGCCACAACAGGAAACAAAGAAGATTTTTATAGAAAATACCTCGATTACTATGCTCAGGGGACTCCAAACTACAACGCCGGTCATTTTAACGATGTTCAGAACAAACTGAATACATTGGTGCAGGGAAGGCAACTCCAGGCTTGGCAAGATATACAGAATTTCCAAGCACAGGTGCTGAACAATATTCCCCAAGGTGCCAATTGCCAAACCATTGGACATTGGACAGTGCTGGCCGCAGGCAGACAGGGAAAATAACTTGCAGATGCTCCGCAACTATATTTCAGATTATCCCAACGACAATAATGTAGGCGCCGTACAGCAGATGTTGAGCGATTTGGACAATATCCTTTGGGACGCCGTAAAAGATGAATACGACGCGGCTTGGTACAACCAGTACAAAACCCTTTTTCCGCAGGGACAGTATATACAGCAATGTCTCCAAATGCTCGACGACCTGCCGTGGATTGAAACAAAGAAAATAGACACGATTGACGCATACAAAGCCTATATGCGCGACTACCCGGGCAAACACGACAAAGAATGCAACAATAGAATCTCGGAACTTACCGACGACTCAGACTGGCAGTATGCAGAGCAAAGCGGACGCACCCCCGACCTGCAAACCTATATCGAAAAACACCCCAACGGCAAGCATAAAGCACAGGCAGAGCAGATGATTGCCAATAATAAGACTCACGATGACTTTATTGCCGCACTAAAAAAAGACAGAAACGCTCAAAATGCTCTTGCTATCCAGCAAGCTGTTGTTAACAATATTGTTTCATACGAAGAACTTGAGTCGGAAGGCATTTTTACCAAAGCAGAATGTGAAGCAATAAACGGTTATAGAGAGCCACAAATGGGGAACTGGCAGCGCCAGAATAGCTTGCCCGGCGAATATACTCAGGTCTATTTTTGGGGTGTCAAACGTACTGGAAAAACCTGTCTTATTGCTGCTTTGCTTTCATACTTGAGCAAAGAAAAGCAAAATTTGAATTTTAATAATATAACTGGGGCAAATACTTTTGCAAATAGTTTGATAAGGAAAATGAATTTTAGTGATGGTAGTATCTCTGCACTTCCACCGACAAGTGAATCTTTTCAGCTGCCTGCTATGACTTTTACTTTCAAAGATAATAGGGGCAGAGAGCATAGGTTTTTAATAATGGATCTCGCAGGCGAAATCTATTCGGGTGTCTATAAGCAGGAAAATGGTTATCAAATAACTGAAGAAGAACAAAACGTTTTGAATCAGGTTAAAAGCTATTTGAATGATAATAATGATAAAATCCATTTCTTTGTTTGGGAGTATGGTGCTATGGAAAAACTTGTGCCTGAATTGGAGCAATTTGGTATAGAAGCAACCCAGATTGAGGTCCACGATGCTTTGCGCAACTTCTTTCAAGAAATTTTCACAGATAAATCTGTTGGAGTTTATGTTGTGGTAACAAAAAGTGATAAAGCTGATAAAGATGCTGAAGAAAAAGGAATTCAAAGAAATGAGCAAGTGAAAAGTTGGGTAACAAGCGGAGCTTTGGGTAATTTGAAGGAAAATTTAAAAGAAGATGTGAAAAAAGCTAATATAGATGTTAGTGAATGGCCAGTAATAAGTTTTTCGCTGGGAGAAGTATTTGCTGTAAATTTTGCTCACATGGATAAAACTGATATCGACAAGATAGTTGAGCTTATGATGCAGGGAACCAACCCGGTAAGAAAAAAAGGAATATTTAGCTAAATATATTAAAAGAAGAATTATATGGAGATATTAGTAAAAAACAATTCGGAGAAAATCTATTCGAAACCTCAAGCCGTCGCATGGATGAACAATGTTGAAAATGATTTTAGAAGACCGGTTAGAGATATGATGAAACTTGACAGTTGCTATTATTTGTCTAATAATAGAGGTGGTTTTTTTTACGGATGTGCATGGAAGGGAAAGGAAACTGGTAATGTTGGTGATACCGGAATTCTTTCTGCCACGTTCTATACAGGCAAAAAGTGGCTGAAAGACAGCACCAAGCTTGTGCAGTTCATGAAACAACTGATGGCGGATTTCTCACAACTGATGACGCTGTACACCAACGACGATTTCTCCAGGTATTTTGCAGACAAGAATCAGCAAATCCAAGAAATTGAAAAATATCTCACCGCTGCTCCCAACTTGCAGTTGCCACCACTGTCCGAAAACTCTAAGACTTATGCCTACCGCGAGTATAAAAAAGAAGAGGAGTTGATAAAGTTTCTCAATAATCCTATCCAAAAAGAGTATGGCGAAAGATTCGTGTTTCTGGTGGATGCCGATAAAAAAGTATTCCCTTCTGCTAATGTGGATAAGATTACATCCCCAATCAGCAGGGTGTTAACCATAAAAAAATCTGCAGACGGCTTTGCCACAGCGGTGAAAAGCAACGATGATTCCACCCCGGTATATGCTTGTTTCGAAAATGCTGAAAACCCATTCTGCGTGAAGTATTCCAAATCCGGTTTCGAAGAAAAACTTCTGCCTATTAAAAAAATGGCAGACTCTTATAAATATTTAACACGAGAAGGCAACGAAATAACCCTTAAATCCCCCAAAGAGGCTGGTTGGGAATTTGAAAAAGATGTTACAATTGAGATAATAGATAATAAAGAAACAGGAAAGCCTATAGAAGGCGTGTCGGTGACATGTGGGAATCTGAGTCCCAAAACAGATGAGAGCGGCATTGTTCAGCTTAAGTTGAAAGAGGGGGAAAACAAAGTTACTTTGGGGCATAAGAATTATGAAAGTAGCGAGGGCTTCAAAATTTCTGTTGACGCAAAAACTAAAAACTATACTATAAAAATGACAAAGCTCACAGACAATTATTCAATATCTGCAGGCACAGCAAAGGTTGATCTGTCATTGCCAAAAGGCGAAAAATTGCCGCCTAAGTTGGTGGTTGAAAAAAAAGACAAAAACGCAAGCGAAAGCAATTCCAAAAAGTGCTATTTCCGAGATTATCTTCTTATAATACTTTTTGCCTTAGGCCTTGCGATTGGCTGTGCTATTGGGCATTATTTGTGGAAAACGCCGGTGGAGGTGGAAACCCCTCAAGACCCCGCAGCAGAAGAACCGACAGAAAACCAAGATGATCTCGAGAAACAAGACGTGTCATCTCTAAATGCCAAAAATACTGATGAATGGACCAAATACGCCATAAAATCCAATAAATACAAAGAGTTCTTGGAAAAAGAGCTTATCGAATTCACAAAACCTCTCGAAGAGCATCCGGAAATAACAAATAAACATTGGAAAGAGTGCTACGATTTATACAAGCAACTAAAAGAAAATGTACCACCCGACAGCCTCAAAAATGCCGTAAAGTCGGCTTACGACTCAAAAGATGGAAAATACAGCCTCAAAAAACTAAAAAAGAATCTCGAAGAACTGAAAGGTAAACAAAACAATTCCTCTTCCGACAATCAAAAAAAACAAGATAACAACAATTCTCTCCAAACCACCAATAATGATGAATTTACCCCAAGCGGCGGTAGTTCCACTACAGGGGGGGGGGGTAAAAAGGAACAGCCACAAACACAAACTAAAAGCGCGAGCCAAGACCCTGCTGGTAATACTGAAGGGACGGGAAAAAACGCCCCGACCCCTCACGTGTGAGCAAGCCGAAGGGGGCAAATGGTAGTGCTACTAATAATTCAGAAAACGTTGATTGGTAATAATTCGATTATGACAAAAAAAAACAATGAAACCAAACGGCTGATTGCAAAAATAGCCCTTATAGTTTTGCTACTGCTTATCGTATCGGCGGTGCTGTTGTTGTTTAAGTCCAATTTGGATGCGTCCGGCATCAAAAAGAAGAAGATAAAAGCCTACTCTTTCGTAGAGCATATCCAGCAGTCCGACAGCATTGCCTCGCAACCCTCGCTTACCAAAGCATTGGAGGTGTACAGTGCCCTGTACAACGAAATACGTGTGGAGGCTTCGGTTACGGCAAACAGCTCCAAAGGACCGTATAGTCTGCTCTCCGATGCCGATGCTGACAAACTTTTCAGCGACATCTCTTCGCACATCTGCTCGCTTTACATATCCCAAGCCGAAAGTCTCTTCAATTCATCGGTTTGGCCGAAAGATAAAATGGATGAATTGGATAAGGTGGGCAGGCTCTTGGCACAAGGCGGCTACAATGGCGTGGCATCTTATTCCAGGGATGTTAATCGGTTCTTGGGCTACGTTAGTGGCTATCGTAGCGCTCTCAACGCAGTAAATAGGGCTAAAGATTGCCGAAGCTCCGCTGTTTACTATTCAATTATGGCAACAGTTAATCGCTATAAAGGAAAGGAGCCGTATAAAAATAACACGGCTCTAAACAACAAGCTGAATAGTGCGGAAAAAACTGCCAAACGCTCATTGATGAACTGTGTAATGCGCATGGTGGACGCACACAACAACAAAGTGAAAAACAACATATTTTCAGACAATGCAGCTTATCTTCAATCGCGTAGAGCATGTGAGGATGCAATTTGGGACGCAAATACTGTGTTGCAAGGATTTGACAAATGGGATGCTTCAAAGATGATACAATCACTCCAATAATAAAAGTTTCGTTTTATGGTAAAAGTCAATGTTTTTTCAATATCATTGTTTTTCCTGCCGGTGTTTTTTGTTGGGGCAGATGCGCTTGCTTCGGAGCCTTGCACTATTGATAAGTGTGTTTTGGCAATTCCCGACACTAATAAAAGAACGCCTAAACCGGCAATTTACACAAAAATCAATTCTGACAACAAAAAAGTTGCCGATGGTGGCACAATTGTGGGTCCGGTTACAGACGATACCCTGCCGCCTGCGGTGGACAGTGTAATGCTGCTCAGGCTGCAGATAGCCGAGGCGCGGCTGTCTATCCGCAAATTGTCGGATTCTTGCGCAATGCTCAAACAGCGCAACCAGAAGCTTTCAAAGCAGATCACCGACACGGTGAACCGCCTTGTCGCTGCCAGCCGTTTCTTGGAAGATGTGCTTAATACTAACAGCGCTAAGCGGGCGCTTTTCGAGACACCGCTCTTTTATAAGTACAGCCAAAGTTGTATCGACTCAACAAAAGCGTTGGTGTCATCCTTTTATCCCAATTCCGCTTTTTTCGGATGGTTCAACCCATTTCTCGACAATTATGGCGCCTACCATTCCGAAATTGCCACATGGATAGATTCTGTAATTGATTTGGTAAAAAACAATAACAGCAAGTACTTTGCAATTTCCAAACTTTTTAATAATGCAGTGTATATGCTTGAGCAGACAAAATATTACAAAGAAAGGAAAAAATCGGAGCTGAATCAGGTTTATGGCCATGTTTTTTGGCTCGATGTGCGTATTAACAAAGTTTTTGCAGCTCTCGACAAAAAAAACTATATTGACGATCCGCTCAAACTGGACCAAGTTTCAGATGATGGGCTCAAACATGAGATAATTAAACGGCTTCAGGCAATACGTGGAGAATTTTAAAACGTTGATTCTCAAGAAACAAAACAGCCCGCCAAAAACCAATTCGGCGGGCCTTTTGTTCTAATCAAACACCTGAAAATCCCCCCCCCTCTTACAAATACGGTTTGAGGTTGTTGCATTTGGAGCTTTGGCGGAGGCGTTTCAGCGCTTTTTCTTTTATCTGCCGCACGCGTTCGCGGGTGAGGTCGAATTTTACGGCCACCTCGTCGAGGCTCAGCGGGTGGGGCATGCCTATGCCGTACACCATTTTTAGCACTCCGCGTTCCGTCTCGCCGAGGGAGGAGAGCGACCGTTCTATCTCCTGCGACAGCGATTCGTGCAGCAGGTTGTCGTCGGTGTCGGGGGTGTTCTCGTTGGGCATCACGTCTATGTAGTTGGTGTCCTCGTCGGTGGCAAGGGGGGCGTCGATGGAAATGGGGCGGCTCGAGTGCCTCAATGCGCTGCGAATCTTGTCCAAAGGTATGTCCAGATGCTCCGAAATCTCGGTATCGGATGGTGTCCGTTGCAGCTCCTGCTCAAGGCGTGCCACCTCTTTCTTTATCTGGCTAAGCACTCCCAGCTGGTTGGATGGCAGGCGCACCATGCGCGAGTTGTCGGCAATGGCCTGCAGTATCGACTGGCGTATCCACCACACGGCGTAGGTGATGAATTTGAAGCCGCGTGTCTCGTCGAAACGGCGCGCGGCCTTTATCAGCCCCAAGTTGCCCTCGTTGATAAGGTCGGAGAGCGAGAGACCTTGGTTTTGGTATTGTTTTGCCACCGACACCACAAACCTGAGGTTGCATCGCACCAGCCTGTCAAGGGCCCGTTCGTCGCCCTCGCGTATCTGTTGTGCCAAACGCACCTCCTCGTCGGGACTGAGCAGGTTTTCGCTGCAGATGTCCTGCAAAAACAAGTCCAGCGACCTGTCTTCGCGGTTGGTGATGGAAGGCGTTATTTTCAACTGCTTCATATATAGTCAATTTCTATTGGTCTGTAATTGCTTGCGTACCGTGGTTAAAAGGCGGTGATTTTTTTTTCGCTCTTGCAGTAAAAGTTATCCGTGGTAAAAAAAAGTCTGTCCAGTGGCGTCATCAGTGTTGCAAACGTGATGGCAGCCCACGTGCGGCAGAAGGCAGGTCTGTTATAGATAAGGTTTGAGGTTGTTGCTCTTGGTGCTTTGGCGGAGGCGTTTCAGCGCTTTTTCTTTTATCTGCCTTACGCGTTCGCGTGTGAGGTCGTATTTCATGGCCACCTCGTCGAGGCTCAGCGGGTGGGGCATGCCTATGCCGAACACCATTTTAAGCACTCCGCGTTCCGTTTCGCCAAGCGTTGCCAGCGACCGTTCCACCTCTGTGGAGAGCGACTCTTGAAGCAGGTTGTCGTCGGTGTCGGGGGTGTCGTCGTTGGGCATCACGTCTATGTAGTTGGTATCCTCGTCGTTGGCAAGAGGCGCGTCGATGGATATGTGCCTGCCCGAGTTTTCCAGAATGCTTTTTATCTTCTCTATCGGCATGTCCAAATGTTCCGAAATTTCGGTCTCCGACGGCGGGCGCTCCAGCTTTTGCTCAAGGCGTGCAATCTCTTTCTTTATCTTGTTGAGCACGCCCAGCTGGTTCGACGGCAGACGCACAATGCGCGAGTTCTCGGCAATGGCCTGCAGTATCGACTGGCGTATCCACCACACGGCGTACGATATGAATTTGAACCCACGGGTCTCGTCGAAACGTTTGGCGGCCTTTATAAGTCCTATGTTGCCCTCGTTGATAAGGTCGGGCAGTGCCAGCCCTTGGTTCTGGTACTGTTTGGCTACCGAAACCACAAATCGCAGGTTGGCTTTTATCAGCTTGTCAAGAGCCTGCTCGTCGCCCTCGCGAATTTTCTGCGCCAGACGCACCTCCTCGTCGGGGGTGAGCAGCTTTTCGCTGCAGATGTCCTGCAAATACTTGTCAAAAGCCTTGTCCTGACTGCGTTCCGTGTAGGATACGTTTATTTTTAGTTGCTTCATATTGCTTGATAGTTTTTACGTTGAACCAATACAATCTCTACGTCAAAAAAAACTTTCTCGGTTCAATCGTATTTTTTTCGTTTTTTTTCCGAAAAGGTTACGTTTTTAGGTCAAAAAAATTGCACGTACATTATTAAAAAAGTGTTTGATTGATGTTATTTGTCAATAAAGTACTGTCATTCAGATTGTTCGTAAGTGGTGTGGACAAAAACATTAAAACACATTTCCAAATGTCGCAAAAAAAACGTATTTTTGCAAAAAAATAGACAGCAAGAAATGTTTGAAAATTTAAGTTCTAAACTGGAACGGGCCTTCAAAGTGCTGAAAGGCCGAGGCTCGATAACCGACATCAACGTCGCCGAAACCGTGAAAGAGGTGCGCCGCGCCCTTCTCGACGCCGACGTAAGCTACCAAATTGCCAAGGAGTTCACCGACAAGGTGAAGGCCGAAGCCTTGGGACGCAACGTTATTGGCTCCATTGAACCCGGGCAGCTGATGGTGAAAATTGTGAAAGACGAGCTCACCAAGCTCATGGGCGAAGAGGCCGTGGACATCAACCTCAAGGGCAATCCCGCCGTAGTGCTTGTGGCCGGATTGCAAGGCTCCGGAAAAACCACCTTCAGCGCCAAGTTGGCCAACCACCTGAAAAACAAACGCGGCAAAACCGTTATGCTCACCGCCTGCGACGTGTACCGTCCCGCCGCCATCACACAGCTCAACGTGCTTGGCGAACAGGTGGGAGTCCCCGTTTATTCCGAACCCGAAAACAAAAACCCCCTCCAGATAGCCCAAAACGCCCTCCGCGAAGCCCGACAGAAAAACATCAACGTGCTTATTGTGGATACCGCCGGACGTCTGGCCGTCGACGAGGAGATGATGAACGAGATTGCCAACCTGAAAAGCACCCTCAGCCCGCAGGAGACCCTTTTTGTGGTCGATTCCATGACCGGTCAGGACGCCGTGAACACCGCCAAGACCTTCAACGACCGTCTCGACTACGACGGCGTGGTGCTCACCAAACTCGACGGCGACACCCGCGGCGGCGCGGCCCTCACCATACGCTATGTGGTGGACAAACCCATCAAATTCGTCGGCGTGGGCGAAAAAATGGACGCCCTCGACGTGTTCCACCCCGAGCGTATGGCCAACCGCATTCTCGGCATGGGCGACATTGTTACCCTTGTGGAACGCGCACAAGAGCAGTACGACGAGATGGAAGCCCGCAAACTCTCGAAAAAAATCATCAAAAACGAATACAATTTCGAGGACTTCATCTCGCAGATAGGCCAGATAAAGAAAATGGGCAACATGAAAGACCTTATCGGGATGATTCCCGGAATGTCGAAACTCTCCAAAGACGTGGAAATCGGCGACGACGCCTTCAAAAGCATCGAGGCCATCATAGGCTCCATGACCCCCTACGAACGCCGCAACCCGCAGGTGCTCAACGGCAGCCGCAAACTGCGCATAGCCAACGGCAGCGGCACTTCCATTCAAGAGGTGAACAGGCTCATAAAGCAGTTCGACGACACCCGCAAAATGATGAAAATGGTGAGCAACAAAGGCGGCCGAAGCCTGCAAAACATAGCCCGTCGCAGACGATAAACAAAAAAACACTCAACGATAAAACAACCATCTACTATGCCCCCAATTGTAATCGACGCAAAAACCATAGCCGCACAGATAAAGGACGAAATTGCCAACGAGGTGCGCCTCAACACCGAAAAAGGCCTGCGCGCCCCACACCTTGCGGCAGTGCTTGTGGGCGAAGACCCCGCCAGCAAAACCTACGTGGCATCCAAAGAAAAGGACAGCAAAAGCGTGGGTTTCACATCCTCCGTGTACCGCTATCCCGAAACCATGACCGAAAAAGAGCTGCTCGACGTGGTGGCTTTCCTCAACAACGACCCCGACGTGGACGGATTCATCGTCCAACTGCCACTGCCCAAGCATATCAACGAAAACAGCATCATCAACGCCATCAATCCCGACAAGGATGTGGACGGTTTCCACCCCATAAACGTGGGCAAGATGGTGCTGGGCATGCCCACCTTCCTGCCCGCCACACCCTTCGGCATACAAACACTGCTCGAACGCTCCGGCATCGAAACCTCGGGCAAGCACTGCGTGGTGATAGGCCGCAGCAATATAGTTGGCACACCCATGGCCAACATGCTTTCGCGAAACGCCAAAAATGCCAACTGCACCGTAACCCTATGCCACAGCCGCACGCAAAACCTCAAGGAGCTTACCCTGCAGGCCGACATACTTGTTGTGGCTATCGGCAAACGCCATTTCGTTACCGAGGACATGGTGAGGGAAGGCGCCGTGGTGGTTGACGTGGGCATACACCGCGTCGACGACCTGTCGAACCCCAAAGGCTACTACATCACCGGCGACGTGGATTTCGAACACGTGGCACCCAAATGCAGCCACATCACACCCGTGCCCGGCGGCGTGGGCATTATGACCCGCGTGTCGCTGCTGATGAACACCATGACAGCCTACCGCAACAATGTGAAATAATCACAGTTCAAAGGAAGAAAACAAAAAACGGAGATCTTTTCGGATCTCCGTTTTTTTTATGCCTTCGGCAAAGACCGTGCCGGCGCTATTCCAAATCCGCGGCCACTACCTTGAAAATGTATTTTTTGTCCCAACTGTTCGACAACGGCGAATTGAATTCCCACGAGTCGATGTTGAAAAACGACTTGGAACCCGACGTGCTGTCGCAGACCGGAGCGCAGTACACGGCTTTTTCCACACCCTTCACCATAAGCCGTACGGTGTCCCACCCTCCGAGGAAATCGGCAACGGCCTCGCGCGCTGTGAGGGAGTCATCAATTATGAAGCTGCTTATCGTTACCAGAGAAAACGGACGAGAGGTTATCGTCTTTCGGGCAGCCCTTGCCGGGGTGTTGGTCATCTGTATGTCGATAGTGTCGTAGGTGTGGTTGTCAAGGCAAAAGGTTCTACACTCTTGTGTTTCCCAATTGTCTTCTTCTTCGCCGCATTCAAACGACATAAACATCATCGAAATCATCAGTGACCCGATGATTGTTTTTAAAATGTTGTATTTCATAGCTTTATTTCTTAAAATAATCAATTTTATGGTAATAATTCTCTTCCTTCACCGTAAAAGTGAAAGTGTATGCCGAAGGAGATTTTGTCGTTTTCCACGAGCATCGGTTGTAGAAATTGTTGAACTCGTCGAGGTAAGGATGGCCGTATGGGTGGGCCGACAGCCTTTCCATTCCTGGGTGCGCCCATATAGCTATGCAGGTGTCGTGGCGATACGCCCGCACGTTGTAGAACGCCTGCTCGTTATCCAACAAAATCTCGTAGAGCCGGGGGTCAACATCATCGATGGTCTCGCCGGACAGATGACCGTCGTCGATTTCGTCGTAAACAAGGAAGGTCTCGTCTGGTGCCAGCACTTTGCTTCTGGTGCTGAAGGAGTGGGTCACGTCGCCGATGTTGCGCTGCCCGCGCTCGGCAATGGCAATCCTAAGCGTGTCCGAAGTGCCGTTCTCCACAACAAGATATTGGTGAAACTCCTTGTTGCACGAGGTCAATAATAGGGTTAGCAGCACCGCCACTGTAAAAGTTAGTTTTCTTTTGGCCATAGAATGTGTCGTTTTATTGTGTTTTTCAACTGCAAAGATACGTTTTTTTTCACAAAACCAAATTATTACCTGTTTTTTTGTCGTAGAACGTACTATTATGGCCGAAACGAGCGTTATCTTTTTTTTATTCAACTGATATGAAATCCGTACAAAACGACAATCCCTATTCCGCGCAGGAGACTGATTTTAAATATCTTGTAGATGAGTTTGCCGACCTTAAGGTGATGCGTTACCGCATTCCCGAATGGGACTCCCTTACGCTGCGGCAGAAGGAGTACATCTACTGTCTGGGCGAGGCCGCCAAATATGGCCGCGATATCATTTTCGACCAGAATTTCCGTTACAATCTGCTGGTTCGCAAAACTTTGGAGGCAATACTCAAAACTTACTCCGGCAACCGCCAGTGTGCCGATTTTCAGGAATTTGTGGTATATGCCAAACGTGTGTTTTTCAGCAACGGCATACATCATCATTATGGCGAAACCAAATTCGTGCCCACCTGCAGTGCCGGCTACTTTTTGCGGCTGATGCAGGGAAGCGATGTTTCGCAAGTGGCGGGAAACAAGAGTGTTGCAGAGCTTTTCAATTTGCTTGAGCCAATTATTTTCGACCCCGAAAAATACAAAACCCGTCGCAGCTCCCTGCCCGACGGCGACAACGTCATTGCCTCGTCGGCTAATTTCTACGAAAACCTCACCCAAGCCGAAGCGGAGGCCTATTACGCCAAGTTTTATGACCCCAGCGACCAACGCCCGGTGTCTTACGGACTTAACTCGAAACTCGCAAAAACCGACCAAGGTATCCGTGAGGAAGTGTACCGCATCGGCGGCATGTATGGCAAGGCTTTGGAAAAGATTGTGTTCTGGCTGCAAAAGGCCAACGCCGCCGCCGAAAACCAAACTCAGCGCCATTATATCGAATTGCTTATAAAGTATTATGAATCAGGCTCTTTGCAGGTGTGGGACGAGTTCAATGTGGCTTGGGTGGACGACAATGCTTCGGTAGTGGATTTCGTAAACGGCTTTATCGAGACCTACACCGACCCCCTCGGAATCAAAGCCACATGGGAGGCTGTGGTGGATTTTAAAGATTATGAGGCCACACGCCGCACCAACCTTATCAGTAGCAACGCACAGTGGTTCGAAGACCATTCGCCGGTGGACCCGCGATTCAAGAAAAAAGAGTGCAAGGGCGTATCGGCTAAGGCCATTATAGTTACCACCCTTGCCGGCGACTGTTTCCCAACGCCGCCAATAGGCATCAACCTGCCAAACGCCGACTGGATACGCAAGGAACACGGTTCCAAATCCGTTACCATCACAAATCTTATCGACGCCTACAACAAAGCCGCCAAGGAGTCGCCACAAAGCGTGCTCGCCGAGTTTGCCTGTTCGCAGGACGAGGTTGAACTATGCAAACGCTATGGCGACCTCACCGACGTGCTTCATACCGACCTGCACGAGTGTCTCGGCCATGGCTCCGGCCAGCTGCTGCCAGGCACCAACCCCAACGCACTGAAAGAGTACGCCTCAACCCTCGAGGAAGCCCGCGCCGACCTTTTCGGACTTTATTTCCTTGCCGACCCCAAAATGCTGGAACTCGGCATCCTGCCCGACAACGAGGCTTTCAAGGCCGAATACTGCGGCTTTGTGCGCAACGGCCTCATGACACAGCTTACACGCATAGAGCTTGGTGCCAAAGTTACCGAAGCACACATGCAGGACCGCAAGCTCATAGCCGAATGGTGCTACAAAAAGGGGATGGCCGACAACGTTATCGAACGCCTCACCAAAGATGGCAAAACTTTTTTCGTGATAAACGACTACCAGAAACTGCGCAACCTTTTTGGACAGCTGTTGGCTGAAATACAGCGCGTTAAGTCCGAAGGCGACTACGCAGCAGGCAAAGCCTTGGTAGAAACCTACGCCGTTGATATCGACTACGACCTGCACAAAGAGGTGCTCGAACGCTACAAAGCTCTGAACCTCAAGCCGTACGGCGGATTTGTCAACCCCGACATTGTGCCAGTGGAAGAAAATGGCATAGTGGTGGACTACCGGGTGGATTACCCTACAGATTTTCTTGCGCAGCATTTGCAATACGGCGAAAAATACGCCACACTGTAAAAACTTCGGAACACCCGCCAATTGTTCCGTCAAAAAAAATAAAACGTCGTGGCACTTGCAAAAACGCCCGGAAAATAGTATCTTTACATTTTGCAAAAATGGGGCTTTGGCTTGCTAACGCCTTGATGATTATATTGTTAAACAAAGAAACTTTTGATATATGTCATTGAAAAAAATATTGTTGCCACTTTTTTCGGTGCTTTTTGCGCTGCAAACCAACGCACAAACTCCCGACGAATGGAACGATGTGAGCATTTTTGAAAAGAAAAAAGTTTATCCGCGTGCCAACGTTCTGCCCTATGCCAAGGACGACGACGTGGAACGCTTGGCCTACTACGGTTCAGACTATTATCTCGACCTTGGCGGCAACTGGAAATTCCTGCTCACCAACGATGCCGACGAGCGTCCCACCGAAAAGGATTTCAATGACCGCAAGCATTTCTCCACCAATGATTGGAAAACCGTTTCCATCCCCGAACAATGGAGCAAGAACAACCCTGGCACCGAAGCCCTGACATTGAAAAAACCTGTTCCCATTCCCGAAACACGCAACGCCGTAGGCACTTACTACAAAAGCGTTTACATCCCAAAAGAGTGGAAAGACCGCGCCTTGTTCCTGCATTTGGAGTCGGCAGGCTCGGCCTACTATGTGTGGGTGAACGGGCAGATGGTGGGATATGCCGAGGATTCGCGTACCCCGTCGGAATTCAACCTCACCAACTTTGCAAAAGCCGATGACGACAATGATATCATCATACAGATTATCAGCACTTCAACCGGATCGTTGCTCGAAATGTCCACGCCCAAAAACCGAATTGGCATCACCGGCGAAATATATCTCTACTCGAAAGCTACTGCCAACGTGTCGGATTTCACCGTCCTGGCCGATTATAATGTGAAAGCCAAAACGGGCAACATAACCATCAATGCCACCATCGAAAACAAAACCAAAAAAGGCGAATTTTACGTGGAGGCCATCCTGTGGGGCCCCGATGGCAAAGAGGCCGGCAAATACGGCCAGTGGGTGATTTTCGACAAGAAAAACGCCATCGACATTGTGTTCGACCGCGAAGTGCTTGACGTAAAGCCATGGTCGTCGGAAACGCCCGACCTGTACACACTTATACTCCATGTGCGCGACAAAAAACTTCAGGTGATAGAAACCACAGGCACCCGTTTTGGATTCCGCCATCTGGAGATGAAAAGCGGCAAGCTGCAGCTCAACGGCAACAACATAAAACTGCGCGGTGTGGTGTGGACCGCCGACGGACTTTCCGCCAAAGAGCTGCAAAACAATTTCAAACTGATGCGTTCCAACAACATCAACGCCATATACACCACCTACAACACGCCGCAATCTGCTGTGTTTTACGAACTTGCCGACGAATACGGCATGTATGTGGTAACCGAGGCCAACCTGCAGCCTTTTTCGTCGTTGGCCAAAAGCGTAGCCACCGACCTCGACTATTCGGGAGCCTTTGTGGCACGCGTGCGCAACATGTACGAACGCTATAAAAACCATCCGTCGATAATAGCATGGTCGCTGGGCAACAGCGCCGACAACGGGGTGTGTATGGAAAATGCCTACCGTTTTCTGAAAAATAAGGACAAAGTGCGTCCGGTTATTTATTCCGGCGCCGATTTTGCCGAAAATACCGACATTGTGGCCAAACGTGGCTGCAGCATGGAATTTCTGAAACAGTTTGTGAGCAAAAAACAGTCGCGCCCCCTGCTGATGCTCGAGTTCGGCTCCACTCAGGGCAACTCTTTCGGGGGCCTAAGCCAGCTGTGGAACGAGGCCATGCGCCACCGCGAGGTGATTGGCGGGTTTGCCGCATATTGGAACGGCACCGAATTTTTCGACCAAGCCACTGGGCAAAAAGTAACGCTCGAAGGACTGGTTTCCCCTTCGGGACAAGCCACGCCGGCTCTCGACGAGCTGCGGCAGATGTATTGCCCCATAAAAGTGAAACTGGTGAGTATCGATGGCGGCGAATTTAGTGCCACAAACACCGCCGACTGCCTCGAACTGAAGGACTTTTCGCTCAACTACACCATCTTTTCGAACATAAAACCGCTGGTGGTGTCGGGCGATGTGAACATGAGCCTGAAACCTGGCGAAACCAAGAATTTCAAGCTTATATTGCCCAAAATAACAGGCTACGCCGGCGAGGATTTTATGATACGTTTTGCACTGAGACAGCGCGACAACAAAAACTATATCAACAAAGGCACCGAGCTGGGATTCAATGAGATACCCCTCGCAATGCCTACTATGGAACGTGCCCCGCTGTCGTATTACGACCGCAAACGGCTGTATCTTAAAAGTTTGAACGACACTGTGCCTCCTGCACCCGCACCAAAGGGCAAGCCGGCAAAAGGCAAAAACAAAACTTCTGGCCCCATTGTGGAAATGAACGGCGTTAATGGCGTGCTCCAAGTCTATAACGAAGACATGGAGGTGCTTTTCGATGCCGACCGTGCCGAAATCACATCGCTGAAAATCAACGACAAGGAGATACTCGTTTCCTCGCCGCGATTGCATTTCTGGCGCCCGCCCACAACAAACGACCGTGCCGATGAAAATAGTTACAAAGCATGGCATACCGAAGGCCTCGACCGCCTCTCTACCGTGGTGAAAGGTGTTAATTGCCGTCAGGACGACACCAACCGCGTTACCATCGACGCACTTTATGGCATACAGAACAGCTCCGGCGAAGAGGTGTTCGATGTGGTGCAGACCTACCTTATTTATTGCACCGGCGATATTATCGTCAATAGCCAAGTTCTTGTCTCCGACAATGTCAGAAGCCTACCGCGCGTTGGCATTACCTTTGCGGTGAACGGCGACATAAACAAAGCCGAGTGGTTTGGCCGCGAAAAAGAGTCGTACCCCGACCGTTACTTGGGAAGCAAGACCGGCGTTTTTAGCGCGTCTATATCGAGCCTTGCCACCAAGTATCTGCGTCCGCAGGCAAGCGGAAACCGCACACACACACGCTGGCTGGCGCTTGAAGGCGACGATGTTTCGCTGTTTGTGGATATGCTCGACACACTGTTCGATTTCAGCCTGCAGAAATATTCCGACGAACAACTCGCCAAAGCCACGTCGTACAGCTCGCTGAAAGAAAATGCCTACACCGATGTCAACATCGACTACCGTCAGGCAGGGGTGGGGTCAGGCAATGGCTCTGAAAACCAGCATCTGGTGGCCGGAAAACGCTTCTCATTCGCCGTAAGGCTCAAGGCTTTCGAGAAAGAAGAGGAGTCGCCATCCGGCATACGTATGGTGGCAATGCCCAAAGTGCAGACCAAGGTGCTGCCAATGCCTACCATCAGCAAAAATCTGGAAAATTTCGACTCCCCAATGACCATCACCCTCGCCTCGGAACGCAACGATGTGCAGATTCGCTACACCCTCGACGGCTCCGAACCCACCGAGAAGTCGGCGTTGTACAAGGCACCGTTTGTTATAGAAAATACCACCGTGGTGAAAGCCAAGGCCTTTGCCGCCGACTTCTCGCCCTCGTTCACCTGCAAAAAGGTGTTCAACTACAACTACGTTTCGGCAATAGAATACACCAACCAGCCCAATACACCGTACAACAAAAATCTCGAAACCGCCCTGTTCGACGGCACTTATGGCAGCACATCCAACCTTTCCGACGACTGGCTCGGTTTTTCGGGAAGCAATTTCGAAGCGGTGCTTACATTGGTAAAACCTATTGATATACAGAGTGTTGAAGCTACTTTCATGCACGCTCCTGAATCGTGGGCCTTTGCTCCAAAAGCTTTTGCGGTTAGCGTTTCGGCCGACGGCAAGACTTTTTCGCCCGAAATCAAGGCTGATGTGAAATTTGTCTCCTCGGAGAAAGAAAATGCTTTCAATCAGGTGGTCACATTCCGGTCGTTGGTCAACATCAACCAAGTGAAATACATAAAAATTGTGGCCACTTCTATCGGCAAAATACCGTCGTGGCACGAAGCCAAAGGTCTTCGCCCATGGCTGTTTATCGACGAAATAACAATCAACGAAAACGTGAAACAAGCTGAATGACAATGAAAAACGACCTACAGAAGATGAACCTTGCCGGTGATGTGGAAAAAATCACCGAAACAACGTACAATATATTCTCCGACGAGGACGAGACAAAATTTGAGCGCGACGAAGAACCGTCGTTGGTGGCGGAAATCGTTTTCACTAACGACGGCAACATCGAAAGCCAACGTATTGCCATGCCTCAGTCCGGCGATGAGATAACCACCGACTACATCTACGAAAACGGCCTGAAAACCGAAGAACGCTCCTCGCTGCCCGACGGACGCCTTGAACAGACCGTTGTTGAATATGCCGAAAACCAGCTGCCGGTGTCCGAAACAACCAAGCGTAATGGCGTGGATATGGTAAAAACTACTTTTATTTATAACGACGATGACCGGCTGGCTGAAATTGCGTCGCTATATACCAACGGCACCCATGTGCAACGGTTTATCACCTACAACGAGCAGGGCAACAAGCAGGAAGAACGTACTGTGGAAAAATCGGAATTTACCTCCGAGGAACGTACGGTTTACGCCTACAACGAACACAACGAGTTGGTAGAGAGTACCTATTACGACTACGAAGGCAACGTGGTGATTACCAACCAGTACGAATATACCGATTTCGATGCCCTTGGCAACTGGACTGCCAAAACCGAGCTTATGGACCACGTGCCTATCCGCACCATAGAGCGTACCATACAATACCGTAGCTGACAATGCTTTCGTTGGCTCCCATGCAGGGACTTACCGGCCTGCCTTTCCGCAAGGCCTGTTTCCGGACTTTCGGTCCGGTGTTCGACTATGCCGTGAGCCCTTTCATTTCGCTTACCCACGGCAACCTTACACTTGCCGACAAAAAAATTTCCGATGTGCTGCCCCAAAACAGCGTGGGCTCCATGCCCGTGGTGCCGCAGATTCTCGGGTCGGAAATCGATGAGTTCGTCGACCTTGCCAACCGCCTATACGACGTGGGATACACCGAAGTGAACTGGAATTTGGGGTGCCCCATGGCCCGTGTGGCCCGAAAAATGCGTGGTAGCGGCCTCTTGCCCCATCCCGACAAGGTGCGCCATGTGCTCGACGCTCTGCTTGCCAAAGCTAAAGTTGCTGTTTCGGTGAAAATGAGGCTGGGCTACTATTCCGACAACGAGATTTTTAACCTTGTTCCAGTGCTGAACGATTTTCCGCTGTCAAGCGTAACTATACATCCACGTATCGGCACAGAACTATACAGCGGCAGTTTGCACATGGCATGCCTGAAAAAAGTGCTGCCGCTGCTGCACCACAAATTTGTTTTCAACGGCGACATAAATACCGTGGACGACTTCAGTAAAATGAAGGCTGAATTTCCTGATGCCGTGGGTTTTATGATTGGCCGTGGAGCAATTTCCGACCCTTTGTTGCCATTGCGCATAGCCGGTAAAAAAATCGAAAATGCCGAGTTGCTTACGGTTGCCTTTTTGCAAAACCTTTGTAGTGAGATAGATGCATTGCACATACCCGGAAAGTCGAAAGCCAACAAACTGAAAGAGTATTGGGGATTGATGATGGGCGGCGTGGCAAAAAACTGTGCGGGAAAAGAAAAGCCGCTGTATGTGAGCGGCTTTTACGAAGTAAGGGATTCGATTTTTGGCATATTGGGTGCCTGATTTTACCTGACAAGCAGGACTGTGCCAACTTTTTGCAATGGTTGCTTTTTATGTGCGCTTGTGGCGTACCGTATCACGTATGTGTACGAGCCTGCTGTGCAAGGCTTGCCCTTGTATTTGCCGTCCCAGCTTATTTCGGGGTCGTCGCTCTGGAAAACCAGCAAGCCGTTGCGGGAGTAGATGTATATGTGGTATTCGGCAATGTTGTTGGTGCCCACTTTGAAAAGGTAGTTGTTGGTGCCGTCGGGGGTGAAAGCGTTTGGAGGCCACACATCGCCCTTAAGTATAGGAAACAAACGGCGTATGGTGTCCTTGCATCCCACATTGTTTATAACCGACAGCGTTACTTCCAGCGTGTCGCAGTTCACCGACGGGCTGTAGTACACCACGCTGTCGTTCTGCGTGCGGTCCGGTGCCGATGTGTTTATCTCGTGCATCAGCCATTTGCGCGAAGCTATTTCGCCCAGACTGACATCGGAGAACTTGGTTTGCAGCTGGTTTACACTTATGTCATCGGGCGAGGCGGCGATGCGGGCCACCACCCGTGACGGCTTGGGCAGGGCAATGGTGGCCGAGCTTGGGCACGAGCGCGGACTCGGCACTATATCTGCCGAGGCTGTGTATTGCGTTCTGCGTTGCGGCGTTACGTATATGGTGTCGTTATGCTCCTGTCCGATGAGTGAAGTGTCGGTGGGCGAGGCACTCCATGTTATTGAGTTACCGTTGGTTATGGCAAAAATTTCAGCTTCGCGGTTTTCGCAATAGGGTGAGGTGTGCAGTCTTAGTGTGGGGCGGTCGATAAGTATCAGCTTTAGCACAACGATACTGTCGCAGCCTGTGACGGAGATTAGCCTGTTGGTATATCTGCCAGAGGAACAGATAAGTCGGCCTCCGAAATAGTATGTGGAGTCGTTGCAGGCGGTGTCGTTTATGGTAGTGATGATGGAGTCGCAGAGCTTAATGTGCAGAATTACAGTGCTGTCGCAGCCTGTAAGGGTTTTGTGCAATAGGTATCTGTATGTGCCCGATGTGTAGTAGGTGCTGTCGTGGTAGGTGTAGAAATTGTTGAACAGGGTGTCGTAGATGTGCGTCACCGAGGTGTCGTTCACCCACAGGTGCAGATAGGTGATGCTGTCGCAGCTCTGCGGGGTGCGCGTCATATGTCGGTATAGGCCTGTCCTGCCAAGTATGGAATCGTTGAAGATTATATGTTGCCGGTGGCAAATGGTGTCGTAGATGTGTTGTCGCAAAGTGTCGTTCACGTAAAGGTGTATGTGCAGCACGCTGTCGCAGCCGCGTGTGGTGGAAAGAGTTTGCAGATAAGTTCCCGCAATGGTGTATGGCTGGTTGTTATATATGTAGGTGTAGCCGGCACAAACGGTGTCGTAGATGTGCAGGTGGAATGTGTCGTTCACCGTAAGGTTAAGAATGACAGTGCTGTCGCAGCCGTTCGCGGCCGGATGCAGTTGTGGATAGATTCCCTGTGTTGTGTAGGAGCTTGTTCCGTATGTGAACCGCTGTCCGTTGCAGATGGTGTCGAACCGCGATGTGCGGAAAGTGTCGAGAACAGTCAGGTTGAGAACAACGATGCTGTCGCAGCCGTTTATCGAAGAAAGTGTGTGGGTATAGATGCCTTGTGCCGTGTAAATGGAGTCGTGATATTGGTAAGTGGCGCCTTTGCAGATGGTGTCGCTGACGGTGTCGCGGTAAGTAGGCAGCACGGTTACAACCAGAGGTGGGTGAGTTATGGTGTCGCCAGTGATGATACGGGCAAAGCCGTTGCCGGAGTGCCCTTGCTCTGTGCCGCCGTTTGGAGCAGGGAAAGTGCTTGTGCAATTGCTTGTATAGGCGTTGGCAAGGTAGTGCGACGAGTTTAGCAGGCAGCCTGCAGGATAGTTTGCCGCTGTGCTTGCTGTGTACACATAGCCGCTGCCACCTCCGGCCGCATTGCCGGCTCCGCCGCCGTACCATCCTCCGCCTCCGCCTGACAGCGTGTATTGTCCTGTAGAGCCCGATGCTCCTGCTCCAAACGAAGCGTTGGTGTAGTTGGCGTAAGTGCTGGAGTTGGCGCCGCCTGCGGTTTGTGTGCCGCCATATCCGGCTACGGCGTTGGCGTTGGTATAGCCGTTGTCGCCAGTGGTTCCGCCCCCGCAGCCGGCTGGATATATGTTCGACAGAGTAGAAAAGTATAGGTTGCCGCCTCCGCCACCGGCTACTATCACACGGGAATAGAGGTGGTTGTTAGTGTTCCATGTAGTCGAGCCCGCAGTGCCTTGTAGCGATATGTCGGTGGCACCTCCGCCGCCACCTCGCACTCCGTTGGACGAACCGGAGTTGGTCATATAATTGTTCCCTGTGCCTCCGCCGTTCCATCCGCCGGCACAAAGTCCTGTCAGCTGCTGTGCCGTGGTGGAGCCCTGTCCTTGACCGCCCACGTATATGTAAAGGGTTTGGCCTGGAGTAACGTGCAGGCGTCCTTCGGCAAAACCGCCCTTGCCGCCGAGATTGCTGGGACCACCCTGTCCGCCCTGGGCTCCCCACACCTGCAGTGTCAAGCTGTCCACCCCGGCAGGCACGGTGTATGTCTGCACATATCCGGTGTATGCAAAATCGACGCCGCTGCCCGGTGTGGCCATGTTGTTGCTACGGTAGTAGGTGGTGTTGGTGTCGGGACGCACCACATTCCCGTTTACGGGACGCGAATGTAGTGAGTCGTAATACCAATTGCCAGCAGGCAGTACAATGGTGTCGCCATGGCACACAGTGCGGTATATGCGGTTGCAGGCAAAGTCGATAACGGTGTCCCACAAAGTGCAGCTGTTTTTCACAAAAATGCGGTGTGTTGTGTCGGAGATATTGCGGAATGTGTTGGAACTCTGCATATTGGCAGGATTGTCGATGGCGTATTGGAAAGGTCCGTTGGATATGTCGGGGGTTATGGTGATGTAGCCGTTGTTGCCGTTGCAGGCGGTATTCATTATTATTTGCCATATTCTGATGGTGTTGTTGGCGGCAAGGGGGTCGGAGTAGTTGCCGTTCAGCTGAATTATTTCGGCGGCAGAGAGTGCACGGTTGTAGAGGGCTATGTCGTCGATTTTGCCGTAAAAGGGGAAACGATGGTTTGGGCCGGTGGATGGCTGTATTCCGAAAAACAGGCTGTCGCCGTTGGCCGACGTAAGGTTTATGTTGGCAATAACGGTGTCGAGAGCAAGACGTCCGTTGAGGTAGTATTTAGCACTGCGTCCGTTTATAACGCAGGCATAATGAATCCATTCGCAGGTGTCGAAACATTTGTACTGTGCTGTGTGCGAAAAATGCACAACGTTGTTGCCGTTTGTAGTGTTGGCGTTCTGGCAGTATATGCCTATTTGGTTTTGCTGTGGGTTGGTTAGTGTGCTGAAACAGATGCCATGCGGCGATGATGAGCCGGAGCCTGTTTTGCAGAAAATGGCAAAGCGTGCGCCGGTGGTGCTGTTGTAGTTGCCGTTGTTGTCCATGCCGTCGAGCCTGCATTGCTGGAACCAGAACGAAACGGTGGCTTGGGTGTCGAGTGTTAGGGAGGCGGAGTTGGGCACAACTATTCCACATGGATTGTAAAAACCGCCAAAGAGATAGGCGCTGTTGGCGTTGCCAAAGCGGTCGGTGGTAAGCTGAGGCCCCTGTCCCAACAGATTGGTTGAACCGTTGTTGCCGTTGCCGCTGCCATCGTTGGCATTTCCTGTGAACGGCCACCAGCCCACAAGCCCGTTTTGCGGTATCTGGACCTGTGCCGAAACGGTAATCGATATAATGCATAAAATCATTAAAATCAGTGTGTTGTTGCGTTTTTTCATAGCTGTATATTTTTGTCAAACCCTTTGTGGTAACGTTTTTTTGTCACTTGGTTTTGCTAAAAAACGATACTGCAAATATACATAAAGAATTGATAAAATGCAATTTTTTTTAAAAAAAATATTTTTTTCAAAAAAAATGTATAAAAGCTTTGTTTCCCGTCGAAAATGGATGCAAAAAAATACTTCCCGCTATTTGGGTTATCAGGATTAGGCATGGCGGTTTGTGAGTGGCTTATTGTGCCAAGCGGTTGTCCTCGGGGGTTGCAATCCAGATAATGATGTATGCCAAGAGCCCCAGTCCGCCGAGAAGTAGAGAAATCAGAAAAAGTCAACCACGGTGGGGTCTATGTTCAGATATTGTGCCAAACCGCCGCACACACCTGCTATGCGCCGGTCGGTGGTGCTGCGAAAAAGTCGTTTGTAATTGCCGTTTTCCATGTCAAAAAAAAGAGTTATTTATATAGTTCGAACAAATTCATCGATGTCCATTGGGTTGGTTTGATGGCGTTGCTTATTGTTGCGTCGAGTGTGGTGTTTTTGTTGCCGTTTGCCACATTGTTTACAAAGCAACAAAAAATGTCGATAGATTCGGGTAGCCACGATGCCACTTCGTGTCCAACGCCCTCGACACGTAAAATCCAGTGTGGGATGTTCTGTTTTTTCATTTGCTTGGATACGCGGTGCGAGCCATACATCTTGCTGTTGAAGGGCAGCCCGAACTGCTTGTAAGCCACTATTTTGTCTTTTATTCCGTGCAGCAGCATAGTGGGGGCCGGCATGGTGTTGTATTTCAGTTCGCTTTTGCGGCATACTATGCCACCGGCGTAGGGTATTACTGCCATTGGTTTCCAACCTTGCGGCAGTGCTTGGGTTTGTGGAAGATTGTTGCAGCGGCACCAGTCGAGCTGAAGCACGGCTATTGCGCCTGCCGAGCTGCCGGTGAGTACAATTTTCGAGGTGTCGATGTCAAGGGTTTGAGCGTTGGCGCATACCCATGCAATGGCTGCGGAGAGGTCCTCCACGGCAAGGTTAACGCAATGGCGGAAAAGGTCGTCGAAGGTGGTGAGTTTGTTGTGTTTTTTCACCACGGCGGTGTCGCGCAGGGACAGACGGTAGTCGATGCTCACCACTGTGAAACCGCGTTGTGCAAGCATTTGCGATGTGCGGGTCTGGTATTGGTCGTTGCGTGCGCCGGCATAGAATCCGCCGCCAAACACCGACACCACCACGGCGTGGTCGGCACGAGGGGTGGTTGGGGTGTAAACGTCGAGCATCAGGGTGGAGTCGCGTTGTGCGTAAGGGTAGGTTTTCACTTGTTGCCCCACGGCCGCCGATGCAAGGGCCACAATTGCGGCCGCAGTTGTGAGCAGATGGCATACGGCGGTTTGTATCATGGCAGTATGGCTATTTGGTTGTGGGTTTTCCGCTTTGTTGCCAAGCCAAAATGCCGCCGTCGAGGTTATATACGGTGAAACCTTTTCCCGCGAGGATGTTGGCGGCTTTGAGGCTGCGTTTGCCACTGCGGCAATAAACAGCAATGGCATGCCGTTTTTTAGAGGTGCCAAAAGTGGGGTTGTCGGCAAAGCCGGGCTGGTTTACGTCTATGTTTATGGCGTTTGCTATATGCCCATCGGCAAATTCTTTTGGGGTGCGCACGTCGATGAGCAGGGTGTTGTCCTGTTCAATGGTTTGTTGGAAATGTTCCACTTTTTGTGTGGTTACGTTGCCTTTGGCTGGCTCGGCGTTTGGTGCAACGTTGTTTCTGTAGCAGCTTGTGGCCATTGTCATCGCCAAAAGGCTTGTCATTATGGTCAGTATAGTTTTCATCGTTTTGTTATTCTGTTTGTTGTGCGTTGGTGTCGGGAGTTTTTATCTCCACCTGATAGGTGTTGCTGTGTTTTGAGTTTTTCAGGGTGTTGATGGGTGTGAAAATTACAGATATCTGTTCCTGAGGCAGTTCCATCTTCTCTACGAAGAACCGGTTCACCTGTTTGTTGCGGGTTTCCATCAGTCGGGCAAGGCGTGCGTCGATGGTGTCGGGTGGAAACATTGTTGCCAGTTGTTGCTCGAACGAACCGTCGATATGGCCAAGTTTGCTTTGGGCAAAGTTGCGGAAATCCTTGTCCTTGTCTTTTATTTCGCTGATGCTGGTGATGTCGAGGGTTGAGAGGGGTTTGCCCTGTTTTTCGGGATTTTGCGAGAGGTAATATTCGCGTTTCAGTTCAAAGAGCGGGAGTTCTTTGGCAGCTGTCGGGTAATCAATGTTTTGCGTAAGGGTGATGGAAACGTCGGGGTCGGATTTCAAGATGTCGGCAAGGCGCGAAAATTTCTCGTATTGCTCCGAAGTGAAGTCGCGCTGGAAAAGGGTGATGTCTATTTTTGCCAGCTCGTCGGGCGACAGCCCAAGGTTGGAAGCGATGAAATTTATGGGCGAGAGGGCCACTTTTACGAGCAGGTTGCCTAAAGTTTTGAAAATCAATTTGGAGTACGAGAATTCGGGTGAGTTGATATCGCCTTTTATCGGGAAATCGATTTGTATTTTGTCGTCTTTGTCTTTAAGTATGTATAGAGCGGTGCGCAACGGTATGTTGTATTCGGGTTTCAGGTCTTTGCGTTTTTTCTCAACGTTGAGGTTGTAGATATCTATTTTGTTTTTGCCGTTCAGCTGGGAGCTGCGTATGGTGTTTTCGGTGGAGAACGAGAGTACGCCTTCTTTCACCGGGTATGCGAGGTAGTGCATCACGTAAGGCGAGAAATTTTTGAGAGTTACGTTTTTTAGTGAGAGGAAAAGGTATTGGTCTTCGTTGAGTGATAGTCCGCCTTTCCAGCGTGCCAGCAGGCTACCGGCGTTGGGCAGCTGGGCGCGAAGAAGCAGCGCTTTTTCTTTGTCGCCAAGCACAAAGTTGTCGGTTTTGATGCGTATGTTGCTGATAGGGTAGGAGAAAGACTCGGCCATGGTGTAGTCGTTGAAAGTGAAGTTGACGTTGTCTATGTCGATGCTCTGTGCTTTCACCACCAGTGGCGGTGCGGGTTGCGGTTTTGTGGAGGCGGTGTCGGGTGTGGCGGGTGCAGGGGTGGTGGTGTCGGCCGCCGATGGCGAAAGGTTGGAGAAGTTGGTGGTGCCGTTGGCGTACATGTCGAAATGTGTGGAAAGTCCGTGCAGGCTTATGGTTTTGAAATCGAACACGTTGGCGTGTGGGTTTATGCGGTTTATCTGCACACTGAAGTTGTTTAGCGATGCCAGTTGCCCCTGTTTGGTGTTCACTTCGGCGTTGTTTATCTTTAGCGAGCCCGCAATGTCGAGGTCGGCGATGTTGTCGAGGTGGCCGTTTATTTTTATGTTGCCCGAAAGGGTACCTGCTATCGATGATAGGTCGTTCACCATGTCCTTGACAAATGGTTCGGCGTTGCGCAGTGCTATCTTGTCGAGCTTCAGGTCGAGTTGGTACTGCTCGTTGTCGGCGTCGTAGGTGGCGTCGGTGGTTAGTGTGCCTCCGTCGGCAAGTTGCATCGATATGCCGGCGTTGGTGGCCTGTCCGCCGAAATACAGTCCGGGTATTGATATTTTGATGTTTTTCAGTGCCCAGCTGCTGTTCATGCCACGGTCGGTGTAGGTTATGCGGCCGCTGTGCAGGTTGATGTTGTATATGCCTATGGCCCATTGCGACGGGGTGGTGTCGTTGTCGGTGGTGTCGCCAAGTTCGAGCAGGTCGGAGAAATTGAACCGGTCGCCTCTGTTTATCACTTTTATGTCGGGTCCGGCAAGGGTTATGTATCTTATTTTCACCTCTTTGGAGATGAGTTTGAAGGGATTTATGGCCACTTTCAGGGTGTCGAACGAAACGAAATCGGTTTTCAGGTCCTGTTCGGAGATGTGGCAGTCCTCAATTTTTACCGATGCGTTGAAAAGGTTGATTTTCAGCTTGTTCATGGTTATCTGCCTGCCAATGAGCTCCACGCTGTGTTTTTCTATATAGCGTTTGGCAATGGGCGATATCAGCAGTGCCACAAGCAGGAGCAGCGTGAGTATCGCTCCGATTACTATAAGTGTGATTTTCAACGCTTTGTTTTTTATTTTAGGCAGTTTCATATCGATGTGTTTTAATCTGCAAAGTTACGTAAAAAAAACGTGTTTTGCAAATTTGAGATAGCGGTGTGTGAAAAAACGGTTTTTGCCAAGCCATGTCCGGTGTTTGTGGAGATTTGTTTCTTCTATGGGTGAGCGCAGTGGTTTGTGCTGTGTTCAAAAATGGTAGTTTTGCGGACTTATTGTGTTGTTTTCGAGTTCTTCCACAGCGGGGCCGAAGCCTTGTTTGGCCGATTGTATGAGGTAGCGGTATCCGGTTTCGGGGTCTTCTTCTACTCCAATGCCTTGGTAGTAGCATTTGGCAAGATGGTATTGCGAGTCGGGTTCGCCCTGTTCGGCGGCTTTTTTGTACCATTTCACGGCTTCGGTTTCGTTTTTGTCGGTGCCAAGGCCCTGTAAATAGTAGTGTCCGAGCATGCATTGGGCGTCGGCGTCGTCTCTGTCGGCGGCCATGGAGAAATATATGAAAGCTTTTTCGAAATCTTTGTTCACTCCCATGCCGTTGTGGTATAGCACGCCCATATTGAGCATGGCTTTGGCGTTGTCTTGGTCGATAGCTTTTTGGTACCATTGGCGAGCTTTTTTGAAGTCCTGTTCAATGCCTTCGCCAAAGCGGTAGCAGATGCCGAGGTCGAGTTGCGCCTGTGCGTGTCCGCGTTCGGCGGCAATGCGGTACAGCTCCACGGCTTTTTTGTCGTCTTTTGGGGTACCTATTGCGTAAGTGTAGCATTGTCCAAGGCAGGCTATGCCCTCGGTGTTGTCGGCGTCGGCGGCTTTTTGGAACCATTGGAAAGCTTTGTGGCTGTTTTGTTCGGTGCCGACTCCGTACCGGTACATATATCCGAGGTTGACAAAAGCGTCGGGAATGCCTGTTTCGGCAGCTTTCTGGTAGTGGTTGAATGCGGTCTGCAGGTCTTGTTCGCGATTGTAGCCGTCGCGCAGTTGGTTTGCCAGTATCATGATGCAGTTTACTTCGCCGGCATCTGCTCCCTTCTGCAACCATTGGTCGGCAGTGTTGTAGTCGTGTGGCAGAGCTTCGTCGTCGGCGTATAGCCTTACAAGGTTGTAGTAGGCTTCGAGGCATCCTAAATCGGTGGCTTTTACTAATAGTTCGGCAGCTTTTTCTCCGTTTCTTTCCACCGCCATGCCTTCCTTGTATAAGCGTCCAAGGTTGCAGTAGCCGTCGCCGTTGTCCTGTTCGGCGGCTTGTTGGAACAGTTGCAGTGCCTGTTTTTTGTCTTTGAATTGTGGGTTGCTTTCATAAATGCAGCCAAGGGCGTTCATGGCATCGGGGTCGTTGTGCTTGTCAATGCAAATTTTGTAGTAATGGATGGCTTTTTCGATGTCCATAGGCAGGTTGAGCATGCCTTTTTCGTAGCCCAATGCCATGTTGAAAGTGGCGATTTTGTCGTTTTGCTCCACCGCTTTTTGCAAGTATTCGAGGGCTTTGGTATCGTCTTGTTCCACCATAAAGCCGTTGTGGTACAGCTGGCTAAGTATTCCAAGGGCTTGGCCGTCGCCTTTGTCGGCTTCTCTTTTGATGAGGAATGCGGCCTTTTTCGGCGAAAATGAGAATAGCATTCGTATGGCGTCCATGTCCCCCGCTTCGGCGGCTTTGTTCAGCAGGGCCATTCCTTCGTTCCGGCGGCCTTTCACACGTTTTTCGGACAAGTATAGTTCGGCAAGCGAGAATTGTGCAGGCGGAAAGTTCTGTTTTGCCGCAAGGCCTACCCAGTAAAGTCCGCGTTGGAACTGATATTCGTCGCTGTCTTCACTAAGGTTTGGAACTCCGCGCATCCATTGCGCTATAGCGTCGCCTTTGTCGGAGTAGTATGTCAGGTTTCGGATGTATCGCACCATATCCAAATCGTCGAGAATTGGTATGTTGATATTGCCTTCGGCATCTGTTTTTATGTTGTTGTCGATGTATTTGCGGGCTTCGTCGAATCCTTTTTCAGCGGCTTTGTTGAGCAGTATGTAAGCTTTGTTTACGTCGGTTTTCACGCATACGCCAAAGATGTAATATTGTGCAAGGCAAAACATCGCTTCCGCGTTGCCGAGACGCGATTTTATTTTCAATAGCAGTATTTTGATTTCTGATATCATGTACTTTTTCAATTTCTATTTCATTCTTTGTGTCATTTTTTTCAAACAAAAAAAAACAGCGTACGGTGTTTGTACGCTGTTTTTTAATAAAACCAGCTAAAGGTTTGTTGTTTTATTTTACCTCCTCTTATATAATCGGTACTGGCTTTCAATAGCTTTCCGTTTTGTGGTACA
>ERZ842401.1178-NODE-1178-length-38228-cov-7.908076_pt1 | contig 38228 bp, 28 predicted proteins | sample MGYA00521270_ERZ842401 | MGnify/ENA primary metagenome ERZ842401 (study PRJEB31892, sample SAMEA3878208) | bioreactor metagenome | biome: Moose rumen | place: Sweden | collected 2011-10 | study: EMG produced TPA metagenomics assembly of the PRJEB12797 data set...
TAGAGCGTCTGCCTTACAAGCAGAGGGTCGGGGGTTCGAATCCCTCAGCGCCCACAGGTTAATTATAGGTTAATGTTATTTCCTCGGACGGTTTTCAGTGTTCGAGGTTTTTTTGTTTATAGAACACCACTTCAAGAGATTTAACAAAGTAGTAGCAGCGCAAGTTTCGCGGCTTTACGTATCTTTGCAGGCGAAAAACGAAATACTTTTGTACGAACGAAACGATGTACATTGATATCTTTATTGCCGCCGTGATGCTCTGGGCGTTATATAACGGTTGGCGTCAAGGGCTTCTGCGGGAGTTGGTCTCGGCACTGGGTTGGTTGTTGGGTTTTTTGGTGGCTGCGACGTGCTATTCCTTTCTCGGTGAATATCTTACGATTGACGGAACAGAAGCCAACCAGTTTACCAGCATCGCCGCTTTTCTTTTGCTTTGGATTGCCGTGCCTATCTTCTTAGGGTTCGTGGCAACACTGATTACAAAAGCCGTAAAAGGCCGGGCTATTGGTGTTCCCAATGCCGTTTTTGGTGCGTTGGTTAGCGCGTTAAAGTTTTTGGTGTTGCTCAGTTGTGCTTTCAACGTAATGACGGCCTTGCGTATCCTTTCGTCTGAAAAAACAGAAAACTCTTTTTTCTTCAACCCTGTGCGTGAGGCACTCACCATATTCTTTAATACTGATGACCAGACCGAGTCGCCGAATGCACAACCCGTCACAAACGATACGCTGTGGGTGGATATGACAAAACCCGACACGGGCTCTACAAAACAATAAGATATGGCCACTAACGAAGAAATCCTCAACGGCCTTGAAAACAAGGAGTACAAATACGGCTTCACCACCGACGTGGAAACCGAAGTCTTCGACGTGGGGCTCAACGAAGACGTGATACGTCGTATCTCGGCCAAGAAACAAGAGCCGGCGTGGTTGTTGGAGTTTCGCTTGAAAGCCTTTCGCTACTGGCAAACGTTGGAGCAACCCGGCTGGGCACACGTTACCCTGCCGCCCATCGACTACCAAGCCATTTCCTACTATGCCGATCCCACGAAGAAGAAAGAAGGGAAGAAAGAACTTGACCCCGAACTCGTTAAGACATTCGATAAACTCGGTATCCCTTTGGAAGAACGTATGGCACTCGGTGGTGTGGCTGTAGATGCCGTGATGGACAGCGTGAGCGTGAAAACCACATTTAAGGAGACGTTGCAAGAGAAAGGCATTATTTTTTGTTCCATAAGCGAAGCCGTGCGAGAGAACCCCGACCTCGTGCGCAAATACCTCGGCACGGTGATACCCTATCGCGACAACTATTTTGCAGCGTTGAATAGTGCTGTGTTTAGCGATGGCTCTTTCTGCTACATACCTCGTGGCGTACGTTGCCCGATGGAGCTCAGCACGTATTTCCGTATCAACGCGCGTGGCACGGGGCAGTTTGAACGCACACTTATCGTGGCCGAGGAGGGAGCCTATGTCTCCTACCTTGAGGGCTGCACCGCTCCGATGCGCGATGAGAACCAACTCCACGCCGCAATAGTGGAAATCGTAGTAGAGCGCGAAGCCGAGGTGAAGTATAGCACTGTGCAGAATTGGTATCCTGGCGACAGCGAGGGGCGCGGCGGTGTACTCAACCTCGTCACCAAGCGAGGCCATCTGCGCGGCGAGCGGGCTAAGCTGTCGTGGACTCAAGTTGAAACCGGGAGTGCAGTAACGTGGAAGTATCCCTCGTGCGTCCTTTCAGGCGAAGACTCGCAGGCCGAGTTCTATAGCGTGGCAGTGACGAACAATCACCAAGAGGCCGACACGGGTACGAAGATGATACACTTAGGCAAAGGCACACGTAGTACCATCGTCAGCAAAGGCATTTCGGCAGGCCGCAGCCAGAATAGTTATCGTGGATTGGTGAAAGTAGGCAAGCGTGCGACGGGTGCGCGCAACTATTCCTCATGCGACAGCCTGCTGCTTGGCGATACCTGCGGAGCGCATACCTTTCCTTATGTAGATGTGCAAAACAACGACGCTATCGTAGAACACGAGGCCAGCACAAGCAAAATCAGCGAAGACCAACTCTTCTACCTCCGTCAGCGAGGCATACCCACCGAAGAGGCGGTGGCACTAATCGTAGGAGGTTACGCGCGTGACGTAATAAACAAACTGCCAATGGAGTTTGCTGTGGAGGCACAAAAACTCCTTGCCGTATCCCTTGAGGGAAGTGTGGGATAAAACTTGTGGCCTATTAAATAAAGTTTCGGAAGTAGTGAAAACCTAAAGTATAGCAAGCAAGGTGCAGCCCTGCCTTTACAAGGCTTTAACACTACAGCGAAACTTGAGTAAAAAATCGTAACAACACACCTGAAACACATACTAATCTCTTTAATATCAGAACCTATGGAAAACACTTTACTTGAAAAGCCCTACGTCATCGGACTTGACATGGGAGGTACAAACAGTGTCTTTGGTATTGTTGACCAACGCGGAAACATTGTCTCGCAAACGGCTATAAGCACCAAGGCTTATCCTGATGTAAACGACTATGTAGCCGCCTCGGTGGAAGCCCTGACACCGCTTATCGATGAGGCTGGTGGCATAGACAAAATCAGAGGTATGGGCATCGGTGCCCCGAATGGCAATTACTACAACGGAACGATAGAGTACGCCAGTAACCTCGTTTGGGAGGGCGTAGTACCCATTGGCAAACTGTTTGCCGATGCCCTCGGCGTACCCGTGCGTGTTACTAATGATGCCAACGCTGCTGCACTCGGTGAGATGACTTACGGCGTGGCACGTGGTATGAAGAATTTTATTATGATAACGCTTGGCACCGGTGTGGGAAGCGGCATTGTGGTTGACGGAAAAGTGGTTTATGGCTGCGATGGTTTCGCCGGCGAGCTCGGCCACGCTATCTTCGACCGCTCGCCCGAGGCACGCCAGTGTGGATGTGGGCGCAAGGGATGCTTGGAGACTTACACCAGTGCCACCGGTGTGGCACGCACGGCACGCTTGATGCTCGAAAAGAGCGACACACCCAGCCCCCTGCGCGACCTCGACCCGGAGAAGATTACCAGCTACGATGTGTTCCTCGCTGCCGAACAAGGCGACCAACTGGCAAAGGACATCTTTGAATATACAGGTACTATCCTCGGCAAGGCGTGTGCCAGTTATGCTTTGTTCTCTTCACCCGAAGCCTTTGTGTTCTTCGGCGGACTGACGAAGGCCGGACATTATATAATGGAGCCTATTCAGCGCGCCTACGACGAGGAGATACTCAATATATATAAAGGCAAGGCCAAACTCCTCGTAAGCAGCCTAAAAGGTAGCGAGGCCGCAGTACTCGGAGCCAGTGCTTTAGGCTGGGAGGAGTAGTGCCGCCACGAAAGGTTTTATATGCTTTATGGGCAATCGGGGGTGCGCGCCTCGTTTGCCCATAAAGCACGAATCAATCCTGCAAATAGATGAATTGTTTCTAATGTTTCTTACAGCACAACATATCTACAAGCGATTTTCAGGGAAGCAAGAACCCGCCCTGAACGACGTGAGTATCAGCGTACCCGAAGGACGCATCTTCGGTCTGCTCGGCCCCAACGGAGCCGGCAAAACCACGCTGCTGCGTATCATCAATCATATCACAATGCCCGACAGCGGAGAGGTGACCCTCGCCGGCCACCCTCTTACAGCCGACGACGTGGCGCAGATAGGTTATCTGCCCGAGGAGCGCGGCTTGTATAAAAAGATGAAAGTGGGCGAACAAGCGATGTACTTAGCACAACTCAAAGGCTTGTCGAGGAAAGAAGCACGTAACGCCCTAAACGAGTGGTTCGAGTGCTTAGGCATCACTGCTTGGTGGGATAAACGCCTTGAAGAATTGTCTAAGGGAATGCAGCAAAAAGTGCAATTTGTTGTTACGGTACTCCACCGCCCACGTTTGCTTATTTTCGACGAACCTTTTAGCGGCTTTGACCCCGTCTATGCCGACTTGCTAAAAAACGAGATATTGCATCTACGCAATCAGGGCCATACCATTCTTTTCTCTACCCATAATATGGCTTCTGTAGAGGAGGTGTGCGATGAGATAGCGTTGTTGAACCACGGACGTGTGGTACTCCACGGCGAGATGGAAGAACTAAAACGGCGTTATAGCACGGGAGAATACGAGGTGGTGTTCAGAAAACTGGAGGCTGAAACACTTTCTTTGCCTAATGCTGACATTCTTTCAGAAATAAACACCCACAACACTACTCGCTTCCTATTGCGAAAGAGCAAGGAAATGTCGGTGAGCGATTTAGTTTGTCTCCTCGCCAAGCAAGGCGAGTTGTGCAGCTTTAGCGAAAAACTTCCTACGATGCACGAGATCTTTTTACAGGCCGTTAGTGATGCAAACTCCCTAACTTGACCAAAGTAAAGACCAGATAGCGAGCCTCCTTTTTTGGCGAAAAGCATTCTGCTACCTGCAATTCTCAAGTTCTTCTCATTGACATTTCTTAATAAAGTCTATACACATGTCCAAAATCCTTATTATCATACGCCGTGAGTTCCTTTTTCGTGTAAAAAAGAAGTCGTTTATTCTTCTCACGCTGTTTATGCCCTTTCTCTTTGCTGCGTTGATATTTGTTCCTTTAAGCCTTTCGAGCATTAAGGACAATTCGCAGCAGCAAGTGGGTGTGGTGGACAAGACAGGTCTCTACACCGACATTTTCCAGAGTAACGAACGCTTTGCCTTTGTGTTGCTCGCCGACACGACAGCCGACTTACGTGCCGACGACAATCCGCTCAAAGCCGTGGTGTATATCTCCGATACGCTCAGCACACATCCCGATGCGCTGCGCATTTACTCCAGCGAGGAGGTGAGCAGCGAATTGCTGATGTGGGTGCAAAACACCATCAACGAGAAGGTACGCAGCGACAAACTCCTATCCTATCATGTGGACGGGCTTCCCGAAATCATTGCCGACGTATCCAACCAAGTGGATGTAACTACCGTGAAATGGAGCGAAGACGGCACGGAGCACCAAAGTTCCACGTTCGTAGCAGTGGCAGCGGGTATGCTCCTCACGCTTCTCATCTATCTTTTTGTAATGACCTATGGTGCTATGGTGATGCAGAGTGTGTTGGAGGAGAAGACGGGGCGTGTCGTAGAGTTGATGGTAAGCAGTGTCCACCCCTTCCAATTGATGATGGGCAAAATGGTCGGCATAGCTTTAGTGGGCTTCTTGCAGATGGTGATATGGGCTGTATTGCTTAGTGTGATGATTTATGTAGGAAATATCCTTTGGGGAGTAGCCCCCACGATGGGTGTACATACGCCTCCTGGTGTCGATGCCTCAGCCATTGCCGCTGCTACGCCTGCGGCGAATAGCGAAGTTGCCGAAATTATGGCGGCGTTGATGGGATTGCCGTATTGTGAGTTAGGAATTATGTTCGTACTCTATTTTGTGGGTGGCTACTTGCTTTACGCTTCTTTTTTTGCTGCCGCAGGAGCAAGCGTGTCGGCGCAGGAAGATACGGCACAGTTTACTATGCCGCTTATCCTGCTTATGCTCTTTGCACTCTATGCCGCGATGTATAGTATAGAGAACACCAACGGCCCGTTGGCGTTCTGGGCTTCGCTCTTCCCGCTTACCTCGCCTATAGTAATGATGGTGCGCATACCTTTTGGCGTGCCGTTGTGGCAAGAGGCTCTTTCGCTCGTGCTGCTCTACGGCACTGCCGTACTCACCGTATGGATTGGTGCGAAGATTTACCGTATAGGCATACTGATGTACGGCAAGAAACCCTCCCTGCGCGAGTTGGCGCGATGGATAAAGGAAAAATAACTCGTGCTTCGAAAGCGAAGAAAACTTCTCATTGTCCCTCAATCGCGCCCTGAAAGGGTAACAGCGTAGCATTGCTCACTGCCCTTACAGGGCAAGCAGGCGAGCCGTGTGCGCACCGGCATACGGCTCGCCTGCATTCTCTTCCACGCTATCCGCGTACGCTCCCAGAAGGCTGCGCCTTGGTTGCTATTATACAGGCGACGAGGCCTGCGTCACAAATGCCGGCACCCTATAGTCCGACCATATTTAAACTTAGTCGGAACTGTTTCTTCTTTCCCGCTTTTGCCCTCCTCAATGCAAGGATACGGTTTTGATGCAAGTGTCGGGAGTAATGAAAACATACCCGTGTTGCAGGTAGAGCAAGCACGGCGTAGCCTTCAGGGAGACTTTGCGGACGGAGACTTGATGCCTCTGCACGTTTTGGCGAACACCAATATAAAGCAAATAAGCCACAGCCTCGCTCTGAGGAGGCTGCGAGCAAGACGGCCAAAGTGACACGTAGCGTCAGTATAGTTCAGATGTCGTTGTATTCGTTAAAGAAAGGCATCTTTCAACACGCAAAGCATCACTTTTTCGGTACGATGATTAAATTGGATTGAAATATATTGTATCTTTGCACCGAGAATAGCAGTGTTTTGCGCTTTTAGGTGTAATACCCGCTATTCATTTTGCACGGCCAACGAAAGCCTGTGCAGAGACATATTTATGAAGACGTTATCACAACGTTTGTCTTCTTTCTACCAAAATCTCGCAAATTTTGACATCTTACCCAAGAGGACGGCGCAACGTAACGTCTACGCTTTGTTACTATGTAATACACATGTAGGACAAATGTCGTTTCCTCAGTTAATGTGAAAAGACAGTTATACTCAGTATTATATATGCAGGCGTGGGCTACGCGTTGCTTATCCTTAGGGTAAAGGCAATGCGAGAGCCTGATAGTTGAGGATAGGCAAAGGTTAAGGCTCTCGCCTTTTTGTGTATATGCGTTTTCGGCTGAAAACTTGTCTTCTCCAATCCTCTTAGACGCTTGAACAATTCTTCCTCATATCTTTCCGTTCCTTCCCCTTACCGTCGGTCTCCCCTTTGGCTTTCAGTATATGCCATTGTTATGGCCACGCTCAACAGTTTTGCCTTGTTGCTTGGCTTATTGCTAAAGAGGCTTTCTGGCAAAACGCCCCCGACGAGTAAACGCCGTCAATTCTTGCTTGGTCATATCGATCTGTTCGACCGGCTGATAGAGGCTATGAGCGATGTGAAACAACCCGTTGTTTGGTTTCACGCCGCCTCGCTGGGCGAGTATGCCGTTGTTCGTCCGTTGATGCGAAAGATGCGCGAGGAAGGTCGTTTCGTAGTACTAACGTTTTTCTCTTCTTCGGGCTACGATGCCATTGCCGATCTCTTACCCGACCGCCGTGATGCCGACTATGTTTGTTATCTGCCGCTCGACACAAGAGGCCACGCGCGTAAGTTTATTCGCATCGTCCGTCCTGATTGTGCTGTCTTTGCCGTGTCGGAGTATTGGCCTTGTTTCTTTTTTGAACTCTTCAAAGCCAACGTGCCGGTGTATATTTTGTCGGTGCGGATAGGTCGTAGGTCGTATCTGTTGAAGTGGTGGGCGAAACCGTTTGTTCGTCTTTTACGCCAAGTTACGGCCATCTTTGTGCACGATGAGGCCTCGCTTCGTATGCTACATAATTTAGGGATTGAACAGTGTGTGCTGACCGGCGATCCGCTGTTCGACAACGCGCTGCGAATGGCTGCAAGTCCTTATGAGGATGAACGCGTGCATCGTTTTACAGAAAAGAGCCATCGCGTGCTTGTGGTAGGAAGCCTGCACGATGCCAAAGATCTTTCGCTCGTTGCTGCCGCAGCCAATGCCGATAAGATGTTGCGCGTGATTTGTGTGCCTCACGAAATAAGCCAAGAACGCTTGCTTGGTATAAAGGCGGCGTTTGAGGGTAAGACGGTGCTCTATTCCGAGTGTGACGCTCATACCGACTTCAGTGCTGTGCAAGTCTTGGTGATAGATTTCATTGGTGCGTTGGCACGTCTGTATCGCTATGGCAATCTGGCGTACGTGGGTGGTGGCTTCACACCTTACCTCCACAGCGTGATAGAACCACTCGTCTATGGCCTACCCGTGGCTTTCGGCCCGCGCACCGAACGTAAGTGGGTGGCACAAAGAATGGCGCGCGAAGAACTCGGCAGTGTCGTGCAAAATGCCTCCCAACTACAAACTTTCCTACAAGCTTACAATAGCGTGGAAAAACTTGAGGCCTACAAAGCGAAAGCATTGCAATTTGTACACCTACATCGAGGAGCCACCCAACAAATTGCGCAATATATATTATAAGGAGTATGACGCGCTTGCAGAAAATAGGGTTTGAAATCCTCGTCCATCTACTGACGCTCGTTGCTCACTTGCCGCTCAGCGTGCTGTATGTATTGAGCGACTTCTTAGCATTTGTGGTGGCACACATCGTGCGCTATCGGCGGCGCGTTGTGTTTGGCAACATCTCGCGTGCTTTTCCGGATAAAAGCCCAGAAGAGGTGCGGCGTATAGCAAAAGCCTATTACCGCCACCTTTGCGACCTCATTGTGGAAGGGCTGAAACTGCTACATATCAGCGATGCCGAACTCGCAGCACGCATTAACGTATGTGGCGGCGAGGAGGTGGAAGCCGCTGCCGCCAGTGGCCGTCCGGTGATAATCTTTCTCGGTCACTACGGCAACTGGGAGTGGGTGCAGCAGGTAACGCTCCACTATAGCAGCCCGCCAATCAGTGCCGAAATCTATCGCCCGATGCACAGCCTCGTCTTCGATGAGCTGATGAAACGTGTGCGCTCGCGCTGGAACACACTCCTTATCCCGCAGCAACAAGCCATTCGTAAACTGATGCGAATGTATAGCGATGGTGAGCAATTCCTCGTGGGCTTCATCGCCGACCAGCGTCCAAATAGTTCCCACCTCTACAACTGGACAACATTCCTCAACCAAGACACCGCCTTTGCCGTAGGCGGCGAAGAGTTGGGCCGTCATCTCGGGGCACACTATTTCTATCTACAAGTGGAAAAGACCGCCCGCGGGCATTATCGTATGACCTTTTGCCCGTTACGCCCCATAAAAATGGATGTGCCATATCCCTACACAGCGGAATACCTCCGCCGTTTGGAACAAACCATTAACCACGCACCCGAGTTCTGGCTCTGGTCACATAACCGATGGAAATATAACAGAGAGGGAAAAACGATACATTAACTCCACCTATCAGCAACAACGGTTTCGTCTCGGTGATTGCTGTGAGGAAAGCCTACTACTCCGACAACCAATCTTAAACTAACTAATAGTTATGAACATTATTTGTGTAATACCCGCCCGTGCTGAAAGCACCCGTTTCCCGGGGAAGCCGTTGGCACTCATTTTAGGCAAGCCTATGGTGCAATGGGTGTGGGAGCACTGTAAAGCCGTGAGCTGTTTCAGTGAAGTGTATGTGGCCACGGACAGCGAAGAGATACAACGCGTCTGCCAAGCCTTTGGCGCCCACGTGGTGATGACCAGCCCTCACCACGACACCGCCACCGAGCGGCTCTATGAGGTGTCCACCATAATTGCCGCCGACCTCTACGTAATGGTCAATGGCGATGAACCACTGCTTACCGAGGAAGCCATCGTACAGTGTATCCCCGATCACTTAGAAGATGACTCGCTCTATGTATCAAACCTGATGACCGATTTCGAAAACCCCGTAGAGGTGGTGGACGCTACGAACCTTAAAATCGTCACCGACCAAAATCACCGCTGCCTATTTATCTCGCGTAGCCCGATACCCTATCCCAAAGGCAATATGGACTATGTGTACCATAAGTTCGTTGGCGTAGGAGCTTTCAACCGCCGAGCACTCCACTTCTACCACACCACGCCACGCGGCCCTATTGAGAAGATAGAAGAGAACGACTCGTTCCGCTTCATTGAAAACAACGTCCCAATCTATTATTACAACTGTCACTGCAAATCCCTCTCGGTAGATAACCGTAAGGATATACAAGGCGTGGAGACGTATTTGCGGCAACAATAAGTTTTCTGCGTCTTCACTATGAAGTTTTTATACAACCTACAAGGGGCTTACTATCTCTTACTAAGTTATGTCGATTATCTACTTGTGCCAAAGTGGATATACCACGTACTGCGGAGAATAGAAATGTCAAGACTTAGCAAAGAGGAAAGCAACGAGGTTGAACAACGGAGCAATTATTATTGTCAATTATCAAAAATCAAGCAGAATAATTGCGAACGACCCTTTATACAATACACTCAAGGTAGGGGCGAGTCTCCTATTCGTGAAACCAGCATATCAAAATATCAATTTCCCTATCGTAGCAACCACCGCTTTAGTTTCTATTTCTTCGATTTGTATCACATACTCAAATACTTTCCAAAAGATAAAGCGTTTTGTTTCCAGTTTGGAGATGTGTGGACAGTACCTCCTAAACCTACTCTACTAAAGAGTCGTCCTATCACTTCAGGTAATGAGAACGCCGTGTTGCTCAAACTCAATCACCACCGTCATTATCGTTTTGTACATGACAAGACACCCTTTCGTGATAAACTTGATATGATAGTGTGCCGTACAACGTGGGCTAACGCAAGTCCACAGCGCAGATTGTTTTTTCAGAAGTTCTTAAATCATCCATTTTTCGATATTGGCAAGACGAAATCAGAACCCAACGAGGATTTCCCCGAAAGTATTAAGCCTTATTTAAGCATACAGCAACAACTGCGTTACAAGTTTATTGTTTGCATTGAAGGAAATGATGTGGCAACAAGCTTAAAATGGGTGATGTCGTCAAACAGCATAGCCGTTTCCCCGCCGCTTAAGTTTGAAACGTGGTTTATGGAGGGGCTGCTTGTACCCGACTATCATTTTATATGCGTAAAATCCGACTATTCCGATTTGGTAGAGAAAGTACTGTATTATATTTCCCACGAAGACGAGGCCGAAAGCATCATTCGTCATGCCCACGAATGGGTGGCTCGTTTTCGCAATAAACGTTTGGAACGTGCCGTTGGTATTGAAGTGGCAGATAAGTATTTTCAGTGTTTACAAAGAAAATAAAAACAATGAGTATCCCACAGGTGATATTGACAGTTAGGCTTTCTGCTTTGGGCGATGTGGCAATGACAGTTCCAGCGGTTTGCTCGGTGGCTTTGGCATATCCTGAAACATCTATGTATGTGCTAACTTTAACGCCTTTTGCGCCTCTGTTTAAGTATGCACCATCCAATGTCCACCTACTGCTCGTTGACAAACAAGAGATAAGAACCTTGTTTGGACTTTATAAGACGTTACGTAAAATTCGCAGAGAGCTGCGCCCCAACACCGTGGCCGATCTTCACAACGTGTTGCGCTCTTGGTTGATAGACCTTTATTTCTCCTGTTATGGATGCCGTGTGGCCATCTTGAATAAGCGGCGATTAGGCAGACTTTCTCTGTGGTTCAAGAAACCTTATGAACAGCAACGTCCGTTTACACGCCGCTATTTTGATGTGTTCAAGAAAATAGGTCTTGAAGCAGATGCCTCAGATTTTTTCCTATCTTTGTCCTCAAAACACACTTCAATTAAACAAAGTGAAACACCACTGATTGGTATTGCTCCCTTTGCGCGTTATCAAGGTAAGACTTACCCACCACAATTGATGAGACGCTCTGTAAAACTCTTGCTCAAGACAACAGATTGCCATATTCTTCTTTTTGCAGGTCGTTCCGAGGCAGAACTCGCCGTTGTGAAGCGTTGGCAGAGGGAGTCTCCACGTGTAACATCTGTTGCAGGGCAATATACTCTGGAACAAGAACTTGATATAATGCGTTCGTGTGCGTTGATGCTAACGATGGATTCTGCCAATATGCACCTGGCCTCGCTCGTTGGTGTGCGTGTCGTTTCTTTATGGGGCTGCACCACGCCCGCCTGTGGTTTCCTGGGTTGGCGGCAACACAAAGAGGATGTCATTGTAGCAGGGTTGGCTTGTCAGCCTTGTAGCGTGAGTGGGACAAACCATTGCAGATATCAAAACTTTCCCTGCCTCGTGGCGATAACTCCTGAGATGATTGTTGAAAAGGTAAAAACCATACTACAATGTTAAAACGATCCGTTCTTTTTATTGCGTTTTATTTTCTAACCGCTCTTTTGCTCTTCCTCCTCGTACAAAAGCCGCTGTTTCTTATCTACAACATCCTTTCCGGGATGGAGTGTCCTTCTTCCCACCAACTGTGGCAAATCTATTCCCATGGTTTGGTGCTTGACGTGTCAGCAGCCTGCTATGTGACAGCCCCAGCCTTTCTTATCGTATTCTTCGGTGCGTTCATTAAGAAATTGAATGTGCGCCGTGTCGTTATCGTTTACAGCGTTGTTATCGGCATTTTGGTTGCGCTTGCAGCGTTGGCCGATGCCGCACTGTACGAGTTTTGGGGTTTTAAGCTGGACCCTACGGTGTTCTTCTATCTTGATAACCCGCGCAATGCAGTGGCCAGTGTCTCTCTGGGCTATCTCTTTGTGCGTCTGTTGCTCTGGGTCGTGCTTTCTGCTGTGTGGGCTTTAGCCCTCTCGCTTCCAGCCAAAAAGTGGCTCAGCCAACGATGGGAGAAACGTCCTGCGTGGTATGTGTCGCTTCCTGTTCTCTTGATTACCGGCGGCCTTTTGTTTGCAGGTATTCGCGGCCTACGTTCTATGCCCAACACCCCTACACGCGCCACGTTCACTAATCAAGCATTCTTAAACCACGTGGCGCTAAATCCTCTTTTCAACCTTATATATAACTTAGATAAGATAAATTCCTTTGAAGACGAGTTCAGAGTTTTTTCATCAGAGCAAGTGGCTGCAGAACTCCCGAAACTCTTTCCGACAGAAGGCCAAACAAGCATAAAGCTTCTTAACACAGAACGTCCCAACATTCTGCTCATCGTGATGGAGAGTTTTGGCTCGCCGTTTATAGAAACACTCGGCGGGCGGAAAGACGTAGCCCCGCACATAAGCAAGCTCGCCGACGAGGGTGTGGTTTTCACACGTTGTTATTGCGGGAGTTATCGCACCGACCGTGGAATAGTGTGCGTGCTGAGTGGCTTTCCTGGCCAACCCACCACAAGTATTATACGTCATCGCCGCCGAGCGGCAACACTTCCAGGTATTCCTGCACGCTTGAAACCACTGGGCTATGAAACAATGGCCGTATATGCTGGAGATATCACATATTTTAATATGTACGACTATTTCTTTTCTACCGGCCACGATGAAGTGCTGGGCGATACATCGTTCCCCGACAGCGTCAATACACAAGAGTGGGGCATCCCCGATGGGGTGATAGCCGATTGGCTCTATAATGACATAGCAGATAACAAGGCAAAAACGGGCAAGCCGTGGTTTACCACCTGGCTCACGCTGAGTTCCCACGGGCCGTGGGATGTACCCTATCATCGTTTGGCCGACGAGGAGTTGAACGGCTTTGCATACACCGACGAGGTGATAGGACAGCTAATAGCAAAGTTGAAACAAACTGCCGCGTGGGACAATCTGCTCGTGGTGCTTGTGGCCGACCACGGCTTTCGAGGCAAAGGACTATCAGCACAAGACGCAGACTTTCCGTTCATCCCGCTAATTTTTTGTGGCGGGGCTGTTAAAGCACCGATGCGTATAAATACCCTATGTAGCCAGACCGACCTGGCTGCCACACTGCTCGGACAGATGGGAATAAAACATAACGAGTTTAAGTTCAGCCGCGATGTGTTGGCCGATACTTATACCTATCCCTTTGCTTATCAAACGTTCAACAACGGATTTAACTTCCGCGACTCAACGGGTTGTACCGTTTATGACAATGCTGCAGAGACGTTCCTCTTTGGTGAAGACACACGCAGAGATATGTTAGGCAAACTAATCCTTCAAGGTATTTACGAAGACCTTGCAGCAAGATGAGTGAAAGGCGAATTGCCTCCGAGTGCTTCTTTGCATATAGGAAAAGGCGTGTAATGCACGTTTCTGGAGTAATGAAGCCCTATTAGTGTTGCAAGTATGGCAACCCTGACGCAGCCCTCTGGGAGTGCAGGCGGCTCGCCTGCACCATTATGCACGCGAGCCGCGTGCGCTCCGACAAGCGGCTCGCCTGCACATCCTGCTTCCTAAACTTGAAGCTAATCGCATTCCCAGTACACCTAAAGTGCTAAAAATCAGCAAAACATTTTGGTGAAGGGACAAATTGCATTACTTTTGCGCCGATTTTAGTTCACATAAAGTCTAATCCTATTTAATTCAAATCAAAATTTTCTAATCAATGAACAACAATCAACACATCGTCCCCCTGCAAGACTTCGATTGGGAAGCCTTTGAAGCCGGTGTAACGGGTGAAGCCTCCGACCGCCGTGAGGCCGAAAAGAGTTATGAAGCCACGCTTGGCCGTGTCCAAGAAGACGAGGTGGTAGAAGGCACCGTCGTTTCTATCGGTAAGCGCGAGGTGACCGTCAGCATTCAAGGCAAGAGCGACGGCGTTATCTCTGCCAGTGAGTTTCGCTACAACCCCGACCTCAAAGTGGGCGACACCGTAGAAGTCTATGTAGAGAACCGCGAAGACAAAAAGGGACAGCTTGTACTTTCCCACAAGAAAGCCCGTGTGAGCAAGTCGTGGGATCGCGTCAACCAAGCTATGGAAAGCAAAGAAGTGGTCAAAGGCTACATCAAGTGCCGCACAAAGGGCGGTATGATTGTGGACATCTTTGGCATAGAGGCTTTCCTGCCCGGCAGCCAAATCGACGTGAAGCCCATCCGCGACTACGATGTCTTCGTAGATAAGACGATGGAGTTCCAAATCGTTAAGATAAACCAAGAGTTCCGCAACGTCGTTGTGAGCCACAAAGCCCTTATCGAAGCTGAGCTTGAGGCACAGAAACAAGAAATTATGTCGAAGCTTCAGAAAGGTCAAGTGCTTGAAGGCGTTGTCAAGAACATCACCTCCTACGGCGTGTTTATTGACCTGGGCGGCGTTGACGGCCTCGTCCACATCACCGACCTCTCGTGGAGCCGCGTCACCGATCCGCGCGAGGTGGTAGAGCTCGACCAGAAAATACAAGTCGTTATTCTCGACTTCGACGAGCAGAAGAAACGCATCGCCCTCGGCCTCAAGCAACTCACGCCACATCCCTGGGATGCCCTTGACGAGAACCTCAAGGTAGGCGACAAGGTGCAGGGCAAGGTAGTCGTGATGACCGACTACGGCGCATTCGTTGAAGTAGCCCCCGGCGTAGAAGGCCTTATCCACGTGAGCGAAATGAGCTGGAGTCAACACCTGCGTTCCGCCAACGACTTCCTCAAGGTGGGCGACGAGGTAGAGGCCGTTATTCTCACGCTCGACCGCGACGCACGCAAGATGTCGCTCGGCATCAAGCAACTCAAGGACGATCCGTGGAAAGACATCGAGACACGCTATCCGCTCGGCTCGCGCCACACCGCTAAGGTGCGCAACTTCACCAGTTTTGGCATCTTCGTTGAACTTGAAGAAGGCGTGGACGGCCTCGTACACATCAGCGACCTCTCTTGGACGAAGAAGATTAAACACCCCAGCGAGTTCACCAAGGTAGGTGAGACGCTCGATGTAATCGTGCTGGAGATAGACAGCGACAACCGCCGCCTCTCCCTCGGACACAAGCAGCTCGAGGACAACCCGTGGGATCAGTTTGAGACCATCTTCACCGAGGGCAGCATCCACGATGGCACCATCGTAGAACTGATGGACAAAGGTGCTGTGGTACAACTGCAATACGGCGTAGAGGGCTTTGCCACACCCAAACATCTTGTGAAAGAAGACGGCTCGCAGGCTCAACTCGAAGAGACGTTGCCTTTCAAAGTGCTTGAGTTCAACAAAGACAGCAAGCGCATCATCGTCAGCCACAGCCGCACCTTTGAAGATCCTGCACGCGAGGCCGCACGCCAAGAAAAGCGCGCCGCACGCAAGACAGCAGCACCTAAGCGAGAGGCAGCATCAACGATACAAAACCAAGCAGCAGCGCAAACTCTTGGCGACCTCGATGCTCTCGCAGCACTCAAAGAGCAGTTGCAAGACGGCGACGAGTAAAACACGCCACAACAGACCATAATTTATTTGCTACGCATAACGTGCTATCAACGCCAAAGGCAAATAGCCGTTATGCGTAGCATTTTATTATTAGTTCACCTACAAAACAACGAGAGCGGAAATCCGTGCCGACATCCTCGGCCTCGGTTTCCGCTCTCGTTGTTTCTCTCTCAATATCGGTCAGTTTTCGTTTCCCGTTTCTCATCCATTGCCTTCCACCGCAGCTCGTTTTCCCATCCCTGCGAGGGGAAGCCCACGGCGTTTATGTCGATGGACGGATAGGCAGAGAGCAGGGCATCAATCTTGGCTTTCATATCGTTGTTAGGCGAAACGATGTTCAGGAAGTACTTGATGATACAGAGGCTGAAATAGGCTTTCTTCTCGTTGACAGAAATCGTAATCCAAGGCCGCTGCATACGTCGCTGGGTCAAGACCCTCAAAGCAAGTGTGCCATCATAAACAAAACGCCCCGCCGATTTAAGCATTGTGAAGAGGCTTGGCGGGTTCTCGTGGGTGCAAAGGTCGTGTTCTATTCACACACACTCCTTTGCCTGCCTAATTCTCGCCAAAGCTATACGCATCCTCGTATTTCATCGAGGTTGTTTACTTTGTGGCTTTCCATCCACGCTGCAATGCCTTGTGCAACCTGTTCGGCACACGACGGGTTGAGGAAGTTGGCTGTGCCAATCTGTATCGCCGTGGCACCCGCCATAATAAAACTAATGGCATCTTCGGCTGTGACAATGCCCCCGAGACCTATCACAGGAATGTTTACCGCCTTTGCCACTTGCCATACCATACGCAAGGCAACGGGTCGCACGGCAGGTCCGCTCAGGCCTCCCGTATTGATGCTTAAGGCGGGGCAACGACGCTCTATGTCGATAGCCATACCGAGCAAGGTGTTGATGAGCGACACGCTATCGGCACCCTCGGCCTCTACAGCACGCGCTATCTCGGTGATGTCGGTGACGTTGGGCGAGAGTTTTACGATAAGTGTCTTGGAATAGGCGGCGCGCACGGCTTTTACCACGGCGGCGGCACCCACCGAGGTGACACCGAAAGCCATACCACCCGCTTTAACGTTAGGGCAGGAGATGTTGAGTTCTATGGCGGGGATGTGTTTCAACTCTGCAATGCGGGCGGCACAAGCCACATAGTCTTCTATCGTCGAGCCGCTGACGTTGACGATAACATTTGTGTCAAGGTCTTTGAGGGTAGGGTAGATATGCTCGCAGAAGTACTCTACGCCTTTGTTTTGAAGTCCCACGCAGTTGAGCATTCCCGACGGTGTTTCCACCATACGAGGATAGTCGTTTCCCTCGCGCGGGAGTAGGGTGGTGCCTTTCACAACAAAGCCGCCGAGTGCTTCAAGATTTAGAAACGGAGCGAACTCTGTGCCGTAGCCAAATGTGCCGCTGGCGGTGAGTACAGGGTTTTTGAGATGTAGGGAGGCAATATTTACAGAGAGATTGGGCATAGGGATAAAGGAGAAGTGTTTGAAAGTTTTAAGGTATGTTCTATTAATTCGCTTTGTCAGATTTCTGACCTTTGGCGTTATACCAGAAAAGCAAAGCGAAGCTTGCTTCAGCATTGCCTTGGCGAGCAGAAGTCTGTTGAAACACGAACAAAAAGAGCCAGAAAGATGACAAACGGTGAAAGACGCGCCAATGTCAAACTAAACCGTGGGAATTAGTAGAACCCACCTTATGGTATTCCCGACTTTACGTAGCTCCTCGCGTCACCACAGCAGTTGTCGTGTATCAAAAACGGGGCCTTCGGTGCAGGTGCAACGATGTCCGAGTGTGGTTTTTTCCACACAGCAGAGGCACGCGCCGAGCCCGCAGGCCATAAGATTTTCGAGCGAAGCCTCGCAGGGCGTGTTGTGCTGTTTAGCGATGTGTGCCACGGCTTGCATCATCGGTTTCGGCCCGCAGGTGTATATCTGTTCGTAGCGGTCTTGCATAGCCGGGTGTTGGGTGACAAAGCCGCGTGTGCCGGCACTGCCGTCTTCTGTGGTGAGGAAGAGGTGTCCGTAGGGTTGAAAGGCATCGGTACGCAAGATGTCGGCTTTTGTTTTTCCCCCGAGGATAAACGTGACGTCGCTCCCTCGCTTCTTCAGTTCTTCAGCAAGAAAGAGTAGGGGAGCCACGCCGACCCCGCCGCCGATGAGCAGCGCGCGTTGTGCTTTTGTGGGTAGTGTGAAGCCGTTGCCCAGGGGCAGCAGGCAGTCAAGCGTGTGGCCTACGGGAGTCTGACAAAGGGCGTGTGTGGCGGGGCCTACATCGTGCACCAGGAGTTGCAGCCTGTCTGCACCATTATAATAATGTATAGATATGGGGCGGCGTAGGAACGTCGTGTCGTTTTCCCGAACGCGCACATTCACAAACTGCCCCGGCCGGCACACGGGCAAGTTACGGGCGGTGAGTGTGAGCAAGGCGTGGTGTGGCGTGAGCATTGTACGCTCGCACACGGTGAGGTCGGCTCTTATCTTTGGCATAATAGGCTTGTTTGCCACAAAAGTACGAAGAAACACTGGGCTTATACGGTTTTTAGCGCGTAAAAAGCGCGATACGCGGGCGATTTTTGTACTTTTGCCCCTACAAAACAGCAAGAACAGAAACGCTTATGCCAGTTATTTCCCAGCGTGCCGTAGAGATGCCTTCTTCTCCGATACGCAAACTCGCCCCGCTTGCTACGGCGGCAAAACAGCGTGGCGTACACGTCTTCCACCTCAATATAGGACAGCCCGACCTCTCCACGCCACACTGTGGTCTGGACGTTTTGAAACACATCGACCGCACGGTGTTGGAGTATAGTCCCAGCCCGGGCTTTCTTAGTTATCGGGAAAAGTTGGTCGACTATTACGCGAGATACAACATCGCTCTTACTCCCGACGACATCATCATCACCACCGGCGGCAGCGAGGCGGTGTTGTTCGCTTTTCTGTCGTGCCTAAACCCCGGCGATGAAATCATTATACCCGAGCCGAGTTATGCCAACTATATGGCTTTTGCCATCAGTGCCGGTGCGAAGATACGCAGCATCGCCACAACGATAGACGAGGGGTTCTCCCTGCCAAAGGTAGAGAAGTTTGAAGAACTCATCAACGAGCATACACGTGCCATTCTGATATGCAACCCGAACAACCCCACGGGCTATCTCTATACGCGGCGTGAGATGAATCAGATACGCGACTTGGTAAAGAAGTATGACCTCTATCTCTTTAGCGACGAGGTGTATCGTGAGTTTATCTACACGGGCTCGCCATATATCAGTGCTTGCCACTTGGAGGGTATAGAACAAAACGTGGTGCTTATCGACAGCGTGTCGAAGCGCTACAGCGAGTGCGGCATACGCATCGGGGCGTTGATATCCAAGAATGCCGAGGTGCGTGCCGCGGTGATGAAGTTCTGTCAGGCGCGGCTCAGCCCGCCGCTGTTAGGTCAGATAGTGGCCGAGGCTTCTATGGACGAGCCGGCGCAATACGCCGAGATGGTATATGAGGAATATGTGGAGCGCCGCAAATGTTTGATCGACGGCTTGAACCGCATACCAGGCGTGTATTCGCCCATTCCTATGGGGGCCTTCTATACCGTGGCGCGCCTGCCCGTGGACGATGCCGAGAAATTCTGCGCTTGGTGTCTCACCGACTTCAACTACGAAGGACAAACCATTATGATGGCACCCGCTGCAGGCTTCTATACCACGCCCGGTGCCGGACGCAACGAGGTGAGAATTGCCTATGTGCTTAAGAAAGAGGATTTAGAGCGCGCACTAATAGTACTCGCCAAAGCATTAGAAGCCTACAACAAACCATAGCCTCTGCTCCGCAAGAGGTGGTGAATTTGCGATTTTGATGTTCTTCCATCTTAGTCCACGAAGCAATGAAGCCCCCTCAGTGTCGCAAGCATAGCAAACAAGGCGCAGCCTCGCCCCTCAGACTTTTTCCACCGGGCTCTCAACCTTACTTTCTATTCGTCTTTGCTTCCTCCCGAGGCGCAGCCACGCCGAAGACTCTTGTTCGTTGCTAAAAAAATTGTGGTTACCTACCGTTTCTTGTAGTATGTCATTCCCCTTATTCCTTGCCCGTCGTTTTTATCGCGCGCGTTCCAGCGGCGGAAAGCGTAGCTCGTCGGCACCCGCCGTCTTTGTGGCTACCTTTGGCGTAGCCGTCGGACTCGCGGTGATGCTTGTCGCGGTGGCGGTGGCAAAAGGGTTTCAGCAAGAGGTGAGGCATAAAATCACCGGCTTTGGCTCGCATATCGAAGTACTCGATATGGCCTCGTTCCAATCGCCGGAGGACTTTCCCATCGTTGCCTCCTCCACGTTTTTAGACTCCCTGCGCCGACTACCTACCGTCACACACCTGCAACGCGTGTCGCAGAAGATGGGTATCCTAAAAACCAACGAGCAATTCTCGGCTATCGGGCTCAAGGGCGTGGGCGAGGACTTCGACGCTACGTTTATGAAGTCCGCCCTGGTGGCGGGCGAGTGGCCTCAGTTCAGCGACACGGCATCAACCAACGCAATCGTTATCTCCAAACGCTTGGCCACACAGATGGGCCTCGCCGTCGGCGTGCGTGTTTATGCGTATTTCTTCGAAGACGTGGTGAAGATGCGCCGATTTACGATAAGCGGCATTTACGACACGAACCTCTCGCAGTTCGACGATGTTTTTGTGTTCACCGACCGCTACACCGTGAATGCACTCAACGGCTGGCAGCGCGACGCGTGTAGCCAGGTGGAAGTGGTGACAAAGGACTTCGACCATAGTCAAGACGTCTTGCCTGCCTTCCATACCTTTCTGCGCTGCCACACCGACGCTGGTGGTATGCAGCCCGTAGCGATGTCCATACGCCAAGACCCGCGTGCGGCAAGCACCTTTCAGTGGATTGACCTGTTAGACTTCGACATCGTGGTGGTGCTCGTGTTGATGCTCCTCGTCGCGGGGTTTACTATGGTGAGCGGGTTGCTCATACTCATCTTGGAGCGCGTGCAGACCATCGGCGTACTCAAAGCCGTCGGAGCAACAAACCTACAGTTGCGGAGCGTCTTCCTTTGGCTCGCAGCAATGATTATAGGTCGCGGCATGATAATAGGCAATGTGCTGGGCCTGGGGCTGATTTTCGTGCAACACCAATGGTCGCCAATAACGCTCGACCCTGCATCGTACTATGTGGAGCAAGTACCCGTGTCGCTCTCCCTCGGATGGTGGGCGGCACTCAACGCGGGCACCTTAATGCTCACCCTCGCAGCTTTGCTCTTGCCCAGTTACGCCGTCTCGCGCGTGCAGCCAGCAAAGGCTATACGTTTTGAATAACTCCACGCGCTTACTCAACCATAAAGGATACGCACACCTATACAACTTTTGCGTTAAACCAGAAGAGTAAGGCGAAGCTTGCTTCGGCCTTCCCCCGACGAGTAAAAGACTGGTGGAAAGCGAACCTTTATCTTTTCCTATCAACAATTTTTAGCGAAGAATGAAGCCCGCGCCGACAAAACTTCATAATTTTGCAGCAACAATAAACAATGAATATAAAACAAATGCTTTATGGAACTGATTTGTCCCACATGTCACACCCAGCTCACCGTACCTAATGGCGTTGATATATGTCGTTGCAGCGTTTGTGGGCAAGTGATTAACATACCTACCTCCGATCCCACACAATACTCCGCACCACAATACACCCCTGCCTATCAGCAACAGCAGCAACCACACTATGTACAACAACCTAAGAGCAATAACACAACTACGATGCTCATTGCCGTCCTGTCGGCTGTGATTGCCGCTGTGTTTGGTGCAGCGGTGGTATATTTCCTAACACATACCACACACGACACAGCATCCACCACCAACAACACCACAACAGTGGTGCGCGATACCATCGTTCGTACTGAAACCGTGGTGCAGCAAGTGCCGGCGCAAACCACACAAACCGCACAGCCCGCTGCTACCACACAAACCGCCTCCGCTTATTCCGCAGCAGGCCAAGGGCTATATCCCTTTGCCTCAACACGTCGCTTGAGCGAGCGCGAGTTGAGTGGCTACACAGCGCGGCAACTCAAGATTATGCGCAACGAAATCTATGCCCGCCACGGCTATATCTTCCAAACAGCCGATATGAAAAACTATTTCGCAGCGCAGCCCTGGTATCGCCCCGTGTCGAACAGCGTCTCACTCAGTAGCATTGAACAAGCCAACGTGGCTACGATACAACGCGTAGAAGCTACTAAATAAACCCCGTGACATACGTATGCTACATACTCCTCGCGGTCATTGCCCTCTTTGTGGCGGTGGCCGCCGTGTGTTATATGGCAGTAACGCTTGCCGGCCGCCGACATACGACAAGCCGGATTAGCGCACTGCCCAACGAGGCATGCCTCGTCGTACTCGGCGCACCGCCGCTGCGCAGCGATGGACGACCCGGACGCTACTATGAGCGACGGCTACGTGCCGCCGAGGCAATCTATAAGCAAGGAAAAGCAGCCAAACTGATGCTCAGCGGAGCCAAACATCCCGAATATAGCGAGCCACAATCCATGCTTCACGATTTGACACAACGAGGATTGCCGGCCTCCGCCTTCCTGCTCGACGAGACGGGTTATCGCACCTGGCTCTCCGTACGTGCCGCAAAACAGCAGTTCGACGGACAACCCATCGTCTTTGTGTCGCAACGCTTCCACAACGAAAGAGCCATCTTCCTGGCACGAGCATTGGGCATGAATGCAATGGGATACAACGCAGAGCATGTCGGCGGAACAAAAGCCCTGCAAGTGTGGATACGTGAGGTAGGTTCACGAATGAGAGCCTTTTATGATGTCTGGAAAGCGGGAAAACAAACAACATAGTACTACACAAATACTTTCAGCATACATTCTAAGACACTTAATTACAACACGATACAATTCGTTAGTCCTTCCACAAAAAAACTAATCCCTTCATCTTCATCTAATTCAAATTTTGACAAAAACAAAGTCGGACATCTTCTAAACAATGTCGGACTTTGTAAAAAATATGTCCGACCGTGCTTAAACGTACTCCAACCGTGTTTTGACATACTCCAACCGTGTTTAAACTCGAGTGCTTTGATTTTAAAATCAATCCGATTGATTTTAAAATCAACGCCTTTGATTTTAAAATCAAAGCACTCGAGTTTAAACACGCCCGGACTACCTCTAAAATTACTCCCATCTTGCTTCAACATAGTACAATACTATATTTTCGAAGCGCGTAGTATAATCAACGTTTCCCTATACCCTTAGCCCCAATGTCGCAGATAAATCTTCCTCAGTCCACCTTCTCACCGTTCTCACGGCCTATGTACGTGATGTTGAAACCGGTGGGCTCGCGTTGCAACCTCGCGTGTAAATACTGCTACTACTTAGAGAAAGCCGGCCTCTATCCCGACGATGCGCGCCATGTGATGAGCGAGGAACTCCTGGAGCGCTTCACACGCGAATACATCGGAGCGCAGACTATGCAGGATGTGCTCTTCACCTGGCACGGCGGCGAGACACTGATGCGACCGCTGTCGTTCTATCAAAACGCCGTGCGTCTGCAACGGCAGTACGCCGCAGGAAAGCATATCGACAACTGCATTCAGACAAATGCCACGTTGCTCACCGACGAGTGGTGTGAGTTTTTTGCCAAAGAGGGATGGCTTGTGGGCGTGAGCCTCGACGGGCCGCAAGAGTTCCACGACGAGTATCGACGCACACAGCGCGGACTGCCCTCGTGGCACAAGGTGATGCAAGGAGTCCGACTGCTCAACAAACACGGTGTCGAATGGAACGCACTCGCCGTGGTCAATGATTTCAACGCCGATTATCCGCTGGAGTTCTACCGTTTTTTCAAATCCATAGGCTGTCACTATATTCAGTTCACGCCTATAGTAGAACGCATCGTCCACCACGACGACGGGCGACACCTTGCTCACATCGCCGATGCCGACGATGCACCATTGGCCGACTTTAGCGTGTCGCCCGAGCAGTGGGGCACTTTTCTCTGCACACTTTTCGACGAGTGGGTGCGCCACGATGTGGCGGAGTACTACGTTCAACTTTTCGATGCCACGCTTGCTAATTGGATGGGAGTGACACCCGGCGTGTGTACCTACGGACAACATTGTGGCCACGCCGCAGTGATGGAGTGGAACGGCGATGTTTATTCGTGCGACCACTTTGTGTTTCCCGAATACAAACTCGGCAATCTCCGACAGCAGACACTCGTTGAAATGATGTACGGCGCGGCGCAAAACAACTTCGGCGAAATAAAACAACACCTGCCGAAGCAGTGCCTCGCATGTCGATGGAAATTTGCTTGCCAAGGCGAATGCCCAAAAAATCGCTTCGCACGTGACGAAAACGGAGAGCAAGGCCTCAACTACCTTTGCGCCGGCTATCGCAAATTCTTCGCACACGTGGCACCCTATATGGACTATATGGCCGACAGACTAAAAGAAAAGCGCGCACCAGCCGAAATAATGCAAGCCATAAAAAGCGGGAGCTTCAAACCGTAGGTATAAGCCATAAATCCGACAAGAGGTTAAAAAAAACGACAAAGTCAAACGAAACCCGGGGAACGAATAGCACACACCTATAATGCCTTTCGTCTGAAGTGCTGACAAAACGCTTCGGATTGTTCTCCTTGCAATGCCCGTCTTTTCCTACATATCCCCGGGCGCTAAAAGCACGTTTTTTATCTTTGAAACGCCGACTGACGTTCATAAGGTGATGAGCATTTGTTTGCACAAATATAGATTTTATGCTTAACTTTGCCATGCCATTGAAGATTATTGCTCGCCGGTAAGCGCAGCACAAAGGAAGGTAGATAATCCGATATGGCGTATTCCTCACTGGCTCGCCTTTGTCGTGGCGAGCAAAAAAAACTGTTGGAAAACAAACTTACAAAGACATTCTGAACAAAAGTGCTGCGGCAATTAGGTACATTATGACAAAACTCGAAACCTTATACGCCAGCATCAAAGGGTTGGAGAAAGTGGGGCTTACCCTCACTGACGAGATGCTGAAGAAAGCGGATGAGTTGGAGGAGCAACTCATCAAGACAGAAATACTGCCCACGTTGAGCAAAGACATCGAACCACGTTTGTCGCAGATACAACGTGAACTCGTGCTTGTGGTGGAGTACAAACCAGGAGAGCCGATCAGTGTTGCCTTGTCGCGCAAACCCAATATCCCGGAATTGCTCGATGCCAAACGGCTGGAGCCAGACCCACAAGTGGAGCACAAGGAGTTTGGACCACGCGCTTCAAAGAACGAGAAGAAAGCCCCCAAAACAGGGCTATGCGTTTATCGTAGGGACGGCTCCATCTTGCAAGAACGTGATGCTGCTACTACCTTTGTTGCTGCCATTGTAGAGGCAGGCCCACTTCGTGTTCGACAACTTGGTCTTAAACACTGCCGCATCAATATCGTCTCTACCACAAAAGACAAAAAGTATAGTGATGCACAAAGAGAGGTGGAACGCGGACTGTATGTGCTAACCCATAGCAGCACCAAGGCAAAAAAGAATATACTCGACCAGATAAGTGAGACCTTCCAACTGGGTTGGAAAGTAGAGATTGTAAAAAAGGCATAGTGCTACCGGGAAACTCGTGTCCGTTTAGGGCGCACACACTAAAGGTGGGTTCTATTCATTCGCTTTGTCAGAAAGAGGGCAAACGGTTAAAGCCCCATCTCGTAAGACTTAACCGTGGAAACGAATAGCACCCACCTATAAACTCTTCAACCCGATGAACTATAAAGACATTATTGAAGCGCGTTACAGCCGTGAGAACTGGCAGCGACTGCTTCACGATATTTTCCATAACCGCGTCACGTTTTGGAATACTCCTTCTTCTGTCCGCGTCAGCAGCCGCTTAGCAAAAGCGGCGTACTACTTGGGGCGTATCTCGCTCTCCGACGGCGAGTCCATCGCTATCTACGAGGTGGTGCTCTCCGACACGGTGGACATAGCGCGCAACCGGCGCGGCATACGCGACCTGCTCTGCTCCGAATGGCGCAACCTGGGCTACGCCGGCGCGTTTATGTTATGCTACCGTGAAGACGACAACATACTGCGCTTCTCGTACGTGAGCGAGACGTGGGGCTTCAACAAGCACGGCGAGTACGAAAAAACATCCACCGACACGAGACGCTTCACCTACCTGCTCGGCGAAGGCCATCGCAGCCGCACGGCCATTCAGCAGTTCGAGGCATTGAAGAAGAGTGCGCTTTCCTTGAAAGACCTGACCAAGGCCTTCTCCGTGGATGCCGTCAGCGATATGTTCTTCAAGGGCTATAAGCAGCAGTATGAGGACATCGTTTTCTACGTGACAGGCAAGCGGATGGTGAAGGTGGCTAACAAGTGGGAAGAACGGCAGAAGGGTGAACCCAATCAGTTTATTATGAGCCAGTTCTCTCGTGCTGCTGGAGGGGATTTGCAATCCCCGACTACCGAAAAGGCTGTCCGTGACTATGTGAAGAAACTAATGGGACGGCTGGTGTTCCTCCAGTTCCTCCAGAAGAAAGGCTGGTTAGGTGTACCCGTCAATGCTGCTTGGGGTGAGGGCGACCCAGAGTTCATTCAGAACCTCTTTGCACAATGCCAAGACAAAGACCACTTCATCGACAATGTGCTCGAAGCGTTGTTCAACGATTTGAATAGTGAAGATGCTAAGCAGTTGCCTCAGTATCGCATACCGTATCTGAATGGCGGACTGTTTGAGAGGGATAAAACTGACGAAACGGAGTTTCCCTTGCCCGCCAAGATTATGCAGTCGCTGCTCGACTTCTTCGCCTCCTATAACTTTACCATCGACGAGAACGACCCTGACGATGCCGAGGTGGGCGTTGACCCGGAGATGCTTGGACGCATCTTCGAGAACCTGCTGGAGGACAACAAAGACAAAGGAGCCTTCTATACCCCCAAGGAAATCGTCACCTATATGTGCCGTGAGAGCCTCATCGCCTATCTACAGACGGACATTGAGAATGAAACAACCAAAGAGGCCATTCGTCAGTTTGTGACCACCCACGACAAAGAATGTTTGGAGTCCGTGGGCACTCCCCTCCCATCAAGGGGAGGGGCAGGGGTGGGGTCTGTAGCTTCATTCATCGACCAACGCCTAAAGGATGTTAAGATCTGCGACCCTGCCATTGGATCTGGTGCCTTCCCCATGGGCTTGCTGAAAGAACTCTTCCTCTGTCGTACTGCTCTCGAAGGCATCAGTCAGCATCAGGCCACAGAAATCAAGAAGCACATCATCCAGCAGAATATCTACGGTGTAGATATAGAGCGTGGTGCCGTCGACATCGCCCGCCTCCGCTTCTGGCTCGCCCTCATCGTCGATGAAGAGACACCACAAGCCCTGCCCAACCTCGACTTCAAAATCATGCAGGGCAACTCGCTGTTGGAGCAATACAAGGGTGTTGACCTCTCCACGATGACAGAGAAGAAAGTCGATGCGTCGGGTATGCTGTCCATCTTCGACAATATGCTGGATGTCTTCCGTCTCGACTTGCGCAAGATGCTGGCCAGATACTATGACTGCACCGACCATCACGAGAAGCAATCGCTCCGCAAGGAGATTGTTGAGAACGTGAAGAAACAACTCCGTGAGCAAAGCATCAACGTCGACTTTGGCGACCTCGACCTCTCAGGCAACAACCAGTTCTTCCTCTGGCACACCTGGTTCTACGACGTGTTCTCACAAGGCGGCTTTGATATTGTCATTGGTAATCCGCCGTATATTCGTCAAGAAAAATTGGAACATGCATATAAGAGATTGCTATGCTCTATATATCCTAATGTAGGCGAAGGAACTGCTGATATTCTTGTTTATTTCTTTGGATTAGGAATCAAAATAATGCATGAAAACGGAATCCTGACATTTATAACTTCAAACAAGTTCTTGAAAACAAAATATGGCAAAAGCATCAGAAGAACATTTGCCAATGAGGTAGATGTCATTTCTTTTATTGACTTTTTTGAGTTGCCTGTATTCAACAACGCTTCAACAGATGCAGGCATAACACTTCTTTGTAAGCAATCTCCTGTTTCAAAAACAAAATACTATCCGGTAAAAACATTGACGAATTTGAATCTTTCCACCTTAACAGCAGGAAGCTATCTTGGTGTAATCAAGAATGAAACAGAATGGCAATTTGTTCGTAACGAAGAGTTGTCAATTTTGAAAAAGTTGAGTACAAATTCAATATCTCTTACAGATTTTGTTAACAATAGAATATATAGGGGTATCACTACGGGCTCCAACCAATGCTTTATGTTGAAAAGAAATGTGAAAGAACAGATTCTTGAAAATTGTACTACTCCTGAAGAACTTGAAAAAACAGAGAGAGTCATCAAAAAGGCATTTCGGAGTAGAGATATTAGGAAGTATAAATATGTAGGACCAGAGCAATGGTTGTTGTTCATTAATTGGCATTTCCCGATTCCAGTTGAAGTTGCTGAAAATATGGGGACGAAGGAAGTTATTGACAAGGCTGAAGTCAAGTTGCGTAATGAGTATCCTTCACTTTACAAATATCTCCTTTCTCATTACGAAGCTTTAGCGGACAGGAATAAAGAAGAGACAGGAATCCGTTACGAGTGGTATGCCTTACAAAGATGGGGAGCTAAATATTATAAAGAGTTTGACGAAGAAAAGTTGATTTACATTCATACCGCAAAAGAACATGAGTTTTACTATGACAAGGATAAACACTATGTAAATAATTCGTGCTATATTATTGCCACAAAGAGTAAATTCCTCTATTGTTTCTTAAATTCTAGTCTATTCCGATATTTCAAGAGGATAAAGTTTGTCGCTTATGGCGACGGTTCAGAAGAAGGCCGGTGTAAACTGGATGGAAACAAAATGGCAACAATCCCTATCATGCAAGGGGTAGATGAACAGCCTTTTGAAGATAAATTCAATAAGTTACAGAATGCGGTAAAAGAAAGTGATAATAAGAAAATTAGTGCCTTAGAATCCGAAATCGACCGTCTTGTCTATCAGCTCTACGGCCTAACGGAAGAGGAAATAAGAATTGTGGAGGGGAAGAAATAAAAAAGTTACTCTAAAATTTGGAAGTTTCGGAAATAATGCCTACCTTTGCAGCAGAAATCCCCCTTGTATGATAAATACTTGGGTCAGTTGTGAAAAAGCAACTTAAAAAAAAGAATCCCCCCTTGTATGATAAATACTTGGGTCAAGCCTCCGAAAGGGGGCTTTATTTTTAAAGAAACAGAGTATGGGAAAGAAGAAGGTTATAGTTTACGTTGATGGGTACAATTTCTATTACGGCCTTAAACACGGAGGAAGCAAGTGGAAACGTCTCTACTGGCTGGATGTTGTGAAGTTTTTTGAACGTATGATGCTGGATGACCAAGAACTGGTAGAGGTGAACTACTATTCAGCCCGCCCTGTTGATGATCCTCAGGCATATTACAACCAAGACAAATTTTTCCATGCGAACGAGATTAATCCTAAATTCAAGCTCCATCTGGGTCTTTACAAGAAAAAGAAGATTAAGTGTCAGAACTGCGGCTTTAAGATTAAAACCTACGAAGAGAAGGAGTCGGATGTCAGGGTTGCCACAGGTATGCTTACCGATGTGTTCACCAAGCGTTGTGATATTACCATCGTGGTCTCAGCTGATAGTGACATGATACCTTCTGTTGAGATTATCAAGAACTTTGCACCAGAACACCCTGTTCACGTATTCGTGCCTCCCACCCAGAAATCGTTTGCTTTGGCCAGCAAGTGCGACCATGTAGTTTGGTTGGAGCATTATAAAGCCAGGTTTGTGCAGTCGATGCTTCCCGACGATGTGACGCTGCCCAACGGTCACATATTGCACCGGCCTGCAAACTGGAGAAGCAACAAAGAGAATGATGAGCTCGATTCAACGAATCAACAATAAGTTTCAGATATTGCAGACAGCTTGGCAAGTACCCAAGGTGATGCCATACTTCAGGCTGCTTGTAGCCTTACTCATGTGTAAGGCAGGAAGCAGGCAGAAAGGAGCCTGAAAGCAGAGTGAATGCAGGCAGTAAGCAACTTTACAAGATATGAGGAGGAACCGACACTTCTGTATTAGCATCCGAGCCAACGGCTGCTGGACGAAATGAAAAGCAAATCGACCGCTTCGTCTATCCGCTCGGCTCTGCCGCTTTCACAAAGCGAAGCGACTGAAAGAACTCTACGGCCTGACCTATGAAGCTCCGAGCTTTGCTCGCCTGAGCACCTATGAAAAGAAAAAGATGAGCGAAGAAAGGCAACGGGTAGGCGACCAGATGGTCGGGAATGGTGCTGATAATAGACCCTGAGACCCCAATAACGAGGGAAGAGTACGAGAAAGAAGCGAAAAATTGAAGTTAGGCGAAAGAAAGTTACTCCAAAATTTGGAAGTTTCGGAATAAATACCTATCTTTGCACCGTCAGAACACCAGTTCTGGCTATCCGGGCAGAATCCCGCGAGAGGCAGGACTCAATTGATACTGCTTCGGAGCAAGACATCACCGACACTACTCCATTTTTAAAACCATCTCGCAAGAGATGGTTTTATCGTTCGTATGCTTTCCTGAAAAATGCGAAGAATTCGGGTTTAAGGGCTAAAGTCCTCTTGAGGTTCTAATGCAAAAGTATGTTAACTTTCTAAGGTTTTAGAAGAAAATATTTGGTCGTTCTAAAAATTTAGAATATCTTTGCAGCTGAAATTCTAAAACTTTAGAACGAAGAATATGGAAATGGAGCACAAGAAACAACTGACCAAGGCCGAGCAACAGGTGATGACAGCCCTGTGGAGTCTGCCTCAGGGTGGAGCAAATTCGGCAGAAATTATGGAACGCATGCCAGAGCCGAAGCCGGCGCTGACCACGCTACTCACGTTCCTGAAGATTCTGAAGGAAAAGGGCTATGTGCTGACCGAAAGGGTGGGGAAGGCGCTACGTTTCACGCCCGCAGTCAGTCGTGATCAGTACACACGGCAGTACATGGCGGAGGTGAAGAACACCTTCTTCGGCGGTTCGCTGACCTCGTTGGTGTCGTTCTTCGCCAAGGAAGAGAAACTGACCGAGGCGGAGATTGACGAGCTGGTCAGAATCATCAAGCATCAGAACAACTAACGATAACTTTATATTTAATGTACGCGATGGAGACAGGATTTTTTCCTCTGACGAGCCTACTGGTGGGCGGAGCGCTCTTCGGGCTCTACTGGTGGGTGCTGCGGCTGCGAGTGACCAGCCGGTGGGCGCAGGCGTTCATTGCTGCGGCCATGCTTTTGATGGTTGTGGTGCAGTTGGCGGCACCGGTGAGGGAGGTGGAAACGCCCTCTCCCGACGGCGCAGCTGCTCCTCTCCCTTCAAGGGGAGAAACGTATGGTGGGGTCTTTGTCTCTGAGCCCGAAGATGCTCAGGCCAGGGGCGTGGAATTACAGATTCCACCCCAAACCCCTCCTCTTGAAGGGAGGGAAGTGGCCTCCACCGGCCCCTCTGGAGAGAGGGAAGAGGCAGATGCCGAGCGTGTTTCGCTGACACAGCTGTTTCAGGATGCAATGCCACTGCTGGGTAGGCTCTGGTTGCTGGGCGTGGCGTTGGTATTGGTCTACTTTGTCTGCCAGCTGGCGTGGCTCTTCTCGCTCTGTGGGAAGTATGACGGCGAGCGCATGGGTGACGTCAACATCTACCGCACAGGCCAGCTCTCGCCCTTCTCCTTCGGGCGCAACATCTTCCTGCTAAACGCGATGGATGCCGACACCTGCCGCTACGTGCTGCTGCACGAGCATGCCCACATCCGCCATCGCCACTTCCTCAAGCTTTGCCTCTCGCAGTTGCTCGTGGCCCTCTGCTGGTACAATCCCTTTGTGTGGCTCTTCTTCGGCGAGATGCGCCTGCAACAGGAAATGGAGGTCGACGGCGACGTGCTGCGCGAGGGCGTTGACCGCGAGGACTATCAACTCTCGCTGCTGCGCGTCTGCGTCAGCCACGGCAAGTGGATTCTGCTGCGCACGGCCTATGGGCTACCCCCCCTAAAACAACGTATTATCTTTATGAACACCGAAATGAACAAACGAAGCATGCACCGCCGACAGCTGGCCGCCCTGGCCGCCTTGGCACTGGTGCTGACGCTGGCAATGGCCGTGGGCTGCCAGACGCGCGAGAAGGACAACACTGCCACGGACGATGTGAAGCACCACCCCATGCGGGGCTGCTGGACCATGGACTGGATCTCTAACACCGGCTCGGGCGTGGAAGTGCATCCCGTAGCCATGCACTACGGCTTCTACAACGACAGCACGTTCCTCTGCTTCAGCTATTGGAGCAAGAAAGGCATGAACATAAGCTTCAGCATCTCAGGCGAGGGCTATACCTGGCGTGGCGATACGTTGCTGGATGCCAACGGCTATCCCACGGACTATACCTTCCCTGACGAAAATACCGCCATTTCGCGCTGGATGAAGGACAGCACGCAGATGGCTGGCGTGAGCGGACCTGACATCACTGAGCAGTGGTCGCGCATCAAGCCCGGTGAGGACATCGTGGCAGTCTTTCGTGCCGCCTACACGGCAAAGCCCAACGCCGCACGCCCCATGGACGGCACCTGGCTGAAGGAGGACGATGAGCAGAAGGTGGCCACTTATGTGCTGGTGAACGACACGGTGATGATGGTCATTAATCTGCATCCCAGCACGGTGGTTGACGGCTTCCGCTATGGCGGCAGCGGCATCAGCAGCACCCTGCGCTCATTGGACAATGGGAGACTGAAGATGGGCAAGGAGCCGCTGGAACTGGAAGTGTCGCACCCCGACGGTGACCACATGACGATAGTGAGCTACGAGGCTGGTGAGCTCATGTTCGAGGAGCATTACCGCCGCACAGAGACGCCGGCCTACCTACAGCGGGCCATCGCTCCCGCATTGACGGAAATACCAAATTAGTAAAGTTAGTAAATAGCAGAAGGTTGATTCAACCTACGGGCAGGGACCGACGTGATGTCGCTCCCTGCTTTTAATTGATCACTATTTTACGCCCCTGATGGATGTAAATGCCCGAGGGGAGGCAGGTGAGAGGCCCCTCCACGCGTGTGCCTAGCAGTGTGAAGACGCCGGACGGGGTGCCGTCGGCCTGCGGCAGGCTGACAGACTCAGCCGAAGGAGCGGGCCATACGTCGTTGATGCCCGCCATGGCATGCAGGCCGAAGATGGTGAGGTTCGTGCGGTCGATGACGGTCATGGTGCCGCTCTTGCCGCCTTGGTTGCAGTAGTTGGTGTCCCACGTCATGGGCACCATGCCGCCCAGTTCCTTGCTCAGGCGGTGCAGTTCCTTGTAGTGCGAGCGGATGCTGGCGTTGTGCTTCTCCTGACTCTCGCCGGTGAGTCCGCTCAGGTCGCGCCAGTTGGCCCCGAACTCGCCGATGACCACGGGCATGCCCTTGTCCACGAAGTTGGTCTTCATCTGCTGCAGTTGCTGCTTCATGTCGCTCTCCTCGCCCCAGGTGGCGTTGTGCTGCGAGCCGGAATAGTGGTTGCCGCTGCCCCAGTAGTAGAACACCTTGCCCCACGACTCGTCCTTCTCCATGCCCCAGAACTGCCAGGGGTGGTAGTAGTGTACCTCGATGGCCAGCCGCTGCTCGGCAGGGTCGCTGAGCTGGAGGTAGCGCGAGGCGTACTTCACGGTTTTGTCGATGTTGGTCGACGGCCCCTGCACCACCAGCACGCGTGTGGCGTTCTGTCCGCCCGTGGCGCGCACGGCGTCGATGAAGGTCTGGTTGTAGCTGATGAGGTTGTTGATGGTGGATGTCTTCGGCGTTTCCTCGGTGTTCGGCTCGTTCAGGCCGGCGAAGAGCAGGTGCTCGTCGTAGTCCTTGAACGTCTCGGCTATCTGCGTCCAGATGGCCGTGAGCACCGTCTTGTTCTTCTCGATGACGGCAGCGTCGGTGTCGGCAATGTGCTCCTCCAGCCAGCCACCGTCCCAATGGTCGTTCAGTACGACGTAGAGGCCGTCGGTGATGCAGTAGTCCACCACTTCCTTCACGCGGGCCATCCACTTGGCGTCGATGGTATAGTTGGCGGCGTCGCTGATGTGACCGCAGACCCACGCACAGGGGATGCGCACCGAGCGGAAGCCCTGCGCCTTGACGAAGTCGATGACCTGCTGCGTGGTCTTCGTGCTCTGCCAGGATGTCTCGGCGTCAAGACCTGCTTTGTTGTTGTAGAGGTCGGCGCCGTTCCAGTGCTTGGCTTCAAGGGTGTTGCCCAGGTTCCAGCCTGGCGACATGGCGTTGATGATGTCGGTGGCGGTGGTCTGCGCCCCTGCGGGGCTAAAGGATAGATACCAGATGATCAGGAACAGGTTCAGTGTTAGTAATCGTTTCATATTTGTTCTTCGTGTTAGGGGTTGATGCGGATGAGGGTGGAGCCTTGGCCTACGCAGACGGCATAGACGCCGGCGGAGAGCTGTGGCAGGGTGATGCTGTGGCGGGTGTGGCCCTGCGGCAGCAGCGTGCTGAGCACAGGGCGACCGTTGAGGTCGTAGATGCGCAGAGGCAGGGACTTCGTCGGTGTTTCGGGCAGGATGATGTATAGTTGCCTGCCCTTCAGCGACAGGCTGGCCTTTGTGTGAGCCTGGGGCATGTGGTCGATGCCTGCCAGGCCGAGGATGTCGAGCAGTCCGGCATAGACGTCAATCTCGCCGTGGCCGTAGGTGTTGTTCGGATAGGCGAGCGACGTGTCGGTGTGGCGGCAGGTGCGGCTGAGCACACCCATCACGTCTTCCGGCGTCAGCGTGGGGCAGGCTTGCAGCCACAGGGCGATGGCTCCGCCCACGGCTGGCGACGACATCGACGTGCCGCTGTTGGCATTCCAGGCGTAGGTGCGGCCCTGGAAGGGGAAGTGCTCCACGTCCCAATGGATGTCGCTGGCATCGGGGTGGGCCTCCAGATAGTAACTGCTGTAGGAAGAGATGATGTTGCTGCCCGGAGCCACGCAGTCGGGCTTCATGCGTCCGTCGAAGGTAGGCCCGCGCGACGAGTGGATGCTGATGATGCCGTCGCGGCCCGACTTGTTGATGAGGGTGTCGCCCTCCACATTGACGACGGTTTCGCGGTAGCTGTTGTTGCCCACGCAGATGACGCACGGAGCGCTGGAAGGGGAGTGGACGTAGTGCGTGTGTTCGCCGTCGCAGAGCTGCGGGTTCTCGTCGAAGACGCGGAACGAGCCGTTCATGCGCCAAAGCTCCACGTCGGCTTCGGTACCGAGTATTTCCAGTGAGATGTGGGTTTTTACGCCCACCATCGTCCCGGTCTTGACGATGAGGTCATAGCAGATGTCGTTGGCATCGTAGCAGGAAGGGTAGGCTCCCAGCGCAACGCTGAAGCCCGCAGCGTCCAGGCTGAGGATGGAGTCTGGTTGGGCGAGCACTTCACGGGAGTGGATCGTCAGCGTGTCGGCAGGGTTGCTGTAGGCTACCAGCCGCAAGGTGAAGTCGTCAGCCGACTTCATCACCATGTCCATTCTGCGCGTGCCGTAATACAAGAAGGTGCCTGCCCGCTGCTGTCCGCGTGGCTTGTGGATATAGTTGAGGTTCGCTCCCTCGTTGCCTGCGGCGGCCACGAGGATGCGGCCTGGGCCGACAAGGCTGTCGAGGAAGGCGTAGTAGAGCAGGTCGTAGCCGAAGAAGTCCTGTGGGCTGCCCTCGCTGAACGAAATGACGCAGGGCTGCCCCACGGACTCGGCATAGTCGAAGATATACTTGAAGCCGAGGGCATCGGTGGCGTAGGTGTATTTCTCCACGTCGACCGAGTCGATGTAGGGCAGGTCTTCGCTCACGGCGTTGGCCACCAGGCAGATGTCGGCCTCTGGAGCCATGCCTTGGTAAGGCGAATTGTAGCCGCTGCCGGCGGCAATGCCCAGCGTATGGGTGCCGTGGCTGATGTCGAGACCGTCGCGCGAATGTCCCAGGGCGAGTATTTCCTCGCGGGTGGTGAAATCGCGCCCAACGGGGAGGGGACTGCCCACGGTGTCCTGCGAAATCTGATCCCAGAAGCGGCGGATGCGGTAGTCGGTGGTGTCGCGGCTGTAGAAGTTGGGGTGGGTGAGGTCGAAGCCCACGTCCATGATGCCCATCACCACACCGCGGCCGGTGTAAGCCTGGGGTAATCCCAGGCCCGCGTAGGCCTCAGTGGCATGGAGGTGGACGGCCATCGAGTCGGTGCAAAGGCGATTGCTGGCCTCGGCCTCGATGCGCTCAACACGACGGTCTTGGGTGAGCGGGGCCAGGCTGCTGACGGGAATCTCGGCAATGTGCAGCGGGCCGAAGTGGGCCAGGCTGCGGCAGCCGTATGCTGCGAGTGCCTCCTCGCCGTCGTCTGACAGGCGGATGAAGGCGCAGACACTTCGCTTGGAGGACTGCGGTGAGTGCTGGGCGGCGGGAATGTGCTGGTGCTCAGCCGTCCTCACCAGGCGGCGCAGCATGGGCGACAGCTTTCCCATCTGCGGCTGCTGGCCGCAGGCAGGCATCGCCAGGAACGCCAGGAAGAGGATGACGTAGAGATGCCGCTTCATTTTTCGTTGGGGGTGTTGAATTTGTTACAATAGTGCCAGCCCTCCTCGTCGTAGATGCGGAGCAGGCGGGGCAGGCGCTGGAGGAAACGGTCGTAGTCCTTCTGTGCGGGCTCCGCCCACTGCACTTCGGCCAGGGCGGCCATGCGGGGCAGCACCTGGTACTCTATCAGTTCGGGATAGGCGATGTACTCCGTCCAGAGGTTGGCCTGCACGCCGAGCACATGGCTGCGCTCCTCGGGCGACAGCGTTTCGGGAGCAGGCTCGTAGTTGTACACTTTCTCCAGTGGGGTGCTGCCACCGAAGAGCAGCGTGTTGCTCCATTCTCCCTGCGGAATCTGATAGTGGTCGAAGTAGAGCGTGGAGTTTGGCGTGCGCACCACGTCGAAGCCGCGTGTGGCAGGGTCTTCCACGCCTTGCCAGTCGCGCCAGTTCATGATGATGGACGAGGCGGGTACGTCGCAGTACATAATCTCGTCCCAGCCCATCAGCCTACGGTCGTGGGCACTGAGCAGCTGTTCCATCTGGCGCACGATGTAGCCTTGCAGCTGTTCCTCGTCTTGCAGGTGCTCGTCGCGCATCTTCTGTTGGCACTTGGGGCAGGCCTTCCAGCGCACTTTCGGAGCCTCGTCGCCGCCCAGGTGGATAATCTTCGATGGGAACAGGGCCATCAGCTCGTCGAGCACGTCGCCCAGGAACTCGTAGACACGAGGATTGCCGGCACAGAGGATGTCTTCGCTGACCCCCCAGTCGGGCCATACCTCGTAGGGGCCGCCCGTGCAACCCAGCTCAGGGTAGGCCGTGATGGCCGCAACCATGTGGCCGGGCATGTCAATCTCGGGGATGATGGTGATGTGGCGCTCGGCGGCATATTGCACAATCTCGCGGATGTCTTTCTGCGTGTAGAATCCGCCATACATCGTGTGGTCGTAGAGGCCCATGTTGCGGCCGATGACGGTGCGGTCGCGCCAGGCGCCGACCTGCGTCAGGCGGGGCCATTTCTTGATTTCTATGCGCCAGCCCTGGTCGTCGCTCAGGTGCCAGTGCAGGGTGTTCATGCCGTGCAGCGCCATCATGTCGAGATAGTTCTTCACCACGTCCTTGGAGAAGAAGTGGCGACAGATGTCGAGGTGCATGCCGCGGTAGGCGAAGCGCGGAGCCGACTCGATGACGGCGTAGGGCAGCGACGTGGGCTGGTCGGCCATCACCTGGCGCAGTGCCTGTCGGCCATAGAAGATGCCGGCATCGGTGCTGCCTTCGATGGTGATGCCCTGCTTGCCGATGGTGATGCGATAGCCCTCGGAAGCGGTCATCTTCGGGTTTGTCAGCTCCGTGATGGGCGTGTGGGCGTCGATGGGCAGGGCGCGCCCTTTGGCATCGACGCTGATGCTGGCAGGCTGGGGGATGATGTCGAACTGCGCCCGCAGCGCGATGCAGGCTGTCAGGGCTAGGAAAAAGACGGTTAAGCGTTTCATAATGGTTGTATATGGTTCGTTCAAGAAAAAATCTCGTTCGTTTTTGAAAAAATCTCGTTCGTTTTTGAAAAAATCTCGTTCGTTTTTTTCTGCCCCCGGCCCTACTTGTCTTTTCTGGTGTCCTCCGGCCCTCTTTCCAGCAGTGCATCGCGGCACTGCTCCATGAGCCACTTCGGCGTGCTGGTGGCTCCGCAGATGCCCACGGTCTCGATGCCTTCCAGCCAGGAGCGGTCAATCTCTTCGGGGCCTTCAATTAGGTGGGTGTTGGGGTT
>ERZ842401.1179-NODE-1179-length-38217-cov-13.704837_pt1 | contig 38217 bp, 33 predicted proteins | sample MGYA00521270_ERZ842401 | MGnify/ENA primary metagenome ERZ842401 (study PRJEB31892, sample SAMEA3878208) | bioreactor metagenome | biome: Moose rumen | place: Sweden | collected 2011-10 | study: EMG produced TPA metagenomics assembly of the PRJEB12797 data set...
CGGAAAGTCCTTTTCCGCCCTCCAGATAGCCGCCTTCGTATTGATTAGCCGCAACCGCTCCGCCCCAGAGAAAATTTTTCGGAAATGCCATACAAAATACCTCCCAAGATAAAATTTGGTAATAGAATAACTTGCCTGCTTAATTTTTGCAATATCAAATTTAACGCGGAGTTATTTCACTCAAAATATTTATTCCGAAACTTAATTCAGTGTGATGGCAGAAAAAAATCCCTGTCAACACTGCAGGGAAATTATTTCGTTCAAAATTCAAGCACATTGCCAACGTTCATTGCAATTTATTCATCATTTGAAAGCTGTTTGACTTACCGGCATTTGCGGAAGTATTTGCAATGCGCACTTTGTAGAGAGCCGCGCCTTCGGGCAAATTGAATCCTTCAAGTTTGTCGCCAACAAAATTACCCGCCAGTAAATCCGGAAATACAGACTCTATGTCGTCAAGGATTTTTTTGTATTTCTTTTTTCTGATATAGTATTTGACATCATCATTGATTTTTTTACTCCAAATAATTACCATCTCATCGCAACCTTTTTCTTCGGTACAACGATTTCTTCATCTGCCAATTCGTCTTTTAATTCTTCTCTAAGTCGAGTGATTGCTTCGCGAGCATCGATTTCGGGCAACAAGCCTTTGCGCATCAAGTTAATTTCTTTGCACGATTCGATAATCGATTCTTCGATTGAACAATAACGTTTTTCTCCGTCCATAAAAATTTACCTCCGAAAAATTTTATTGAATCAGCGCGGTTTTCAAAACCTCGTCCATATTTTCCACAGTCACGAACTCCAATTTTTCGCGGACACTTTCGGGAATGTCTTCAAGGTCGGGCGCATTTTCTTTCGGCAAAATAATTGTGTGCATACCTTCGCGATAAGCCGCCAAAACTTTTTCTTTCAGCCCGCCAATCGGCAAAACATTTCCGCGAAGAGTAATTTCCCCCGTCATGGCAACATCACTGCGAACTTTTTTCTTCGTCAAAGCGGAGATCATCGCCGTCGCCATTGTAATTCCCGCGCTCGGTCCGTCTTTGGGAACTGCGCCTTCGGGAACGTGAACATGAATATCATTTTTCTCGTAAAAATCGTCGTCGAGTTGCATCAAATCACTGCGACTGCGAATGTAAGTCAAGCCCGCCTGCGCGGATTCCTGCATGACTTCACCGAGTTTGCCCGTCAAAAGCAATTTGCCGTTGCCTTTCAAAACAATCGCTTCCGTCGGGAGAATATCGCCGCCGACTTCCGTCCAAGCCATACCCGTTGAAACTCCGATTTGCGGCTGTTTTTCGGCGCGAGTCTGTAAAAATTTCGGACGCCCGATAAAATCGCGCAGATTTTTTTTCGTAATGTAGACAACGCCTTCATGCCCTTCAACGATTTTCCGCGCCGCCTTACGACATGCCCGCCCGATTATTCTTTCAAGTTCGCGGACGCCCGACTCCCGCGTATATTCCGCAATAATTTCCTGCAAAACACCCTTCGCAAAAACCACGTCGCCCTTCTGAAGTCCGTTTTCTTCCTTCTGCCGCTTTGTAAGATAACGGCGGGCAATTTCAAATTTCTCATTCTCCGTGTAACTAGACAGCGTAATAATCTCCATTCTGTCGCGCAACGGCTTGGGAATTGTGCCCAAATTGTTCGCCGTGACAATCCAGAGAACTTTCGACAAATCAAAAGGCGTGTCGATATAATGATCGTTGAAAGAATTATTCTGCGCGGGGTCAAGAACTTCCAAAAGTGCCGCCGAAGGATCGCCCGACCAGCCGTCCTTGCCGAGCTTGTCAACTTCGTCAAGCAGAAAGACGGGATTATTTGTTCCCGCTTTTTTTATGCCCTGAATAATTCTTCCCGGCATTGCTCCGACATAAGTTCTCCTGTGCCCGCGAATTTCGGCTTCATCTCTTATGCCGCCCAAACTCGCTCTGATAAATTTTCTGCCCGTCGCCTTCGCCACCGACGACGCCAATGAAGTTTTTCCGACGCCCGGCGGACCGACCAAACATAAAATCGGCGCGGGCTTGTCTCTTGTCAAAACTTTTACGGCGAGAAAATCCAAAATGCGCTCCTTGACTTTTTCCAAACCGTAATGATCTGCATCAAGAATTTTCGCCGCCTCCGTTATGTCCATCGAATCCCGCGAAGATATTTTCCACGGCAAATCTATCAGCCACTCAATGTAAGTGCGAATTACATTTCCCTCCGACGCCATCGAAGGAATTCTTTCCAGCCTTTTCAATTCCTTCTCGATAATTTCTTCAATTTCTTCGGGATAATCGCCCTCCATCAATTTACTGCGATACTCCGAAACTTCTTCCGCAACGTCTTCCTCTTCGCCAAGCTCTTTGTGAATCGCCTTAAGTTGTTCGCGCAGATAATGATCCTTCTGAATTTTTTCAATCTGGTTGCGGACGCGCTTGTTAATCTGAACTTCCATTTGCAAAACTTCAAGTTCGCGAGTCAAAATGCCGTAAAGTTTTTCAAGCCGCTTCTCCACATTAAGGCAACTCAAAATTTCCTGTTTGCTGTCGAGTTTCAAATTTAAATGGCTTGCTATCAAATCCGCAAGCCGTCCGAAGTCTTCAAGGATCGTCACGGCAACAAAAGTTTCCGAAGGAATTCGCTTGCTGAGTTTAACCCACTCCTCGAATTGATGAACGACGCCGCGAACAAGTGCCTCTGTCTCCATTGTATCTTCCCAAACGTCTTCGTGAACTTCGACTTCCGCCTCGACATAATTTTTATTTTCCGATTCAAGATATTCCAACATTACGCCGCGATTCATGCCCTCGACCAAGACGCGGACATTTCCGTCCGGCAATTTGATTATCTGCCGAATTTCGGAGATCGTCCCGACTTCGTAGAGATCTTCTTCTTCTGGCGATTCGTTATCAATATCCGTTTGCGCAACCAAAAAAACTTTCCGATTTCCGACCATTGCCGCCTCAAGCGCATTAACCGAAGTATCGCGCCCGACATCAAGGTGCATTATCATATTCGGAAAGACGACAAGCCCCCTCAGCGGCACAAGCGGCAGAGTAATTTTTTCAGCCATTAAAATTCCCTCCTTTAGGAAAAAAGCAGGGATATTTTCCCCGCTCTCCAAGTTATCCGTTAGCTGTTCTTCTAATTTTTTTTGTATTCGCCCTGAGTCTCGGCTCTTGATTGTACAAAATATCTTCCTTCGTGACATTGCAAATTGTGTTGCCGCCGATTGAAGGTACCTCGAACATTACATTGCGCATGACTCGTTCAAGAATAGATCTTAAGCCTCGCGCTCCCGTCTTGCGTTGAATTGCTTCCCGCGCTATCAGTTGAAGGGCTTCGTCCTCAAAAGTGAGTCTTGAGCCGTCCATTTCCATCAGCTTTTGATATTGTTTGACAAGCGCATTTTTCGGCTTGGTCAAAATTTTTACCAAAGCATTTTCATCCAAAGCGTCAAGCGTTACGATTATCGGCAGGCGTCCGACAAATTCGGGTATCAGCCCGTCTTTTATCAAATCATCGGGCAAAACGTCCTTCAAAATTTCTCCGACATTTCTTTCTCCGTCCGAAAAAACTTTTGCGCCGAAGCCCAGTTGCCCGCCTCGCGTCCGCGCCTCGATAACTTTATCAAGATCGTTGAACGCGCCGCCGCATATGAACAAAATATTTTTCGTGTCCATTGCGACGTATTCGGGCGGCTGTCCCTGTTTGGTGGGAATGGGAACATTGATTTTTGTTCCCTCCAAAATTTTCAAAAGAGATTGTTGAACTCCTTCGCCCGAAATATCGCGGTACATGCCGGGCTTGCGAGCGATTTTGTCAACTTCATCTATGTAAATTATTCCGCGCTCCGCCTTGTAAACGTCGCCTTTGGCAGAATGAATCAGCGAAAGCAAAACATCTTCGGTATCTTCGCCGACATAGCCCGCCTCCGTCAAAGAATTTGCATCGACAATGGCAAGCGGCACATTCAAAATTTTCGCCAGAGTTTGCGCCAAAAGAGTTTTGCCGCTGCCCGTCGGACCGATCATCAAAATATTTGATTTTTGAAGTTCAAGTCCTTCCTTGCCGACGGGGTGATGCCCGATTCTTTTATAGTGATTGTAAACGGCGACCGAAACGGTTTTTTTGGCTTCGGTTTGCCCGATAATGTATTCGTCGAGCTTGGCGCAAATTTCTTTCGGCTTGGGCAATCTGTCGGTGCCGACAATTTCTTCTTCGTCTTCTTCCAAATCCTTCTGCAAAATTTCGTTGCAGAGTTCAACGCAACTGTCGCAAATGTAAACGCCCGTTCCCGCTATCAATTTTCTTACGCTGTGCTCCGATTTTCCGCAGAAAGAACATTTTAACGTATCGCGATCTTTGCCGAATTTCAACACGCTCTCACCCCCAACTTAATTAGGTTTTAGGTTTTAGGTTTTAGGTTTTAGTTCCTGGTTCCTAATTACTTTTCGGCGGTCGGTTGATGACGTCATCAATCAAGCCGTAAGCTTTGGCGTCTTCCGCCGTCATAAAATTATCTCGCTCGGTATCAGCCATAACTTTTTCTCTCGGTTGCCCGGTATGGCGACAGAGAATATCATTTCCCACTTCGCGCAGTCTCAAAATTTCCCGCGCTTGAATTTGAATATCCGTCGATTGCCCGCTTGCGCCGCCCAACGGCTGATGAATCATAATTCTTGCAAGCGGCAAGGCAAATCTTTTTCCGTGTGCTCCCGAAGTCAAAAGCAGACTGCCCATGCTCGCCGCCTGCCCGATACAAATTGTCGAAACATCGGGTTTAATATACTGCATTGTATCATAAATCGCAAGCCCTGCCGTCACAATGCCGCCGGGGCTGTTTATGTAAAGATGAATATCTTTATCAGGGTCTTCGCTCTCCAAGAAAAGAAGTTGCGCAACAACCGAATTGGCAACGTCATCATTTATCGGACCGCCGAGAAAAACAATTCTGTCCTTTAGCAGGCGGGAATAAATATCGTAGGCGCGCTCGCCGTAGCTTGTCTTTTCAATAACCATCGGCACATAGTAAGCCATAATTCTCACCTCAAAAAATTTTTTTAAAAAAGGGCGTTTCAACTGTCACGCCCTTAGGAAATTTTTATTTCTCTTCAGTTTTTTCGGCAGGAGCCGCTTCTTTTAATTTTTCCGCTTCAACGGGAGCGGGTTCCGTAACTTTTTCCGGCTCAACGGGAGCAGGTTCCGCAACTTTTTCCGCGCCCGCCATGTTGTCGACGATAAATCTCATTGCCTTGCGACGACGAATCGAGCTTGCGACGTTGAGAAGTTGTCCGCTCTCTTTGAGATATTTCGCAATTTGTTTCGGCGGTGTGCGATACATTTGCGCCATCATCGCAATTTCAAAATCCAATTCGCCTTGTTCAACGCTGAGATGTTCTTTGTTCGCAACATTTTCAAGTAAAATGTCCGTCAAAACATTTTTCTTGGCGGCTTCGCGATAATCCTCGCGCATTTGATCCATGTCGAGACCCGAAAACGCCATATATTGATCAAGTTTCATGCCTTGCGTCTGAAGTTGCGCGTCGAGCTCGTTAATCATTTGCGTTATCCGATTTTCAATCATGACGGGCGGCAAATCGACAGTCATATTTTCAACGGCTTTATCCAAAACCGCTTGACGTTGTGCCTCAACTGCGCGGCGTTCGGCATTTGCCTCCATGTTTTTGCGAATGTCGGCTTTATATTCGTCGAGAGTTTGAAACGTGCTGACTTTCTTGACAAACTCGTCGTTGAGTTCGGGCAGTTCGCGATGCTTAATGCTGTTGATTTTGCAAGCAAACTCGGCGTCTTTGCCCGCAACGTCTTTTGAATGATAATTTTCGGGGAAAGTGACTTTGACTGTGCGATCCTCGCCGATTTTTGCGCCGATAAGTTGTTCCTCAAAGTCGCCGATAAATTTATGCGAGCCGATTTCCAAAGGAGCGTCTTTGGCTTCGCCGCCCGCAAATTTTTCTCCGTCGACAGTGCCGGTATAATCCAACGTGATAAAATCGCCGTCAACAATCGCATCGCCTTCCGCCGCGTCGATTAAGTTCGCATGATGACTGCGCATTGCCTGAACTTGTTTATCAACTTCTTCGTCCGTGACGGGCTCGACAATTTTTTCTGCGTCAAGATTTTTGTATTCGCCGAGCGTGACTTGCGGAAAGGGAGTAAAAGTCAAAGTGAAAACAAAATCTTTGCCTTCTTCGTTCGTGATAACTTCCGCTTTATTTTCGCTGACGGGCGTCAAACCCAAAATTCTGAGAGCCTCGCGAGTCGATTTTTGGATAAGCATATCGCTTGCTTCGTTTATGAGAGCTTCTTTGCCCAATCTTTGTTCAAGAATCGCTTTGGGAACTTTGCCCTTGCGAAAACCGGGAATGTTCACGCGTTCGGCAAGAATTTTCGCGGCGTTTTTAATTTCTCCGGAAAAATTTTTCGCATCTTCAGTGATCGTCAACTCGATATTGTAATCGTCTATCTTCTTTTGAGTGAGTTTCAAAATTTTTGACCTCCTTGTTTTTTGTGTAATGCGGCGATTATATTAGCACAGGCTTTTAAAAATTACAAGCCGTCCGCGGAGCTTATCCCCCCTTTGTCAAAGCGTGACTGTTTACAACTTTTCTTTTGCTACGCCCAAAAGAAAAGTTGCCAAAAGAAAAGGGCGTTTGCCCCGCAATAGAAACATCCTGTTTCTGTTGCGGGCGGGCGCACGTCCTGTGCGCCCGTGCCCCACTTCGATTCTGTCTTCTTTTCGCATTATGAATTGCGAATTTCTTTACTTTCAATCTTTCAATCTTTCCATCTTTCCATCTTTGACTGTACGCCCGTTCTTTTGCTCCGATTGAATTTTTGTTTATATTTTCATATGGATTAAGTTTGCTCGTAGGTAAAAGCCGCACGCAAAATTGTTTCTTCGTCAAGTGCTTTGCCGATTAATTGAAAACCGAGCGGCAAATTATTTTTGTTGACGCCGCAAGGAATTGAAATGCCCGGCAAGCCCGCCAAATTTACGGGCACGGTGCAAATGTCCTGCAGATACATTTTCAATGGGTCGGAAGTCATTTCGCCGATTTTAAATGCGGCATTCGGAGTCGTCGGCGTAAGAATCAAATCAACTTTTTTGAAGGCGTCGATAAAATCTTTTTGAATCAGCGTCCGAACTTTCAACGCCTTGAGATAATAAGCGTCGTAATAGCCCGCACTCAAAGCGTAGTTGCCAATCATGATGCGCCGCTTGACTTCCTCGCCGAATTTTTCTGTGCGAGTGTTCGTCATCATTTCGACAACGTCCGCGCCGTCAACGCGAGCCCCGTAACTTACTCCGTCATAACGTTCAAGATTCGTTGCGGCTTCGGCGGGCGCAATCAGATAATAAGTCGCAATGGCGTATTCGGTGTGCGGCAAACTCAATTCGACAATTTCCGCGCCGAGACTTTCAAATTTTTTCGCGACGTTGCGAATTGCCGTTTCAACTTCGGCATCAATGCCCTTAACAAAATATTCTTTCGGCAAACCGATTTTCAAACCTTTAACGTCGGAGATCAAACTTTTTGTAAAGTCGGGAACCTGCGCGGCGGTCGAAGTGGAATCCATTTCATCATGTCCGCAAATCGCATTCAAAACCAGTGCGCAATCTGTTACGTCGCGAGTTATCGGACCGATTTGATCCAACGAAGAAGCAAAGGCAACAAGTCCGTAACGAGAAATTCTTCCGTAAGTGGGTTTGAATCCTACGACGCCGCAAAAACTTGCAGGTTGACGAATTGAACCGCCGGTATCGGAGCCCAGAGAAAAAATCGCCTCGCCGCCCGCAACTGCCGCCGCACTGCCGCCCGAAGAACCGCCCGGTACACAATCATAATTATGCGGGTTGTGAGTTGTATGGAAACCGGAATTTTCGGTTGAGCCGCCCATTGCAAATTCATCAAGGTTTGCTTTGCCGATTAAAATCGAATTCTGCGCGGCGAGCTTTTTATAAGCTGTCGCGTCGTAAGGCGGAATAAAATTTTCAAGGATTTTTGACGCGCAAGTTGTCCGAATGCCTTTCGTGCAAATGTTGTCCTTAATCGCGCAGGGAATTCCTTCGAGCGGAAAAATTTTTTCGCCGCAAGAAATTTTTTCGTCAACAAGTTTGGCGTCCGCCGTCGCCTTGTCGCGAGTCAATGTCAAATACGCGCCGATTTTTTCTTCAACCTCGTCAATGCGCGAAAAAATATCGGCAGTCAATTCTGCCGCAGAAATTTTTTTTGTCTGTAAAAGTTCGTGAAGTTCATGAGCCGTTTTGTTATATAAACTCAAATTTTTTTACCTCCCGATGTCGTCCTGTTCAGCCTTGCGAAAATCTTTTTTATGTCGGTTTTGAGATTCGGCGCGTGGAAAATTTTTTCAACGTTGGCTGTCCTGCTCCGCCTTGCGAAAATCTTTTTTATGTCGGTTTTGAAATTCAGCGCATGGAAATTTTTTTCAACGTTGGCTGTCCTGCTCGGCTTTGCGAATATCTTCTTTCATGTCGGTTTTGAAATTCAGCGCGTGGAAATTTTCTTTCATCGGTAAGCCCATTGAAAACTTGTCGGTCTTGTCGAATTGCGCCTCGCCGCTCTTCAAATTCAACTCCAAAACATGCCCGCCGATTTTTTTATCAGCCGAAATGAAATGGAAATGCCAGCCAACCGAATTCAGCGAACTCATGAAATCGGGGCAATACAAGCCGACAATCGTGCCGCCGATATTTTGAGGCGTAATTTCTTTTTGCGTCTTTAAAGCCTCAACCAAAGTCGGGTAAGGCTCCTCCGCAGCGCGCTCGCTCCGAATCAAAATTTCATTGAACTCGCCGGGAATTTTTACCATATAAAAACTGTTGCGCCCGTGCTTGTCGACAAGTTCGTTCAAAATTTTTTCGAGCGCGGCTTTGTCGGCAACGTCGCGGAGTTTGACGGAAAAATCTTTTTCAAAAAATGTCACGTTGGAAAAGGGAACGGTTTCCCTGTCGCCCATAACATTTATTTTGCAATTTCCGTCCGCACGATAAACGACGCCGTCAAGGAAAATCATCTCGCCGTTGAGCCCCTCGAAAGTGCCGATGCCCGTATCGCCGTGCGTCTTCAAATTTTTAACGGAGATTGAGCCGTCGAAGTAGCCCATTGCCAACGATTGGAGCAAAGCGACTTGATAAACCGTTTCTTTGTCCTGCGCGGGAGCCGCCGTCGCATTTGCCGTGTTGAAAAGCAAAGTTCCTGCCAAGAAAGTTGCACCCAAAAATTTTTTCATGATTAACCCTCCAATACTTTCGGTACTTTAAAATAGCCGTCTTCTTTCAACGGCGCATTTGACAACGCAAGTTCTCTTTCAAGCGACGGCTTAACTTTGTCTTCGCGAAAAACATTTTGCATAGGCAAGGCGTAAGTCGTCGGCTCGATATTCGTTGTGTCCAGCGATTGCAAGTTCTCGACGTATGTTAAAATTTTGTTGAGTTGAAAAAGGACGTCTTCCTTTTCCTCTTCGCGAATTTTCAGCCGCGATAAACTTGCTACGGTTTTGATGTCTCGTTCGCTTATCTTCATAAAAAATTTTTCCTCCTAATGGTTGTCGGTAAATTCAAAATCAGAATGTGACGAGGAATTTTTTCAAACGTCACCTGCTAAATTTACCAACAAACTTTAACGTTTTTTCTTCGCGTATTCGTTCAGCTTGACAACAATTTTATGAACGGGGTAGGCAAGCACAACCTGCATTATCGCCATCGGCCAAAAATCTTCGCGAATAAATTTCGCCAAATCAATTTGATAATCAAGCAAAAATAAAAAGCCGATTGTTATTGCGAAATAAATCACCAGCGCAGGGATTGAACTTATCACGGGCAACAGCGATTCATCTCGAAAAAGATTGACGGAAAATTTTCCGAAGATTAATCCTATCGTCATGTAGCTGAAAGTTGCCAAGCCGAAATAACTTCCCGACGTTGCGTCTTGCAAAAGCCCCGCCATAAACCCAAAAAATGCTCCGTATTCGTTTCCGCGCAGAAATGCTATCGAAACCGTCAGCAACAACAATAAATTTGCGCTGAAGCCGTCGAAACTTATGAACGTCAACAGCGAAGTTTGCAGGGCGTAGAGCAAAATCATCAGCATTGCCCAAAGCCCGATAATTCTCATCGCGTCGCCTCCTCAGCAACGTAGCCCGCTTCCTGAAGTTGTTGCTGTTGAGCTTCCTGAACTTGCTGTTGCGCATCTTGAATCTGTTGTTGCGCCGCCTGAAGTTTTTCCGCTGTCTCGTAAGGATCTGTTTCCGTGCCGGGAGTTTGCACAGGCGGTTGAATCGGTTCCGGCGGAGCTTCTCTCGACGCAACGATTATCGCCACGTCTTCCAATTTTTGAAAGTCAACCGAAGTATCAATCACGCCGTATTTCAAAAGCCCGCCTTCTTCGTTGTGAATCTCGATAATTTTTCCGACGACAAGTCCTTTCGGATAAACGCCGCCGAAGCCCGAAGTCACAACCATATCTTCAACCAGAACATCAGAATCCTTCGGGATATTTACCATCTTCGGGAAGTTGGGATTTTTAATGTCGCCTTCGACAATGCCCGCAACTCGCGATTCGGGACGCTGAATCAAAGTTCCGACAGAAGAACGCGGATCAAGAAGAAGTTGAACTTTTGAAGAATTCAAGCCCGCCTCCATAACGTGCCCGACCAAACCCATTTCCGTAACGACCGCCATATTGTTTGCAACGCCGTCCAAAGTTCCGCGATTAATTATGATCACGCTCGACCAAGATGCCGACTCGCGCCCTATGACACTTGCCGCAACCAAATCGAATTGAACGACGGCTTGCTTGTATCCGAGCAAATTTCTCAGCCGCTGATTTTCCGAAGCATATTCGCTTGCCGTCAAATTTTGCGCCCGTAAAAGTTCAACTTCCTCGCGCAGTTGTTTATTCTGTTCGTGCAGATGAGAAATTTCCGCGACGCTGTTTTTCACGAAAGCCAACTTGTTGCCCGCCCAAGAAAATGCTCGTTGAAAAGGAGATACAATCGCCATTGCGACGCCGTCTGTTGCGGTTGCAGAAAATTTTCCTTTCGCCGCGAAGAACACAGAACAAAACACGCTGATAAATACAAAAATCAGCGCGACAATTTTTCTACCGGTTTTTTTTTCCTTGCGAACTTTATTACTCATTGTCTCAGCTTTTTGGATGTCATGACTACCCGTTTAAGCAAGTTCATGTTTTCAAGAGATCTGCCCGTGCCCTCGCCGACACAACTCAGCGCATCGTCGGCTACAATTACGGGCATCCCCGTTTCCTTTGCAATTAATTTGTCCAGATTTGATAAAAGTGCTCCGCCGCCCGTCATCATTATTCCGTGATCCATAATGTCTGCCGCCAATTCCGGAGGAGTTCTTTCGAGCGTGCCCTTGACTGCTTCGACAATTTTAAAAATCGGATCTGCCAGAGCCTCGCGAACTTCACTCGATTTGACTTCAACGGTTTTCGGCAAGCCCGTCAACAAATCGCGCCCGCGAATTTGCATTGACTTTTCACTTTTGGTCGTGATTATCGCCGTGCCGATTTTAATTTTAATTTCTTCAGCCGTGCGCTCGCCAATCATCAAGCTGTAAATTCGGCGAATGTATTGGATAATCGAAGAATCCATTTCGTCTCCGCCGACGCGAATTGATTTGCTGACAACAATTCCGCCAAGAGATATAACGGCGATTTCTGTTGTGCCGCCGCCTATATCGACAACCATATTGCCCGTTGCTTCTTCGACGGGCAACCCCGCGCCGATTGCCGCCGCCATCGGTTCTTCAATCAGATAAGCTTCGCGTGCTCCCGCCTGTGTTGCCGCATCTATGACTGCTCTTTTTTCAACTTCCGTCACGCCCGAAGGAACTCCGACAACCACTCGCGGACGCATGAAAGATTTTGAGTTCATTGCCTTGCGAATAAAATATCTCAGCATTGCCTGCGTTACGTCGAAGTCGGCAATGACTCCGTCTTTCATCGGACGAATTGCAATTATATTTCCGGGCGTGCGTCCGATCATTTGTTTTGCCTCTTCGCCGACAGCCAAAACATCGCCCGTATCACTTTTTATCGCTACGACCGAAGGTTCACGCAGGACAATCCCACGACCTTTGACGTGAACGAGCGTATTTGCCGTCCCAAGGTCAATTCCCATATCGTGCGATAAACCGCCAAAAATGCCCCACATCTGAAAGATTGCTCCCTTCCTTTGGTAAAAAAATTTTGCCTGCGCTAAGCAAAATCATTTTATCATACTTTTTACACTTTGCAATATTGACAACCGCTTTTGCCGTGATAAATTATTGGTTAGGAACGAGGAAGTAGGAACTGGGAACTAGGGAGGTATTTTTTATGGCAGTATTGGTTTGCGGCGGCGCGGGCTATATCGGCTCGCACACAGTCAGACAACTTTTGAAAGCGGGCGAGGAAGTTATTATCGCCGACAATTTGAGTAAAGGACATCGCGCCGCGATTAATCCCGACGTGAAATTTTATGAATGCGACATCCGCGATAAAGGCGCGCTGAAAAAAATTTTTGCCGAAAATAAAATCGAGGCGGTTTTTCATTTTGCGGCTTATATCGAGGCGGGAGAAAGTGTCGAACTTCCTTTGAAATATTTTAACAACAACGTTTACGGGATGCAGATTTTGCTTGAGGCAATGACGGAGTGCGGCATCGATAAAATTATTTTCAGTTCGACGGCGGCGGTTTACGGCGAGCCCGAAAAAATTCCGATTGCCGAAGACGACGCAACTTTTCCCGTCAATCCTTACGGCGACTCGAAATTGATAATGGAAATAATGATGCGGCGTGTCAGCGCGGCGCAGGGCGTTCGCTTTGTGAGTTTGAGATATTTTAATGCTTCGGGCGCGAGCGAAGACGGTTCAATCGGCGAAGATCATCATCCCGAAACTCATTTGATTCCTTTGGTTTTGCAAGTGCCGCTCGGCAAAAGAGATCACATTACGATTTTCGGCAATGATTATCCCACGCCTGACGGAACTTGTATTCGCGATTACATTCATGTTTTGGATTTGGCGGACGCTCACATTTGCGCCTTGAATTATCTGCGCGGAGGCGGCGCGTCGAATTTTTTCAATCTCGGCAGCGGACAAGGTTTTTCCGTCAAAGAAATTATTGACGCGGCTGAAAAAGTCACGGGGCAGAAAATAAAAAAAGAGCTTGGAGCTCGCCGCGCAGGCGACCCGGCTCGATTAATTGCCTCAAGCGACAAGGCGCGAAAAATTTTGAAATGGGCTCCGCAATTTGATGACATTGAAAAAATTATTTCGACGGCTTGGAATTGGCACACGTCACATCCCAACGGCTACGGCGATTAAAAAATCACAGAAAAAAAATCGAGTCGGTTGCTCGCCGCGCAGGCGACCCGGCTCGATTAATTTTTTTCGGAGAAGCGGCGCGAAAAATTTTGCAGCGGGCTCCGCAATTCGACAATCTCAAAAGCTACGGCGATTAAAAAATCACAAAAAAATCGAGCTTGGAACTTGCCGTGCAGGCGACCCGGCTCGATTAATTTTTTTCGGAGAAACGGCGTGAAAAATTTTGTAACGGGCTCCGCAATTCGACACAAGAAATTATTCAAGGCTCTCAATAATTTTATTCAAAAACGCGCTGAACTTCGCCGCGCCCAAAATATTCATATGTCCGTAGTCATAAAAATCTTCGTCCTTGAAAACTCCAATTTTCCAACCGTCAACAAAAATCGCCGCCGAATGTTTTTTGCAAGCTTGATTGACAAGATAACGAAATTCATCCATTCGCCGCTTGCTGTAATTTTTCATGTAACCTGTCGACATCGGCTGAAGAAAAATTATCGGGCGAATGAAATTTTCTTCGCACAAAGTCAAATAATCGTCCAAAATTTTTATATTCTCGTCGCGGGTTTCAGGAAAATCTTTTCCGCCGCCGCCGTCACCTTTCTTTACAATTTCAAATTTCGTTTGCGGCGTCATGAAACAAAGCGGCTTCTTCATGTAGAAAGGATTGTTGAGATCAAAAGATTCAAGCGACACTTTCGACGAAAGAAATTCTTCCCGAAAAAATTTCCGATAAAGCTCGGCGGGCATATAAAAATTGTGCAAGTCATTGAACGCAATAAAATAATGCGGCATCAAAAATTGGAGATTGGACGACTTCGACAAATCGTAATGAAATTTGTACGGCGCAAGTTCAATCAGCGCGTAACGAAGATTTTTTCCGTTCTCAATCGCGAATTTCGCAACCAGAAAATTGTAATACAAATCTTGGCTCGAACGAGCAAAGTTGAAAAGCGGGCGTTTAAATTGCGTAACGTCCAAACTTACTTCGGCATAACTCATGCCCGTCGCAAAAATTTCAAACTCCGCCGCGTGTTCCTTAAAATATCTGAGCGAACGCTCCACCAAAAAATTATCGTTGAGCGGAAAATTCAAAGCAATAATTTTTTCCTTCGGGACGCCGCACTCTTGAGCAAAACTTAAAAATTTCATTTCCCAACCGTTGTCCAAGCAAAGCAGATAATCGAAGTAAAAATTTTTAAGGCAAGCTTTCAGGTCGTAAAAAGGATAAATCAAATTTGGAGACAAGCCGACTTGCTCCAAAATTTTTTTTGCAGACTCGACGTCGTCCGTAACAATCGCGCAGTATTCAAGTTCGGGATTCAAAAACAAAAGTTTGTCCGAAAGTTTCTCCGTCCAAGTCACGAGCAAAATTTTCAAGGCGTAATAACTCCAATCTTTACAAGGTAGGTGTAAATGCCGCCGTCTTCGTTGGAATCTGTGACGGCAAAGGCAAGTTTCTTGACTGCGTCGGGAGCATTCGCCATAACAACGCTTTGCGGAATGTAGCCGAGCATTTCGACATCATTATAATTGTCGCCGAAAGCAATAGCCTCGCTGAGTTTGAAGCCGTAATGATTCAACAAAACTTCAATGCCCGTCGCCTTTGAAATGCTCTTGTCCATGACTTCCAAAAGATGCGGCGCACTCCGAACGACATTCAGCGCGGGAAATTTTTTTCCGAGTTCAATTTCCATTTCGCGGCAAGTCGGCGGCGCGCAGATAACCATGATTTTGTTCGGCAAAATATTTTCGTTCAAAAGTTCGTCGAAAGATTTAAGCTCGGCAACCGCGCCGGTTATGTCCATTTCGTGCTGAACGTTTTTATCAATCGCCTCGACAAACCAACGTCGTCCCGCGTAAAAATTAATCGAAATGTCCTGCCAACCGAGTTTCATTTCCGCCAAAATGTTTTTCGCATCTTCGGCGGCTATTTTTTTGTCGAAAATAATTTCTTCGTCCTCCGTCAAAACGAGCCCGCCGCCGTAACTTATCAAGGGCGTGTGCGCCATGCCGAGCGCGTCGGTTATCGGATAAATCGCTTCGGGCATCCGCGCAGAGACAAATACAAATTTCAAGCCCTTCGCCACAACGGCTTTAATCGCCTTTTCGTGGAGCGCGGGCGTGTGTTTATCGTTTGTGAGAAATGTTCCGTCAATGTCGGAGAGAATTATTTTAATCATTTCAAAAACTCCTTGTAAGGGGAATGGGAAAAGGGAAACGGGAAAAGTTTCAAAATCTAATCCCTTCTCCCTTTTCCCTTATCCCTTCTCCCTTAAAAATTATCGACGCCAAAATTTTTTCTCCGTGCGAATTGTCAACCTGCCAAAAAAGTTTCGCGTCGGGCTGAATAATTTCTCTGATAAAATTTTTCGCCTGTTTATCCTCGCCGCCCGTGTGTCGAACAAAAATTTTCTTGCTGTGATTAAATTCTTCGGGCTCGAACGCGGGAAATTTCACGGCATTTTTAACCGCCTCAAGAACCGTCGCGCCCAAGCCGTAGCCGAACGCCGCCTTGCCCAATTTCAACGGCGAATTTTTATCGGAACTCATATCCAAAAAAATTCTTGCACCCATGCTGAAAATTTCGTTTGCAACTTCAAAAAGCTCGCCGATAGAAATTTCCCTTTGATACAGGCGGAAGAGAAAAAATTTTTCGGCGGGAAGTATGAAAGAAGTATCGACTTCGCGCAGGCAGTTCAAACAATACTCCGCATTTTTTTTCCGCTCCATGTTTTCAAGCACAAAAGGTTTATTCACAAAAGCAACCGTCGCCGCATTGATATTTTTTGAAAAAGAAATAATGCGCGGAAGGGCTTTGACTGCCGCCGAGCCGCCGATACCCGCCACGAGAATAACAATTTTTGCGTCGCGCAGAGCCATAGAAATACTTTTGTAAATCGTCGGCGGGTCTTGGTTGAGAAAAATATTATTCCGCGTCGCACTGGTCAACAAAATATTTTCGTCCTTGCCGACCGAGACGAACTCGACATTTTCTTTTTTGCCGAGACCCATCGCGATCATTTTGACGACGGCACGCGCTCCGCCTTCGCCAATGCCGACGATTTTTATTTTCGTCTTGTCCATAATTTACGCCCGAATTTCTTCGACGCCCATATAAGGCACAAGAGCTTTCGGGATTTTGACGGAGCCGTCCGCCTGCTGACAATTTTCCAAAATCGCGGCGACAGTCCGCCCGACTGCAATTCCCGAACCGTTGAGCGTGTGAACAAATTCGGGCTTGGATTTTTTATCGCGTCGGAATTTTATATTGGCGCGGCGCGCTTGATAATCGGTGCAGTTGGAGCAGGAAGAAATTTCGCGATATTTATTCTGCGCGGGCATCCAAACTTCAATGTCATAAGTTTTTGCGGACGTGAAACTCATATCGCCCGTGCAAAGGAGGACGACGCGATAAGGAATTTCCAAAGTGCGCAGGACATCTTCGGCGGCGTCAACCATGCTTTCCAATTCCTGCCAAGAATCTTCGGGCTTTGTGAATTTAATCAGCTCGACTTTGTTGAATTGGTGTTGACGAATCAAGCCGCGAGTATCTCTGCCTGCCGCGCCCGCCTCCGCTCTGAAACACGCCGTGTAACAAGAATAATATTCCGGAAGAGTTTCAGCCGATAAAATTTCGTCGCGATGAAAATTCGTCATGGGAACTTCCGCCGTCGGCACAAGATACCAATCAAAATTTTCGAGCTTGAACATGTCTTCGGCAAATTTCGGAAGTTGCCCCGTGCCGATCATGCTGTCGCGGTTGACGATATACGGCGCGAGCATTTCGGTGTAGCCGTGCTTGTTGGCGTGCAAATCCATCATAAAATTTATGCAAGCCCTTTCAAGCCGCGCTCCGAGCCCGCGATAAAAAGTGAATCTTGCGCCCGTAACTTTTCCTGCGCGGTCGAAGTCAAAAATATTTAAAGCCGTTCCGATTTCCCAATGCGCTTTCGGCTCAAAATCGAAACTGCGCGGCGTTCCCCATTTGCGAATTTCGGGATTAAAAGTTTCGTCCTTGCCAATCGGAACATCTTCGGCGGGAATGTTGGGAATATGCAAAAGTAAATCGCGCAGATTTTTTTCAACGTCGCGGAGCTCGGCATCAAGCTCGGAAATTTTTTTACCAATCTCGCGAACTTCGGCAGAAATTTCTTCGGTATCTTCGCCCGCCTTTTTCATCGCGCCGATTTTTTTTGAAGTCGCATTGCGCTGACTTTTCAGCTGTTCGGTCTCAACGAGAATTGCGCGGCGTTTCTGCTCCAATTCGCTGAAGTTGTCAAGGTTCAGATTGTTGTTCCGATTTTTTAACATTGTGCGAATCAAATTCAAATTATCGCGTACAAATTTCATATCAAGCAAGAAAATTACCTCCTGAAAAAATTTTTTATGGCATTTGAACGCGGCGACAGATTGAAAATTTTCAAAATGTCCGGACGCGAAAATTGTTCCGCCGCTTTTAAAGCGGCTCGCGTGCAAATTTCATGTCAAGCAAAAAAATTACCTCCTCAAAAAATTTTTTGGAGGTATTTTAACAAAGGGTAAAAACTTTTTCAACGCGGCGTCAAAGGTTTTAATTCTTCGGAGATATTTTTGTAAATGAATTCGCTCGCCAACATGCCGTTGAGTTTCGGGTAGTTGAGATATTTATCAAAAACTTTTTTGCGCTCGGCGGCTTTGAAGTCGTCGCCTTCAATAAAGACGCGCTGAATCATGGCGGCGATACCGTCCAAATCTTGTCCGTCAACAAGATAAGAAGCATTTAAAATTTCTTTTCCGAGTTCATTCTGCACCCCGCCCCCGAGACGAGTCAAATAAATCATCGGCTTATCGACATATTGGTATTCGGCGGTAAAAGAGCCGCTGTCATGAATCATGCCGTCGCTCGTGGCGAAAATATCTTGATAGTAAGTTCCCGTGTAAACCTGCGCATTCGGCAGGTCATCCCATTTTTGGAAATAATCTCTCAAGGCTTCATTGGACGGGAAAATTTTTTCCTGTATTGCCGACCGAAATAAAATCGGATGCGGCTTGACAACCCAAGAAGTTTCGGGATGCGCTTTGGCAAATTCGTACATGAATTGATAATTCCACTGAAAAGTGGCGTAGCGAGCCCCGGCGACTATCGACCAATGCGGAGCCCAAATAATTTTTTTAGCATCGGGGCGAATCATTTTCCAATCGAAATGAAATTTTGAGTCGGGTTTGAAAAAAACATCCTGCTTGGGATAACCGCTGTAAAAACCGCGCGGCATCCCGAATTTATTTGATTTTTTTCTTCTGTTCATCTCGACAATCGAAGAAAAAAACATTTTCCACAAAATGTTTTGCAGAGGATACTTGGTCGAAGAGCCGGATACATTTAACGCGTAAGCAATGTGAACTATCAAAGTTTCTTTTACTTTAATGTTTGCAAGCTTAAAAGCAGCGGGTACCCAATCAGGATACGGTTTCAAGCGAAAGAGAATATCCTGTTTCGGAATATCAAGAGAATCTCGTTTCATCTCAAGCACATTTAAGCCGCGTGCTTTGAATTTCTCGGAATCTTTCAGGAACTCATCGCGTTGAAATTCATTCGGTTTATCTGTCAGCGCAAAAATCGTGGGCTCGAAACGTTTATCCTGCGCGAACAAATTATAAACGTCATCTCCGCACCAATGAGCAGAATAATCGAAATAGAAACCGACTTTGACTTTATCTTTGCGGCGAATATTTTTTACGGTTATGTCGAAAAGGCGATTTGTCAATTCGTTGTAATCGTCTTTCGGAAAAATATCCGCCAAATTTGCAAGATAGCTGTAAGGCAAATCGGAAAAGACACGCGCCATTAAATCCATGCAAATTTCTCTCGATAAAGTTTCGGAAAGTCTGTTGAAATCTTCAAAAGCCAATATACAGAAAATATGATGAATCAACGGCTTGTCGTCATTCGGAAAATTTTTATCTCGCGGAAAGTGTTTGGAAAATAAATTGAAAAAGTCTTCGTTCGCGGCGCAAATATCTTTTGGCGAAATGATACCTTTGAGATAAAGTTGTACGCTTAGTAAAGCCGTGACTGCCGCCGCGCCTTCCGAATTCAAATGCGTTTTGTCTTGAAATAATTTGTCGGAAAGACTGATGTCAAGCAAATCGACAAACGCCGCCTCAAATTTTTTCACAACCCTTTTAATCGCGTCGCGAAAAAGTTTCACGGCGTCGGCTTTGTAAGTTTTTTTAATCGTCGGGTGAACGGGCAAGACAACTGCAACAGGTTTTGCGCCGTTATCGAGGCAGAGCTTGAAATAATCTTCCAAAACTTTTTCTTCAACCGTTTGAACAGACGACAAGCCGACAAGAACGAATTTAATCGTGCCGGGCTTAACCTGCGCGAAAAAATTTTTGGCAATCAGAAAACTCTGCTGAAGATTTTGATTGACGTCGGCAAAAATTATTCTCCCTAAATTATCATCTTTGCATAAATCAGCGCGAGGAAGGAATTTCAAATCCAAATTGTCGCGCATGTACTCGTTGCCCGTCACAAAAAAATCTGCGCGGAACTTTTCCTTTAAATTTTTCATTGAATCACCTCAAAAATTTTTCCAAAGCTTAGCAAAATTGGCTTTGTAAATCAAATTTTTTGTGATAAGGTTTAGAAAAAAATTGGAGGAGTAAATTATGATTGCGGAACGCGGAACTCGCGACAAGTTGGAAAAATATTTTGATTTAAATCGCCCGCTGAAAATCACTTTGCAGATTCAGGGCGCGGCGACTTACGATTTTTGTTGCTTCGGCGTCGATAAGGACGAAAAACTTTCCGATGATCGTTACATGATTTTTTATAATCAGCTGTCTTCGCCGCGCAGGGAAATTATCGGCGCGGAAATTCCTTCGGGCATGGAATTTACAATCAGATTGAACGATTTACCCGAAAAAATTCAAAAGCTGGTGTTCACGGGCTCGATAGACGGCGCGGGCGTCATGCGCGAAATTTCTTCGCATAAAATTTTTATCGGCGATCAAATTTCGGCGGAGTTTGTCGGCGCGGATTTTGAAAAAGAAAAAGCAATCACGTCGCTTGAAATTTATCGCAAGAACGGCTGGCGATTTAATGTTGTGGCTCGCGGATTCAACGGCGGCTTGGATACTTTGCTTGCCTTTTACGGCGGCGAAGAAATAAAAAATGTGGCTCCGCCGCCGCCCGAACCGCCCAAAAAAATTTCTCTGGAGAAAAAAATTCAAGACGGGGCTCCAAAATTAATTTCGCTCGTCAAACCGCTAAAAGTCGAGTTGGAAAAAAGAAATTTGCTGGACGTGACGGCTCGCGTCGCGCTTGTTATGGACATTTCGGGCTCAATGACCGACAGCTACGAAAACGGCACCGTTCAGGAGATTGTAAATAAAATTTTGCCCGTTGCAGTTCAATTCGACGACGACGGCGAACTTGATTTTTGGTATTTCGGCGACCGTTGCGAACGTCGTCCCTCCGTCAACATGAAAAATTATGAACAAGCCGTCCCGCGCAGTTGGCAAAAATTGATGAGCAGTCTCGGCTACGGCACGGATGAAATTGTTGTCATGAAAGAAGTTGTTGCCGAATACGAAAACAGCCGATTGCCCGCGTATGTCGTTTTCATTACCGACGGCGGCTTTTTCAACAAGGACAGGATTAAAAATTTTCTGATTGAGGCTTCGTACCTGCCGATTTTTTGGCAATTTGTCGGCGTGGACGGTTCGGGCTACGGACTTCTTGAGGAGCTCGACAACATGGACGGGCGTTATGTCGACAATGCGAATTTTTTCGCGCTTGATGATTTTAAATCCGTCTCGAATAAGGAACTTTACTCGCGACTTTTGAATGAATTTCCTTCGTGGCTTAAGCTTTGCAAAAATAACGGCGTGCTTGACGGCTCGGCTAAAAAATTTCGTCCGAATAATCCGCCGCCGCCCGAAAAATCTTTCCGTGACAGAGTCAAAAACATTTTCGGCTTCTAAACAAAAAAAATCCTCTCCGATTTTTGAAGAGGATTTTTTAAAATTTATCTGTCGGCGGACGGAAGTTGTTTAAAATTTGCGCCCGGCAATGCTTGTAACGCCGATTGTCCTTGCGGCAAAAGATTTTCGTAGCGTTTCAAATATCCTTCGGCAATTTGTTTCGTGATTTGCCCTGTTTGTTCCAATATTTTTTCCTTTGACGACAAAAAACTTTGCAAAACCAAATTTTGTCGCTCGCTGACTTTTTCAAGTTGCTGTTCGATAAATTTTCCCTGTCGATCCATGTCCCGCATAATCTGCGCGGAATAAATTTTATGTTGCGCCGTGCCTTCTTCGTATTGCTCCAAGATTTTCAACAGTTGGGGCAATTTTTTTGTGTTGTATTCGTCATTGTTCGCCTGAATTCTTTCGCCGACTTCGTTATAAAAATTTTCTATCTCTCGAATTATCGGCAACGAACCTTCTTCGATTATCGCAATTCGTTTTTGCGCAATTTCGAGCATTCTTTCCTGCAAAATTACAATTTGATTCGCCATAGCCGCCATTCCTTCGGCTCGCGCCTTTTCTATCGCAAGTTCGCTCATCGTTTGCGCTTTTATCAGTTCAAGTTGCGCGTCGCGCATGAGTTCAATTCGTTCCGCTTCCTTTTCCGCAAGTCGCAATTTCGTATCGCGTTCAATTTCCGCCGCACGAACTCTGTCCGGCTCGTAATTGTAACTTCGCGTTGAATTGCTTGACGAACTTTTTGATGATCCGAAGAATATTTTCCCGATAACCTTGCCGATTGTTCCCAAAAGCCCCATTTTATTTCCTCCAAAACCCTTTCAACCAAAAAAATCAAAGTTTTAAGCTCCGTCTGGTGGTTTTGATACGTTTCGGTTTGTTTATATCCTTCCGCATTTTGAAGATAAGCGCGTTGAATTCCTTTTCGCGATTCTGAACCGCCTCGCTGTATGCTTTGCTGTCCGCCAGATATTCAGCAAAATTTTTCCGCCGCAACTCCGCAAATTGATTCAAAACTTCTTCCGATATTGCGTCAAGTTCTCTGATGTGAATAAAATTCGTGATTTCGTCTATCGAAATGTTCAAAAGCGGCTCCGCCCAACGCAAAAGAAAAATTCTTTCTTCCGTTTTGTCGCGTGAGAAAATTATTTCCTGCAAATCGCGCTGAAATTTCTCTGCCAATTTGTAAAGTGCGCTCTCCGTCTCCAATTTTTCCTGCAATTCGCCGCCATTTTCAAATGCAAACTTTTGGTAAATGTTTTTCCGCTCTTTTAAATAGAAATTCGCAACCGAATCCCTGTATTCAGCCAAAATTCTCAACACTTCAACCGCTGAATATAAAAAATTCCCTTTCAGCGCGAACTCGACAAGCGGCAAAAACCTTTTCTCTATCAAAAATCTTTTTTTCTGCCAATCGTCATACCATTCCGAAAAAATTACATCTTCAACGCTTTCCTTGCGACAAATCGCCGCAAATTCTTCGCGTAAACCGGTTTTGAACGCTTTGTAATTTTCGCTCCACTCAACTTGTGATTCCGCTATTCTCGAAACATAATATTCATTTTCATCAAAGAAATTTATTCGTTCCATCGCTTTATTTATCATATTCAAAAAATTTTCCGCGACAAACCGAAAATCTGCGCGGTTTTCATAATTTAACGCCGCCAATTCGACAAGTGAACTTTCTCTGCAATTTATTTCGTAAATTCGTTGCTCCAACTTCTCAATTTGCGCCTTCACGCCCAAAATTTTATTTTTTACGTCTTCCATGCTGAGTTGAAACTCTTGCGAAAAAAATTTTTGCCGAGATTCAAGCAATTTGTTTTCGTCTTCCGTCAATTTCGGGCTCCAAACATATTTCTCCGATAATTTCATTGCGATTGCAGAGAATTTTTGTCGAATTTCCTGTTTTGAGGTCTCATAAATTTTCAATCTGTCAATCAGCAAATCCGACAAAGATTTTATCGCGGCATTGTATCGGAAAAGCGAATTGGAAATTTCATCGAGATTGTAGCCCGCCAAAATTTTTTCGCGGTCGAAAGGCAAATAATATTTTTTTAAGCCGAGCCGATCAAACGAAACATTTTCATAAAGCCCGATTTCTTTATCCGAAATTATCACGTTGGAAATAAGAATGCTTTGGTCGCTGTAAATAAAAAAATTATCGAAAGAATCGCCGTGATTTACGTCGCCGCCGTAAAAAGACGATTTTAAGTTGCCGTCTATGTAAAATTCGATTGTTCCGTTTGAATTATCGGAGTTCATGTGCAGAAAAAACGTGTGGAAAGAGTTTTTTGCGAATGTGGATTCGTTTATTTGTCTGTACGAAGTGCTTTCATTGACAAATAACCATCCGTTTTGAGTTATTGAAGTTTGTCCGCTAAAAAAGCCACAAAATGTTCCGTCTGAATTACTGTTTTCAATTCCAATTCTGTCGCCGTCCGAATATGAGCTTGTAAAATAGGCGTCGCACTTCGCCCAAATTTCTTTTGCCGTTGTCGGTATGCCAAAATAAGCCCAACCGATGATTTTATAGGCAAAACCAAATTTGCTGTGCGAAGTCTCGACAGTTTCTGCCGACGAAGTCAATAAATCAGCCGTGCCGTAATTTTCATATCGCCAAGACATTTTAACCACCTCCGCCGCGATTATAGCATACGCGCCGCTGTTTTGACAAAAAAAATTTGCCGAAAATCATTTCGGCGAGAAATGTTGCGGCATTTTTACGATTCATTTTTTATGCAAATCTTTTCTCATGCGGAAAATCAGCGCGTTGAATTCTTTTTCGCGCTTTTGAACGGCGTCGCCGTAACTTTTGCTGTCCGCCAGATATTCAGCAAAATTTTTCCGCTTCAACTCCGCAAATTGCGTCAAAACTTCTTCCGATATTGCGTCCAACTCTTTGTCACGAATAAAATTGCTTATCTCGTCTATCGAAATGTTCAAAATCGGCTCCGCCCAACGCAAAAGGAAAATTCTTTCTTCCGTTTTGTCGCGTGAGAAAATTATTTCCTGCAAATCGCGCTGAAATTTTTCCGCCAATTTGTAAAGTTCGCTTTCAGTTTCAAATTTCTCCTGCAAATCGCCGCCGGCAGTGAATGCAAACTTCTGATAAATATTTTTTCGTTCGTGCAGATAAAATTTGTCGACAGAGTCGCGATAATCGCCCAAAATTTTCAAAATGCGCTCGACAGAATCCAAAAAATTTCCTTTCAACGCGAACTCGACAAGCGGCAAATATCTTTCCTCAATCGCGAAACGTTTTTTCTGCCAATCGGAGTACCACGCCGCAAAAATTTCTTCTTCAATGTTTTCTTCGCGACAAATGACGGTAAGTTCTTCGCGAAGACTCGTTTTGAAAGATTTGTAGCTGTCGCTCCACTCCGTGCAGGAATTTGAAATGACGGCGACAAAATTTTTGTTTTGAACAAAGAAATTCAGCTTGCGTTGAGAATCTCGGACGATTCGCGCCAAATTTTCTGCCAAAAATTCAAATTTTATGCGCGGCTCTGCTTCAAACTCGACAAGTTCGCTGATTGAGTTTCCGCCGCGATTTATTTTGTCCAATCGTTCAAAAAATCTTTCCGCCTGCGCTTTTGCCAAAAGAATTTGCGCTTTGACTTCGTCTGTGCTCATTGCCAGCCGCTGTGACAAAAATTTTTGACGCTCGGCAAGCAACGAATTTTCTTCCGCCGTAAGGTGAGGACTTTCCGTGAACTTTAATTTGAGTTTCATCGCGACTTTCAACAGCTCGGAGAGCGATTTTTCATGTGCGGCTTCGTATTCTTGCAAAATTTCAAGCATTGTATCCGCAAAATTTGCGACCGCGTCGAAATATTTTATCGCAGATTTTTCAATCGCCGCCAAATCGTAGCCCGCAAGGAGCAATTCGTCAAAGAAAATTAATTTGAACAGCTTTTTGTCGACAAAAATTATTTTATAAAGCTCCGTCATCCGATAATCTTTGAAAATCGGAATTAAATTGTTCATCGTGAAGACATCAAGAGTAAATTGCAGTTTTTCAAGCTCGCTGTAGAAATTATTCGTCGGATAGATTTTATTCCAATATTCATTCGGTAAATTAAAAGTAATACCACAGCACGGAATAACATTAACATAGTATTCAAGCGATATATCTGTCTCGGATCCATTGTCGTCCAAATCTTTGCCTGCCAAAACATATTCTTTGCCGTTCCAAAAATTAACGCACCAATAATAAAAGTTTCTTACTTGCCAATTCGGTCCGCTCATAAAAGAAAAAGCTTTGTCTTCAACCATTGTCCAGAGTTCTCCGGTGTAAGGAATACGCCATGATGAATAACCGCCCCAGTTTTGTGAGTTTATTTCAATCATTAAATTACGCACTTCTTCATAAGCGTTTTTCCATTCATAATGATTGCCGTTATCTTTCTGATAAGGAAAGCATTCCAAATTAGCCCAAAGATACATTGTGTTCTTGTCGAGCAAAATTTTTGGGTTGTTTTCGATAAAATACCACCGCTGATCTTTAACTGCCCAAAGAATTTTTTCGACTGCGGCTTTTTTCATCTCTTCAATCATACAAAACACCTCCGCGCAGATTTTAGCAGAAAAAATTTTTGGTGTCTATTACATTGCCCGCCGCCGATTTGATACAATCAGCAAAAAATTTGACGGAGGAATTATTTATGGCAAAGCGTAAGGCAATTCGGGCAGGAATTTTATTCATCGCGCTGTTGATTATCAGCGGCGTAGTCTTGATGTATCGCGGCAACGACGCAGTTTTTCTCGCGACGGAAAAAAAAGACGGAATTTTGACGGCGGAGCAAATAAAATTGTCGTTTGACTCGGTCGGCGGGCGATTGATTAACGAAGCCGTTCGCGAAGGGCAGGAAGTTTCGGCGGGACAGGTTGTAATGCAAATTGATCCGACTGATACAGATTTGGCGATTGAAAAATTGCGGGCTCAAATCGCTCAACTCGACGCGCAGATTAATTCGACGGCGGGAACTTTAAGAACAAATTTATTCCGCGCAGATAATGACGAACAACAATCTTTCCGACAAATCGACAGCCAACGCGGCGCGGTTTCGGCGGCTCAAGCCACTCTTTTAAACGCGGAACTCGATTATCGGCGCAAATCGGAACTTTTTTCGGAAGGAGCTATCGCAAAAGCACAATTAGATGATGCAACAATGACTTTGAACGTCGCAAAAGCCAATGTCGACACCCAACAACAACTTCTCAACCGACTTTTAGCTGGCACAACCGACACGGGCGCGACCGATTCATTAAATTTGCCGACAATCGCGCAGGAAAGAGCTTCGGCTGAAAATATTCGCCACGACATAGCCGCGCTTAACTCTCAGAAAAAAATGTTGGAAGTTCAGTTGAAGGAATTGGAGGTTGCAAAGTCAAGATTAACTTTGCACGCGCCCGAAGACGGAAAAATTTTATCGATTCTTCAAAAGCAAGGAGAAATGATCTCGCCGAATTCGCCCGTGATTTTGCTTGAATCAAGACGAATTTATTACGACATCTATATTTCCGAAGAACAGGCGGTAAATCTGCGCGAAGGTGACGAAATTATTTGCAAAACCGTTGCGGACAATAAAAAAATTCGCGGAACCATCCGACTTCTCACGCAAGCTCCCGGTTTTGCGGATTTAAGACAGTCTCGCGAAAAAGGGCAGGCTGATTTATCGGCTTTTCAAGTGCGAATTTACATTGACGAGCCCGAAAAAGTTTTGGCGGGGCAAACGGTTACGGTTGAGTTTTGATTTTCATAAAAAAAAAACGCCTGATTCGGCGGGCGGCAGTTTTTTTTCAGCGTTGGTGTGTTTTTCGGCATCGACGCTGATTATTTTTTGTTCAAATCCTTTCTCATGCGGAAAATAAGCTTGTTATATTCATTTTCTCGATTTCTAACCGCTTCGCCGTATGCTTTGGCGTCAATCAGCTCTTGCGCGAAATTTTGTCGCCTTAACTCGTCAAAGCTCTTTAAAGTTTCCTGCGAAATGGCGTCAAGCTCTTTTTCTCGAATAAAATCTGTGATTTCATCAATCGGCAATTTCAAAAGCGGCTCAGACCAATGCAATATGAAAATTCTTTCCTCCGATTTATCGCGTGAAAAAATTATTCCCTGCAAATCACGTTGAAATTTCGACTCCAACTTATAAAGCTCACTCTCAGTCTCGAATTTCTCTTGCAAATCGTCGCCCACTTGAAACGCGAACTTGTGATAAATGTTTTTCCGCTCGTGCAGATAAAACTTGTCGACCGCGTCCCGATAATCACGCAAAATCTTCAACACACTGCCGACGACTTCAGAAAAATTGCCTTTGAAACCGCATTCTACAAGCGGCAGAAACCTTTTTTCAATCGCGAAACGTTTCTTCTGCCAATCTTTATTCCTCGCGCAGACTCGTTTTGAACGATTTATAATCGTTGCTCCACTCGCCGTTGGTTTTTACGATTTCGGAAATAAAATCTTTGTACTCGACAAAAAAATCCACTTTGCGTTGAGAATTCAAGACAATTCGCGCCAAATTTTCAACCAGCAATTCAAAATCTGCGCGGGGCTCGGCTTGCAGTTCGGTAAAAGATCGAATTGGATTTTCTTCGCCGTTAATTTTATCCAATCGTGCGAAAAAGTTTTCAGCCTCTTCCTTAGCCAAAAGAATTCTCCGCTTCGGTTCGTCAATGCCAAGTTCGAGACGTTCAGCCAAAAATTTTTGACGCTCGGCAAGCAATTTGTTTTCTTCCTCCGTCAAATTCGGATTGTCTACATGATTTGCGTTGAGATTGTGCGCGATTGTCAGACATTCTGCTATTTTATCGGCGTGAGCGGTCTCATAATCCTGCAAAATGTAAAGCAATATATCTGTCACGCTTAAAACGGCGTCAAAATATTTTATCGGAGACTTTTTCAATTCTTCGGTGTCACATATCAGTAAAATTTTTTCGTACAAATCATTTATCTCTGCGTCACTGAACTTCGGAACCAAATTATTCTCCAAAAAGATATTGAAAACCTCAAACGGCGAGCCAAAATAATTTTTCGGAACAAAAGAATGACTGCAAGGCAAGACATAAACCGCATAGTTGTCAATATAGCTTGTTGCACCGCCGGAATATAAATCTTTACCAGCAAAACCGCCATTATAATCGACACACCAAGCAGAATATCCTTTTATATTCCAATAATTACCTTGTTTAAATGGAAAAGACTTATCCTCAATCATTCTCCAAAGTTCATAAGGATTTGGTATCTTCCAATCGCTGAATCCGCCAAAGTTCTGCGAATTGGTTGTTGTTATCAAATTTTTTACTTCATCATATGAATCTTCAGGAAAATAATAATGTCTTCCATCTCTTAAATAAGGAAAATAATCGAGATTTGCCCAAACAAGCGCGGTATCTCTGTCGAAAATAATCTTGTTATTGTTCTTGAAGAAGAACCAACGCTGATTTTGAATTGCCTGAAGGATTTTTGGTAAAAATTCATTTGAGTCTTCGATTTTACTGATTTTCGCTTGCAAATCCATTAGTTGACGCATTACAGACGCCATAGCGAGCACCTCCGCGCAGATTATATCATGTTGAAAGGACATTTGTAAAAAAATTTGCATCTGAAGTCATTCGCGAGGCAATTTTTAATTTGCGAGCCGAAATCTCAAAAATTTTTGAATGGCTATTGTGATTGACGATGAAAAATAACTTTGCTAAAATTAATTTGGAGGTGATAAAAATGGCAATAATATCATTCGAATTCAGCGACAAGGCGTATGATGTTTTGGAAAAGGTTGCGGAATGGCGCGATGTGAGTATCAATGAATTTGTGCGGCGTGCAGTTCTTGAGAAAATGGAAGATACGGAAGATTTAATGTCAGTGCAAGAGGCTCTGCGCGAAGACGACGGCGAAGAACCAATTTCACATGAGGAACTTTGGCGGAGGCTTGGATCATGAGTTATTCTGTTAAGTACAAGAAGGCGGCAGAGAAAAAGCTTGAAAAGATGGACGCAACCGTTCGCAATAGAATTAAGACGTGGATTGATAAAAATCTTGAAGGTTGCGAAAATCCGCGAGCCAAAGGAAAGGCACTTGAAGGCGAATGGGAAGGTTACTGGCGTTATCGCGTCGGCAATTATCGACTTGTCGCCGACATTCAGGACGATAAAATTATTATTTTGATTGTCAACGTCGACAAACGCAACGACATTTACAAATGAAAAGTTTAACGACTCGCTTCGGCGAGATTTTTTTTTATCAGCTATTACATTGCCCGCCGTCGATTTGATACAATCGGCAAAAAGAATGACGGGGGCGGTCAGATGGGTTTTGTAAATTCTTTGAAGGACGAAGTGAAATTTTTGTTCAGCGGAAAGGGAATGCCATATGAAAAAGTTTGTTTGACTGTTGCGATGATAATCGGCGTCGTTTTGAGCGTTTTACTGGCGGGAAATTTTGCGAAGGACGCGCCGGTCATCGTGATTGATTTGGATAATTCGCGCTACAGCCGCGAACTGATAACGCAAATTGATTCTTCGGAGTACATGAAGGTCAAAGCGATTTTAAATGTGCCCGCCAAGCCCGAAGAACTTTTTTATCGCGACGAGGCGGACGCGGTAATTTTTTTGCCTGAGGGCTTGGAGAAAAATTTTTACGGCGGAAGTTCTTCGCCCGTCGGAATTTTTTACGACAACACCAACTCCGCGCAGACTGCCGACATAAAATCAGCGATGAACGAACTTATTGCGATAAATAATTCTATGGCGGGCAATTCTTCTGGCGGATTGACGCTTAACGACAGAAATTTATTCAATCCTTCGGGCTCAACTTCCAACGCGCAGACGCAAGGCTTTTTATTTTTCTTCGGGTCGATGTTTTTTGTCTTCGCGACAATCGGAATGGTGCCGCGCCTGCGATTGACGAAACAACTCGAAAAAATTTTGCTTGACGGGACGCCGTGGGATTTAATCGGGCGAATTTTGCCCTACTCGGCGTGTATGGTGGTTTCATTTTTTTTCGGGCTTGCGATTTTGAGAATTTGGGGCGATTTGGTATTCAGCGGGCGCGTAATAGATTTTTTGCTGATACAAATCGTTTATGCGGTGATGTTGGGAATGATGAGCGTATTAATCGGCTGGACGGCGTCAAATCCCGGCATTGCGTCGAGCCGAATGATATTATTTATTCCCGGCGGATTTATTCTCGGCGGCGTGACAAGTCCTTTATCGCATTTATCGCCTTGGGTCGTCACAATTTCGCATATTTTTCCGTTGACATGGGAGTACCACTTTACCCGCGACATAATTCAACGCGGCGCGAGTCTTTCACAAATAAGTTCGGAGATCGGAGCGTTTTTAATTTATGTGGCGACAGTCGCTATACTTTTGAGTTTAAAATTCCAAACGAGCCGCAAAGATTTGATAAAATCGATTCAAGGAGAGCTTTTGGAAAAATTTGATGCGCCCGAAGAAATTTCAAAGCCGGACGCGTCGATAAAAAGTATTTTGGTACCGACGGACGGTTCTGGGCAAGCATTTAAAGCGTTGTTACATGCGATAGACATAGCGGAGGCGTGGGGCGCGAAGATAACTTTGCTGATGGTTGTAAAAATCGAAGATGACATTGCGGCATTTGAACAGGTGAGTTTGGGCGGCTATATTCCTTCCGAATTGAACGCCGCCGCCTACGAATTTTTATCGGAGCTCCGACAAGTCATTCCGAATGAGATTGAAACGAAAATTCGTGTTGAAATCGGCGAACCTGCCGAAGAAATTGTCGAAGTCGCCGCGCAGGGCGATTTTGATTTAATTGTAATGGGCAATCGCGGTTTCGGCGGCTTTGAGGAAGAAAATTTAGGCTCCGTTTCAAAATTTGTTCAAGAAAATTGTTCAAAGCCCGTGATTTTGGCTAAGGGGATGCCCGGCGATTGGGACGAAGAAAATAATTTTCTCGGCGGCGAGAACAAATGGAGATAAGGCAGGAAATAAGTTCCCTTGACAGAAATTTATCGGAAATAGGAAATGGGAATTAGGAATCAGATATGAATCGCAGAATTGTATCGGGCTTGCTCGGCTATTTAACATTATCCTGCGGCGCGGCAATGATACCGCCGTTTATTTTGGCGGCGACGGCAGAGGAATTTGACGGGGCGGCGGCGTTTTTGCTGTCAATTTTTTTATGTCTTGCGGCGACATTTGAACTTGAGAGATTCGGCGGCTTGCAGGGAAAAGATAATGTCGGCATTCGCGAAGGCATAGCGATAACGGGCTTGGGCTGGCTTTTAATTTCAATACTCGGACTCGTGCCGTATTTTGCGGGCGGCTATTTAAATTTGCTTGACAGCCTGACGGAATCATTTTCGGGCTTTTCGGGGACGGGCGCGACGGTCATTGACGACGTAGAAATTTTGCCGCGCAGTATTTTGCTTTGGCGGAGCATGTCGAATTGGTTTGGCGGCTTGGGGATTGTGGTAATTTTTATGGCGATAATGCCGCAATTCGGGCGGGGCGGCATGTACATTTTAAAAGCGGAGACAACCGGTCCGACAAAAGATCGTCAAATGCCGAGAATTCGCGACAATGCCAAAGCACTTTTTACGATTTATGTTTTGCTTACGATAATCTGCGCGGCTTGTTATTTTTTATGCGGGCTTGAGCCTTTTGTGGCGATAAATCATGCGATGACGACTATAGCGACGGGCGGCTTCGGAGTTTATAACGGCACCGTCGGCGAATACGGAAATTTTTATCTGGAATATTGCATGGCGTTTTTCATGATTGTATCGAGCGGCAGTTTTGCAATGTATGTTGTGGCTTCTCGAAAGGGAGTCGGGGTTATTTGGAAGAATACGGAGTTCAGAATTTATTTGACGATAATTTTTGTGGCGGCGGCGGTTGTGGCAACCGATTTGATTTTGGAAATGAAAATTGACATTGAGACGGCGATAAGGTCGGCGATATTTCATGTGGCAAGCTTAAGTTCGACGACGGGATTTGTGGCGAATGATTTTGATACTTATCCGCCGCTGAGTAAAGCGTTTTTGATGATGACAATGTTTTTGGGCGGTTGCGCGGGCTCGACGGCGGGCGGCTTGAAAGTTGCGAGGATTATTTTGCTGTTTAAATTTGTCGGGCTGATTGTCCGTCAAAAACTTCATCCGAATTTGATAACGCAAGTGACTTTAAGCGGGCGTCCGATTGAGGAAGATGTTGTTTACGGCGCGGCGAAATTTTTCTTTGCGGTTGTGGTGTTGGACGTTTTATTTGCGGCAGTGATGATGTTTGATGGGATTGATTTTGTGAATTCGATCAGTGTGAGTGTTTCGACGATGGCGAGTGTCGGACCGGGTTTTGGGATTGAGGGCGCGACGAGTACTTATTCTTTGTTGCCTAGTTTCAGCAAATTTTGTGCGTGCGGTTTTATGTTTTTGAGCCGCCTTGAAATTTTTACGGTACTTGCGCTGTTGAGTCCGTCCTTTTGGGATAAGTCCAAGAATTGGTAGTTGCTTCCCCCTTTTTTCAAAAGTGGGTACGCAAAACCATCTCGGCGTATCATTCGGTTGAGTTTAAAAATAATTTTTGTCATTGAACCTACTTTTCTTTTGCCGCCCCAAAAGAAAAGTAGCAAAAGAAAAGGGGCTCCGACCGGCAAGAAAACATCCTGTTTTCGTTGCCGGCGGGCGCACATCCTGTGCGCCCGTGTCTTCTCTCACCGCTGTAAATCTTTTTCATTACGCATTATCAAAAAGGGGATGTTTTCATGAGTTATGATTTCGCGGCAAGCTTGATGAGGATTCTCTCGGAAAAATATCCGACGAAAGAATCCATTTATGAAAAGCTGATTTACCTGCAGTCGCGCTTGTATCTGCCGAAGGGCACCGAACATTTTATGAGCGATTTGCACGGCGAATACGATTTGTTTCTGCACATAATCAACAACTGCTCCGGCGTCATTCGCGAGAAAGTAGATTATGTTTTCGGCGACCTTTTGGGCGAAGAAGAAATTGCGGAGTTTTGCACGCTGATTTATTATCCGAAAGAAAAAATCGCGCAGATTAAATCTCAACAGCGCGATACTCCCGCTTGGTACAGAAAAAATTTGGCACGGCTGGTTAAACTGTCGAAGTTCATGCGTTTCAAATATCCCGCCTTCAAAATGCGCGAACTCATTCCAAACAGCTACGAGACGGTTATTTTGGAATTGCTTAACACTTATCCCGAATCTGACGAGGCGCAGAAAATTTATTACGAAAAACTTTTGAGTTCAATCGTTGAGATAAACAGCGGCGCAGATTTTATTCATGCTTTTACCGTGCTGATAAAGCGATTGGCGATTCACCGCTTGCATTTGGTGGGAGATTTTTTCGACAGAGGAGATCGTCCCGACGCAATTTTGAATTTGCTTATGAATTATCCTGAAGAACTTGACATTCAATGGGGCAATCATGACGTGGTTTGGATGGGCGCGGCTATGGGCAGTGAAGTTTGCATTGCGGCGGTCGTGAGAAATTCTCTCCATTACAACAATACCGACGTTTTGGAGCGCGGCTACGGCATAAGTCTTCGTCCTCTGACAATTTTTGCGTCGAATCTTTATCCCGAAGAAAATCCCATTCGCGCCGCCGAGTTGACAGCTTTGATGATTATGTTCAAGCTCGAAGGGCAGATGATTCGCCGTAACCCCGATTTCAAAATGGACAATCGGCTTTTACTCGACAAAATTAATTTCGACGAAGGAACTATTAATCTCGGCGGACAAATTTACAAGCTCAACAACATGAACTTTCCGACTCTTGATAGAAATTCCGATGACATTTACAAGTTGACTGCCGGCGAATACGAAATTATTTCGGGCTTGCGAGAAAATTTTTTGTCGAGCGTCAATCTTCAAACACACGTCGATTTTCTTTACAAAAAAGGCGGCGTCTACGCCTGCCACAACGGCAATTTGCTTTTCCATGCCAATGTTCCGCTTGAGGAGGACGGCGCGTTTAAAAAAATTTCGTTTGAAGGCGAGACTTACAGCGGCAAAGATTATTTTGATTATGCTGACAGGCGGGCGCGGCGCGCTTACTACGACAGAAATATTGAAGATTTGGATTTCATGTATTTCCTTTGGTGCGGCTTGCTGAGTCCGACAGCCGGCAGAGAGTTTAGAACTTTTGAACGCGCCTTTATTGACGACAAGGAAACTTGGAAAGAGCCGTCCGACTCGTATTACAATTTGATTGACGACCCGAAAATTTGCGACAAGATTTTGGAAGAATTCGGGCTTGACGCGGAGCGCGGGCACATAATCAACGGACATGTTCCCGTTCGCGTTCGCAAGGGCGAAAGTCCGATTAAGGCGGGCGGCAAAGCGGTAATTATCGACGGCGGCTTCAGCACGCCTTATCACGAGAAAACGGGCATTTCGGGTTATACGTTGGTTTCCAATTCACGCGGCTTCAGACTTTTGCGCCATCAAAAAATTGCGGACGTTAAACTTGCTCTCGCCGAAAACAAAGACATTGAGTCAACGGCGGAGACGGTTGAAATTTTGTCGCGGCATATGACGGTTGGCGATACAGATCATGGGCAAGGCATTCGAGATGAAATTGTCGGCTTGCATAAACTTTTGCTGGCTTATCAAAACGGAACGATTCAACCGCAAAATTGACTCGGCAAAAAAAAATTTTAAAAAGTACTTGCCAAAATCGAAAAGGTATGCTATATTGCGCCTTGTTGGTTGAAGGTTCGCTAGCTCAGTCGGTAGAGCACCTGACTTTTAATCAGGGTGTCCCGGATTCGAGTTCCGGGCGAGCCACCATCAAAGCGGCGCCATCGTCAAGAGGTTAAGACACCGCCCTTTCACGGCGGGTTCGTGGGTTCGAATCCCGCTGGCGTCACCAAGCGGCCCGGTAGTTTAGTTGGTTAGAATGCCGCCCTGTCACGGCGGAGGTCGTCGGTTCAAGTCCGATCCGGGTCGCTCAATGCCTCGGTAGCTCAGTTGGTAGAGCAGGGGACTGAAAATCCCCGTGTCCGTGGTTCGATTCCGCGCTGAGGCATTATAAAAGAAAATTCAAAAGCCCGCTTCAATCGGCGGGCTTTTTCGTGTCATTCGTATTTTTTATCGCGCAGAAGGAAAAATCCTATCACTCCGTCAATCGCAACGAGAATCATGATATTTACGCCGAAAAATAAATTTGCAATGAAAGTTCCGATGATTATTACAATCGGCAAAATTAATTTTTTGGAGAATTGTTTTTTGAGTAAATCGATAGCCACGTTGAGGAGGAGAGCCGTCGCGCCGCATTGCATTCCTTTCAAAACCAGTTGAACATATTCGTTCTCGGCGACGAGATCATAAAATGTGGCGACGATTGTAATTATAATCAGCGGCGGCAGGACGGTTGCGAACATGCCCGTCAACGCGCCCAAAACTCCCGCCATGCGATAGCCCAACATTATCGCCGTATTCACCGCCATAACGCCCGGCGTCGATTGCGCGATAGCAACCATGTTCAAAGTTTCTTCGTCGCTTATCCAATGATATTCATCGACGTATTTTGCTTTGAGCAAAGGAATTATCACGTAGCCGCCGCCGACAGTGAACATACTCACGATAAAAGTTGATTTGAACAGCAGCCAATAAAATTTCTTGTCCGTTTTAATCATACAAGCAGAGTCTCCAAGCCGATTTTTTTTACAACCCGCGCAGGATTTCCGAACGCCATAACATTTTCGGGAATATCTTTTGTCACGAGCGATTTTGCGCCGATAACCGAGCCGCTTCCAATTTTTACGCCCGGCAAAATTGTTACGTCGCCGCCAATCCAAACGTCGTCGCCAATGACAATCGGCTTTGCCATTTCCAAACCTTCGGCGCGCTTGACGATGTCGAGCGGATGAATTGCCGTGTAAAAGTTGCTGTTCGGTCCGACGAAAACTTTTTTCCCCAGCCGAATTTCCGCGCAGTCCATCAGATAAACGTTGTGATTCAAAAAAGTTCCCGCGCCCAAAAAAATATTGTAGCCGTAATCGACCATGAACGGCGATAAAATTTCTACGGCTTCCGCGTCGACGTTCGGCAAAATCTCCCGCAAAATTTTTCTGCGCCGAGATAAATCTTGCATTTTCGTCACGTTCAATTCCAAGCACAAATCTTTGACAATCGCCCGATCTTCGGCAAGTTTCGGATCAAAATTCGCGTTGTACCATTGCCCCGCGAGCATTTTTTCTTTTTCCGTCAAAATGTTCACCTTCCCAAAAAATTTTTCTACATTATAACCAATCGGCTTGACGAATTAAACCTCCGCGCTTAAAATTTTTGGCGAAGGAGGAAATTTTTTTATGGCAATTTACATACCGCGCATTTTGCTTTGCGGAGACATTGAAGAGTTCAGAAAAAAAATCGGCGATAAGCCCGTTGAAGTCGTCGAGCAGATTGATTTTAAAGAAAAAAATTTTACGTCGGGAGAAATTCGCAACCTGCTGGACGGCACGGCGGAATATTTGATTTTCACGGATGCTTTGGAGCACAGGGAGTATCTTGAAAATTCCGAGTGGAATTCTCAAGTCATGTCGGCAACGGCTTTTGCAAAAAAAATTCACGACGGATTTTTTTCAATAAAAGCTCTGGCTCTCCTAAGTCAAGTTATCAATCAAAAAAATTTTAAGCGCGTGCTCGACTTCGACAGTTATTTTGCCAAAAGCGATTTCAATACGCGAGGCGGTTTAAATACCGAGATTCATTGTATCGGCGAAAATTTTTATCCGATTATGGAAAATGTTTACTCCAAAATTTATCGGACGTTCGAAGAATGCAAATTTCACATTTTCGACGCGATAATTTTCAGTCGCGAACGTTCGCCTGAAGAATTTATTGACGATTTCATAAAGACGAATGACGTTGCCGATAAAATTTTGGTATTCGTCAGAAAAAATTCCGCACTTGAGAATTGGCTTGCAGTCAACCAAAAAATTTTCGCGCAGGTTGAAAGTTTCCAAGTGGAAAACGGCGCATGGCTTTTGTTGAAAAAAATTTTGCCGCCCGCCGATGTCGGAATTTATGTTGTCACGCACAAGGACGTTAAACTTTCCAAGCTCCCGAAATGTTATCAAATAATTCATGCGGGGCATGTTCGCGCCGAAAAAAATTTTGGGTATCTCGGCGACGATACGGGCGAAAATATCAGCCGCTTAAATCCTTTTCTCGACGAAGTTACCGCGCTTTATTGGATTTGGAAAAATACGAATCACACACACGCCGGCTTTGTCCACTACCGCAGGTTTTTCACTGGCAACACCGAGCAAAAAATTTATCGTCCCGGCGAATATGTTTTTGACACGAAAAATATTTTGAGCGCGGAAGACATTCTAAAAATTTTGGGCGAGTATGATATTATCGTTCACACCGAGCGCGTCTGCGACAGAACACAACTTGAGATGATGATTTATTCGACGGGGCAACCGGATCTCGTTCGTTTTTCCGAGAAAATTGTCCGCAAACATTTGAAAAAAAATCAGCCCGATTATCTCGACGCTTACGAGGAAGTCATTAACGGCTTTGTATTTTTTCTTTATGGAATGCACATCACGCGCCGAAATATTTTCGAGGCGTATTGCAAATGGCTTTTTTCGTTTATGATTGATGCGACGGAAGAATTAAATTCTGTCGTGAGGATCGAAGGGAAAACTTTGGGAGAAATGCCGCATGTTTATTCGCGCATGATGTCATTTTTTGCCGAGAGAATGTTGACGGTTTGGCTGAAAAAAAATCATTTGAAAATAAAAATGTTGCCGATAATGTACCGCGACGACGTTTAGCCCCCTTTTTTCCAAAAAGTGGGTTCGCAAAACCGATATTTAAACTACTTTTTCTTTGCTTGCCCAAAGAAAAAGTAGC